>Ga0265297_10003050_pt1 | contig 31550 bp, 35 predicted proteins | sample Munlanlwell13791_FD_192502 | JGI IMG/M metagenome (GOLD analysis project Ga0265297, IMG submission 192502) | Leachate microbial communities from a municipal landfill in Southern Ontario, Canada - Leachate well 137-91 | ecosystem: Engineered > Solid waste > Landfill > Unclassified | place...
AAATGTAGGCGATGCTAGAACAAGAGAAAAATATTTTAAGACATATTATGGTATAATGTATCTCAAGAAAAGGCTCAAATCTTATTTCACGTAATTACTACGTGGAATTGCCACTGAAAGTGGCAGTATTCCACTGTAGTAACTACTACGTGGAATTGCCACTGAAAGTGGCAGTATTCCACTGTAGTAACAGTGTAGATATCTAAAACCACGGTGGAATTCTGCCACTGGAAGTGGCATGATTCCACGTGGTGGGAATCTTTTAATCTCTTTTTTCTGAAATTTGCGTTAGTAAATTTCAGAGTTAGAGCAGGCATTTCAAAATTTATTCTTTAGAATAAATTTTGTCCGTAAATATACTAGGAAAATTAAAATCAATAAAATGACAAAAGATTTAATAGCTTTTCAAAAATTAGAAGATCTGACAATTATTTTACATAAAGTATTATCAACTATTCCTAAAAAAGAACAGTTTGCTTTATCCGAAGAAATTAAGAAACAAGTTTATTTAATAGCTAAGTTGATAATGCATATTAATACTTTACGACAAGGAAGAAAAGAATATTTTTCAAAATTAAGTGAAGAATTTGATTTTTTGTTTTATTTGATACGATTAATGTATAAATTAAAATATATTTCATCAAAACAATATATGAATTTATCTGAGAAGGTTAACGAAGTGGTTAAAATTTGCTGCGGATGATTAAAAAATATTGACAGCGAAAAGTAAATTTTAATTTAAGTTTATTTTTTGCTATTAATATTTAAAATAGTAGGGGTAAAATCTATTTCAGCACCTGTTCTCGTGTCCTTCTACGTGGTGGCAATTGGAACAATACTAGTAATGCTGGTTCGTTTGCGCTGAATTTGAATTAATCGACTGGTAATGCGAATTACAATGTTGGGTTTAGGTGCGCCAGGTAATTACAGTGAAATAATTTTAAATTTTTGCAAAATGGCAATGTTTTATGTTTATGTTTTGTATAACGAACAAACAAAAGAATTATACAAAGGATTCACAAAAAATTTAAAATTAAGATTTGAGCAGCATTTGCATCGTCAGGTAAAATCGACCAAAGGGTGAACATCAATCGAATTAATATATTACGAAGCCTGTAGAAATGTAGGCGATGCTAGAACAAGAGAAAAATATTTTAAGACATATTATGGTATAATGTATCTCAAGAAAAGGCTCAAATCTTATTTCACGTAATTACTACGTGGAATTGCTATTGAAAGTGGCAATATTCCACTGTAGTAACTACTACGTGGAATTGCCACTGAAAGTGGCATGATTCCACGTGGTAAAATAATTTTAAATTTTTTTCAAAATGACAAAAAAATGTCTGGAATCTGGTTGCGAATGTTTTGTATTTTTGAATATTGCTAGCCCCCACACCCAGTAAAGGTTATGAGCGACTGACATTGCTTTATGATTTTAAACGTTCAAGTTGAAAGCATAATTATAAATTGAATTTATTCGTTCTTTGATTAAAAATTTTATTTTTAATCTTAACCTTTCTGGGTGTGGGGGAAACTTTCCTGGTATTTATCTTGCAAGACAAATGGCGATAATAGTTTTAGCGCCATTTTGTTTTAGGATTTTTGCGCATTCGTTTAGGGTTGAACCAGTAGTAAAAACATCATCAACTAAAATGATGTTTTTATTTTTTATGATAGATTTCAAATTTTCATTAATTTTAAAAATTGATTGAACATTTTGTTGGCGTAAAATTGGATCACTAATTTTGGCTTGAGCCGGATTATTTTTATAACGAATTAATAAATGATCGTTACAACCAACATTTAAAAAATTAGAAATTAATTTAGCGATGATGGTTGATTGATTAAATCCTCGATGCTTAGCTTTTATTCAATGCAGTGGGACTGGCACAATTAAATAATTGTTAGTTTGAAAATAATTTTTATAAGGGTCTAAACTTTGATGAATTATTTTTTTAAAAATATGGGTGGTAGATAAAAAATGTTCGTATTTAAATTTGTGAATCAAGTCTTTAACGAGATTATTGTTGTAATCGGTGCAAGCCAGTAGTGCTTGAATATATAAAGATGGATGGTGACAAAAATTTAAATCAGACATATTAATTCCTTTTTGACATATTGGGCATACAAAATAGTGATAAGTATTTATGGTATCAAAACAGGGCAAACACAATAAAGGTTGAGATGTATAATTTTTGCACCTTAAACATCGGTTTGGAAATAGAATATTTAGAATAAATTGAAAATAGGGCATAGATTATATTGATTTTTTTAAGAAAGTATATTAAACTATATTTAATAAAGTATATAAAAAATTAATAAGAAAAACAAATGTTTTTAAAGAAAAAATATTTAGGAATAGATATTGGTACAACGACCATTAAAGTGGTGGTTTTATCTTTTACTAAAAATCAACCAAAACTTGAATCCTACGGTATTTTAGAAAATTATGCCCACTTAGAAAGAATCAATGAAGCTATTCAGACGAGTAATTTTAAAATTGTTGAAAAAACTACAGCTCGATATTTAGGTGATTTGTTAAAAAAGAGCAATATTAAAAATCATGAAGCAATCGTAGCTATTCCATGTTTTAATACTTATACCAATGTACTGGAAATGCCGGTTTTGAAACCAAAAGATTTAGAACGAGCTATTTATTTTCAGGCCAAGCAATATATTCCTATGGCGTTATCCGAAGTATCGATTGATTGACAAATTGTTTATCAAGATAATTCAAAAATAAAAGTTTTGTTAGTGGCCGTGCCAAAAGAATTTGTGGATAGATATTTATCGATTGCCAAAATGATTAATGTGAGAATTGCAAAAATGGAATTAGAAAGTTTGGCTGGAGCGAGAGCTCTAATTGCTAATGAAAAGGGAGTGGTGAGTATTGTGGATATTGGTGGTAGAGCCACTACTATTTCAATTTTTGAAAATAAAGTTTTGCAAGCTATGCGAACAATAGATGTGGCGGGGGGTGATTTGACTCAAGTGATCGCTACGGGATTAAATATTATTCCGGTTAGAGCTGAAGAAATCAAAAGATTGTATGGTTTAAAACCACCGCTTGGTCAAGAAGAAGTTATGAAGTTGATGATTCCGCTACTTGGTGTAATTGAACAAGAGATGCAAAGGGAATATAATTTCTTTTTTAAAAAGACAAATAAAAATATTGAAAAAATTTATTTAACTGGTGGCATTGCTAATTTGCCAGGAATTTGTGAATATTTTAGCAATGATTTTAAAGTGCCGGTATTTGAAGGTAATCCTTTTGAATTGGGTATTATAAAATTTGATAAAAAATTGGAACCAGCGGTTAAAGAAATAGGTGCTAGCTTAAGTGTGGCTTGCGGATTGTTGATGAAGTAGAAATACAATAGTAAAACAATTGTAAAGCAGTAGTAAAACGGTAGTAAAACAATTGTAAAGCAATAGTGATAAAAAGAGTAAGAATACAATATCCTAATAATCTAATAACCTAATACACTAAATAAAATACAAAAAACAATGGTAAGACGATGGTAATACAATAGTAAAACGGTAGTAAGACCCACCACGACCAACCAGAGGTTGGTGTGGGGGCTAGCAATGGTAATAAAATGCAAATAAAAAATTAAAGATTAAAGATAAAAAATAAAAGATAATAAAAAGAGTAAAGGGAAAACAATAGTAATACAATTGTAAAGCAGTAGTAAGACAATGGTAAAATACATTGCAACCAAATTTAATATTTAGTATTTTGTATTAATTTTTGATTTTTGAGATATAGATTTGACCCCGCTTCGCTCCACACCAAGTTTACACTAGTCATTTTGATATTAATGTTAAGTAATACTAATAATTTAAAATACTAATTTTATTAATAAACTTGGTGTGGGGGCATGCTTTTGACATTTGAGTTTTGAGTTAATTCTTGGTGTGGGGGTTGTCCCGCTTCGCCTGCCTACCGGCAGGCAGGCTAATAATCTAAATGAATATAAACACTTGACCCCCACACCAACTTTCATTTATATTTATTAAAAATCAAAATTTTTAATAAATAGGTAAAGTTATACAATCAAAAGAAAGTGTTATCTACAAAATTGAAAACTTCCTACAAAATAGTGTACTATGAAATCTACGCTTCAAGAGATGAAGCCAGACTTCGTGAACATAATCTTAAATTACGAGCTCAAGCTCTAAATGCCTTAAAGAGACGTATAAAGAAATCTCTTGAAGCTTAATGAAAGTTGGTGTGGGGGTTGATTTTTATGAAAAAATTCTTTATAATATTATAAATAAAACTTAAAATATTTTATGGCATTTGATTTTGAAAAGCCAAAAGAAAATTGAGAGTATAATTATAAAAATGATTATGAAACAACTTGACCAAAAAGTTTGTTGATTTTTGCGTTAATACTTTTGGGGTTGGTAATAGCTTTAAAATTTGGTTTTGATTTTTTGAACAATCGTGAAGAAAGTGTTATTGCTAAGTATGACAAAGAAATATCGATCGCTAAAGAAAATTTTCCAGTCGACAATCAAAAAACAGTTTTGACATTGGCTAAAAGTGTAAAGAATTTGAAAACATTATTAGAAAACAAAGTTAAAACATCCGAAGTTCTAACTTCCATTGCTAACAATACTCACAAAGATATATATTTTACTCAAATGAATACTAATGTAGAAAATCAATTAGTGGAAATTACAGGAATTGCAAATAATTTATCAGTTATTTCTCAAGCTTCGATAGCATTTGCTCAGCTTGAAGGCGTTGAAAATGTGGATGTTAAGAATGTTAGAAGTGTGGGCAGTACCATTACCTTTAATATAAATTTGTTAGTTAATTCGTCATTTTTTAAATAATCATTATGAAAGAAGCAACCAAACAATCAGTTTCGATATTAGTCATTACGTTGATTTTTGCAGCGGTCATTTTTGTGTTAAACCGATTTACTTTGGTAGCATTTTCTGAGTATCAACAAAACAAAATAACTATTCAAGAAAAAAAGGAAGCTTTAGTAGAAATTGCTAATTTCAAAAAATTAGCTGAAGAACTAGATAATAAATATAACACTTTGGGCGGAGATTTTTATAAGATTACGACAGCCGTGCCAATGAGTCCGAATTTTTCAGAGTTGTTGGCAATTTTAGATTCGATTGCTCGACTTACCAATGTGACGGTTAAAGATATGTCGTTTAGAGATGTTGCTAATAAAAAAGAAAATAGCGATCTTTATAGTGTGGCTGAGATTAATATTAATTTAATGGGTTCGTATGAAGATTTAACTAAATTCTTTGCTGAAACGGAAAAAGAATTGAGATTGATGGATGTTATTAATTTAAGCCTGAAAAAAACAAAAGGATTAACAGTGGTTAAAAATAAACAAGTGGTCGGTGATTTTATTGAAGCCAACGCTTTAATTGAAGCCTATTATCAATATCATAACTAATATTTAAATATATTGTATGGCCATTGAAATGGAAAAAATAAAAAATAAGAATAGCGGACCAACTTTTATTGCATTAGTTGTGGTTGGGGTTATTATATTTTTTGTATTTATGAGTTTAAGAAGCAATTTTAATCTCAAAACCGATGAAACGGATATTGGTAAAATTATTGATAAAGACACCAAGGAGTTAGAGAATGTAAGCAAAAATTTAGATAAAAATATTGATGCTATTTTTGAAAAACCTGATTTTCAACAATTATATCGCCACAATGATGTTAATATGGATTTTGAAATTGGCAAGCCCGATCCGTTTAAATCTTTTTAAAAATTTTTTATGATACAATGGAATATATTATTTTCAAGTTTAAAAAGCAAAGGTTTTCAATTTGATGAGAAAAAAGTTTTAGAAGACTCAAAAATTTTTAGAAAAACCATCGAAGATGTTTTGCTAGAAGATGGTATTGTTAAAGAAGATGAATTGATGAAAATAAAATCGGAAATTTTAAATCTACCGATTAAAGTTTTTGATAAAAAATTATCGATTTCAAAAGAAGTTATTAATATTGTCGAAGAAAGTTCCGCTCGTAATTATAAATTGGTAGTTTTCGACAATCAAAATAATGAAATTTCGGTGGCAATGTATCATCCGGATGATGAAAAAGCCATGGAGGCAATTAATTTTATTGCTAAACAGATGCAAGCCAAATTAAAAGTATTTGTAACTAGTGAAAGCAATTTGCAAAAGGCCTGAAGATTTTATAACAATTTTGCTGATAATCTAACCAATGTTTTAAAAGAATTACAACAAAAATTGGCTCCGCAACTTAAAAAATTTTTGGAGATACAAAAGATTAATGATCAAACATTGGATTTAAAAGCGATAGAAAAAAATTTTACAGAAGAAGCCCCAATCATTAAACTATTAAGCATTATTATTACTGAAGCGGTTAGAATTGGAGCCTCGGATATTCATTTTGAGCCAGAACGAAAAGTTTTGCGAGTGCGTTTTAGAGCCGATGGTAACTTATATACATCGGTTTTACTACCACTAGAAATTCATTTGCCGATTATTTCGAGAATTAAAATTATGGCTAATTTAAAAATTGACGAAACTCGCATGCCTCAAGATGGTAGATTTAGATCGGTGATTGATGAAAAATCAGTGGACTTCCGTGTATCAACGTTTCCAATAAGTAATGGTGAAAAAGTGGCAATTAGAATTTTAGATTCGTCCACCGGACTTTTCAGTATTTCTCAATTAGGACTCAACGAAATGGCCACTCAAGTGGTGAAAGAGTCAATTAAAAGACCTTATGGTATGTTTTTGATTACTGGACCAACTGGTTCAGGTAAAACCACAACTTTATATGCATTACTACAAATTTTAAATAATGACGATGTTAATATGGTGACACTCGAAGACCCAGTGGAATATACAATTGAAGGTATTAATCAGTCTCAAGTTTTGCCGGAAATTGGTTATACATTTTCTAAAGGGTTAAGACATATTGTTCGTCAGGATCCAGATGTTATTATGGTGGGTGAAATTCGTGATACTGAGACAGCGGAGCTAGCAGTGCATTCAGCTTTGACTGGTCATTTAGTTTTATCAACCTTACATACTAATAATGCAGCCGGTGTTATTCCAAGATTAGTTGATCTTAATGTACAAAAATTTTTATTGCCCTCTAGTTTGAATTTAATGATGGCTCAGCGTTTGGTAAGAAAATTATGTCCTCATTGTAAGAAAGAAAGATTAGCTGATGTTCAAGAGACCCATTTTATAGATGAATCTTTGGCGGAAATGAGTAAAGATATAAAAGATAAATTTAAAATTTTGAAACCCTATAAAGTTTTTGATAGTGTTGGTTGCAGTGAATGTAATAATCGAGGATTTAAGGGAAGAGTTGGTATTTTTGAAGTTTTATCAATGGATAAAGATGTTGAAAATATCATTTTAACTGATATGTCGGAAACCAAACTCAAAATGACGATGAGAAAACAAGGAATGCTTAGTTTAAGAGAAGATGCTGTTGTCAAAGTTTTAAATGGTGTTACTAGCTTGACTGAAATTATGAATGAGACGGAGCTGTAAAAAACTCAAATCTCAAATTTCAAAAGTCAAAGATATAAATCAAAAATCAAAAATGAAAAACAATAGTAAGACAATGGCAATAAAAAAAGTAAGTAGTAAATGGTAATTAGTAATTAAAAAACAATAGTAAAACCCACCACAACCAACCGAAGGTTGGTGTGGGGGCTAGCAAAAGTCAAAAAGAAGAGTAAATGGTAAATACAAAAATACAATAAAATATTAAACCCCCTCTTTTAAAAGTTGTGCGATTAACATCGCAACTCAAATAACTTTGTAAAGAGAGAGCAATGAGCAATTAAAAAAATTCCTTCAATATAAAAGTAGTATCTTTAACAACTTTTAAAAGAGGGGGTAAAAACAAAATATGAATCCAGTTATCAATCAGGATAAACATGCAAAAAAATTAATTGAGTTGATGATTTTGGCTTCCCAACAAGGAGCTTCGGATTTACATTTGGGAGTTGGTAAAAAACCTATTTTGAGATTGGATGGAAAATTAATTGCGATTAATAAAGAAGAAATTATTACACCGGAAGTGATAGCTGGTTTTGTGGAAATGCTTTTGAACGAACAACAACAGCAATATTTAATGGATCATAAAGAAATTGATTTTGCTTTTTCTTTAGAGGATAAAGTTCGTTTTAGAATTAATATATTTTTTCAAAAAGGTTATTTATCAATCGCCTTAAGATTAATCCCAACAGTTATTCGAACGGTTGAAGAATTGCATTTACCGCCAATTTTGCATTCACTCGCAACTTATAATCAAGGTTTCTTTTTGGTGGTAGGTCCAGCTGGGCAGGGTAAAACCACGACTTTAGCAGCGATAGTAGATGAAATTAATCATAGTCGAATGGATCATATTATTACAATCGAAGATCCAATCGAATATGTTTATGTGCCGGATAGATCGTTAATCAGCCAACGGGAAGTAGGCGAAGATACATTAAGTTTTAATAACGCGCTTAAATCATCTTTGCGTCAGGATCCAGATGTTATTATGATTGGCGAAATGAGAGATCCAGAATCAATGGCTATTGCTTTAACAGCGGCTGAAACTGGTCATTTAGTTTTTTCAACATTACATACGAACTCAGCTAGTCAAACTATCGATCGTATTATTGACAGTTTTAATGCTGGATCTCAATCTCAAATTCGATCACAACTAGCAACTTCATTGATTGGCATTGTGTCACAAAGATTGGTGCCAAAAATTGATGGTGGACGTGTGCCAGTTTGCGAAATATTAATGGTGAATACAGCGGCACGTAATTTGATTAGAGAAAATAAAATTTATCAAATTGATTTAGTGATTGAAACCGGACTTAAAGACGGTATGATTAGTTTAAATAGGTCGCTGGTTGATTTAGTTAGAAAAAGAGCAATATCTATGGAAACAGCTGAACTATATTCTAACAATCCATCGGAATTAAGAAATCTTTTAGGCTAGTTGCACATAAATTACAATCTTGTTATAATATATTAAATATAATTTTTAGAGTAAAATATTATGGAATTTGTTTATAGAGCTAAAACAAAAAATGGTGAAGAAAAAACTGGGAAAATAAATGCTCGATCCGAAGAGTCAGCTCTTCAAATATTACAAAGTTATGATTATATAGTAATTGATCTACAAAAACAAAAAGAAACAACTATTTGAGACAAGATTTTTTATAAAAAAACATCAGTTAAAGGTAGAGATCTAGCAGTTTTTCTAAGACAATTATCGACAATGCTTTCAGCTAAAATACCATTGCTCGAATCTTTAAAAACACTTTTGAATCAAATAACTTCGCCAACGGTTAGAGATATGACGTTTAGTTTGATTTCAAGCCTAGATAGTGGTTTGACATTGTCACAAGCCATGAGCGAAACTAATGTTTTTTCAAAATTTTATGTTGAAATGGTGAGATCCGGTGAAGTTTCTGGACGGCTTGAGCAGGTTTTTAGTTATTTAGCTGATTATGCTGAAAATGAAGCCGAATTGAATTCAAAAGCCAATTCAGCTTTAATTTATCCAATTTTTATATTGTTGGTTTTTATAGTGATTGGTTCAGTTATTACTATTTCCATTGCTCCACAAATGGTAGATATTTTTCAAGAATTTGATAAACAGCCACCAGCTTTAACCATGGCTTTAATTAATATTGGCAAGTTTTTAATTAATTGAGGATTTTTGGTAATATTAATTATGGCCGGTGCGTTTTGAGCTATGAAAAACTATTTGGATAGCGCCGAGGGTCAAAATATAAAATCTTATTGAATGATGAAGTTACCAGTTTTGGGTAAAATTTATAAAAATATTTATGTATCTCGGTTTGCGGAAACATTGAGCACTTTACTAGTAGGTGGCATTCCAGTAGTAGAAGCATTGGAAATATCTGGTAGTGCAACGGGCAATTTTGTTTTTAAAAATATAGCGAGTGAATTGGCCGATGGAATTCGAAGCGGAGAACAAATAAATAAATTGATGAAAAAATATGAAGAATATTTTCCACCATTAGTAAATCAAATGGTGGCAATTGGTGAAACTACGGGTAGGTTATCGGATTTGTTAAAAAGGGTAGCCGTTTATTATTATAATGAAGTTGAACGGGGTTTTAGTGTTTTACTAGAATTACTTCAACCAATGCTTATAGTGGTTTTAGGTGGGTTAGTTGGTATATTGATTGCTGGAGTTTTGCTTCCAATTTATCAATTGGCACAGACGATATAAAATACTAACGTAACCCAAACAATCCGAACAATCCAAATAATCCGAAATAAAAAATAAAATACAAATACTAAAGAAGGTCAAAGATAAAAAACAATAGTAAAGCAATAGTAATAAATCAATATTCTAATACTCTAATAACCCTGCCTACCGGCAGGCAGGCTAATATTCTAAACAAATACAAAAGAAAAACAGTAGTAATACAATTGTAAAACGATGGTAAGACGGTAGTAATACAATAGTAAAGCAAATACTTTAATAAACACTCCATTTTATGAATTATAAATGGTTCTTAAAAGAGGGGGTAAAAATCTAAAGAGTAAGCAGTAAAAAGTAAATAGTAATTGGCAAATGCAAAAAATACATAAAATATTAAAAACATAGATATGAAAAATAAAAATTTTAAAAAAGCTTATACTTTAATTGAAATGTTGATGGTGGTAGCAATCATTGGTATTTTGGCATCATCAATATTGGTGGGACTGGGCAGTGCTAGGTCCAAAGCCAGAGATTCACGTAGAATTTCGGATTTGAAAAATGTGCAAACGGCACTTGAACTTTACTATAGTAAATATGGATCATATCCAGGTGGAGATCAAAATTGAAGTTGAAGCGATTTGGTTAATATTATTACTAGCGAAGAAACGGGTTTAAATATTACTAAACTGCCTAAAGATCCGTTAAACAATGAAAAATATCAATATTTATATGGATCCGATGGACAAAGTTATATCTTGGGTGTTAAACTGGAAACCAAAGATGCGGCATTGGATGACGATTTAGACGGCATGCGATTTAATATTAATTGCGGTGAAGAAGTTGGAGATGTAATTTATTGTGTAAGTTTGTAAAATGAATAAAATTAAGAAATGTAAAAAATTACCTAAATTCATACAATCTTTATTGTGGTTTAGTGATTTAAATAAAATTGATATGGAAGAAGATTATGAAAGAATAATCTTAAATGTTTTAAATTACGGTGATTTAGATGCAATACATTGATTATTTGAATGTTATCCCAGGAATATTATTAAAAATATTGTTAAGAAATATGGCAAAGGGGAGTTAAGTGATAAATCACTTAACTATTGAATGCTGATATTAAAAATCAATAAAAAAGATTTAGTTAAAACAAGGTTTTAATATGTTTATTAATATTTTGGATAAAAAAAGAATTGAAATTCTTCCAAAACTGAAAGAATTTAAAAAAGATTTTTATTTAGCTGGTGGTACTGGTTTAGCTTTTCAATTGGGGCATAGGGATAGTATTGATTTTGATTTGTTCTGTAATAAAGATTTAGACAATATCAAATTATTTACTAAAATTCAAGAAGTGTTTAAAGGTTATAAAATTGTTAAAACACAGGATGAGAAAAATACACTTTCAATAACTATTGATGATAATATAAAAATTAGTTTTTTGTCATATAAATACAAATTAGTAGATAAATTAATAGAAAATGAATATTTTAAAATTGCTTCAATATTAGATATTGCTTGTATGAAATTATCGGCAGTATTGGGCAGAACTACAAATAAAGACTATATTGATCTGTATTTTATTTTGCAAAAAATCTCTTTAAAAGAAGTGTTAGAAAAACTAAAAATTAAAATGCCAGAATTAAGTAGGGGATTAGTATTGAAAAGTTTGGTTTATTTTAAAGATATTAGGCGAGAAAAGATAAAATTTAAGAATAATAATAACATAACATTTAAGATGGTTCAAGAATTTTTAGTCAAAGAAGTTGATAAAATTAATGATTAAATAGCATCAGTAAACTCCAGTTAGAATATATATTCTAACTGGAGTTTGACTTGTAAATTATATTGATTTTTGGTATATTAATATTATTAATTAAGATAAATGTTTAACATGCTAAAAGAAATTATTTACCCATTGTATGTTTTTTTATTTTTGTTGGGCACAATTATCGGTAGTTTTTTAAATGTAGTTATTTTAAGATCGGAGCGTAATCAAGAAATTGTGAAAACACCATCACATTGTGATCAATGTGGGGCCAAATTAAAAATATGAGAAAACATTCCTTTATTTAGTTATATTTTTTTAAGAGGAAGATGCGGTCATTGTCATAAAACAATATCAGCTATTAATCCAATGTCCGAATTTTTAACGGGGGTATTATTTGTGATTGTGTTTTGAAGATTTTTGCAGATTCCTTTTTTCCAAGCTTCATTTACTGGTATCAGTGCAATGCAATGATTTATTAATTTTTTACCGTTGGCGTTGTGATTAATTTATGTTGCGGTTTTACTATTAATTTCGATATACGATATTCGCAATTTAGTAGTAATGGATGGATTTTTGATTGTTGGTTTTGTGGCTGGTTTGTTAGGTGAAAGCTTGATGTTTTTAATTGATAAATATAATCCAATTGCATTTTTGAGTTATTATCATAATTGATTGGGCAGTGCTGGTTTTTTCTTTCCAGAAATTCCAGGTATTTTTAGCAATATAGCTGGTTTATTGATAGGTTTTTTGTTCATTAAAGGAATTGTTTGGGTGACAAAGGGTAGAGCCATGGGTGATGGCGATCCTTATATAGCTGGGTTTATTGGTTTTATTCTTGGTGCACCATCGGTGTTTGTGTTTTTGTTTATGGCTTTTATTATTGGTGGGCTAGCTTGTTTTGCACTTATCGTTAGTGGTTATAAACGCACAAAACAATATATAGCTTTTGGTCCATTTTTAACATTGGGTGGTTTATTAACTTTTTTGTGAGGAGAAAAAATACTTCAAATCTATTTTAACTTAATGATGTTAAATTAGTTAGTATGAAAAGAGGGTTTACTTTAATTGAATTATTGGTAACTTCAGCTATCATTATGATTATGCTGGGTATTACAATTTCTTATAGTCAAAGAGGTGAAGGCATTAATAAAGTGAATCGAGCTATGGAGCGTTTAGCTTTTGATATTCGTAGAGTTGCTAATTTATCTACTCAAACTCAAGAAATTGGTGATAAAAAGATTTGTGGTTGGGGTATCTATGTGGATAATAATAACAATGAAAAATATATTATTTTTTCGGATTTTTGTGAAGAAGGTAAAATTTATGGTAATAAAAAATTTGATGCCGATAAAAACGAATTAGCGGAGAGTATTAATTTAACAAAAAATGTTATTATTTCCGATTCTGATTTTGAAATATTGTTATATTTACCTCCCGAGCCAAGATTAGAAATTTATAATGAGTTTGAAGATTTAATTGGCAATGGCAATATTACTTTAAAATTTAGCCCCGGTTCTTTTAGTCGAACGGTTAATATCAATCAATTGGGGATGATTACTAATAAATAATTTAATAATAGCATTAATAATTTTGGATAATGGTATCACTTAAAATAAAAAAAATAAAAGAGATGGCAATTAAAACTAGCCGATCGCTTAAACAAAATAAATCCATAAAAACTTTTTTTAAGAAGTTTTTTAATTTTAAAAATTTAATTTGATTTTTATTTTTAATGTTAATATTGGTAGCATTGATTGTGATTTATTTTTTTAAAGATTTGCCAGACATTAAAAATTTAGGTAATAGAATTTCAAAGGAGAGTTTTACTATCTATGATCGAACTGGAACGGTGATTCTTTATGACCAAACTCAACAAGAAAATAGACAATATTTAGAATTTAATGAAATACCAGATGTGGTGAAAAAAGCTACCATGGCGGCTGAGGATGACGATTTTTATAAACATGGTCCGATTGATGCCAAGTCATTGATTAGGGCTATAATTGAAAATATTGTTGAACTTGGTCAAGGATCGGGTGGATCAACCTTAACTCAACAATTGGCTCGTAATGCTTTTTTGACTACCGAAAGAAGTGCGGTGCGAAAAATAAGAGAAATGATTTTGTCATTTTATTTAGAGAAAGAATACTCGAAAGATATGATATTTGAAATGTATTTAAATCAGGTTCCTTATGGCTATAATGCTTATGGAGTTGAATCGGCTAGTCAATTATATTTTAGTAAAAATGTTAAAGATATTAGTTTAAATGAATCGGCTTATTTAGCCAGTTTACTTCAGTCACCTTCATATTTATCACCATTTGGTTATCATCGGGATAAATTGGAAGCTAGAAAAAACTGAGTTTTAGAAAGAATGTATAAACTGGGTTGAATAAGTGAAAGCGATTTTAAAGAAGCCAAAAATACAAAAGTTGAATTTAAAACTAAAAGACAAGCTATTTTGGCGCCGCATTTTGTATCTTATGTTCAGTCAATTTTGGCAAATAAATATGGTGAAGATTTAGTTCAAAGAGGTGGTTTAAAGGTGATTACAACCCTTGATTATGATTTACAAAAGAAAGCTGAAGAAGTGATCAAAAAATATGGCGATCAAAATGAGCAAAATTATGGTATAAAAAATATGGCATTAGTGGCGCAAGATCCTAAGACCGGACAAATATTAACTATGGTTGGTTCGCGAGATTTTTGGAATGCTGATATTGATGGTAATTTTAATGCCGCTTTTGGTTCACGTCAACCGGGTTCATCGTTTAAACCTTTTGTTTATTTAGGAGCTTTTAAAAAAGGTTACACACCCGATACAATGGTCTTCGATACAAAAACAAATTTTTCAACTGATATAAACAATCCTTATATCCCAGTAAATTATGATAAATTATATCGTGGACCAGTGAGTTTAAGAAATGCTTTAGCCCAATCACTCAATGTGCCAGCGGTTAAAGTTCTGTATTTAAATGGTGTTGAAGATGCTATTAATTTAGCTAGAAGTTTTGGTATTACTACTTTATCGGAAGGGAAAAATCAATATGGATTGTCACTAGTCTTAGGTGGCGGAGCTGTAAATCTTTATGAAATGGTCGGGGCTTATTCGGTGTTGAGTCAAGAAGGAGTTAAGCATCAGCAAACTGCCATTTTAAAAGTAGTGGATAAAAATGATCATATTTTAGAAGAATATAAAGATGAATCGTTGCCAGTGTTTACTCGTGAACATGTGAATATGATTAACGATGTATTATCAGACAATGTGGCTAGGACTCCACTATTTCACAGCACCAACAATGCTATGTTTTTTGGTAATAATGTAGATGTGGCTGGTAAAACCGGTACGAGTTCCGATTCAAGAGATGCTTGAATTTATGGTTATACACCAAATATTGTAGTTGGAGTTTGGGTTGGTAATAATGATTATTCAAAAATGTTTCAAGGCCCAACTGGCGGTTTAGTGGCAGCTCCAGCTTGAAATGCTTTTATGCAATATGCAATTTCAAAAAGGCCAGTTGAATATTTTACCAGACCAGAATATAAACCAATAGCTAAACCAATGCTCAATGGTCAATATATGAATCAATTAGGAAGTACGCAACAACTTCATTCAATATTGTTTTATGTTGATAAAAATGATCCACTGGGGGCGATCCCACGTAATCCTCAAAACGATTATCAATTTAATGCTTGAGAACAATCGGTTATAGAATGAGCTAGAGCCACCATTCCGGGGTTTGATCAAACTTTTAATCAACCTTTGAGCGAAAGTGATTATCATCAAGAATATAAACCAATTGATACAACTACTTCTACGACTAGCAATGTTGAACCAAGCATTGAAATAAAGTTTTTAAATGTTCAGGATAGGCAAATTTTTAATAACAATATTGATTTGCGAGTGGAAATTTTAAGCAGTTTGGGTATTGAAGAAAAAACGCTATTTATCAACAACAACTATTTTGGGGAATTAAATTTGGTAGGCAATAATGTTTTTGGTATTCAAATACCTAAAGATGCTTTAACAACCGATAATGAATTGCGGGTGAGAGTCATGGATAGTCATTTAAATATTTTAGAAAAATCTATCAATGTTGTATCCGAATAATAAAAATTGCTTTTATTTACTTTTTATAAAAAGTATGATATAATGTGTAAATATAATTAAAAAGAATTAAATCAAAGTTATTATGCCAATTATTAAATCGGCCAAAAAAGCTTTACGTCAAAGCAAGCGTAGAAATGAAAGAAATGTGGCTTATAAAGTTAAAATTCACAAAATCAAAAAAACTATTCAAAAAAATGTAATTGCTAAAGAAGCGGATAAGGCCAAAAATGATCTAAAGACCTTTTATAAAGCAGTAGATAAAGCTGCAAAACGAAATGTAATTCACAAGAATAAAGCCAACCGACTTAAATCGAGGTTAGCTAAAAAAATTAAGAGTTTATAAAACATTTAAAAACTGGACAATTGACTGTCCAGTTTTTAAATGATGTCACTGATAAATAGTTCTAAAGCTAAAATGGTATCCATTTTACCTTTTTTGATTTTTAAATCATATTGAAATAGTTGGGTGAGCATAATTTTTAACTGTTTCAATTCAAAACTATTGATAAAAGGTAGTAACTTTTGTTGAACAAACGAATGTACGGTTGGGTGTTTTTTATTTGACATACGATATTCTTTAATGGCAATAGCATTGCGGATTTGATTGACGATATTACCAAAAATTAGTAAATCGGGTGTGCCGGCGTCATGCTCTTGTCATAATAATTTTATGGCCAATTTTTTATTTTTTTCAGCTAAAGCGTTGGTTAAACCAAAATCTTTGGCGATATTTGGTTCTTTAATTAAGTCTAAAATGTCATTCTCATCTATTTTGGGTTTGTAATTACTTAATTTTATTATTTCGTTATAAAGGGCACCAATATTATCACCAAAAAATGAAATAAGTAAATTTTTAGCTTGATTGGTAAGTTTGACATTGTTGGTGGTCGAAGTTTTGTCAATAAAAGTGGATAAATCTTTTGATGTTAAATCATCAAATTCTGTGTCTTTAGTTTTTAATTTAGATAAGAAATTTGGTTTAGTTTTGCGATCATGTAAAAAGGCTATTTCGATATTTTTATCATTTTCAATTTTTTGTAGAGAAATTTTTAGAAAATCTAAATCTTTTTTGGTTAATGTTTTTTCGTCTAAATATTTAATTATAATAAATTTGTTTTTCGAAAATAAATCAATTGAATTTAGATTATTTAAAAGTTGATTTAAAATGTTTTTGTTGGCTGACTCATTAACATTGCTTTCAGTATTAGCTTCAGAATTGTTTATGCTTTTATCTTTATCCGATATATTATAATTAGCAAAATTATACGAATAGATGTCGTATTGTTTTAATGTAAAATCATTAATTAGTTTGTCTAATTCAAGCCAAGATGAAAATGTATCTTTCCCGTAAAAAGAACGAATCATAATGTTTATTTTTGACAATGTTTACAAAAGTAAGATGTTCGACCGTTTATCTTGATAGATTGTAGGATATATTTGCAAAATTTGCAAGGTTGGTTTTTCCGACCATAAACGTTTAGAAAATTAACATAAGAACCAATTTTGCCGTCGGGTGTGCGATAAGTCGCAAAAGTTGTGCCACCAATTTTAATGGCACGCTTGAGAATTAAGGGGATAAATTTAAATAATCTTTTTAATTCCGATGGTTTTAAAGTCGATATTTTTCTTTGAGGCTGAATTTTACTCTTAAATAATACTTCATCACTATAGATGTTGCCAAGGCCCATAATGATATTTTGAGAAAGAAGGGCTGTTTTTATAGATATATTATGTTTTAACAATTGTTTTTTAAAATTCGGAAAAGTTCATTGTTTGGTTAATGGGTTTAACCCCATTTGCAAAACGAATTTTAACTGTTTAATATCTTTAGTTGGCATCAAAGTAATGCGAGCCAAACGTCTTGAATCGGATAAAACCATTCAATAATTGTTGCTAAATTTTAAACCAAAACGTATAAATCGATTAACCGGATCATTTAAATATGAAGATGAGGTAGCTGGTTTTAAATATCGTTTTTTAATTATAAATTTACCCAGCAATAAATGACCACTAATTTTTTGATGAATAATAAGAGTTTGTTGATTGTTTAAATTAAACAGCAAATATTTACCAATGTTTCAAACCTGATCAATCTTTTTATTGACCAGGTTTGAAGAGATGGATTTAGTAGTAATATTTTCGATTTTAGTTTTATTGTCTAATCAAACATGAGTAATTTTGCGATTAGTAATTTTGGGTTTTAGCTGTTTGATAGTTGTTAATACTTCTGGTAATTCGGGCATAACATATTGATTAAGGTCTTTCGATAACCAAGTATTTTACTTCGGTTTTGTTTTTATTGTTGCATACGATTGTAAAAATAGCCGCATTGCCAGATTCAACATTAATGTTGGAAATAGTTTTTTGACCCTTTAAACTTAATGGCCCGTTTCAGCTACTATTAATAGGAGCTGATGTTCCATAACAAGTTTCAGCATTTTGAGAAGATCAAAATACGTTGACGGTATCATTGGCGCTGGTAATCTCAGTAACATCGCTAGTCATATCAATTGTCACGTTTACATTGGTGGTGGCTTGTTGGCCAATAGAAATATCAGGAATACTAATGGATGGATTAACTTGAGTTTGTTTATTTTGACCACTAACCGAAGCTGAGCACTTAGCTTCAACAACTTTATTATTAGCATCGGTGATTTTTAATACTACTGGATATTGACCGGCAGTTGTAAAAGTATTGCTGGCAGTTTTGCTAGTACCATTAGCATAACCACCTCATTGATATTTATATGGACTTTTGCCACCAAAAACTTGAGATAGAAAAACGACTTGTTGATTAATAATACTGGTGGATGGTTCCGCTACGCATATTGCTTTTAATGGCGAAGATGTTGTAGTTGATGATGTTGTAGTTTTGGGAGCTGATACGGGGGCGGAAAGTTTTTCAGTATTTAATTTAGAAAAGATATCGCAAAGAGTAATATTGGTTTCATAGTCGAGTATTTCGGTTGGATATAAACTATAAGCATTTTGAAATTTAATGATAGCTTTTTCGGTGATAGATCCAATTATTCCATTTACGGCACCAGTGTATTGAACTTTCGGAAGATACTTTAATAAATATTGTAGCATTCTAACTTCGATTTTTTGTTCGGGGTTAAGTTCATCCCCCCTACCAATCATGCTTTGAAAAGGGCATTGATAATATTGTGAGCAAATTAAATCTAAAGTGTCTTCGGTTATAACACCATTGGGATTTAAACCATTATCAGCTTGTAATCTTTTAACGGCGGTTTCAGTTTTGGGCCCGAAATTGCCAACTACTAATGCGTCGGGATATATATTTGGATATTGAGATAAAATCATTTGCAAGGCAAACACTTCGTTAAATTTATTTTTTTGATTGGTTGGCGAAAGCCCAACAGAAACAATTGGGCAATTTTCGGCTAAAACCAATTTGGGTAAAAAAACAATGACAACAAAAATGATTATAAAAAATATTTTGTAATTTTTAAGAAATTTTATCATAATTGGCTATTTTATTTGAGATTTTATTATTGATATTTTAACAAAAAATCAAATAATTTGCAAGAAAAAATTATCGGTTTTAAAAAGAATATTGGTTTTGTAAAAATTATACAAACCTATAAATTGATGGAAAATAACAATTGTTCCTTTAGTTTAGGCTTACAGGGTAATTGTTAAAAAGCAGGGGATTGTTTTTTGGCCTAAAATAGTGTATAATAGCTAGAGATTTATATTATTAGTTAATTTTTGTAATTTGATATTATAAATTAACTAGTAGTTTGAATTTAAGTTGTGAAACAATGCTATTAATAGTTAATTAAACTTTTTATTATGTCAGGACATTCGAAATGGGCGTCAATTAAGCATTCAAAAGGTATTGCTGATGCCAAAAGAGGAAAAGTATTTTCTAAATATGCAGTGGCTATTGCTTTGGCTAGTAAAGAAGCCAATGGTGATGTCAATTCTAGCCCCAAATTAAGATTATTGGTAGAAAAAGCCAAACAGTCGGGCATGCCTAAAGATAATATTGAAAGAGCTATTAAAAGAGGTATGGGTGAGGGTGGTGAAGGTGGAATTATTGAAGAAATGTATTTTGAGGCCTATGGTCCAGGAGGTGTGGCTTTGATAATTCATTCAATTACCGATAATAAAAATCGAGCAGTAGCTGATGTTAAATATGCACTATCTCGGTTTGATGGTAAAATGGCTGGTGAAGGTAGCGTTAAATGAATGTTTAAAGAAGTAGGAAAAATTATCATTGATAAATCGAAGTGAAATGATGAGTTTGAAATGAAGGCGATTGAATCCGGAGCCAGTGATATAAAAATACTAGACGATGTCATTGAAATAGAAACTAACAACAATGATTTACACATCGTTAAAGCGGAAGTAGAAAAATTTGTTGAAATTACTGATGCTTATCTTGAATGAGTAGGAACTCAAGAGGTTGATGTTACTGAACAAAATACTAAAGATAAAATAGATAAATTAATTGAAGCACTAGATGATTGTCAAGATGTTGAAGAAGTGTTTACTAATGCTAATTATATAGATTAATATGATTATTATTGGAATTGATCCGGGCACATCACGAACTGGTTATGCTATAGTTAAATATTGAAGAGGCGAAGCCAAAATCATTGATTTTGGTTGTTGAGAGTTGTCGGAATTTGATGCTCTTACGCGTTTAGATAAAATTTTCAAAAATTTAGATAGATTGATTAAAGATTATAAACCAAATTTACTGGGGATTGAAGAATTATTTTTCTTTAAAAATGCCAAGACGGTTATGAAAATTAGCGAAGCTAGAGGTGTGATTTTGTTAGCGACCAAAAGAAATAAAATAAAAATTATTGAATTAACACCATTGCAAGTAAAACAATATATTACTGGTTATGGTCGAGCGGATAAAAAGCAAATTCAGCAATTAGTAAAAAATTATTTTAATTTAGATAAAATACCAAAACCAGATGATGCTGCGGACGCTTTAGCGATATGTATTGCTAGCATTTGCCATTTGGAGAAGAAGGGGGGAGAGTAATTGGCAAAAAGTAATTGGTAAGTGATAAGACAATAGTAAAGCAATAGTAAAGCAATAGTAAAGCAAATAGTTTAATAAACACTCCATTTTATGAATTATAAATGGTTCTTAAAAGAGGAGAGTAAACCCCCTCTTTTAAAAATTGGGCGATTAAAATCGCAATTAGTATAACTGAACAAAAAAGATTAATAAACTATTTAACAAAAATTCTCTCGATATAAAAGTTGTACCCTTAACAACTTTTAAAAGAGGGGGTAAATATATTAATATGAGTAAAAAAACCAATGACGATTTAGATAATATCGAAATAATTGGCGATAGTGGTGATGATTTGTCGGATGTAAAACGTCAATTAAAAAAATTGAAAAAAGAAAGCGAAGATATGGATGAAGAAGGAGGCGATGTAAATGTAATAGAAGATGATGACGATAATGACGTTGAGGCGGCATCTTCTGAAGATATTGTTATTAATGAAGACAACTCACTTCCATTTAATGAGGAAGATCGTTATTATAAGTCATTAGAAAAATTCTTGAAGGACGAAAACAATAAATAATTTGTTTAAAAATTATTTTTATGAAAAATCCTGACAAAAATATTATATTATCAATCCCCAAAGTTATTTGAGAGGTGATTGATAAATTATCGGCAAATGGATTTGAGGCCTATATTGTGGGCGGCTGTTTGCGAGATTTAATGATAAATCGAGACATTAATGATTGAGACATCACAACTAGTGCTCAGCCTCAAGATATTCAAAAGATATTTAAGAAAAGTATTTATGAAAATAATTTTGGAACCGTAGGAATATTAACTGGAGCTAAAGAAAATAATTTAAAAATCGTAGAAGTAACTACTTATCGATTGGAAAGTAATTATTTAGATAAACGTCATCCCGAAAATATTAAATTTGCCGATGATATTTGCGACGATTTAATGCGTCGCGATTTTACTATTAATGCCATGGCTTTTAAAATTGATTCAGTCAAAATTTTAAAAACCAAAGTGAAAGCTGAAGGTGATTTAATTGATTTATATAATGGTCAAGACGATTTATCAAATGGTTTAATTCGAGCGGTGCGTGATCCCAACGAAAGATTTAATGAAGATGCATTAAGAATGCTTAGAGCTATGAGACTAACTTCACAATTAAATTTTAAAATTGAAAAAACTACAGCCCTAGCCATTAAATTAAATGCTAAAAATTTAAAATTTGTATCCAGTGAACGAATTCGAGATGAATTTATTAAAATTTTAATGTCTTCAGCTGGAGCTAAATCTATTGTAATGCTAGAAGAGAGCGGTTTGTTAGAATATATAATTCCAGAGTTGATTGATTCTATTGGGGTTGGTCAAAATTTACATCATATTTATACGGTTTACGAACATTTAATTAATTCTTTTGATTATGCCGTTAAGCAGAATTTTAGTTTAGAAGTAAGGTTGGCAGCTCTATTACATGATATTGCTAAACCAATCGTTAAAAAGGGTAATGGTAAAAATTCTACTTTCTATAATCACGAAATGGTGGGAGCGAAGATGGTAAAAAGAATTCTTGAGAGATTAAAATTTCCAAATTATATATTAGACAAGGTGGTTTTGCTAGTTAGAAATCATCAGTTTTATTATGATCCAGAAATTAATACTGACTCGTCAATTAGATATTTACTGACGAATGTTAAAAAAGAAAATATACTTGAACTTTCTCAATTAAGAGAAGCTGACCGAATTGGTTCTGGTTGCCCAAAGGCATTACCTTTTAGATTAAGACATTTTTTATTTAGAGTTGAAAAAGTTCTAAATGAATTAGAAAATAAAAATTTAAGTTTAAAAACATTAAAAATTAATGGTGATAAATTGATGAAATTACTTGATATAAAACCTGGTCCAAGGCTGGGCTTTATATTAAATATTTTATTATCGGAAGTTATTGGTGATATAAAAGTAAATACAGTTAAATATTTAAATAATCGAGCTAAAGAGCTCAATTGTTTAGATGATTTAAAATTAAAAGATTTAAATGATAAATCCAAAGAAATTTATAAGCAATTAATGCTAAGCGAAGAAGAAAAGATAAAAACCAAATATAAAGTAAGATAATATACGGGCTGTAGTGTAACGGTAACACGAGTCGTTCGGGACGATTTAATCCCAGTTCAATTCTGGGCAGCCCGACTAGTAATATTGATTTTTAACGTCAATATTAAGCTGTATTATACAAACTTTTGTTGAAACACTTGAAAAGTTTATTAAAATATGCTATAATTAGGTAAAATATATAATAAACTAAATTACTCAATATGATTCATTCTTTTTCATGCAAAAATTTTTATTCTTTTAAGGATAAAAATGTTTTAAATTTTGTAGCTAATAATAAAGCGCCAAAAAACAATGGTTATACTTCTTCTTTTTTGGGGAAAAGAGTTTCCAAAATCGGAACGGTAATTGGAGCTAATGCTTCTGGAAAAACTAATTTGTTAAAAGTATTGCCATTTTTAAAGTGATTGATCGTTGATTCTTTTAATATGCCACCGGATGCTCATATTTTGATACAACCTTTTTTATTTGGTGGTAGTAAAAATCAACCCACCGAATTATCAGTTGTTTTTGAAATTAACAAAAAAATTTATACTTATTATTTTTTAGTTAACAAGGAAAAGATTTTAAAAGAAGAATTAAAACTAACTTCATTTGCTAAGAAAAAACAAACAACTAAAAAACTTTTTTCTCGTTCTTGGAATGATAAAAACAATCTATATTCTTTACACAAAAATAATTTTAAATTACCAAAAGGGTTTGAAAAGTTTTTACGTATTAACTCTAGCATTATTGCATCGGCTTCTCGTTTTAATCATATTGAAAGTCAAGAGATTATTAAATATTGAAAAAATATTGAAACCAATGTGATAGAAGCAGGATGGGTTGGAGATTGTTTACTTCCTAATTCGGTAGATCAATTAATTGATGCTTTTAATTTTTTTAATGATAATGGTGATTTGAAAAAAGAAGCTGAAAAATTATTACATCGTTTTGATTTGGGTTTAGATGGTTTTGAAATTAAAAAAGAAAAAAAAGAAAACGGATTTTTGTTGCAAGTAAAAGCAACCCATATGTTTGAGGGGGAAAAACAATATTTACCTATATATTATGAATCATCAGGTACTAAACAATTATTAGTTTTATTAAAAAATATTTTATCGGCTTTAAAAAATGGAAGTATTGCTATTTTAGATGAATTTGAATGTAACCTTCATCCGGAAATGATTATGGCTCTATATGATTTATTTATACAAAAAGAAACTAATCCTAATAATGCTCAATTGTTGATGAGTACTCATAGTCATATAATTTTGAACAAACTAGATAAATACCAAATTATATTTGTGGAAAAGAACGAAAATGGCATTAGCGAAACCTGAAGATTAAGTGAAGTTACAGGGTCTAGAACAGATGACAATTATTATAATAAATATATAGCTGGAGCTTATGGTGCTATTCCTAAAATTTAATTTTTTAATATGTCAAGATCTAATCCTGGTAAAAAGAAAATAAAAATGGCTAAAAGAACCATACTTATATATGGAGAGGGATTAAGCGAAGAAATATTTTTGAAACTTTTAAGATCTATATATAGTTCCGATAACGATACTTATATTAAAATTAGACATGGTAAGGGAGGTAGCCCATTAGATATTGTTAGTGATGCTATTAAAGAATTGGGATATTTTTGTAAAAAAATTGTTGTATTGGACGATGATAGAAAAGAAATAGAAAAAGCTATAATTAAAGCTGAGAAGTATAATATAAAGATTATTAAAAATCAACCATGTTTAGAAGCCACCTTGTTGATGATATTACAAGATAAGATACAAAATAATAAAACTTCAGCATTTTTTAAAAAAGAATTTGAAACTAAATATATATGTAAAAAGAAGAGATGCGAAATATCAGAATATATTAAACTTTTTCCTAAATCATTAATAGAAAAAGCAAGAAAAAAGAACGAAATGTTAAATAATTTAATTTCAATTATTGAAAATTAAAATGGATAATATAAAAAAATTTAAGATTATTAATAAGGAATTAAAACGTCTTTATCCAACTATAAAGATAGCTTTAAACTTTTCTAATGTTTGAGAATTACTAGTGGCAACAATTTTATCGGCTCAAACAACTGATAAAAAAGTCAACGAAATAACTTTTAAATTGTTTAGAAAATATCGCAGTATTGGCGATTATGCTAAGGCCAAACTAAATGAATTTGAAAAAGATATTTTCGGAGTAAATTATCATAAAACCAAAGCCAAAGCTATTATTGAAGATGTAAAAATTTTACAAGACAAATTTTCTGGTAAAGTTCCTAAAACTATGGAAGAATTGTTAACTTTAAAAAATGTAGCTAGAAAAAGTGCCAATATAGTTTTATCCATTGGCTTTAATATTAATGAAGGCTTTGCAGTAGATACTCATGTTATACGTCTATCAAATCTATATGGATTAACTAGTAATAAAGATCCTAAAAAAATTGAAAAAGATTTGCTTTTAATCATTCCTGAAGAAGAAAGAAAGGAATTTCAATTACGTATTGTTCAATATGGACGAGATTATTGTCCAGCCAAAAAACACGATCATGAAAATTGCCCATTAGTTTTGGTGCTAAATAAAAAATAATGACCGAAAGATTAGACATTTTAATGTTAAATCAAAAATTAGTTTCAAGTCGAAGTGATGCTCAAAAATTGATTGAAGCTGGCAAGGTTAAAGTTAATGGAAAAATTGTTTTGAAAAAACATTTGAAATTTGAAAATGACTTGAAAATTGAAGTTGATAAAGAAGATGTTTTTGTAGCCAGATCAGGTGCGAAATTTCAAAAAGCCATTGATGAATTTAAAGTCGATATTAAAAATTTTGTCTGTTTAGATGTAGGGGCTTCAACTGGTGGTTTTACAGAATGTTTAATCAGCAATGGCGCTAGCAAAGTTTATAGTGTTGATGTTGGCAGTGATCAGTTGGATGAAAAATTAAAAAAAGATAAAAGAGTAATTAATCTAGAAAAAACTGATATTCGAAATTTAAAGAAATTAGATGAATTAACAGATTTGATAACAGTTGATGTTTCTTTTATTTCAATTTTAAAAATTTTACCAGTTCTGAAAAAATTTTTAAAAAAAGCTGGAAAATTAATTTTTTTGATAAAACCGCAATTTGAAATTAAAGGTGATAAAAATAAACAGGGAAAAATAAAAGATGAAATATTGGTGGATGAAGTTATTAGAAATATTAAAAAAAGTATTGAGGATGAAGGTTATAATGTTATTGGAACAATAGAATCACCCATATTGGGAAAAAAAGGAAAGAACAAAGAATATTTGATGTATCTTTCTTTTTAATGTTTTATCATATACTGGGCATAATTGACAACAATGTGTGAGCGTGCTATTATTTTAATAGTTCGTAATTAAATAAATATTTCAAGGAGGTATTATTATGATAACATTTCAAGAATTAATTTCAATAGGGAAAAACAGATTTAAAAACATCTCTTGGGCAAGTAAGTTTGCTCTTTCTAAAAACAAAGTTAAAGAAGAAATTTTATCTTCACGGAAATTAAGTGAAGATGAAACGTTTGCTTTTTTGGCCACGGCCAGCAGCGATGGTGCTGAAAAAGTAAAGTTCCAGAAAGTATTTTTTGGGCATTTTTTTGGCGAACTGCCGGAGGGGGCAAATATCCAGATTATTGCAAAAAATCAAGAAGGAGGAGTTGAAATAATTTTTGGATATAGCTCTGCAGTTACGGTGTTCAATGCTTCATGGGAAAAATTTTTCAAGGCAAAGTTATGTGGTGGAGCATGTGATGAAAAGGGGTGCCCTAATCATCACGACTTTAAGCCGAATTGATAAAAAAGAGTGAGGTGCAAGTTCACTCTTTTTTCATGTTCAAAATTATGCGATTAGTTTTGGTCTTTACAATTGTATAGTTTTGTGTTATAATGTATTTAGATCTATTTAAAAGGAGAAAGAATATGAATATTGATATTTTGCTGAGCAGGAGAGCGAGTGCAATTTTGGAAAAATTTTCGGTGGTGGATGAATTGGAATCTTCGTTATGGCTTTTGGCTCAGGATTTGCATGTATCGCAGCTTGATCCAAATAACAATGCTGTTATCACAATTTTGGAGGTATTTACAAATCCACATAGTGAAGAGATTCAAGTTCGAGTTGACTATGATCCGGAAAAATTAGCATTATTGGCTAATTGTAATGAAGAAGGCACAAAACAGGTGTGGGTTGATAGGATTATGCAAACAGTAAAAGATTTCTTGGAAGATCATTCATTGGACATCAATGTTTGTTGTTCTTTCCGACCATGTCCAGGAATGCTGTTTGCATCTACCTTAAATGCAAAATGAAACAAGAAAAGAACGAAGTGCAAGATCGTTCTTTTTTCATGTTCAAAATTATGCGATTAGTTTTGGTCTTTACAATTGTATAGTTTTGTGTTATAATGTATTTAGATCTATTTAAAAGGAGAAAGAATATGAATATTGATATTTTGCTGAGTGGCGGGTCAACTGTGATTCTGAAAAACGGATCATTAATTTCAGAATTAGATTTATTATTCAGAAATATGGCTCGTGTTTTGGGGGTGTCGAAAATTGATCCAAAGCATGATGCTGTTATCACTGCCTGCGAGGTGTATACAAGTCCAGGCAGTGAAGAAATTCAAATCAGGATCAATTATGATCCCGAAAAGTTATTCGTATTTGTTGAGGGGAATAAAGAGCACACCGAAAAGACATGGGTGCAAACGGTATTACAATTAATGAAGGAATTTTTGGAAAAACATTCACTGAGTTTCAATGTTTGTTGTTTGTTTTGTCCATGTCCTGGAGCACGATTTGGTTCCACTGTGAGCGCAAGTGCAAAATGAAACAAGAAAAGAACGAAGTGCAAGATCGTTCTTTTTTCATATTCAAAATGTTAAATATATTGACAAATTGTAAATTTAGGTCTTTTTTAAAAGATCTAACAAAAAATGAATATTATCAAATATTTTAAATAAAATTAGGAGGAACTAAATGTTTGATTGGAGTGCAGATGTAACGGATCAGTTTTTGAAGAATGTTCTTGTCTCGGTTCGTAGTAAAATCGATAAATCGGATTTGCTTTTGGTAAATAGTTATTTGCCAAAATGGCATGAAGCTAGCAATGAGCTTAAAGGAACTGGCTTATTGCTAAGGCCAATTCGCAAACTTGATCAAGATGAAACGTGTTTGTTTAGTTATTTATTTTTACAAAATCAATCTCCTCGATCGAAAGACGAATACAGTCGGGCGATTGAAGATACTGACTTAACGATTCTTGACAATATGTTTAATAACTATTGTTTGAGAGTCATCCAAAGCCGATTTATCCGGGATCGTCTATGTCAAATTGTGATTACCCGAGATTTTTGGTTATGCGCGGTGATATTTGAATCGGGCGAAGCCAAAATGCGATATCAATTGCATGAAATGGCAAACCAAAATTGTTCAATGTTTAATCGATTGCTAAACAATCGAGATGAGATCATTGGATTGTATGAAGATCTTGACACAATGGAATTGAAAGAGATGATATCTCGATTAACGACTGACAAACCAGGTATGACTGAACCAAATAAAACCACTACGAGACACATTCCAGACGATTTTTCTACCGGCTCTTTAGAAGAGGCCGTCAAGAAGGTTCATGATATCGGTGGCCGGTTTGTGACATCGCAGGATGGTTCTTTGAGGGCCATTGGTCCTGACGGTAGTGATTTGGTATTTGGTACTGGTGAAATTTGCCAGAAATTTCCAAATACCACAGTAATGCAAGAGTTACTGAAAAAGTATTGGTAATAAAGTATTAGTAATATTGTTAAAGAAAAAGGACGGGGGATAAACTCCGTCCTTGTTTTATTTAATAGACAATATTTTGTTAATTTGATATAATAATTGTATATTAAAATATAACCTAAATAATATGAAAGAAAGTTTTGAAAAAAGAGGGTTAACTAAAAAATCAGAGAATATATCAGATTGATATAACGACGTGGTTTTAAGAGCCGATCTATGTGATTATACTGATGTCAAAGGAAGTATGATTATTAAGCCTTATGCTTACTTGATTTGAGAAAATATTCAAAAAGAATTAGATAAAATGTTTAAGGAAGATAATATTCAAAATTGTTATTTTCCAATGTTAATTCCTATGAGTTTAATTAAAAAAGAAAAAGAGCATGTTGAAGGCTTTGCGCCGGAACTTTTAACAGTGGATAAAATTGGCGATGAAAAATTAAATGATCCATTAGTTTTACGACCAACATCGGAAACTATTATGTATAAAGCTTTTTCGAATTGAGTTCAAGGGTATCGAGATTTGCCAATAAAAATAAATCAATGATGTAATGTTTTTAGAGCGGAAAAAAGAACTTATCCGTTTTTACGCACAGCTGAATTTTTATGACAAGAAGGTCATTGTGCTTTTGCTAATAACGAAGATAATTTGCAGATGGTATTTAAGGCGCTCAATTGATATAAAGATATTTACGAAAAATATTTAGGAATTTCAGTTTATATTGGACTCAAAAGTCAGTCCGAAAAATTTGCGGGAGCGAAAAATACTTATTCAATTGAAATCGTGATGCCAAATGGTAAAGCATTACAAGCTGGTACTTCGCACGATTTATCCGATAATTTTTCCAAAGCATTTAATGTAAACTTTTTAGATGAAAAAGGTAAAAAACAATTCGCTTTTCAAAGCTCGTTTGGACTATCCACACGATCAATTGCGGCTATAATTCTGGCTCATGGAGATGACTCTGGGCTAATTATGCCGCCAAATGTAGCTCCAATTCAAGTAGTGATTTTACCAATTATTAAAAAAGCTCAAAATGAAACTAATAGGGATGTTGTTGATTATGCAAACTCATTAAATAAAAAATTAAAAGATAAAGGTATTAGAACTTTTATTGATAATGATGATATTCACAGTTTGGGTTATAAAATCAATGAATGAGAATTAAAAGGTGTACCAATTCGAATTGAAATTGGTAATAATGAAGTTGAAAATAATATGGTTAGAATAGTTAGAAGAGATGATTTTGTCAAGCAAGATGTAGCAATAGATGGATTAGAAAATACTATTAAAAATATTTTAGAAAATATTCAAAGTGGTTTATTTACAAAATCAGAAAAATTAAAATTAGAAAAAACCAAAGACACTGACAATTATTCTGATTTTAAAAAGTTTATTGAAGAGGGCAATTTTGTTAGATCCTATTTTTGTGAAGATAAAGAATGTGAAAATAAAATTAAAGAAGAAACCAAAGCAGTGACACGATGCTTAGAATTTGATCAAATGAATGACGATGGAGTAGAAGGAAAATGTATTTATTGTGGAAAGAGATCCAAGCATAAATGATTGTTTGGTAAAAGTTATTAATATATTTAAATAAATAAAATATGGAGTTATTTGATATACGAATTATTAATAGTCCTATTGATAAATATATGTTCAATGAACTACTTGATTTTGAATTAAAATTTGGCGGTTTTATAAAAATAGCTATTGATATCAAAAAAGAAAGAATAGCTTTAAATTGCGAACTTCACTGTGATTGTGGTGATGTATTGGCTGATTCAGGATCTGATTTTGCAAATATTTGGGGAGCTAATATTATTCCTTCCAGTCGATCTATAGAATATACTTCTTTAATGAATATTAGACCAGGATATAGTAATTTAACTCAAGAGATTACTAGACAAGATATAAGAGAAAAAATAGAAAAAATTATTAAAAAATTAATATTTCAAAATTATTAATATGACTCAAGAAAGATGAAATTCTTTTTCAAGACAAGAACAGATAGGACATATTGGTTCTGAATTATTAAGAGCTAATAATTTTTGTGATAAAGAAGAGATATCCAAAAATTGTATAGAAAGAGCATTAAAATTAGCATCATTAACTTTAGGTGATAATAAATGAAAAGGCAAAAGCAGATATCTTATGCTGTTGTATATGGAATTAGCGAAAATGTATATAGGAGAAAATAAAAATTATTTACAATTGTTTAGGTCGTTATAAGAAACAGATTCAATGTTCAAGCGGAAAAACAAAGGAAAAACAATTGTAAAGAGTAAGTAGTAATTGGTAAAAAGTAATAAAAAGACAATAGTAATACAATGGTAAAACAATGGTAAAACAATGGTAAAAATAAAAGGAAAGAGTAAGTAGTAAGTAGAAAAAAGTAATTAGTAAAATAACAAAATAATACAATACAATGCAAATACAGAATTCAAATTATAAAAATAAATTTAGTATTAAAACTCCTTCGGATAATTCGGCTTGGCCCCCACCCCAACCTATGGTTGGTGTGGGGGCTAGTAGTAAT
>Ga0265297_10003051_pt1 | contig 31548 bp, 26 predicted proteins | sample Munlanlwell13791_FD_192502 | JGI IMG/M metagenome (GOLD analysis project Ga0265297, IMG submission 192502) | Leachate microbial communities from a municipal landfill in Southern Ontario, Canada - Leachate well 137-91 | ecosystem: Engineered > Solid waste > Landfill > Unclassified | place...
CTTAAGGCTTGAATGCGCAGAGATAGCCGGAAAGGCCTGCCCCGGCCAGTTTATAGAAATCAGAGTGGGTGAGGGGGCGGAGCCGTTGTTGAGGAGGCCGATAAGCATTCATGATGCGCATAAGGCGGGGATAAGCCTGTTTTATGAAACAGTGGGCAGAGGTACGCGCATGCTTTCGGAAAGGGCGCGCGGGAGCCTCCTGGATGTTATCGGGCCATTGGGAAATGGTTTTGCCTGCGACGGGCTGAATAAAAAAAACAGGATTGTTCTGGTTGCCGGGGGGATGGGCGTTGCCCCGCTGGTTTTTTTGGCCAAGCGGTTAAAAACGATTGAGCCCCTGGTGCTTATCGGCGCAAGGACAAAGGCGCAGGTTGTTTGTCTCAGGGAGTTCAAGGACGCGGGTTGTTCCGTGAAGATAGCTACGGATGACGGCTCCGCAGGATTTAAGGGCAAGGTGACCGGTTTGCTGGAGTCCTGCCTCGGACAGGGCGGATTTTCACAAATATTTGCCTGCGGCCCTGATCCTATGCTTAAAGCAGTCGCCAATATGGCGCGCGATAATAGTATCGGGAGCCAGCTTTCCCTTGAAGAGCATATGGCCTGCGGTATCGGGGCCTGTTTAGGTTGCGTTGTGAATACGAAAAATGGATATAAAAGGGTTTGTAAAGAAGGGCCGGTTTTTTCGGGAGAAGAGCTGGTTTGGTAAAACTATGAGACCGGATTTACGAGTAAAGATAGGCAGTCTTGTTTTGGATAACCCGGTGATGGTCGCCTCCGGCACTTTCGGTTACGCCGAAGAATTCAAAGATTTCATCGAACTGAAAAAATTGGGGGCGATCGTTACCAAGACTATAACCGTAAAAGCGCGTAACGGCAATCTGCCGCCCCGCACATGCGAGACGCCCGCGGGACTTTTGAATTCCATCGGCCTGGAGAATCCCGGGCTGGACAGTTTCATCAGTGATAAAATGCCTTTCTTGAAGAAGCTGGGTGTGCCTTTGGTGGTAAGTATCGCAGCGGAGGAGGATAGCGGAGAGTTTTTTACCCTTGCGGAAAAACTTGGCGGGATTGGCGCGGTTTCCGCCATAGAGCTGAATATCTCCTGTCCGAATATGCGCAAGGATAAACTTATCGCCCAGGATCCCAAAGATACATTTGCCCTGGTCAGCGCAGTGCGCAGGGTAACGGATAAATGCCTGATTACCAAGCTTTCCCCCAATGTCGCTTCCGTTTCCGAAATCGCTTTAGCGGCGCAGGATGCGGGAAGCGATGCCGTTTCTTTAATCAATACGCTTACGGGGATGAGTATAGATGTGCAGAGGCGTATACCTAAAATCGCCTCTTGTATCGGAGGTTTGAGCGGGCCGGCGATCAGACCGGTAGCCGTAAGAATGGTCTGGGAGGTATACCGTAAAATTAATATTCCCATTATCGGGATGGGTGGTATAATGGATACCGAAAGCGCGCTGGAGTTTTTTCTCGCCGGCGCCGCCGCCGTAAGTTTGGGGACAGTTAATTTTGTCAATCCCCGCGCCTGCCTGGAGGTTATCCACGGTTTAGAGCGTTACCTGATTGACAACGGCATTCCGGAGCTGAGCCGGTTGAAGGGGAGTCTGAAATTATGTCAAGATTGAAAAGCAATCCCCGGCTTATCCTCGCTTTAGATGTGGATACTCTGGAGGAGGCAAGGAGTTTCGTAAACCGGCTTTATCCCGAGATCAATATTTTTAAGGTTGGCAGCCGTCTTTTTACCTCTTACGGTCCCCGGGTGGTGGAGATGATCCGGAAAAAAGGGGCCCAGGTTTTCTTGGATCTCAAGTATTTCGATATCCCCAATACTGTGGCGGGGGCGGTGGAAGCGGCGGTGCGCCTGGAGGTCGGGATGTTGACCCTGCATGTTTCCGGCGGCAGCCTTATGCTGAAAGCTGCGGTGGAAGCGGCCGCCCGGCAGGCGAGAATCCTGAAGGTTGCCCGGCCCCTTTTGCTCGGGGTGACGGTTCTTACCAGCCAGGAAGCCGGTACGGGGGAGGTTTTTTCTCTTGCCCGGCAGGGCTTGCGGGACGGTCTGGACGGGATAGTATGTTCGGCCCGTGAGGCAGGGTGTTTGAGGAAAAAGATCAGAAAGGATTTTGTTATCGTTACCCCGGGGATACGTCCCGGGGTTTCCGCGGCGGACGACCAGAAAAGGACGGCGACCGCGGCGCAGGCCGTAAAAGCTGGGAGTGATTTTTTGGTGATCGGCCGTCCGATTCTTAAGGCGGGCGACCCGTTATCGAGGGCAAGAGAGATATTGGGGGAGTTAAATGGCGCAGGAAATTGATGCTTTGATCGCAAAGATCCGTCAGGAAGGGGTAGAGAAGGCTCAAGAAGAGGCCGCGCGGATAAAATCCGAAGCCGAGAAGGAGGTCTCCCGCCTGATCGCGGAGGCCAGGAGCGAGGCGGAAAGGATTGTCGCGGAGGCAAAAGGGGATTCCGAAAGAATGGAGCAGTCTACCCGCGCCGCGCTGAAACAGTCCGGGCGCGACCTGCTTATCAGCCTGAGGCAGGAGATCAATGCGATGCTCGAGAGGCTGGTAAGGGCGGACCTGAAACAGGTGATGACCGGGGCGGAGTTGTCAGGGATCATTTCCGCTTTGATCAAAAACACCCCGCTCTCTTCGGGGTCGCAGGTGGTAGTTTCTTTAAGCCCGCAGGATAAGGAAAAACTGGAAAAGGAATTTTTGAAACAACTGGTCGAGGAGACCAAGAAAGGGATAACCTTGAGCTCCTCCGAAGGCATGGAGAGCGGTTTTGCGATCAGTTTTGACGGTGGCAAGTCGGTTTTTGATTTCAGCGGACAGGCCCTGGGTGATTTTCTCTCCGGGTCCCTGCGCCCGGAGTTAAAGAAAATATTGGACGGTGAGTAATGCCGGCGTATTACGTATATTTAATCTCCAGTCTGCCGTTTTTAAGCTTTTCCGCGCGTCCGCCGTTTGGCTTTGAGGAATTTCTGGCCCGTTGCCGGGATCTGATACCGGAGAGGGAGTACCGGATGCTCGGTGGATTAAGGGAGCATCGGGAGTTTTTTCTTTCCCCGCGCGCCCCGGCGGTTTTGAGGGAGTGGGCCGTTTTTGAAATTACCCTGCGCAATGAACTGGCGCGCGCCAGGGCGGCCCGCAAAAAGACGGATCCCGCCCGGTTCCTGCGATTTCCCGAAGAGCCGCGTTCGGAGGTCAGTCATGTGGCGATGAATGCTTACCGGAGCGTTTCGGCTCTGGATGCGGAGAAGCTGTTGGACGGGGCGCGTTGGGAGTTTTTGGAAGGACTGGGGTTCGGGCATTATTTTGATTTTGAGTTTCTCCTGGTTTACGGATTGAAGCTGATGATCCTTGAACGCTGGGATAAAGTACAGAAGGCGGACAAGGAACGTTTGTTAGAGGAGGCGGTTTTGAATTAACGATGGAAAACAAAAGGACCGGACAAGTTATTAAGGTTAACGCCAATATGGTGACGGCGCAGGTTGCCGGCCAGATCGTCCAGAACGAGGTCGCTTATATTGTTTGCGGCCAGGAACGTCTGAAGGCGGAGGTCATCCGCGTGCGCGGCGACCAGGCGGAGATGCAGGTTTACGAGAGTACGCAGGGATTAAGGACGGGCGATACCGTGGAGTTTACCGGCGAGCTGCTTTCGGTGGAGCTCGGTCCTGGGCTCCTGGGGCAGATTTTTGACGGTCTGCAGAATCCTCTGCCGGCCCTGGCCGAGAAGTGCGGATTCTTCCTCAAGCGCGGGGTATATCTTGAGGCCCTCCCGGATGAGGCTCAATGGGATTTTACCCCGCTGGTCAAACCCGGAGATAAAGTAATGGCCGGCAGCTGGCTGGGTTTTGTCCCGGAGAAGATATTCCGGCATTACATCATGGCGCCTTTTGCCCTTTCCGGGACCCTGGAGGTGGAAAGTATCTCACCTGCCGGAAAATACAATTTAAAACAACCGGTCGCCCGCCTGCGGGATTCCTCGGGTTCCTTGCACGAGGTATGCCTGCAGCAGCTCTGGCCGGTGAAGATACCGATTTTTGCCTACGCGGAGAAATTGAGGCCGATGGAACCCCTGGTAACCAAGATGCGCCTGATCGACTCCCTCTTTCCCGTCAACCGCGGGGGAACTTATTGTACCCCGGGTCCTTTCGGGGCGGGCAAGACGGTTCTGCAGCAGCTTATCAGCCGGCACGCCGAGGTGGATATCGTGATTATCGCCGCCTGCGGGGAGCGCGCCGGGGAGGTTGTCGAGACCCTGAAAACTTTTCCCGGGCTTACCGATCCGCGTACCAAAAAACCCTTGATTGACCGCACCATAATAATTTGCAATACCAGTTCGATGCCGGTTGCCGCGCGTGAATCCAGCGTTTATACCGCCGTGACCATCGCCGAGTATTACCGCCAGATGGGGTTGAATGTCCTGCTTTTGGCGGATTCCACCTCGCGCTGGGCGCAGGCGATGCGCGAGATGAGCGGCAGGCTTGAGGAGATCCCGGGCGAGGAGGCGTTTCCCGCCTATCTTGAGTCACGCATCGCTTCTTTTTATGAACGCGCGGGGGTGGTCCGGCTGCGTTCGGGCCAGACCGGTTCGGTTACCATCGGGGGGGCAGTGAGCCCGGCAGGCGGGAACTTCGAAGAGCCGGTTACCCAGGCGACCCTTAAGGTGGTGGGAGCCTTCCACGGCCTTTCCCGTGAGCGTTCTGACGCGCGCAAGTATCCGGCGATCGATCCTCTGATCAGTTGGAGCAAATATGAAGGTTTTGTGAAATCCGAAAACCGGGAGAAGTTGCACGCCCTGCTGCGCCGCGGTAACGAGATATCCCAGATGATGAAGGTTATTGGGGAAGAGGGGACTTCCCTGAAAGATTACATCGAGTACCTTAAAAGCGAGTTCTTCGATTTTGTTTACCTGCAGCAGAACGCCTTTGACCCGGTGGATGAGGCGACCACCAAGGAGAGGCAGGTTTATCTTCTGGACTTTATCGGCGGGATACTCAAAACGGATTACGACCTCCAGGATAAGGCCTCCGCCCTGCATTTCTTCCAAAGCCTGCGCCAGTTGATGCGCACTTGGAATTCCGCTTCTTACGGCAGTCCGGAATTCAAAAAGAACGAAGAACAAATTTCAACCCTGCTGGAAAGCAAGGGACTTAAGAAAGAGAAATAAAGATGCAAAAATCCTATACTAATATTATTCAGATCGCGGGAGATGTTATTACGGTGGAGGCCGAAGGAGTAGGGTATTCCGATATTGCCCAGATTACCACCCGGCGCGGGGTATCCCTGGCCCAGGTCATCCGTATTGAAGGCAAGAAGGTCTCCCTGCAGGTATTCGCGGGTACCCGCGGGATTGCCACCGGAGACCGGGTTAGGTTTTTGGGCCATCCCATGCGGGTAGCCACCGGCGAGGAGCTTCTCGGCCGCATCTTTAACGGCAGCGGCGTTCCTCTTGATCACGGCCCGCTTCTTTCCGAAGGGCTGACCGATATCGGCTCCCCTTCGGTGAACCCTTCCCGGAGGGTGGTGCCGTCGAAGATTATCCGTACCGGCATTCCGATGATCGATGTTTTTAACTCTTTGGTAGAATCCCAGAAGCTGCCGGTTTTCTCCATTGCTGGAGAGCCCTACAACGAACTGTTGGCCCGTATTGCAATTCAGGCGGAGGTGGATATTATTATCGTGGGGGGGATGGGCCTAAAACATGACGATTATCTTTTTTTCCGGGATACCTTGAATGCCCACGGCGCCCTTTCCCGCTGCATCTTTTTCATGCATACCGCTTCCGACCCCACTGTGGAATGTCTCCTGGTGCCGGATATCAGTCTGGCGGTTGCCGAGAATTTCGCTCTTTCCGGCAAGAGGGTCCTGGTTCTCCTGACCGACATGACGAATTTCGCCGATTCCCTGAAGGAAATCGCCATTACCATGGAGCAGGTTCCTTCCAACCGCGGCTATCCCGGCGACCTTTACAGCCAGCTGGCCGCCCGTTACGAAAAGGCGGTGGATTTCGAAGGAGCGGGCTCCATTACTATTCTTGCCGCTACCACTATGCCCGGGGATGACGTTACCCACCCTGTGCCGGATAACACCGGTTATATTACCGAAGGGCAGTTTTACCTGAAATCCGGGGTAATTGAACCTTTTGGTTCCCTGAGCCGCCTTAAGCAGCAGGTAAACGGAAAAACCCGCGCCGACCACCGCACGATCATGGATACTATGATTCAACTCTTTGCCAGTTACCGGGAGACACTGGAAAAGCAATCCATGGGTTTTCAGATGAGCGCCTGGGACCAGAAGCTGCTGAAATACGGGGCGCTTTTTGAGAACAATATGATGTCCCTGAAGGTTAATATCTCCCTGGAGAAGGCCCTGGATCTGGGCTGGAAGATTTTGTCCGACTGTTTTACCCCGGAGGAAACCGGGATTAAACTTTCGGTAATTCAACAGTTCTGGCCGCGTTAAAAAATAAAAAGGGACGGCGGCCGGGAAACGGGTATCGAAAGAAGCGCGATGGCAAAGGTTAAGTTTACCAAGGGCGAGCTGAAAAGACAGCGTGACGCCTTAAAACAATTCCTGCGTTATTTACCCACACTGCAGCTTAAAAAACAGCAACTGCAGCTGGAGATTCTGCAGCAGAATGCGGTCTTACAGAAAATCGGGCAGTCCCTGGAGAAAAAAAGACAGGGGATTCTCGCCTGGGCCGGACTTTTGTCTGAATCCCCGGAAGGGGTTCGTCCCTTTTTGAAGCCGGAAAAGACGCTTACCCGTTCCAAGAATATCGCCGGGGTGGATGTCCCGATTTTTGATTCTCTGGTATTCGCTACGGCGGAGTATGATCTTTTTTTGACCCCGCTCTGGTTCGACAACGCAATCCAATCCTTGAGGGAGATGTCCGGCCTGGAGAGGGAGATCGAGATCCTGCGGGAAGGTATCGAGATCCTGCGCCGGGAGTTGAGGGTTACTACGCAGAGGGTAAACCTGTTTGAGAAGGTAAAGATTCCCGAGGCGGAGGAGAACATCCGCCTTATCAAGATTTATATCGGGGACCAGATGGCGAACGCGGTTGGTCGCAGCAAAATCGCTAAAAGGAAGATCGAAGGCCTGGTCCGGGAAGAGGCGATGGTATGATTGTTCCGATGAAAAAAGTTTTTCTTTTTTTGCAAAAGAATCATGCCCGGGATTCTTTGTCGGAGTTGGCCTCTTTGGGGTTATTGCATGTCGAGCACCAAAGACCTCCCGCCGGGGAGGAGATATCTTCACTTGGTGAAAATATCGCCGTGACGGACCAGGCGGTTTTGATCTTGTCCTCCTGGCAGAAAACACCGCAGGGCGAAGAGCCTTTAAAAGATGATCTATTGTCATTTTGCCACCATGTCGTGGATCTCCAGAAGAGACTGGATCAGCTTAAGGAATATTCCGTTACCTTAAAATCCGCGATTGACCGTTGGTCTCCCTGGGGGGATTTTGACCCGCAGGAGATAAAGCGCCTGGCGGATGCCGGCGTATACGTGAAGTTTTGTCAGGTCCCGCGGGAAAGTTTGAAGGGGATTGGTCCGGAAACGGCCGTAAAAATAGTTTTTTCGGAGGGGACGGTGGAGAATTGCATTCTGCTCAGCCGGCATGACGCCCCTTCAGGCTTCAAGGAATTGGATCCGCCGAGACTCTCCCTGTCGCAGATGCGCCGGAGGCTGTCCGAAGACGCCGGGGCGATGGAGACGATCCGGAAACAACTGGAGGATTACGGCGCTTACCGTAAATCTGTGCTCGAGGAGAGAAAGTCGCTGATTTATAAGAAGAATTTTTTCGAAACACTGAATGGAGCCGCCGAGGCCGGAGAATTAGTGTACCTGAAAGGGTATTTGCCGTCGGAAAAAGAGGCGGAGTTCGTTTCCTGCGTCAAGAAAAAGGGGTGGGGGATTTTTACCCTGGACCCGGACGAGAAAGATGAGGTCCCGACACTTTTGCGTAACCCCCGCTGGGTAGCGTTTATCAAACCTCTGCTTAAATTGCTGGAGCTCGTTCCGGGTTACCACGAGCTGGATATCAGCCTGCTTTTTATCATTTTCTTCAGTGTTTTTTTCGGGATCCTGATCGGAGACGCCGGGTACGGATTGGTTTATTTCCTGCTCAATCTCTGGGTCCATCGCAAGTTCGGCAGCAGGATCAAGGACAAAAGTGCATTTTTTCTCTTTTACATCCTGAGTTCTTGCGCTATGATATGGGGGTTGTTGACGGGGACATTTTTCGGCCAATCCTGGCTGTTGAGCCTGGGGATCAAGCCACTTTTGCCGGTTTTGACCGATACCGTTTTTATCCAGAAATTTTGTTTTTTCCTGGGGGCCCTGCATTTGACCCTGGCCCACGCCTGGAAGGGGATTGTGAAACTTCCCTCTTTGTCCGCTCTGGCGGATGCCGGCTGGATTTGCATTATCTGGGCGGCGTTCTTTCTTGCCGACAGCTTGATCCTGGGGGGGAGTTTTCCCTCTTGCGGAGGGGGGTTGATCATTGCCGGCCTGGCGCTGGTGTTGTTTTTTGCCAGCCCGCAGAAGAATATCTTTAAGGCTGCCGCTTCGGGGCTGGGGACGATCGCCTTGAGCCTGGTCAATAATTTTACCGACGTAGTTTCTTATATCAGGCTTTTTGCGGTAGGCCTGGCGACCGTGGCGATCGCCGACGCCTTTAATAACATGGCGGCCGGGGTCGTGGAAAAAGGGAATTTCTTTACTCTAGGGGCAGCGGTCCTGATATTAATCTGCGGTCACGTCCTGAATATTATCCTGGGTTTGATGTCGGTTCTGGTGCATGGGGTGAGACTTAACGTCCTTGAGTTTTGCAGTCATCTTGGGGTGAGCTGGAGCGGATTTGATTACAAGCCATTTGCCAGGGAGACGGAATAACTAACAACCATTCGCGGAAAAGGAGAAAAAATGGATAGTGGAGTAATATTACAGTTCAAGGATTTGGGTTTTATTATGGTTTTTGCCCTGGCGGCCTGCGGTTCTGCCTTTGGCACAGGGGTCGCCGGGATGGCGGCGGTGGGGGCCTGGAAGAAGAATTTCAGCCAGAACAAGAGCGCCTCCTTCCTCCTTGTCGCCCTGGTTGGCGCGCCTTTGACCCAGACGATTTACGGAAATATCGTAATGACCAAAATGTACGAGTTGGCCGCCAGGGGTCAGTATCTCTGGGGGGTCGGCGCTTTCGCCGGCCTGGCGATCGGGCTTTCGGCTTATTTCCAGGGAAGATGCGGCGCCTGCGCCTGCGATGCGATGGGGGAGACCGGCAAAGGATTTGGCAATTACCTGGCGGTCGTGGGGATTGTCGAAACAGTGGCCCTTTTTGTAATGGTCTTTACCCTGATTATCCTGGGGAAGATGTAAATCTATATGATTTGGGGGCGATTAGCTCAGTTGGTTAGAGCGTCTGACTTACATTCAGAAGGTCAGGGGTTCAACTCCTCTATCGCCCACCATTAAATAATACTGGATTTTATATAAAAATCGAGTATATTAAATAAGTCGTAATTCTCAGCGGAGATCACAAAGCTACGCGCACAATTTGTATTTTATCTGCTGGGGTCGTGGCCTAGTCTGGTTCAAGGCGCCTCCCTGTCACGGAGGAAATCGCGAGTTCAAATCTCGTCGGCCCCGCCATATATTTTTAAAGGACGCCTTTTCCGGCGTCCTTTATTGTCTTGAGTTTTCCCGCCGCGGATGTTACCATAATACAAGTTTGGTTTAGACATTTTAAGCAAGGGGGCAGAAGCTTCCCCGCCGGTGTTATTTGTATGCCTAAAGGAGAGAAGATGGCGACCATCGACGATTTCAAGAAACTGGATTTGAGAATAGCGCAGATAAGGGACGTAACCGAACATCCCAATGCAGACAAACTGCTGGTTTTAACCCTGGATTTAGGAGACCGTCAAAAGCAAGTAGTGGCCGGAATCAGGAATTTTTATTCCAGGGAAGACCTGCTCGGTAAGCTTGTAGTAGTGATAGATAATCTTGAGCCGGTAGTTTTGCGCGGAGTAGAAAGCCAGGGGATGATTCTGGCCGGTTCAGACGATACGTCTCTATCGGTTATAAGCCCCGGGAGGCAGCTTAAATTAGGGAGTATCGTAAAGTGATCAGACAGTTCGTGCCGCAGGAATTTTGCATGAAGTGCAAGGGGTGCTGCAGATTCAAGGAGCAGGATTCCGTGTGGAGCCCGTGTCTTTTGGATGAAGAAATACAGGTTTTATTAGACAGAAAGGATATACCGCCCGCCTCGATCTCCATAAACCGGCGTATCCAACCGGTTAGCGCGCCATGCGAATCAGGGTTTATTTGTCCTTTCCTGGGCGTAGGAGACAATAAATGCGCCATCTATTCCGCCAGGCCGTTTGAATGCCAGCTTTACCCTTTTTTGATCAATTTGCGGAAAGGGAAAGTTCTTCTGACCGTAGATTTAAATTGCCCATACGTTTATGAAAGGATAAATTCCCCTGAAGCCAAAGAGTATATTGCCTATCTTTCCGGTTACCTCAATTCTCCAGATTGCCTCGGCAAGATCAAGGATAACCCTCAGATTATCCAGGCTTATGAAGAGGTCAGGGAGGTTGCCGAAATAAAATTGCCGAATGAGATTGAATAAATTGACCTTGGACGACCGCGCCTTATTCGATAAATATTTAGGATCTTCGCGCCATAACTTATCGGTATTTTCTTTTCCGGGAATTTATATCTGGCGGCCGCTTTTCGATATTTGCTGGGCGGCCTCGGACGGGAATTTATGTGTTTTCTTTACTGACCGCCTAAGCAGGTTTATGTATCTGCCGCCCCTGGGGAGGCGGCCCGGAAGCGCGATTTTAAAATCCGTATTTTCAGTTATGGACGAAGTTAATAAAAACAGGGATATTTCCCGGATCGAGAATATCGAAGAAGAGGAGCGGGGAATATATTTGAACCTGGGGTGTTGTTGCTGCCGGAAATACCCGGATTATGTTTGCCTAAGAGACAGCCTGGCATCGCTTAAAGGAAATAAATTCAAGCCCCAGCGGGCTTTGCGCAACCATTTCCTTAAGAATCAAGATTCCAGAGTCAGAAAATTGGCGGAACAAGACAAACAGGAGTGCCTGGGCCTGTTTGACCGGTGGTCCGGCGCGCGCCGGGAGAAATACCGGGAGGCGCTGTATTGCGGCATGCTCGAAGACAGCAGAAAGGTGATTGAAGAGGCCTTTTCCTGTTATAAGAGCCTGGGATTGGAGGGGATAGCCGTTACAATAGAAGGAAAGATAAAAGGTTTTACTTTCGGGTACCGGTTAAACCGGGATACCTTTTGCGTGCTTTATGAAATAACCGATCTTTCGGTGAAAGGGTTGGCGCAATTCATATTCAGTGAATTCAGCATAAGCCTGAAAGGCTATAAATATATCAACATCATGGATGATTCCGGGCTGGAGAATCTGCGTAAAACAAAACTTTCCTACAAGCCGGAGCGCCTGATCGAAGCCTATATCGCGACCAGAAATGCCTGAACATATCGATGAAGCGGAATTTACCATATTTGATACGGAGACCACCGGGTTGAATCCCGGCTGCGGTGACCGGGTTGTCGAATTGGCCGGGTTGAGAGTTAAGGGAAACAAGGAGATAGGAAAGTTTGAGACGTTATTGAACCCGGGGAGGGAGATTTCCCCCGGGGCTTTCGCTGTGAATAAAATAACCGGTGAAATGCTGAAGGATGCGCCGGGGGCGCAGACAGCAATACCTGATTTTATCGAATTTTCCCGGGGAAGCTTCCTTTGTTCTTACAATATAGAGTTTGATTTGGGATTTTTGAACAGCGAGCTTAGGATTATCGGACGCCCGGAACTGGAGAGCAGCGGATGTTTTGATATCCTGGGAATGGCAAGGTTTCTTTTGCCTGGTCAACCGCGTTACAGCCTTTGGTTTATCGCTTCCAGGCTGGGAGTGGAATCTGCCCAGAAGCACAGGGCATTTTCCGATGTGGAGATGACCTGGAGGGTATTTGCCAGATTAAAAGATATTTGTGCTGCCAGAGGGATAAAAGATTTTGCGGATTTTTCCCGGACTTTTTCTCCCGGGCACGGCCGGAAGCCGCAGCGTATCGAACCCAAGATTACCCGTATCGAAATGGCCATACGCTCCGGTTCTCTCGTTAAGATTAAATACGTTTCCGTGAAAGATTCTAAAGTGACCTTGAGGGAGGTGGTTCCGAAAGAGATCAGGGAAGGCGATTCGGGGAGCTATCTTGTAGGGTTTTGCTGCATGAAACAGGAAGAATGCAGGTTCAAGATCGATAACATAATGGAGCTGGAAATAATATGAAGATATTGGGGATTGAAAACACGCCAAAATACGGATACAATAAATACGATAACAACATGTTGACAGCAAGATAGGGCATATGACAGAAAAACGAGACAGGAACGCAAAAAGAGAACGCAGAAGATATATACGTTTGGATACTGTTTTCCCGGTGCAGTTCCGTTTGGAAAGCCTGGACAGCAAGCAGCCTCTTTCTCCGTGGATCCAGGGTTTTACCAACAATATCGGGCATGGCGGGATATGCCTTGCCGTTAACGATCCTTCCCCGGAATTGATTAAGCTCGTGCGGGAGGGCAGGGTAAAACTTGCCATAGAAATAGATATTCCCTTAAGAGGAAAAACTGTCTGCGCCTCTGTTTCTCTGGCTTGGACAAAAGACGCAGGCGGGTCAAGCAAGCGTTATTTACTGGGGTTGGATTACGAGAAGATCAATCCCGGCCAAAACCGCATGCTTATCCGCTACGCCTGGGCAAGGAAACTTTTTCTTCCCTTTGTCCTGGTATCGGTAGGGATTCTGGTTTTGTCTTTGGGTATAGGTTCCTATCTGAACATGCAGTTGACCCGCCGGAACAACATGCTTGTCGAAGAGCTGGTCAGGGTGCTGCAGGAATCTAAATCGGTAAAACAACAGTTAAGCCAAATAGCCGGGGAGCGCAAGAAGCTGCAGACCCGGATTCAATCTTTGACTGCGCAGATAGAGGCTGTTTCTGTAAAAAAAATTGAAGCGGCAGGGGAAGCGGGGCATCAGGTTTTGCCGCCGGACAAAACAGAGGAATTAAATGCGATTATCGTAAAGCTCGCCCAGGAAAGGGACCTTCTGCAGGCGCGGCTGGACGCTTTAAGGGCCAGTGAAAAAGCCGCGCAGCAGGAAGCCGTCCGCCTGGAGGCTAAAAAAGCAATTTTGGAAAAAGCTAATCTGGAGAAGATGTACCAGTGGTTTAAGGTGCGTCAAAATCCGCATACCGGATTAGTAATGAGCTTCGAGGGAGATAAGGATATCGCCAGCTGGGCCTTTCTTTATGACGAGGCATTGTTGATACAGGTATTCAGTGATTTTTCGGATTATCCCAGCGCCAGAAAGATGCTGGATTTTTTTGCCAAAGAAGCCAAGCGCGAGAACGGCTGGTTCCTGAACGCATATTATGTAAATGACGGCGCCCCCGCGGAGTTCGTCCTGCACTGCGGACCGAATATCTGGTTAGGTCTTTCCGTAGTCCAGTATACCCAGATAACCGGGGACAGGCAGTATTTGCATATAGCCGAAGAGATCGCCAGGAATATTATCGCTCTTCAGAATTCCGACCTTGATAACGGTATCCGGGGGGGACCACAGATGACCTGGTATTCCACGGAGCACCATTTGGATGCATATGCTTTATATAAGATGCTCGCCAGAGTAACCAAGTCGGATGCATACGAGCAGGCAGCGGAAAAGACATTAGGATGGCTTCTGCGGCATACCTATGACAGGCAGGACTTGCCGGTTAAACGCGGCAAGGGGGATTCCACTATTGCTACAGATACGTACGCTTGGTCTATCGCGGCCATCGGACCGGAAAAATTACAATCCATAGGCATGGATCCCGACAAGATCATGGAGTTCGCCGAAGAGAACTGCAAGGTTGAAGTCAGTTTTACCCGCCCCGGTGGGCAAGTGGTGAAAGTCCAGGGTTTTGATTTTGCGCCCCAGCTTCACGTTTCCCGCGGTGGAGTGGTTTCCAGCGAATGGACAGCCCAGATGATCGTTTCCTTTAAGATTATGGAGGAGTATTATCTCGAGAAAGGTCAGGCCGAGAAGGCGGCTGCGTACCGGGAAAAAGCGGATAACTACCTGGGGCAGCTCAGTAAAATGATCATCTCCAGCCCCTCTCCTTCCGGGCAGGGGGAGGGATGTTTGCCTTACGCAAGCCAGGCTTATGTAGATACCGGGCATGGCTGGATGACGCCTAAGGGGAAGCATACCGGTTCCGTATCCGGTACCGCCTATACGATTTTTGCCTATTACGGAATAAATCCTCTTAGGCTTAAAGAATGAAATGCCGCCTGGAGAGTATTTTTTCACGACTTTATTCCGCTTTCGGACCGCAAAAATGGTGGCCGGCGGAGAGTAAATTTGAGGTGATCGTAGGAGCTATACTTACCCAGAATACCAACTGGGGTAATGTGGAAAAAGCGGTTGCGGCGCTAAAGAACAAGAAGTGCCTTAACCCGGGCAAGATTTTGGCTTTATCCCCGGTTAGGCTTGGCGCGTTAATCAAAAGCGCCGGGTATTACAATATAAAGGCATCCAGGCTTAAGAATTTTTTGCGTTTCTTCCGAGACCGCTATTCATCGGACATAAAGCGGATGCGCGCCCGTTCCTTGCATGTCCTGCGCAAGGAGCTTTTACAGGTTAACGGGATCGGGGAAGAAACGGCGGATTCCATTTTGCTTTACGCATTGGATAAGCCGGTATTCGTGATAGATGCCTATACCAAGAGGATTTTTTCCAGGCACGGCATTGTCGGTAAAGACTGCACTTACGGCCAGGCGCAGGATATTTTTATGCGCGGGCTTAAGAAAAGTGTAAGAATGTTCAATGAATACCATGCGCTTTTGGTCAAGCTGGGGAAGGACTATTGCCATAAGCAGAATCCTAAATGCGCATTGTGCCCTTTAAATGGTCGATAAAAAACGCTTGTTTAATACAATCAAAAGGCTGATCGCGCTTGATTCCCAAAACCCTCCCGGGAATGAAGAGAAAGTCGCGGATTTTGTAAATACCTATTTCAAAAAGCTCGGGCTTAAAACGGAAACTCTCCATTTTAAGAAAAAAAGAGACAATGTACTGGCTGTCTTGAAGGGAGGGGCGGGCAGGAATTCCCTGCTTCTTACCCCGCATCTTGATACGGTCCCCGCGGGGAAGAACTGGAGAAGCGATCCGTTCACCGTCAAGGTTGCAGGAGACCGGCTTTATGGATTGGGCGCAACCGATTGTAAAGGCAATCTGGCCAGCTGCATGGAGGCAGTCAATTCCATCGTTGAAGATGGGATTCGCCTCGATTACGATTTGATTATAGCCGCTACCGCAGATGAAGAAGCCGGTTCTTCCCTGGGCCTGATTCCTCTCCTGGAGAGAGGGTTAATCAAACCTACCGCCGCGCTGGTGCTGGATGCGGATGACTTCGAAATTGTAGTTACGCAAAAAGGGTTACTGCATCTTAAGGTCTGTATAAGAGGAAGGAAAGCTCACGGGGCTTATCCCTGGCTCGGGGTAAATGCTATAGATATCGCCGCCAAGGTGATCCTGGATTTGAAAAAACACCTTCATTGCCGCCTTAAGAATAAATATTTACGGAACCCCACGGTTAATATCGGTACGATAAACGGCGGGGATAAAGTAAATGTAGTAAGCGATTGGTGCGAATTTTCCCTGGATTACAGGTTCTTGCCCGGGATGTCGGAAAAGGAATTCCTGGCGGCTTTGCGGAAAAGCCTCAATAAATATACAAAGAATTTTAAGATCGAGATCCAGAGTTTGCAGGCGCCTTACAATATAGATCCTGCTCATCATTTGGTCCGGGGATTGGCTGGGGCGATCAAAGAAGCGGGCGTAAAACCCCGGATAACCGGATCCGAGGGGGCCACGGTAATAACTTTTTTTCAATCCAAGGGCATACCGGCAGTTGCTACCGGTTTCGGAAGGGAAGGATGCGCCCATATCGCCGATGAATACGCGCATTTAAGCAGCCTGTATAACGGAGCGTTGGTTTTGGAGTCATTTTTGAGAAAATATGAATTTGATTCGGCAAATAAGGAGAAAATATGGAAATGCTAAAAATATCCAAAAAGCCCAGACTTAAAAAACCCTACCTCATTACCGCCTGGCCAGGCATGGGGGAAGTGGCTTTTAAGGCAGCCTCCTATCTGATAGAAGAGCTTAAGGCGCAGGAGTTCGCGGAGATATCGCCGGAGAGTTTCTTTTATCTGACCGGGAGCCTGGTGCAAGCCGGGATTCTCGAAACTCCCCTTTTGCCGCAAGGGAAATTTTATTTTTGGAAGAATCCCTCTTCAAAAAAACAAAAGGGGAAAAACGATCTGGTAATTTTTCTGAGTAACGCCCAGCCGGATTTGTCCAGGGCGGATAATTATGCCAAGGTGATCATAGATTTAGCAAAGAGCCTGGGCGTGGAAGCCGTAGCAAGTTTTGCTTCTATGCCGCAGGCCACAGACCATACGCAGGAGTCTCGGGTGTGGTTTGCCGCCACCGATAATAAGACCAAGGATTCTTTGAATAAACAAGGATTCCTCCCTTTGCAAGAAGGGCAGATTAGCGGAATGAACGGATTATTCCTGGGAATGGCTAAAAAAACAGGGTTGAAAGGCTTCTGTCTTTTGGGGGAGATTCCGCTTTATACAATTCAAATCGAGAACCCCAAGGCCTCGGCGGCGGTACTTACCGGGATAGGCAAGGTTCTCGGTATGCAGATTAATGTGCAGCCGTTAAAAGACGAAGCAAAGGCAATGGAAAGTGAAATCAGTAAGTTGCTTGACTATCTCAAGCTGGGTTCTTCCGGCCAGTCTTCCCCCATAGGGGATGAAGAGGTAGAATTGATAAAGAAAACCCTGAGCCAGCTCACCAAACTCCCCGTTTCGGTTAAGGAAAAGATAGACAGGCTTTTCGAAGAAAGCCGGCGCGATATTTCTAAGGCAGGGGAATTGAAAGTCGAATTGGATAAATGGAATGTTTATAAGGAGTACGAAGATAAATTCCTTGATTTGTTCAGGAAAAACACCGGTAAAGGCAATTGAAAGATGCCCGCGGAGGGGATAAAAGTTGTACTTTTTGATTTAGGCAATGTGCTGGTGAATTTCGATATTTCTCCTGCCTTGAGAAGGTTTTCGGGGTTTAACGGCAAAAGCCCCGAGTGGATTCTTAAAACTTTGCTTGATTCCGGGCTGCCCGTATCTTTTGAAAAAGGCTTGATTTCTCCGGAAGACTTCCATCGCAACCTGTGCAGCCTCCTGGAGTTAAGGATTGGGTACGAATCATTTGTCTGCATATGGAACGAGATTTTTTTCTTTGGCCTCCAGAACCGAGCGGTTTTTCATATAGCCAGCCTTTTAAAAAAGAATTACCGTCTCGCCGTATTGTCGAATACTAACATTTTGCATTATAATCATATTAAGGAGAATTTCCCTGTTTTTGGCATATTCGATGAGTTGTTCCTTTCTTTTGAAATCGGCGATACCAAGCCTTCCAGGGAAGTTTACTTGAAAACCGTCCGGGCTTTAAATGTGCTGCCGGAAAATATTTTTTATACGGATGACCGCAAAGAATTCATCAAAAGCTCTTCTTTGCTTGGTATAAAGAGTTTTGTCTTTGAAGGGGCGGATAAGCTGCTCGAAGACCTGTCCGGGTTAAATATAATTTAACTTAAAGACTATTTACGGGAGTTTCCGTAACCCCTTAATGAGCTTGCGGTTCAGTCTCAAACGTAATATAATATTTTAATGCTACCTCGCGGGAAAGTTAATATCCTGTATGTGATTACGAAATTGGAGCTGGGAGGGGCCCAGAAGCAGCTATTGGAATTAATCCGCGGGCTGGATAAAGACAGATTCAACCCGTTTCTCATCACCGCTGCAGAAGGGTTGTTGATTGACGAGGCAGCACGGATTCCCGGGTTAACTCTGATACGCTGCAAGCCCTTGGAAAGGCCTATCCGGCCGGTAGAGGACCTCCTCGCCCTGGTTTTTATATGCCGGTTTATAAAGCATAATAAGATAGATATAGTGCATACGCATAGCTCTAAAGCCGGCATTCTAGGAAGGGCAGCAGCCAGGATTACCGGGGTTAAGGCGATTTTGCATACTGTGCACGGCTGGAGTTTTCACGATTACCAGTTCTTTCCGGCACATCTTTTTTACCGGTTCCTGGAGAAAATCTGTGCTTTTTGGTCCGATGGGATAATAGTGGTTTCCCGGCATGACAGGGAGACAGCTCTTCAAAAAAGAATCGGCACTCCCGGGAAATATCGCATAATACGTTACGCTTTGGATTCTTCGGAATTTCCCGTTCGGCGTGCGGGGTATTCGCTGAGAAGAATATACGGCATCCCGCCTTCAACTCTGGTTATCGGCATGATTGCTTGTTTTAAGCCTCAGAAGGCGCCGCTGGATTTTATAAGATTGGCCGCAGCTGCCGTAAAGGTTTTCCCGGGAGCAAAATTTGTTTTGGTGGGAGACGGAGAAATGAGGGAAAGCCTGCGTTTTCTGATAAAAAAACTTGGTTTGGAGCGGCAGGTTATCCTTACCGGGTGGAGGAGGGATATACCGGAGGTTATTTCTTCTTTCGATGTTTTTGTATTAACTTCATTGTGGGAGGGGCTGCCGATTACCGTGCTTGAGGCGATAGCTTCTTTTGTCCCGGTAGTCGTTTCCGATACGGGAGGAGTAAGGGATATCGTCAAGAATGGCGAAACGGGGTACTTGGTCAAAGCGGGGGATATTCCCGCCTTTATGGAGCCTCTGGGTAAGCTTTTAGCCAGCGGTTCCCTGAGAAAAAGTATCGCCGCATCGGCTAACGCCTCTTTGGATTTTAACGAGTATTCTCCCAACCGGATGGTGAAAGAAACAAGCAGCTTTTATTCAGATTTATTGTCTTAGGAGGAAAAGTGCTCAGGTATTTTATTGTGTTCTCCGGGGTTTTGGTCTTTAGCATGCTTAGCGTCCTTGTTTTGGGCAAATGGGCGTTAAGGCGGAAACTGCTGCAGGCGCAAGGGGTCCCTTTGGTGGGCGGGATTGCTATTTTTGTTTCTTTTACCGCGGGGTATTTCTTCGGAGCCTATGTATTTGGGGTCCCTCCGGGCAGGATAATTCCGGTTATCGGGGTTTCATCGCTGGTGTTTTTATTCGGCCTGGTGGATGATTTAAAGGAGTTATCCGTGCTCCAGAAGTTTTTGTTTCAGTCGGCGTGTGCCGTTGTCCTGATTTCCCTGGGGGTTTCTACCGATATAATGTATCTCGGGTTCTGGGGCAACGCCTTGATCACCTTTTTTTGGATCCTGGGAGTTACCAATGCTTTTAACCTGCTGGATATAATGGATGCCCTGGCCGCGGGCGTAGCCGTGATCGTCAGCAGCGCTTTGTTAACCGTATCTTTTTTGAATCCGGATATCAACATGCAGATATGTTTTTTGGTTTTATGCGCAGCCAGCCTGGGTTTCCTTGTGTTTAATCTGCCTCCGGCAAGGGCGTATCTGGGAAACTCGGGAAGCCATTTGCTGGGTTTTTTGATCTGCGCCTTCGTTTTGATTCTGCGTTATGCTTCCGAAGAGAACGCCTTCGCTTTATTGAGCCCGGTATTGATTTTATGGCTTCCTATTATAGATACATTACTGCTTATCGTTTTCAGGGTCATGAAAAGAAAAATACCTTTCAAGAAAAGCGATGATCATATCGCTTTCCGGATAAGGCTTCATGCCGCGGGACCCGTAAAGACGATTTTGTTCATGTTCCTGCTGTGTTTGATTTTTTCTTCCGCCGGTGTCCTGCTGACCAGGGTTTCTAATTATGCAGCCATCGCTATTATTATAACGGTGTTTTTCTCCAGCGTGATTTTATTTTGGAAATTAATACAGATAGATGTCCGTGAATAATAAAAAAGTCGTTATTTTAGGGGCCGGGTTAACCGGGTTGAGCGCAGCTTGGCATCTTCAGGAGAAAACCCTGGATTGTTCGGTCTTTGAAAAGGATTCTGCAGTCGGAGGGTTGTGTAAATCCAGGAAGCTCAAAGGGTTTAGCTTTGATTGCGACGGCCACTTGCTGCATTTCAGGGATAAGTATATATTCCGCTTGGTAAAAAAGCTTCTGAACGGGAATATTATTTCTCACAAAAGAAGCGCCTGGATCAGCAACTTCGGTATTTTTAGCCCGTACCCCTTTCAGGCTAATTTGTATTCCTTGCCCGACAATATAGGCCAGGAATGCCTTTTGGGATTCCTGAAGGCGGTTCAATCGGACAAGAGAGGCGCTTTGAATTTTAGGGAATGGATCGACCAGTCCTTCGGAGCAGGTATTGCCAGGCATTTTATGCTTCCTTATAACGATAAATTCTGGACGGTACCTCTGGAAGAGATGATTTATACCTGGACCGGTAATTTTATTCCTCAACCTAAGCCTTCGGAGGTGATTAAAGGTTTTTTCGGGAAAAACAAAGGGCGCTTTGGTTACAATTCCGAGTTTTGGTATCCCCGCTCCGGTGGAATAGAGCAACTTCCTTTGGCCCTTGAACGTGGATTGAAAAACGTTTTTAAGGAATGCAAAGTTGATTCCGTTGACTTACGAAGAAAAGAGGTAGTTGCCCGCGGCAAAGGCAGAATTAAATTTGACGTATTGATTTCGACCATACCTTTGCCTGAACTGGCGAAGATACTCAATCCTTTGCCAAGGAGGCTTTCCGTTGCTTTCAATAAATTACGCTGGAATTCCATATTTAATTTGAATATAGGGGTAAAAAGAAAATGCCAACCCGGAAGGCACTGGATATATTTTCCACACAAGAGCACCTCGTTTTTTAGGGCGGGGTTCTTTCATAATTTTTCTCATAGTGCGGCTCCTGCGGGAAAAGGTGCCGTATATGCGGAAGTTGCCTATTCCAAGCGAAGGCCCTTAGACAAGAAGAATATAACCAAGGGGATAATAAAAGATCTTGTTTCCAGCGGGATTCTGGGCAGAGATAATAAAATATCTGCTTTGGATATCAATGATATAAAATACGGCTATCCCGTATATGACGAAAATTATCCGGAAGCTACCGCGGTAATCAAGGAATTCTTGACGGGGAACGATGTGATTTCCTGCGGCCGTTACGGAAGCTGGCGCTATATGTCTATGGAGGACGCTATGCTGGACGGTAAGCATGCGGCGGAGGCTGTGAGTAATGAGAAGAGCGCTTGAATTGCTCGTCCTTGCGGCGGTGGTAGCCGTTTTTTTATACATCGCCAAAGATAAGGTGGAGGCATTTTTCTACAACCAAGGTAATTTTTACCTGGAACGCTCTTTGCCAAAAGAGGCCGCTAAGTCTTATGAAAAGGCGTTGATGGTAAATCCGCGTTCCTGGAGGGGGCATTTTGGGCTTGCCGAAGCATACAGGGATAAAGGGGATTACCTTAAGGCGGCGGCCGAATACAAAAAGACCCTGGCAATAAATCCCTCGTCCCTGAACGGATATAAATCTCTGGCGGAGACGTACTCGCAGGCGGGAATGCATGAGGAGGCGTTGAATACGGTGAAATCCGCCTTGGAGAGGAACCCCGGAGACGCAGAAATCGAAAAGCTCTCCCGAGATTGCTGCCAGGCTTTTATGGTCTCCACTTTAAATAAGGGCACCGAATTTTTCCTGGCGGGAAAGAGCGCCAAGGCGCTTTCCCTGGTAAAAAATGCGCTTGTTATCTGTCCCGATTCGGCGGTCGCCGAGTATACTTTAGGGTATTACTATTTTTCTTCAGGGGATTATATCAATTCCGAATTGAGTTTGAATAAGGCGCTTTCCCTGGATCCAAAATTCAGTTATGCATATAAGCTGTTAAGCCAGATATACTTCAGGAAGCGTGATTTTAAGAAGGAGTTGTTTTATGCCAAGAGGGCGGCGGCTCTCGATGAAAAAGATGCCTCTGCCTATAATGATCTTGGATTGGCTTTGATGCACCTTGAGCAGTACTCCGAAGCGATAAACTACATGAAAAAAGCCGTAAGCCTTGATCCCGATAACCCGGATTATGTTTTCAGTTTAGGCAGTTTGTATCGCGACAATAAAATGTTCAAAGAGGCGATTGCCGAGTACAACAAACTGAATGCCTTGGAAAACGACTACCCAGGTTTACATAACAGCCTTGCCGACATTTACGACAATCTATCGGATCGAGATACGGCACTTGCTGAATATCAAAAAGAGGCGCAGGCTTGCCGGGAGAAGCTCCGGCTTGATCCCGGCAACGCGGAGATATTAAATAATTATGCTTACGCTCTAAGCGGGCTTGGTCAGACAAGCAAGGCCAAGGAGGTGGTGGATGGATTAATCAGAGATTATCCCCGTTACCGCCAGGCTTATTTGACTTTGGCCAAGATAAGCGAGAAGATGCAGGATGCGCAGTCGGCCGTTAGGGCGATGGAACAGGCCAGGCGGCTTTCGGCAGGCGAAGATTTTATAAAAAACGAGATATCGAGATTAAGCAGTTATAGCTTACCGGATAAGAGCGGCGGGCGGGACGTATCCGTGGTCCGTTTTAAGGATGGGCGTCAGTTGCGGGGGAAGATAAAGAAGGAATATCCTGATAGGATAGTGCTGGAGGTTTTTTTAGGGTCTTCTTCCGGAGAAGCTGTTTTTTACCGGGATTCTATCGAGAGCATCGAAGGGCGCAATACCAGGTGAGAGGATTAACTGCCGATATGGATAAATATATTTTGGGATCTGCCGGAGAGAAGCTGAAAAAGATTTATAATTTTCGCCGTGCCTTATGGAGTATGGGGCTAAAGCAATTCAAGGCCGGTTATGCAGGTTCTTTCTTAGGGGTATTCTGGGTGGCGGTAAATCCGGTTTTGATAATGCTGGCGATAACTTTCGTTTTTACTGCGGTGTTTAAAGCGGAGATCAAAGATTTCGGTTTTTTTGTCCTTGCGGGAATTTTGCCTTGGATGTTTTTTTCCGGAACCCTGTGCGAAGCGTCTCCTTCCTTGTTGACGCAAAGAGGCGTTTTGCATCAGTTCGGCCTGCCCAAGGAGGTCCTGCCTCTGGGGGCAGTATTGTCGCATTTTATGAATTTCCTGGTCAGCTGGTGCATAGTGTGCCCTATTTTTATTATACGCAGTCCCAAGACTATCCCGTTGTTTATTTATTTGCCGGCATTATTCCTGCTGACGCTTGTTTTTACTTCCGGGGTGGCTGTATTGTTTAGTGTAATCAATATCCTCTTCCGGGACCTGGAGCAGCTGATAGGGACAATATTGATGTTTTGGTTTTGGGTGACTCCCGTTTTTTACACTATCGGCATGGTCCCCGGTAAATTCCGATGGGTTTTTGACCTCAACCCGTTTTCTTCTTTCGTTGTTTGCTATCAAGACGTATTTTTTTGGGCGAAGGCCCCGGATCCGGGAATGTTGTGTAAGGCCGCGCTATGGAGTATTTTCAGCCTGTTCTGCGGCATGTTGGTGTCGGTTAAATGCGAGAATGAAGTGTTAAAAAGGATTTAGATGCCCGTAATCGAATTTAAAGACGTTTGGGAGATGTATCGCATCAAGTTTGCCTCTCCGGGAAAGACTGCCTGGGAGAATTTTTGGGCCGTGAGAGGAGTCAGTTTTGCCTTGGAGCGCGGGGAGATAACGGGGATAATCGGAGAAAACGGTTCCGGGAAATCCACCGTTTTAAAACTGATTACCGGCATGCTAAAACCGGACCGCGGTCAAGTATGCGTTTCAGGGAGCGTATCCGGGTTGCTGGAGTTAGGCGCGGGTTTTCAAATGGAGCTCACGGGGAGGGAAAATGTTTTTTTGCAGTTTGAGCTTTTTGGATTAAACGCGAGTCAGGCGCAGGAAAAATTTCAGCAAGTCGTTGATTTTGCGGAAATCGGAAAATTCATGGATGCTCCGGTAAAATGTTATTCTCAGGGGATGTTCGTACGGCTTGCTTTTTCCGTAGCTGTCCATGTTGATCCGGAGATATTCGTTATCGATGACACCTTGGCTGTAGGCGACGAATTCTTCCAGAAAAAATGCATAAAAAAGATATTTGAGCTGAAGAGCTCCGGGAAAACCATTGTTTTTGTGCTCCATGACATGAATATGCTTAAAAGAATCTGCGGGAGAACGCTTTTGCTTAAAGAAGGGAGGCTGATCAAGGACGGATTGACCGACGATGTTGTAGCGTTGTATACCCAGACAGTCGGCACTAAAAAAGGGATTGGAATATCGGAAAAAGGAGAAATTCAGCTTGTTTTCAACAACGGGCGCCTTTTTGTTAACTGGCGGGGCAGATTGTTGACCCCGGGTTCCGGGGTTTACGCCTCGTTTTTTCTTACTGACCGGTGGTACAATTCTTTTCAGGCGGACTGGGAGGTTTCTGTGAGCGAGGAGGGGCAGATTGAAGCCGCCGGTAAATTCCATCAATTAAACTGCTCTCAGCTGCTTAAGGCGTGGATATCGGAAGACAACGTGATATCGCTGGAGATAGTCATGGATTCCCGGGAACCCCTGCAGATCCAGGATGGATGTTTGAATGCAATGTTAACCGATGAATACAGTCAATGGCTTACAGAACAGAAACGGGGTAGTTTCCCGGAAATAAACAGCAAGGGTAATGCCTGGCATCTTATCTTGGAAGAGAATACTGTTGCTGCGTGTGCAGGGGCTTTTTCCCCGGGGGAAGAGCCCCGTTCATTTATATTGGAGCAAAAAAACGAACACCCGGCGAGCGGATTCAGGGTATTTAACGGAGATTATTTGTCGCGTTGCAGGGTCTTGCAGTATTATAGAAAATGGCTGCAAAATTATACCGAGGATATGGGCAGTAAGTTCGGGTATTTTTCCGGCAGGATTATTATAAACACCCAGGATTTGAACGGGTATTTGCATAAGCTGCAAAACGGGTCTGTCGTAACAGACGGAAATCTGAGATTCAAGTTTACCCAGGGGCAGGGCGTGTTTTATTATAAAAATTACCCGTTAACCAAGGGGGATAATCTTATCGTACAGATGCGCATAGAAGGGAATATTTATTCTTCGGGGGCTGCGCATTGGACTTTGGCGAAGAGAAATGGGAATCAATTGGTTGCCAGAGGGGAATGGAAAGGTTTGCCGGTTGTCCAGGAGTGGTGTTTTGAGATCGGTCCCGAAGGCACTATTTTCTGGAAGGTAAGTATTGATGTTTCCAAAGAGGTCGATATTGAACAGTCCTGCATGGAATTGCATTTTCCTCCTGTTTTCGATGCTTATCATACGGACGCCGGGCAAGGTCTTTTCCCGGGGGAGTTTTCAGATTCGTATCAGGATGTGCTTCAAAAGTGCATTTCCTCGGGAGAGGTCAGACTATACGGCACGGATCCGGAACTTTGCGTTGCTGCCGGTTTCGGCAAGGCCCTGAATAACTTTTTCAAGCTTTTTAATACCGACATTTTATCTACGGCGAGGGAGCTGCGTATATACAAAATTGACCCTGAAGCGAATACCAGGGTTTCTCCCGGCCGGCACGATTTGTTTACGGGCTGGTTAAGGTGCTGCGAGAGAGAAAAGTATCTCCCGCCCCAATCAAAACCTATACTTGAAAACGGGAGATTAAAATTTGTGTTGGATAAGAATACAGGCCGGGTATATTGGAGGGGAAGGGAGATAACCAAAAGCCTGGGGCTGTATACGTCTTTGCGTTCTGGAGGCAGGTGGCATGATTCCGTCACATGCGCAGTTTGTGAATCCAGGATCCGCGCAGGGGAGGCAGCTGTTTCTTTTAAATGGATACACCTGCCGCTCAGGCAGGAATGGCGGATCAGCCTGGAAAATGAGCATAGCATAAAGCTCGCCATAGCCATGATAGTAGAAGAGGGGTTAGAAGTAGACCGTCTTCAGACAAATATCATGCTTTCTGAATTTTATGATAAATGGTCCTCCGCGGGGAGCGAAGGCGTCTTGCCGGATTTTACCGGAGATATAGACGATGACTGGCAGGTTATTTTTTCATCCGGAATAAATAAAAGCGGTTTATATCCAGTTTTGGCCCCGGGTTCTTGCGCAGGAAAAGCTTTCCCGGAGATCGGGATTGTCCCAGACGGGATGGGGGAAGAATGGCAGGTGAACGTGCTTAATTCCGATCTTTATCATAGAGGCAGGATGTTGCAATGCCTGAGGGCGGGGAAGGAAAAATTGTCCGCCGGGGAATATCCATATTTTAACGGGAGGATACTTTTGGAGAGCAGTAGATGACATTCGATGTTTCTATAGTGATCCCTACATTCAACAGGGCGGGTAAGCTTGAAAGATGCATCCGTTCTATATTTGCGCAGGATTATCCCAAGGAAAAAATCGAGATAATCATAGTGGATGATTATCCCCAGGAGCGTATTCGTATGCTGATCGGCAGTCTTTCCACGGTTTTTCCCAACATCGTTTATATCCCTTTATGCCGTAAAGGCCCGGCCGTTGCCCGTAATACAGGAGCCAGGCAGGCCAAGGGCAGTATTATAGCTTTTGTGGATGACGATTGCCGGCTTGAGAGCAATTGGGTGAGTTTGATACTGGAGGGTTTAAGCGCGAACCCCGGATTAGCCGCTTCAGGCGGGGATACCTTGACGTCTACGAGGAAGACGTTCGCCTTGGTAAGCCAATTTTTAAGCACCGGGAGCATAGAGACTTCGGTCGGCGGCAGGGAAGAAACCATTTTTTTCCCTACTTGTAACGCGGCAGTGAGGAAGGAAATTTTCGATGCTTACGGTTTTAACGAAAAATTCCCCCTTCCCGGAGGGGAAGACCTGGAATTCTTCTGGCGTATTTTCAAGGATGGTTATAGATTTGTTTGGAATCGTCAGGCAAAAGTTATCCATGACAGGGATTCCCGGCTGGGAAGTTTCTTGAAACAGGCGTATTCCTATGGCAGGGGTAATTTTATGGTGAAGTTCCTGCACGAAGACCACCCTTTGTTAAAAGAGTTAAAAACGGGCAGATTTGTTTTTTGGGCTGCTACCCTGGTAAATATCATAAAAATACCCAGATTCGCATATTGCCTGGGCAATAGGCTGATCGGAGAATTTGAGGTCAAGGGCCTTGGCCGGAGGATCTCCGTCTATTTATGTTTAACTATGCATAAAATCTTGTATATTCTCGGTAACTTACGGGAATTTTTCAGGATAAGCCTGTTTGTTAAACAATGCGCTTTGCCGGATAAGCAGGCGCTTGTTCCCCGGCTGCTCATCCTGGACATTACCCATTCCTGCAATCTTAGTTGCAGGATATGCGATATTTGGAAAACTGTTCCCAAGGAAAAAGGGCTCGATATAGTGAGCATAAAAAAAATTATTTCTGAAGCTACTAAGTTGGGAATCCAGGGAATAGCCCTTTCCGGTGGAGAGCCTTTGTCAAGAAAGGACATTTTTGAGATATTCGATTTTACAAGAAAGTCCGGGATAAAAGAGCTTGGTCTTTTGACAAACGGATTATTGGTTGAGGAACATTTAGAGAGGCTGAAAACGTATCTTATCGACGGTTCGGTATCTCCGGTAATTTCCCTTGATTCTTTAAGCCCCGCAGTGCATAACTATATAAGGAATTCCGATTCTGCCTGGGAGAGGACCAGGGCGGCGGTTGGCAAACTTGCTTTGTTAAAGAAAGAGTTCCCCCGGGTCAACTTCAATATTATTTCGATAGTCTTGAATCAAAATCTGGAAGAGTTGCCGGGGTTGGCCGAATACGCAATGAGGCAGGGGGCTAATTCCCTGCAGTTCCAGGCTTTCCTTCCCAGTAATTTGAGAATGGCGGAAAGGAAAAAGTCGGAATTTTGGATTTCCGGAGACAGACTGGAAGTCTTGGATGAAACCTTGGACCGGTTGATAGCTTTCAAGAAAGAACACGGTGCTTTTATAAAAAACTCAATTTCCAATCTTGCTTTGATGAAGAAATATTACCGGGGTTCCTTAGTTTCCGGTGATGTTGTATGCGGTTCTGTGGATAAAACCGTATTGATTTCCAATAGAGGTATTTGTACCACCTGTTTTTCTGCCTACGGAGATGCAAAAAACAGGAGTTTGGCAGAAATTCTCCAGAGTAAAGAAGCCTTATCCGCTAAAGAGGAGACGGGAAGATGCAGATGGCCTTGTCTGCTGCCCTGTTTTTGCGACCATGAATTATAAATATCTGTGTAGTTTGTTAAGAACAAACTTTCTTTTCTGGCTCTCGCGTAAAATAAACTATCCCCTGGTGCCTCCAGATTTGGTCCAGATTAATTTTACTTTCGATTGCAATCTTCGTTGCAAGATGTGCAGTATGCATGACCAGTTGGATTTTCTGAAGAAGCAGGGGAAGAGGGTAGAAATAGACAGCCAGGCGATGAGGAAAATAATAAAAGAGACCAGGGATCTGGGGACAAGGACCGTTTTGTTTATAGGGGGGGAACCGCTGCTGAAGAACGATCTTTTTGAGCTCATCACTTTTACAAAAAGTCTGGGCCTGTCACCGATTATCGTTACCAATGGAGTTATGCTGGATAAGGACAATATTGGAAAATGTTTCGAATCGGGGTTGGAATGGTTGAGTATTTCCATAGACGCTGCTTCTGAGGCAACGTTCGCCAAGGTCAGGGGGGAGAAGGTTTTTGGCAGGATTACCGAGAATCTGCGTCTGTTGAATTCCATGAAAGATGAGAAGAGGATCGAATTCCCCAAGGTAGTCAGCGTATGCACAATCATGGATGATAATATCGAAGAACTTATGGATGTAGTGGAACTTTGCAGGGAGCTGAGGATCGAGAGGGTTATCTTCCAGCCGGTTGTCGCCAATAATATCGACCAGACGCAGAGAGATGGAGTTTTCCCGGGGTTTATACCAGAGGATAGACTTAAGATTATGGATGAGGCAATCGACAGATTGATCCGGTATAAGAGAAGTTCCCCGGAAAATTTCTCTTTTATTGCCAATTCCGTCAGGATGCTCAATCTTTTAAAGAAGTATTTCAGGGGTAAAATGAAACCGAAAGACCTGCCGTGTTACGCCGGATACAACCGGTTGCAGGTGGTGCAGGAAGGCAAGGTATATTTTTGCGTAGACCAAAATAAGTATGTGGCTAATTTTGGAGATATCGATAAAGATACCCTGAAAAACCTATGGTATTCCCCCAAGGCCTCCTTCTATAGAAAGTTAATCAGAAGATGCGCGTCTCCTTGCCTGCAATGGTGTTCTTACAGGGACAGCTTTACCGAAGTTTCGGATCTTTTCTGGAAGAAGATATTATTTAAAAAATAAAGTATATGCTTAGACGGGTTTTAATATTATCTGCACTATTAATAATAGGCGCCGTTTTGCGCCTTCTCCCCCTTCAAAATATTACCAGAGGGAACCTTTCCTATAATGAATCTTTGGCGATGGCCTGCGCCTCGCAGCCGCTCAAGGATATCCTTTCCCAGTATTTTGATATCGGATTGTTTGACAGGCTGAAAAGAGCCTATCCCGGAAGGAAGGCCGAGATATATAATTTCAGGATTGCCTCCCAAAGGCGTATCGCGGATCTCCTGGGAGTGGGCGGGGATAAAATAGCGGTTTCCCGAAGTAATGAAGCAGGTAGCATGCGGCATTCCCAGTGGACCGGCGTCGAATCCTCTGTTCCCGCGGTCAAAGAAGCCCAGAGGAGTTTTATTGAGGGGGAATACGGCAATTCTATAGCAGCACTGAATAAGTGCTTGACGGAGAATAACATTTCCGAAGATTCATTAAGATTGATTTATGCCGGTCTGGCAAGCAATTATGTAGAACAGGGCATAAAAAACCCGCGACTGCGCCCGAAGATGTATTGGCGGGCAAAGATTTTTTTCTTAAGGGCAAAGGGGCTGCCCGGGAAAGAAAACCCTTTGAATATATCAATTTATTCAGGGCTGGGGTTTTTATACCTTCAAGAAGGTGACTATAAGACGTCTCTCCGGGTTTTGAGAGAAGGGTTATCTTTCGATCTGACAGGTTTTGAAAAAGAAAAACGGGATATGTGTATAAATCAAGGCATAGCCTACTTTCATTCCGGCAGAAAGGACGAATCTGAAAATAGCCTTAATCAAGCCTTAACGTTGCATCCTACCAAAGAAGAAAAAAATAATATATATTCACTCCTCAGGGATTTATACATAAACCGGGGGTTTGCGTATTTGAACTCCGGCCGGGAGAGCGAGGCGGAGGAGGATCTGATTAAACTTCTTTCTTTGGACCCCACCAGAAAAGAGAAGAATAATGTATGTTTTGCATTAAGGAACCTGTATATAAGCCAAGGATTGGCTTTTTTCAATTCCGGGGATGAAGCCGGAGTTGAAGATAGTTTTGTGAAAGCGCTGGCCTTTTCTTTCAGCGCAAAGGAAAAGAGGGATATTTATTGTACCTTCCGCAATCTTTATTTAAGCCGCGGGTTTGCTTATTTTAATTCCGGCAGGAGGGACGAGGCAGAAAGCAATTTTTATAAAGCTTTGTCCCTGCGCCCCACCGGCAAAGAGACGAGAGACATCTATTCCGCTTTGAGGAACTTATACATAAACCGGGGGTTTGCGTATTTGAACTCCGGCCGGGAGAGCGAGGCGGAGGATAATCTTGCGAGGATTTTTCCCTTAAAGCCTGCTAAAAAAGAGAGAACTGATGCTTCCTCCGCGTTAAGGGGCATATACATGAAACGCGGTTTTATGTATTTAAACGCAGGAAACAGGAGCGGGGCAGAAGATAATTTCAATAAACTTTTATCTTTGCGTCCCTCCCGGACAGAGAGGGATTATATCAAATTATGGCTCAAGCCTTTGAGTTTTGTCTCTATTTCTCCTGACCAGGCGCCATTGCGTTATATAATCCTGCACGTATTTATGTTTTTAGGGAACAGTGAATTTATCGTTCGTTTACCATCTCTTATTTTTGGTTTGGCAGGCGTATTGGCGGTTTATCTCTTAGGAAGCCTATTTTTCGGTTTCCCCACCGGCATCCTAAGTTCTTTTTTACTGGTTTTTTCCATGTGGCATATGCGTTATTCCATCAGCGCATCAGATTACACGCTTTATGCGCTCCTCTCTTCATTGAATGTTTATTTCTTTTACCGTTCTTTCATTAAGCCTTCTTCTCTACCTTTAAGAATAGCGTTCATAGCCGTTTCCGTGCTTGGGCTGTATTCTTTTTACCCTATCGCTTCGATACTCCTGGCGGAGATCGTATTCTTATGCCTATTTACTTCAGGCGAGAAGAGGAATAAAGAGCTTGTATCATGGGCAATTTCGTTTGCGGCAATAATACTTTTGTTTTCTCCGGTTTTCGACAGGTTCTTCCATGGGTTTACCTGGAAGCAGGGGTTCGGCGATTACCGCTGGGGCCTGTCTTTAAAAGAGCTTTTTCCCGCGTTGGCATCCGTTTTCAACGGGCTTAATATCGCTATGCCGGTTAATTTTATTATTTTTGCTTCAGGCTTGGTTTTTGCATTTTGTTTCAGAAGAAAAAGCAAGGAGGCGTTATTATTAGTT
>Ga0265297_10003052_pt1 | contig 31540 bp, 30 predicted proteins | sample Munlanlwell13791_FD_192502 | JGI IMG/M metagenome (GOLD analysis project Ga0265297, IMG submission 192502) | Leachate microbial communities from a municipal landfill in Southern Ontario, Canada - Leachate well 137-91 | ecosystem: Engineered > Solid waste > Landfill > Unclassified | place...
TAAAATGTTTATTTTCCTGATAAAGAATCTTACCGTTGGCAGTGATAACTACTGGAATGTTTTTGACTAAATATTGTTTAATATCATCAACTGACGGATTATCAATAATTTTGGTGGAATAACCTAGATATTTTTCTGAAACTACGGCCATTTGCTCTATGGTCAGGTCTTTAGTAAAAGATTGTTTATCTTCAAATTCAATCATTTTTAGAATAGCATCACGATTTTCCTGAGTAGAAACAGAAGATATATTTTTATAGAAATAATCAACGGTTAGCATGGCAGCTTCCTCACAAGCATCCTGCCAAGGTTGATCCCAGTTTTTTTCGGGGGCTTGTTGGACAAAAGGGGCTTTAATAAGATATTTATCAGGAAGACCACTGGGTAAAATTTTGGTGGGCTTAGGGGCAATGGTTTCTTTGATATCTTCGACCTTGGTAGTTACCTGATCTAATTTATTTTCAATTTTGGGAGAGAGGGTAGGTGATAAAAATTTTAAGTAGATAAGAATTAACCCTAAAATTAGGAGAGAAAAAAGAATTATTTTTTTAATCATAATTTATTATAGTATACTTTTAAATAAAGCCTAAAGATTGATTAATTTAGATCTTGTAGTAGAATAGACGAATGCCCAATTTGACTGATATTAGAAATGTTGCTGTTATTGCCCATGTTGACCATGGCAAGACTACTTTGGTGGATGCTCTATTAAAACAGACTCATACTTTTCGCGATAACCAAGATGAAATGAAAATGGATAGAATCATGGATAGTAATGATTTAGAAAGAGAAAAAGGAATTACAATTTTATCGAAAAACACTTCAGTTTTTTACAAGGGGACTAAAATAAATATTATTGATACTCCGGGACATGCTGACTTTGGTGGAGAGGTGGAAAGAGTTTTGAATATGGCTGACGGAGCACTATTAATAGTGGATGCTGCTGAAGGGCCTCTTTCACAGACTAAATTTGTGTTGAAAAAAGCTTTGGAATATAAATTGAAAGTTATTTTGGTAATTAATAAAATTGATCGAAAAGATCAACAAGTAAAAAAAGTAGTAGCAGATGCGGAAAATTTGTTTTTGTCGTTGGCTGAAGATCCAGAATTGTTGGATTTTCCAATAATTTATTGTATTGGTAAGGATGGTAAAGCCTTTAAACAAATGCCTGAGAATATGGATCAAGAGGCTGATATCAGTCCTCTTTTTGAGCAAATTTTGGAAACTATTCCAAATGCAGTAAAAAATATTGATCAACCTTTTCAAATGTTGGTTTCTTCTTTTGAAAAAAATGAATATTTGGGTAAATTGGCAGTAGGACGAATTACAAAAGGAAAAATTAAAAAAGGCATGTTTGTATCTTTGGTTAATCCGGATCAAAAAGTAAAAGGGAATTTTAAAATTGAAAGAATGTATGTGAATGAGGGAATTAAAAAAGTTGAAGTAGATGAAGCTGGATCAGGAGAAATAGTTTATTTGGCAGGAATTTCAGATATTGAAATTGGACAAACATTGACAGATATTAGTTGTCAGGTGGCTTTACCAACAATAGAAATTACTCCACCAACATTAAAAGCTAGTTTTGGTCCAAATACAGGTATTTTTGCCAAAGAAGAAGCAAGATTTTTGACTAGCCGTGAACTTAAAGAAAGATTGCATCAAGAAGTAGAAACTAATTTAGGATTGAAATTGGAAGATGACCCGACTGATAGTATTCGACTGTTGGTTTCAGGACGAGGTGAACTTCATTTGGCAATTTTGATCGAAAAATTGCGACGTGAAGGTTATGCTATGGAAGTAGGAAAACCAGAAGTAATTTTGAAAAATATTGATGGAATAGTTTGCGAACCAATTAATGAATTGACGATTTTGACTCCGGAAGAATTTGTGGGAACAATAACTTCAGAACTGGGCAAAAGAAAGGCAGAAATGTTGGATATGCAAACAGACGATAAAATTGGAATTAAAATGATTTATAAAATTAGTGAAAGAAATGCTTTGGGACTTAGAAGTAATTTGATGACAGAAACAAAAGGAATGGTTAGTTTGAGTTTCTTGTTTTTGGGTTATGAGCCAAAAAAAGAAGAAAACAAAAAAGAAAGAAATGGAGTTTTGATTGCAATCGAGTCAGGAAAAGCATTGTCCTATGGTATCGATTTGGCCCAAAAACGAGGAATAACATTTGTGGAACCAACTGAAGGAGTTTATGAAGGTCAAATAGTGGGTTTGAGACCTTTGATTGGTGATTTGGAAATCAATATTTGCAAAGGGAAACATTTGACTAATACACGTTCGGCAGGAAATGATGACAATATCATTTTGGCTCCACCAGTACGATATTCTTTGGAAGAATGTTTGGATTTTATCAACAATGATGAATTGATTGATGTAACTCCGAAAAAAATAAGATTAAGAAAGAAATTATTGACTAAGGTTGATCGAGTCCGGGCGCAGAGATCTGGTAATTAGTGAATTGATTTGATTGAATCCAATTACCGATGCTTTTGCCGATTTGGGTTTGAGAAAGAATGTAGACAATAATTGAAGCGACGATAACTGTTCCGAACAAATAACCTAAGGATCTAAAAACGCCAGAAGAAAAATTGTACCAAATATTTTTCCAGGGGTGAGAAAAAGTATCTAACTTTTTGTTGAGCTTTTTGATTTGTTCGACTAATTCTTGGTTTTGGTCCATATTTATTTAATGGAATTGATAATCGTATTTTTTATTTCAGAAAAATTGTCTTTAAATTTTTGATGTGGAACAGAGTCTAACATTGGACCAATAGAATCGTCTTTTTTTCTGGGAATTATATGAATATGGGCATGTGGAGCTTCTATACCAACGGTTAAAAAACTAATAAAATCTGGTTTAATTTCTGAATTTTTTATAGCTAAAGCAATTTTTTGAGCGATTAGCCAATACTCGCCAAAATCGGGAACATCATAAACCCAACGAAAATGAGTTTTGGGAATTAAAAGAGTATGACCTTCAGAAACAGGATTTATGTCTAAAAAAGCTAAATATTTTTCATCCTCGTAAACTTTATGGCAAGGAATTTCACCGCGAACTATTTTGCAAAAAATGCAATCTTCCATAATTAAAGTTTATCAATTTTTGGATAAAGTTTTTTGATAATTCCAAGTAATAATTCTTTGGTTTCGGAAAGAGATTTGGAAACGGTGGCTCCAGCGGCAGCTTTGTGTCCCCCACCGCTTTTGGTAGCAGTGGCAATTTTGGATAAATCGTAAGTTTTGGAATCACGAGTACGCAAGCTGACTTTGACTATATTTGGTTGAAATTCAACCAAAGTTAAGGCAATATCCCAACCAATGACAGACTTAATCATATTGGCAACCTCAGAATAGTTAGTAATTCCGAATTGATCCAAATTGTTTTTTTGAATTTCTTCGTAAGAAATAGAAGCAATGGCAACATGATTGGAAAGATGAAGTTCAATAGAATTGAGTAAAATGGCGGTAAATTTGAGACGGTCAGGGTGGTCATTATTTTCAACATCAAAAATTAGCTGATCAAATTTTGGATAAATTTTGGCTAATTTTGAGGCAATATCAAAAGTTTTGTAAGTGGGATTAAAATATTTAAAACCGCCGGTGTCAGTATACATACCAATGAATAAACAAGCAGCAATATTGGAATTTAATTTAATTTTTTTAAGCTGAAATAAATCATATAAAATTTGGCAAGTGGAAGAATATTTTGGAGCAATTAGATTAATAATGGCAAATTTTTCATTACTAAAATGATGATCAATAGCGATGGTTTTGAGATTTTTAGGGAAAACTACTTTTCCACTACGAGATATTTGGTTGGTTGATGATGAATCGTGAATAATGAAAAGATCAAATTTGGTTAGATCAATTTGAAAAAAGTTTTTGGTAATTATATTTTGGGCACCTGGGATAGTAGAAAGATTTTGGGGTAATTCATTATCTCCACAAAAACAAACAACATTTTTACCCATTTTTTTAAGTACATGGAAGAAAGCAAGAGAAGCACCAACAGAATCGGCATCAGGACCGGGATGAATATGAAGTAAAATATTGTTGGAATGATCTATTTCTCTCCAAATTTTTTTGCCGATTAATTTAAAATTGAACATAAGCTTATTTTAACAGCTTGTTGTAAAATAATGTTTATATGACATTAAACTCAAAAAGGCAGTTGGTAAGTAGTAAGGAATTGTTTGCAAAAGCATTGGAAGGAAAATACGCGATTGGAGCATTTAATATTAATAATATGGAATTGATTCAAGGTATTGTGGAAGCCGGAGAAGAACTAAAATCACCGTTGATATTGCAAATATCGGCTGGTGCTAGAAAATATGCTAATAGTAAATATTTATTAAAATTGGCTGAGGCAGCTTTAGAAACATCGACTGTTCCGATAGTTTTACATCTTGACCATGGTGAAGATTTTGAAATCTGTAAAACATGTATTGATGATGGATTTTCGTCAGTGATGATTGATGGGTCAAAATATGATTTTGAAAAAAATATTGAAATTACTAAACAAGTGGTTGAATATGCCCATAGCAAGGGAGTTACAGTAGAGGCAGAATTGGGAAAATTGGCGGGAGTTGAAGATAATGTATCAGTTGAGGAGGCTAACGCAATTTATACCGACCCAGAAAAAGCAAAAGAGTTTGTCGATCGGACTGGATGTGATTCATTAGCAGTGGCTATTGGAACCAGTCATGGAGCCTATAAATTTAAATGTGAGCCAAAATTAGATTTTGAAAGACTCAAAAGAATAAGAGAAAATTTAGGGCATAATTATCCACTTGTTTTACATGGAGCATCTAGTGTTTTGGAGGATTTAGTAAAAATGTGTAACGGTTTTGGAGGAAAAATTGAAAATGCGATGGGAGTTCCGGAAGAAATGTTACGGGAAGCAACTCAAGCGGGGGTAACAAAAATTAATGTAGACACTGATTTGAGATTGGCTTTTACTGGGGCTGTCAGAAAAATTTTCGCTGAAAACCCAAGCGAATTCGATCCACGAAAATATTTGGGACCAGCAAGAGAGGCGGTTAAAGAATTAGTAAAAAGAAAAATTAGATTGTTTGGAAGTGAAAATAAAGGCTGAAAATGATTTATTACTACTACAGATCGAAAAAGGATATTGAAATCAAGAAAGTTGATATTTTTTTGTCTAAAACATGGATTTATGTAGAAAGTCCAAACGATTTGGAAATTGGTAAATTGGTAAAAAAGTTTAAGTTGGACGAAGGATTATTGAGGGATGCATTGGACCCATTTGAAGTGCCGAGATTAGAAAAAGATGAAGGAACAATATACTTTTTTATTAGAGCTCCTATAGTTGAAGAAGGAATATTGTCGACAGTACCGCTTTTGATAGTCATTAGTCGAAATTTTGTGGTTACGGTAATTAATAAACCATCCAATATTTTTGAAAAGTTTTTGAATAATAAAATACATTTTTCAACTGAAAATAGAGTACGTTTGTTTTTACAAATTTTTGGAGAGATTAATAATTTGTATGATTCATCGCTAGTTACAATTAGTAGAATTATTAGTCAAGCTAGTGCTGATATTGAGAAGATTGAAAACAAAGATATTGTTAAATTTGTTAATTATGAACAAATAACTAATAATTATCTGAGTCGTTTAATTCAAAATAATTCGGTTTTGAACAGAGTTAAGACTGATAGATCAATGAAATTTAATGAAGAAGATGAAGAATTGTTGGATGATTTGATACTGGCTAATGGTCAATTAATTGAATTATCAAAAAATAGTCTACAAAATGTTAAAAACATTAGAGATTCTTATTCGACAATTTTATCTAATAACTTAAACAGAGTAATAAAGTTATTAACTTCTTTGACAATTATTTTAAATGTACCTACAATGATTGCCGGATTGTGGGGAATGAATGTGAATGTCCCTTTTGCAAAATCAATCTATGCTTTTATTTTTGTTTTGGTAATAATTGTTTTGATATGTGCAATACTAATTAAAATATTTCGCAAAAAAGATTGGATTTGATTTGCTTAATTCCCTAAACGGAATTCCAATTTATTGCGATTGTAGATGTGGGTGGTGTCAATAAAACGAATTTTGCCTGATTGAGTACTCATAACTAGACTACTGGTGCGGGCACCACCACCAAAAAAACGAACTCCGTGAAGCAAATCGCCATCGGTTACTGCTGTGGCACAAAAAATGACAGTCTTGCCACTGGCTAATTCGTCTTGGGTGTAAATTTTTTTGGGATCGCCACCCATTTTGATTAATCTATTTTTTTCAGCTTCATCTCTGATCCAAAATCTGGCTTGCATATTTCCTCGAAGACAACGAATCCCGGCGGCCGAAATAACTCCTTCTGGGGCAGCGCCAATACCCATAACAGCGTGAATACCTGAACCGCCCATACAAACTGCAACACCGGGAATTAAATCACCATCGGGAATTAATTTAACACGAGCACCAGCCTTTCTGATTTTAGAAATAAGTTCTTGATTACGATCACGATCGAGCACAACGATAACTAAATCAGAAACATTTCGATTTAGAGATTCGGCAATGGCTTCTAGGTTTTTTTCGACTGGAGCGTCAAGAGATACTTTACCGGCGGCGTGAGCTCCGACAATTAATTTTTCTAAATACATATCAGGGGCGTTAAAAAGTCCCCCACGTTCTGAAGCAGCTAAAACTGATACAGACCTTGGACCAAAATATGCCGCAGCATTGGTGTTTTCTAATGGGTCAATGGCTATATCAATTTTGGGACCTTTGCCGGTTCCCAATTTTTCACCAATATAAAGCATGGGAGCTTCGTCCCGTTCACCTTCACCGATGACTACTTTACCTCTAAAATTAATTCGATTGAATAATTCACGCATGGCTTTGACGGTTTCATAGTCAGCTTTTTCTTTATCACCAAAACCGGCAGTATGGGCGGCGGCAATGGCACCAATTTCGGTAACATGTGATAACTGTAAGGCTAAAGGAGATTCGGATTCATAAATATATGCCGGATCACTTTTTGTAACGCCACGTTTGATATTGAACATATTTTTTTATTAATTATTAACCAAATTTAGGATAACAACATTTTTTATATTTTTTACCAGAACCACAAGGACAAGGGTCATTTCGGCCAACAACTTGATCATTTTGGATAGTAGTTTGACGGGGTGGTATATCTGGTTCTGATTCGGGAATGTTGGACATGGAATCTCCCCTACCTTCATTAATATTTTGAGGAACAATTTCTGAAGGTGCAACTGGTTCGAGTCTGAATATTTTTCGAGATAAATTATATTCAAATTGAGACATTAATTTTTGGAACATTTCATAACCTTCTTTGCGATATTCAATAAGAGGATCTTTTTGAGCGTAGCCGCGGAGACGAACGCCATCACGAAGATCATCGAGAGCAGTAAGATGTTCTACCCAGAGAGGATCAAGAGTAGAAATAATTGAGAAAGATAAAATACTATTGGAAATGTCTGAACTAAAAAGGCCAACTCTCTGTTGCCATTGATTTTCTAGGAGTTTCATTAAAATTTCTGTAGGCTGATTTGATTTTTCAATTTCGTTTTTGAGACTGCTACGATCGGAGGAACTGAGAGGAAGAATTTCTAAAAATTCTAAAGTGGCTTTTTCACTATCAATTTTTCCTGAATCATAGGAAGTATTGATGTTTATCAAATTGTTTATTTGGCCTTCAAGATATTTAAAAACAGTATCTTTGTTGGCTTGAGGATTATTTTTTTGATTTAGTAAAGTAGTGTCGCGGAGTTGATAAACAATTCTTCGTTGTTTATTGATAACGTCATCATATTCAACCAAATTTTTACGAGCATCAAAATTGAAACCTTCGACTTTGACTTGAATTTGTTCAATAACTTTGGAAACCAAAGGATGGGTAAGTGGAGTGTCTTCGGGCATGTTGAAGCGGCCCATAAGAGCACTAATTTTTTCGCCACCAAAAATCCGCATAATATCATCATCAAGAGCAACATAAAATTGAGAATATCCAGGATCTCCCTGACGACCAGCACGACCTCGAAGTTGATTATCAATACGACGAGATTCATGGCGTTCGGTACCAATAACACAAAGACCTCCAAGTTTGATTACTTCATCATGTTCTTTTTGCCATTTCTTTTTGTCAACTCCATCTTTTGGCCCGCCTAAAATAATATCGACTCCTCGACCAGCCATATTGGTAGCAACAGTAATTCCACCTTTTTTACCAGCTTTAGAAATTATTTCAGCTTCAGATCGATGATTTTTGGCATTTAAAATTTGATGGGGTAAGCCTTTTTTGTGAAGAAGAGAAGAAATAATTTGGTTTTTTTCGATGGAAGTAGTACCAATCAAAACTGGTTGACCAGTTTTATATTTTTCTTCGACAAAATTGGCAATGGCAGCATATTTGGATCGTTGAGTTTTGAAAATTAAATCATTTTCATCGGTACGTTGGGTGGGTTTGTTGGTGGGAATAGTAACAACATCAAGATTATAAATTTTCTTGAATTCTTCGGCCTCGGTAAGAGCGGTACCAGTCATACCAGCTAACTTTTCATAAAGACGAAAGTAATTTTGAAAAGTAATGGTGGCCCAAGTCTGAGATTCTTGTTGAACAGTAACATTTTCCTTGGCTTCGACGGCTTGATGAAGCCCATCTGACCAACGACGACCATTCATAAGACGGCCGGTAAATTCGTCGACAATGATAATTTCGTTGTCTTTGACAACATAATCTTTGTCTTTGTGAAAAAGGGCTTGGGCTTTGATAGCATTTTCGATGTAATGAATAGTTTCAAAAGATTCTTCGTAAAGATTTTTAAAATTTAAAATGCGTTCGACCTTACGGATACCATATTCTGATAAAGTGGCTGATCGTGATTTTTCATCAACAACATAATCTGTTGGTTGAAGTTGAGCGGCAATTTGGGCAAATTTGTAATATTTATCGACTGGAGAATTATTAGGAGAAGAAATAATTAAAGGAGTACGAGCTTCATCAATTAAGACAAAATCGACTTCATCGACAACAGCAAAATAATGTGGTCGTTGGACAACACTGTCTTGGTCTGGAGCCATGTGATCACGGAGATAATCGAAACCGAATTCATTGTTGGTACCATAAGTAACATCGGCAAGATAGGCTTCTTTTCTAGAGATTGGTTTTAAGTGAGCAAGACGATCGTCAATTTTTTCTGATTCGTCAGTAAAATCAGGATCTAATAAAAATGATTGTTCATGAACAATACAAGAAGTGGATATGCCTAATAAATGAAGGGCTTTGGGATACCAACCAGCACCGACACGAGTAAGATAATCGTTTGGGGTAATAATGTGAGCTCCACGACCTGTGAGAGCATTTAAATAGGCGGGAAAAACAACTGAATGAGTTTTTCCTTCACCGGTACGTTGTTCAGCAATGGCGCCCTGATGGAGAGTAATAGCCGACATAAGTTGAACATCATAAGCCCTTTCACCAATGGTGCGTTTGATGGCTTCACGAACGACAGCGTAGGCTTCGGGCAAAATACTATCTAAAGTTTTTCCTTGGCTTAATTGTTTTTTGAAATATTCAGTTTTTTTGGATAATTTTTCATCACTTAATTTGGATATTTCTGTTTCTAAATTGTTTATTTGATCAACAATTTTTTGATATGACTTGATTCGCTTGGCATTGTCATCAAAGAGATTTTTTATGAACTTAAGCATAGGATATTATATCGTAAAAACCTTGATTCGATTCTCCCATATAATAGGGAGAATCGAACTGGGGTGGCTCCTCTAAATTTGGATAGGCTTAATAATATCGAAATTGGTATATTTTTGTAAAACTTTGGGGATACGAACACTGCCATCTTTTTGCTGATGATTTTCTAAAATAGCTAAAACAGCTCGATCAGTTACTAAAGTTGCATTTAAAATATGAACTAATTTGTTTTCACCATTAATTTTAACTTTAGTATTGAGACGACGGGCTTGATAATCACCACAATTACTACATGATTGAGTTTCACGATAAGTATTTTGTCCTGGGAACCAAGTATTGATGTCATACATGCGACGATTTGGTTGAGGAAGATCACCTGTGCACGCTTTGACAATTTGATATGGTAATTCTAATTCTTGCATCAATTCTTCTTCGTTGGCCAACATTTCTAAACACATGGCATCAGAAATTTTGTAGTCTGGGAGAGTAAAAACATTCATTTCAACTTTGTTGAAAAAATGAACTCGAAGAAGACCTTTCATATCTTTACCATAAGTGCCAGCTTCACGCCTAAAACAGGGTGAAAAATTAACATATTTGATAGGTAAGTTTTTGGCATCTAAAATTTCATCCATATAATATGGAACAACAGAGTGTTCGGAACTGGAAATAAAAATTAGATCATCTTCGGGAATTGAATAATAAGCATTCATCAGATTTTTATTGCTGGCGTAACCACATTTCCATTCGGTAACACTTTTGATCATGACTGGAGGAATCATGCCGATAAAATCTTTTTGGGCTAATTTATTAAAAGCATAGTGCATAACAGCCATTTCAAGTACAGCTCCTTGACCTTTAAAATAACCAAAACGAGAACCAGAAAGTTTGGCGGCTTTTTTGATATCAATAATATCTAATTTCTCGCCCAGATCGGCATGATCGAGAGGTTGAAAGTCGAATTTGGGAATTTCACCAACAGTTTTGTACACAACATTATCACTGTCGTCTTTGCCAACAGGGGTGTCTTCTGAGGGAATATTGGGAATTTCTTCTAAAATTAAATTTAATTCTGATTCAATATTTTTGAGATCTTCTTCTTGTTTTTTGAGTTTATCTTTATAATCTTTACCTAACTTTATTTGATCATCATTTGGTTTTCCTTTAATTTCTTTAGAAAGTTGATTTTGGCCTGCTCGAATTGTTTCAACATTGAAAAGTTGAGTACGATAACTTTTATCAATCTCTAAAATTTTATCAACAATGGAAGAATCTTTCTGACGATTTTTCAGTGCAATACGAACGGTGTCAGGTTCTTTTCGTAATAAATTTATATCGATCATTGGTAAAGTATTTTAGCAAAAACATGTTGTAAAAATCTACGCAAATTAAACGCAAAAATGATTTTTATTTTCTAATTATTTCGTGTTGGAAAAATTGTTCTTGGAAAAAAGTTAATTTTTCGATTTCCTCATCTGTAATAGTTTCATTATTTGGAACAACAATCAATTTGTCATCATCGTCATTGAGGCGATGAATAATAGCTACTACTTTACCGATAAATTTTTCTAAAGGTTTATTAACTTTTAGGACATAGGCATCAAGTTCTTTACCGTCTGGGGCTAAAGTATTTGGAATATAACCATAATTTACTTCAAAGTAAGTTTTATATTTCGAATAAATACAACCAAGTGGTTTATCAATAACAACTTCAACAGTTTTGTTTAAAAAATTTTTGGCTAAAGAAAATGATTTAGATTTTTTTATAATCTTCATTTGATGAACGAGTTTCAATTGGTTTTATTTCTATTTTAGGATCACGGGGAATTATATCTTTTGATTTTTTTTTAAAAAGATCTGAAAATGATACTTCTCTTAATCTCTCGTCTATCTTTACTAACGGCATGGCTCTCATGAGATATTATAACCCAATTTCTGGGGCAATAGATTGCATTGATGTCAAACAAATTTCGATAAATTTTTCGAGAGGAATATTTAATCCTTCCGGTAATTCACACATTTTAACTTCATCACGACGAGTGCCAGCGGCAAATTTTGGTTCTTTTAAAAATCTTTTTAACACAGAAGAGACCTTAACATCGGCTAATTTTTTACTGGGATAAACTAAGGCCACCGCAACGATAAGACCAGTTAAACTATCAGCACAAAGAATAGCCCATTTGGCTTTATTATCATAAACATTATTTTGTTTACCATCGTGAGCTAAAATAATTTGCTGAATATTTTCAAGGATTTCTAAATTAAATTTAGCGAGAGCTTCTTTGGTTTTTAGAGGATGATATTCTTTGAATTCACCAACATAATCGATGTCGTGAATTAATCCGGCTAAAGTCCAGTCATCACGAAGTGGTTCACTTTTGTCCAATTGATTATTTTGTTTTAAATAATCGTAAATTCCACCCATACAAGCTTCTAGAGCAAGTGAATGATAAAAAATATTTTTTTCTAAAGAATTTTGAACGGCAGTAAAAAACTTTTCTCGATTCATAATTTATTCTTCGTTTCTCATGGCAGGGAATAAAATGACATCTTTGATGGTTGATTGGTCGGTGAGGAATTGAGTGAAACGGTCGATGCCCATACCCCAACCGGAAGTTGGTGGCATGCCATACTCAAGGGCTCGAATATAATCGTGATCAAATTGAGAAGCAATTTCAGAACCTTTTTTGGCTAACTCCCCTTCTGCAAGCCAACGGTCAGCTTGATCTTTGGGATCGTTTAATTCATTGTAAGCTTTGAGAAGTTCGGTACCACAAACTAACAACTGAAAAGAGGAAATCTTTTTTGGATTGTCAGATTTTCTTTTGGCAAGAGCAATCATTTCGGACGGGTAATCACAAACAAAAGTGGGATTAATTATTTTTGGTCGGACATGTTCTTTGTAAAGAGCATCGAAACAAGCACCTAAGCCAACAACACCCTTCATATCTACTTTTAAATTTTTATCTTTAATTGTTTTTTGAAATTGTTCTTCGGTTTCAATTTTATCGATGTTAATACCGGTGTGTTTTTCGATAATATTGGTGAAAGTAACTCTTTCAATTGGTTTAGAGAAATCTAATTTAGTTTCTTGATAAGTTAATTTCAAATTGCCTTTAATAGATTTGACAACATGACGAATTAATTCTTGAGTAAAATCCATAAGAACTTCGTAATCGACATAAGCCCAATAAAATTCGATTTGGGTAAATTCGGGATTATGGAAACGAGAAACACCTTCATTTCTAAAATCACGACTAACTTCATACACTTTTTCAAAACCGCCGACAATAAGGCGTTTTAGATATAACTCATCAGAAATTCGAAGGTACATATCCATATCAAGAACATTGTGATGAGTAACAAACGGTTTGGCAGAAGCACCACCATAAACTGGTTGAAGAATAGGAGTTTCAACTTCTAAAAACCCATGATCATCAAGAAAATGACGCATTTCGGTTAAAATTTTACTTCTAGTTTTAAAAACTTCTCGGACTTCTGGATTGACTATCAAATCAACATAACGTTGACGATAACGTTCTTCAATGTCTTGGAGACCATGCCATTTTTCAGGAAGTGGTCGCATATTTTTGGCAAGAATTTCGAATTTGAAAACATTGATAGTAATTTCACCTGCTTGAGTTTTAAAAACATCACCGCAAACAGAAATAATATCGCCAAGATCTAAAAGTTTGGTTAAACTCATTTTATCTTGCAAGATTTTTTCTTGAAAAAAAAGTTGAATTTTGCCAGTTTGATCATGAAGATCAGCGAAAAGAATTTTGCCATGACCACGAAGAGACATGAGTCGGCCGGCAACTAAAACAGATTTATCAAGTGATTCACGGGCATCAGTAATAGTTGATTTATCACTTAAATTCGGTTGAGGATAAGGATTAATATTTAGCTCTTTTATTTTGGCGAGTTTATCCAACCTCTGTTTTTGAAGATCGTTTATTTTTGTGTCGGCCATGACAATATTTTACTATATTTAGCCAATAGAAACGATCTTGTAGATTATTTTTCCAGCTGGAGCTTCGACTTCAATTTCGTCGCTGACTTTTTTACCAATTAGGGCTTTGCCTAAAGGAGATTGGTCAGAAATTTTATTAGTATTTGGATCAGATTCGAGATGATTGACGATGTGAAATTCTTTGGTGGAAGCAGCAATTTTTAGTTTTACTTTACTACCGACTTGAACAAAATTAGTTTTTAATTTATCACTAATAATTTCACTTGACTCAAATGCTTCTTCAATTTCGCTGATTTTGTCGTTGACGACTTCTAGTTCTTCTTTGAGTTGAGTCGCAAGCCCATCTTCCCCGGATTCATCAGGTTGAGCCACTTCTTCAATTTGACTAATCAAGTGATTTTGTTTGGATTTGAGATCCTTTAACTGCTCAGTTAATTGGTCATAACCGTCTTTTGTTAGCAATGTCTTGTGGTTCATTGTTGTTTATAAAATAAGGATTAATACTCCGACAAATCGGAGTTTGGACAAAAAAACTCCCATCTTCTTAATTAAAATCTGCTTGGGAGCTGCAGATAAGTTTATATGTTAAGGCAATGGTTTCCTTTTGTCAAATTATATATAAAATGATTTAATTGATTGATGAATAACCCTTTTGAAGTAACACCCAGGAAAAGAAGCGTCAAAATCAAGAAAAAAGGAGTAATTTACCACAATCCAAATGTTTTTTATAGGATTCTTTTTTATATAGGAACTTTAGGAATAATAGTGGCAGTAATCTACTTTATTTATTTGTATCAACCATTGGCCTATAGTTGGTTGACATATCAAGGAAAATTGAAAAATCAAAAAGAGGTGGTAGTGGAACAGCCGACTCAAATAGTGAGTGATGAATTTAGTATTATGGTACCAAAAATCGGGATATGGTCTAAAAAAATAGTTGCTGAGGTATCACCATATAATGAAAAAGAATATTTGAAGGTGCTGGAAGAAGACTTGGTGGCACAGTCAAATACGTCTTTTTTGCCCGGAAGTGGAAATGGAAAAACAATATATTTATTTGCTCATTCGACTCAACAAAGTTTAGATATGGTGAGAAAAAATTCAGTGTTTTACCTCTTGGGTGAATTGAATAATGATGATGTTATTTATATTAATTATAAGGGTAGATTATATACATATAAGGTATATATGAAAAAAGTGGTTAGTGCAAAAGAAATAAACTATTTGAATTATGCTGAAAATGATAAAGAGATATTAATTTTGCAAACATGCTGGCCACTGGGTACAAATTGGAACAGATTGTTGATCTTTGCCCAAAGAATTTGATTTTTAGGCATATATATAGTATAATATAGGATATATGAAGGAAGGAAGTATACATGTTCCAATTTATACCTTAATTGATGGAATAACCCATGAACAGGGTAGATTTTTACCCTCTGAACCTTTTTTGAGAACTGTTCCGCCAGATGAAATTCCAACTAGTGCTTCGGCTAAACAGAAAGTAATAGGAGAAATTAAAAAAATTCCTAAAGTCGATACTACTCAAGTTGAAACAGCAAATAATGAAATAAAACCCGCATATGTAAGCCGAGAAACTCTTGGAATAATAAAGAAAAATTTAGTGAATTATAATGGTTCTTATGAAGAATTGATTGAAGATTTGTTTGTATTAGATTCTGGAACTAAATTTAAATTTGAATTGACTGAGACAGATAGTCAATTACGATCTGGAGTTGTGGTTGCTCCTTGGAGTGGTCAAACATTTGGAGAATATAAACTTTATCAATATTTAGGTAATTGGACAAAAGATCCTAAATTAATGGCTAAAAAAGTGGCTTCAATAAAAACTCCATCTCAAGAATATGATTGGTTACATAAAAAAGGTAGAGTTTTTGTCAAAATTGAAGATGCACATCCAGCAAAAATATCTCCTTGGGGTGAAAATAGATTTTAAGATATTTCTTTTTTACAAACGTAATTGATCATATTGTAAACAGCGTCTTTTTTTAGAAGCAGTGTATCGGTAGATTGTTCGATAGGTTTTTTTTGTTCTAAAATATCAGAAATTATATTTTGAAGTGGAGTAATGTCGGATGGTTTCACAAAAATATCTGGATTATTTTCTTTTTTGATTATTTTTTGATACATTTCTAATTGAACTTGGATTTCACGAAGAAAAATTATTTGAGCTGGATTGGACACAATTCTCTCTCTTAAACTAGCTAAAACTGCCCGTGCAGTTGTTTTACTATCGCTAGAAATAGTAGGATCATTAATTTTTTTTTGAACTTTTATTAAGGCAGCAAAATTATCAATTAAATCATTAGTATTCCCAGCTTCTAATCCGATGACTACAGGAATAACGTCTTTTATAGGCCCTTGATAACCATCTATTTGTGATTTGAAATATTTAATTTGAAGGCTATTATTTAAAATTTTTGAAACATTTCTATTTATTTTGTCTTCGATAAAAACTAAATCTGTATGACTAGTACTATCAATGGCTAAGGCAAGTTTGTCTGGATGATCTCCTATATCAAATTCAACAACGGCGTCGGTATGATTTATATAATCATCGTAATCTGTGGTTCTAGAAAATAAAGAATTTCCTCCAAACCAATCATTTAGTTCTATTTGGTCAGCAATAATAACCTCTAATGCTTCGCTACGTTTTTTACTATGAAATAATTTTTCTAATTCTTCTGGGCTTTTGTGTCTGTATTTATCTTCGAACATTTTTTTAATTTCGATTACTGTTTTTTGGTCTCGATGTATTTCTGATTGAGGAAAAGTATCTGAAAAATCATCTAAGTTCGGTCTTGGAGTAGATTTGTTGTTGATTATTAAATCACAATTTTCGGAAACTACTTTTGCGGGGGAAAAACGATCAATATCGTTGGTGGTATGTTCTGACATGTTAATTAGTTTATAACATAGATTTCTTTATTAAGTTCTTTCGATAGCGGTTGGAGAAACGATGAGCTTCGTTTCTGAGTTGTTGAAGTAATTGGAGAGAAGGTGAATTTTTAGGCAAATTGATTTCGACCCAATTAGTATTCGTTTTTATAACTATAGTTTCTTTTTTTTTGGCAAGGCCGATGATAGGAATATTGGTAATAGTAGAAGCACTAGAAACTTGAGGCTTTCCCCCATCAACCAAAATTAGATCAGGTAAGGTCCACTCAAGGTGTTTGAGACGACGATAAATAATTTCTTTAATCATAAATTGATCATCGGGAGTAACTTTGGAATAAATTTTGAATTGGCGATATTCGTTGGTATCTAATTTGCCATTTTGAAAAACAGTCATGGCTCCGACAAAATATTTAATGCCTAAGTTGGAAATGTCATAAGCTTCAATTCGATTTAATTTTTTTAGATTGGGAAAATATGAAGATAAAGTTAATTTTAGTTCAGCGATGACTTTTTGGAAAATATCTTCTTTTAAATCAATTGTTTGATATAAATTATTAATATTTTTCCAGCCAGAGATAACATAATTAATAGCATTGATTTGGTCTCGTTTGATTTTGGCTAATTCAAAATTTTGAAATTTTGAAAATTCATTCATTTCTTTGGTAAGTTGACTGATTAGTTTTTTAAAATTGCCGTCTAAAATTTTTTTAATTTTGGAAATAGTGGCGCGATATTCTTTGGGGTCAGGATTGGGCCCGGGACAAAATCCAAGATGGCAATAAAGACACTTTTTTGGTCCATGTTTTTTGGAATAGTAAGGGAAAATATGACGGATAGTTTTTAATAAACTTTTTACTGAAGAACTGTCGGGAAAAGGACCATAGAATAGGTCATTTTTGTTTAGAGTGGATTTGAAGGCTGGTAAAATGCGTGGAAATTTATCTTTGGTTATGGTGATGTAGATATAACTTTTGTCATCCTTGAGTTGAGAATTGAATTTGGGACGATATTGTTTTATTAGACTAGACTCTAAAACTAAGGCTTCGATTTCTGATCCAACGACACGAAAACTGATATCCGCAATTTCGGATACTAATTTGGTAGTTTTGTAACCAAGAGCATCATCTTTTTGAAAATATTGAGAAACCCGTTTTTTGAGATTGACGGCTTTGCCAATATAAATGATTTTGCCCTGATTATTTTTGTAGATATAAACCCCAGGTTTTGGAGGGATATTTTTAATATCAACCATGGAAGTATTATATAATGAATTGATGAAACTGAAGGAAAAAATACTAACAGCCTTGTTAATAGTGATTTTGGTAGTTTCAGGAACGATTAGATTTTTGCAGACAAAAAATTTCAATAGTGCGTTTACTTATGATCAGGCAAGGGATATGTTGGATTTGAGGGTGCTGGGAGGATTCCATGATTTTCAAGTTTCTGGCCCAACAACTTCAATTACCGGACTAAATTTGGGACCATATTATTATTTTTTGAATTTACCAGCTTATTGGATAGGGGGAGGAAATCCCCAATTTTTGGTCTATGAAAATATCATTAATTTTTTGCTAACGGCAATTGTAATTTTTATATTTTTTTATAAAAGAAATGTAGTTTTGGGATTTTTTATTTCAATATTTTTTTTGATGGCACCACAGTTGTTTGGTATTACACGATATTTTTGGAATGCTAATTCGGTGGTTTATTTTATTGTTTTTTATTTTTTGGGGTTGTGGAATTTTTTGGAAAATAAAAATAAAATTAATGCATTAATTTTTGGAATTACAGCGGGATTGGTAATTCAATTTGAAGCGGCCTTTGGCAGTATGTGTGTGGCTTTTTCGGTATTAGTGATAATTTTGAGTAAAAATAAAATTAATTTTAGAAATTATTTGATTGGATTGTTGCCATGGTTTTTGCCTCAACTAGCTTTTGAAGTAAAAAATAAATTTTTGATGACTAAATTATTTTTGGGAATTTTTGACGGGAGTAATCCAATTTTGGGAGAAAAAATACCAATTGGTCAAGTGTTGGGAATGCATATAAAAACAATAATACCGTTTTTTGAAGGACAATTTATGTTGCCGTATGGAATTGGATTGGTTTTGTTGATAGTGGCTTTGATAATTATTTTTGTTAACAAAAAATACCGAAAAATTGGTGTATATTTAGTTAGCTTTATGATATTTGCGGTGATTTATTACACAGCAATTTATCATCATGAATTGAAAATGTGGTATTTGGAAGGAGTGAGAGTGTGGTATTGCTTAATAATGGGATTGGCAGTTGTAAGTGTAGTTAAATATAAAAAAATATTTTATGTATTACTGACAATATTTTTGGTGAGAAGTTTTTGTTTGACGATAGTTGATCAGAATGATTACACAAAGGCAAGTATTAAAAATAATAATCCAAAAAATATGGCGAATTTAATTAGAAATATTGATTGGGTTTATGAAAAAGCTAATGGAGAGGGCTTTAAGGCTTATAACTTTGTACCAGAAATTTACGATTATTCGACCCAATATTTGTATTGGTGGTATGGACAAAAACAATATGGATATATGCCAGAAAAAGTTTCTTATAGTTTGATAGAAGTGCCGGAATATATTCGAATGCAAAATAAATTTTTGGTAAATACAAAACCAAGCGGAGACAAAATTGCTTTAATCTATGAAACAAAAACAACTTATAAAGATTGGTTGAATGATTTTAAAAACTATTGTGTAATTGATAAAAAAGAGACGGATTGGCAAACAATAATAGAATGGCGAGAAAAGTGTAAATAGATATACTTTTATATAATTTGGTATATAATATTCAAGTTTTGGTAGTATTTATCAAAATATGAACTTTAAGAATATTTAAATCACAAGGCGTGATTTATATAAATATTGGAAGAAAGGAGGAAAATTAAAATGACTTGGTTGACAAATTTTCTTTCGATGTTCCGAAAAAAGGAAAAAATCTCTTTCTACGAACAGCTGAGCTTGGTAGCAAAGGCTGCAGGATCAGACCCAGACGAGCTTCTCTCTACTGCTGCAATAAATTCGGAAAAGCTGAATAACGAAGCTACGGCTGAGTTGAACGAAAGCACGAAGGCGGCAGAGGCTGCAGAAGCGGAATACGCTAGGGAGCTGCAAGCTATACAAGAAAAGAGAAATGCAGCTTTGGCGCGTGCCGGAGAAAAAGAGAAAGCGGCCAAATCCAAAGCCAAACAGGCTGCAAAGGTGGCAAAAGCCATCTCAATTTTCAAAAAAGGGTAATCCTGACAGAGGAACTTACCCGTGGATGGGCAATAATCTTTTTATTAAGATCGTTGCCCTTCCATTCCCTTTTTTAAATATTGGCCAGTGTAACTACGAGAACAATCGATAACATCTTGAACAGTACCAGCAACAACTAACTCACCACCTTTGTCACCACCTTCTGGCCCCATATCAATAATCCAATCAGCATTTTTGATCATATCTAAGTTGTGTTCAATAACCACAACAGTATTTCCATTGTCTACTAATTGACGTAAAACTTTAATTAATTTATCAACATCATAAAAATGAAGACCGGTAGTTGGCTCATCTAAAACATAAAGCATTTTACCTTTGCCTCGTTTGACTAATTCACGACTAATTTTGAGACGCTGAGATTCCCCTCCTGATAAAGTATTGGATGATTGGCCTAACTCTAAATATCCTAAACCAACTTCTTGGACGGTAGTCAACATGCGTTTTAATCTGGGAATGTTTTTGAAAAACTCGACTGCTTCATCAACAGTCATCCTCAAAATGTCGGCAATATTTTTGCCTTTGTATTCAACCTCTAGGGTTTCTTCTTTGAAACGACTTCCATGACATTCATCACAAGTAACATAGAGATCGGGTAAAAATTGCATTTCAATTTTGATTTGCCCTTGACCTTCACAAACTGGACAACGACCATTTTTGACATTGAAAGAAAAACGACTGGCGTCGTAACCTCGGACTTGAGCCTCAATCGTTTGCGCCATTAAATTTCTGATGTCATCAAATATTTTGGTATATGTAGCGGGGTTACTACGAGGAGTTCGACCAATGGGTGATTGATCAACAAGTAAAACATCAGCCAAATTTTCGGCCCCAGTTAATTTGTCATATTTACCAATAGTTCCATAATAACTGCCTAATATAGCTTTTCTGACTCCACCATATAAAGTATCGTGAACTAAAGTTGATTTGCCACTCCCTGACACCCCAGTAACGCAAACTAATTTGTTGAGAGGGAAATCGACATTGACATTTTTTAGATTCCATTGACTAGCACCAGTAATAGATATTTTGTAATTTGGGTTTTTTAGATTACTATTTAAATTAGTTTTGATTTCTAATTTGCCGGATAAATATTTGCCGGTTAAAGAATTAGAATTATTTTTTATGTCTTCCAGAGAACCTTGGGCAACAATTTCGCCACCTTTTTTGCCTGCATATAGGCCAAAATCAACAATATGATCGGCTGATTTGATAACATCTTCGTCGTGTTCGACAACCACAACAGTATTGCCTAATTCTTTAAGTTTTTTGAGAGTGCCAATGAGACGATCATTGTCGCGAGAATGAAGACCAATAGTTGGTTCATCTAAAATATAAAGGACACCAGTAAGACCGGTACCAATTTGACTAGCCAAACGAATGCGCTGAGATTCACCGCTAGAAAGCGTGCCACTTTCACGATCGAGACTGAGATAATCTAAACCGACGGCTAATAAAAATTCCATTCTGGCGGCTAATTCTTTTTGAATAGGAATTAAAATTTCTTTTTCTTTATCATTGTTTAATTTATCTGACAAAGAATTGAGCCAGTGATCTAATTTTTCGATGGGTAGTTGAGTAACCTGATAAATATTGGATCCTAAAACAGTAATTGAGAGAGCATCTTGGTTGAGACGAGCACCGTGGCAAGTTGGACAATTAGTTTTAATCATGAATTTCTCTAATTCATCACGAACTCCGTCGGAACCAGAATTGACATAACGACTTTCCATCATTTTGGCACGCCATTCAGGAAATTTTGATCGATCAATTTGATATTTATTGCCTAAACCTTTACATTCAGGACAAGCACCTTGGGGAGAATTGAAAGAAAAAAGTCGAGGTTCAATTTCTGGAAGAGAAAGATTACATTCGGGACAGGCAAAATTTTCGGAATAAAGGGTATCTTTTAATTCTTTTGGGAAGGCGGGAAAATCAAAACTAACATCTTTAATTTCAGAAATTATTACCAAACCATTGGCTAATTTCATGGCTTGTTCAACATCATCAATGAGACGATCGGATAATGGTTTGATTTCTTTTAAATTATCTTTGGTAACAGAGACTCGATCAATAACAACATCAATATCGTGTTTATTGCTTTTGACAATACCGATATCGGAGTAAAGATCAATAATTTGATTATCAACTCGAATCCATTTGTAACCTTGTTTTTTTAGATTGTCAGTAAGACCTTTGAAATCCCCTTTTTTGTCGCGAACGATGGGAGACAAAACTAAAAAGCGATAAAGATTGAGGCCTTTGGCCTCAACGGAGGCAATATTAATAATTTGAGTAACAATTTGTTTACTGGTTTGGGGAGAAACTTCACGACCACAGTTGGGACAATGAGGATGGCCGATACGGGCAAAAAGTAAACGAAGATAATCATAAATTTCAGTAACTGTACCAACAGTGGAACGAGGATTGTGAGAAATTGCTTTTTGATTGATAGCGATGGAGGGAGAAAGACCGGTAATAAGATCGACATCAGGACGTTTCATATTGCCTAAAAACTGACGGGCATATGAAGAAAGACTTTCGACATATCTCCTCTGTCCTTCGGCAAAGAGAGTGTCAAAAGCCATAGAAGATTTGCCAGAGCCAGAAACCCCAGTAAAAACAATCATTTTATTTTTAGAAAATTCGAAAGAAACATTTTTTAAATTGTTTTCTTTGGCTCCTTTGACAATTATTTTATCAATCATAATTTTTCAACGTCTTTTATTTTGTCGCGAAGACGGATGGCCTCTTCAAAATTTAAATCAGAAGCGAAAGCACGCATTTGACGTTTGAGTTTACTAATATAATTTTTTCTTTGCGGCGGAGTAAGACTTAAAGGATCAATGGCATTTAAATCTGGTTTGGTTTCTGACTGAATTTGTTCAATAATTTGAGGACGGATTGATTTTACCACAGATACGGGAATAATATGGTTATCTTGATTATATTTAATTTGTATTTTGCGGCGACGATTGACTTCTTTGATGGCTCCATTCATGGCAGCAGAAACTGAATCGGCATACAAAATAACTTGCCCAGAAATATGACGAGAAGCTCGACCCATAATTTGAATAAGAGAACTTTGGGAACGTAGAAATCCTTGTTGGTCGGCATCGAGAATCGCCACTAGACTAACTTCGGGTAAATCAAGTCCTTCGCGCAAAAGATTAATACCAACTAAAACATCGTAATTACCATTGCGAAGATCGTCTAAAATAGTGGAGCGCTCGAGTGTGGCAATGTCGGAATGAAGATAAGCAACTTTGAAATCTTTGGATAAATAATCAGCTAAATCTTCGGCCATACGTTTGGTTAAGGTAACAACGAGAGTTCTCTCTTTTTTGGCAACGCGAGATTTTATTTCTTCAACCAAATTGGAAATTTGATTTTTGGTGGAACGAATATCAATTTGAGGATCGACTAAACCAGTAGGACGAATAATTTGTTCAACAATATTATTTTTAGAATCAGCAATTTCATACTTGGCAGGAGTAGCGGAAACATAAATAACTTTTTTGGTACGACTATTGAATTCATCAAATTTTAAAGGACGGTTGTCAAGAGCACTAGGTAAACGAAAACCAAAATCAATAAGATTTTTTTTTCGGGCAACATCGCCAGCATACATACCACCAATTTGGGGAACGGTAACATGAGATTCGTCGATAACAGTCAAGAAATTATCACCCCACAAATGTTTGAAATAATCGACTAAAGTATAAGGAGGGTCGCCATGTTGGCGATTTTTGTCAAAATAGATAGAATAATTTTCAATCCCATTGATATAACCAGTTTCTTGGAGCATTTCTAAATCATATTCGACTCGCTGTTCAATCCGATGGGCTTCAAGAATTTTGTTTTGAGATTTGAAAATTTCGACTTGCTTGGCACAATCTAATCTAATTTTTTTAAAAATTTGGGTAAAATCTTTGGTTTGACTAACATATTGTTTGGCGGGGAATAATTTAAATTTTTCAAATTCTTTTTCTTGACCAGTGAAAGGATGACGTTGAGTTATTTTGGTTAAAACTTCATTTTGAAATTCGAGGGACAAAAACGAATCAGTATATGACGGCCAGAGATCAATGTTTTCGCCGCGAACACGAAAAGTAGAACGTTTGAATTCCATTTCAGAACGAATGTAATAAAGAGAAATAAAATTTTCTAGAAGTTGACGACGGAGGTAACTATCTCCTACTTTTAGCTCAAAAGTCATATTTTCAAATTCGACTGGATCACCGATGTTATAAATACAACTGACGGAGGCAATAACAATATTGTCATTGCCAGATAAAAGATTGGAGGCGGCTTCGAGACGAAGTTTATCGATAAGATCATTGATTTGAACTTCTTTGGCAATGTAAGTATCACTGGCAGGGATATAGGCTTCGGGTTGATAATAGTCGTAATAAGAAACAAAGTAAGAGACTTTATTATTGGGAAACAATTCTTTAAACTCTTGATAAAGTTGACCGGCAAGAGTTTTGTTATGAGAAATTATGAGAGTTGGAAGTTGAGTTTTTTGGATAACATTGGCAATAGTGAAAGTCTTACCAGAACCGGTAACACCGAGCAAAGTTTGACGATCGACTCCAGAGGCAATATTGTCCGAAAGTTTGGTAATTGCTGCTGGTTGATCACCAGATGGTTGATAGTTAGATTGAAGTTGAAAAGACACAAGATATATTTTATCAAACTATTTGGGTTTTGTTTGGGTTATGATAAAATCCTTTCACTGTTATGGGTGCACATTAAATTTGAGAGGAGAGTTTAAAATGGCCAGTGAATACTCTACCGACATGAGAGATTGGATCTCTGAAAAAAGCTTTCAGGAACTTCCAGACGAAATTAAGGAGGGATACAAAACATTCTGCACTTGGTGGGATCAAAAACAAGAACCCAAATGGACTATAACAAGGTGGAAAGATGTTCCGGAAGAGATACTAAAGGCATGGACATTAATCCAGGATAAGGGCTATCCTTATCTCTATCTTTGCCAAATGGTAGGAAGTGGTGAAATTGCCATTATATCGGCTGCTGAAATGTCTATTGATTGATGGAAACCCCAACATTTACCGTTATAAATTTAATACTCGTTTTGAGTATTATGTTGTTAATGGTTATAGTGTTGGGGTTCTTTTTTTGGTAAATTTTTATAATGCTTCAAAAAGTTTTATCGATTGCTAGTGTCGGTCTTAAGGGAATTGAAATAGAGGTCGAAGTTAATGTGGCAGAAAAAGGTTTTCCTGGATTTGGAATTGTGGGGTTGGCTAGTAAAGCAGTAGAAGAAGCAAAAGAGCGAGTAAAAACAGCCATTATAAATTCGGATATTGAATTTCCAAATGCAAAAGTAACTATAAATTTGGCACCGGCAGATCTGCCAAAAGATGGAAGCTGTTATGATTTACCAATTTCTGTGGGAATACTGGCATCGATTGGAGAACTAATTTTACCCAAAGAAAAGGCATATTTTTATGGTGAATTATCTTTGGATGGAAGTTTGAGGCATACTCGGGGAGTATTTTTGTTGGCCCTGTTGGCTCGTGAAGAAGGAATCAAAAAAATATATGTGCCAAGAATGAGTGCCAATGAGGCGAGTGTGGTTGATGGAGTTGAAGTTTATCCAATTGATAATTTAAAAAACTTAATTAAACATTTGAGTCGAGAAAAAATAATTGAACCACTTAAAAAAGTAGAGACAGAAGAAATTTTGGGCGACATAGTTCCTGAATTTGATTTTTCAGAAATTTTGGGGCAGGAACAGGCCAAACGAGCTTTGGAAATTGCAGCGGCAGGCGGACATAATGTATTTATGATGGGGCCACCTGGGTCAGGAAAAACAATGTTGTCTCGAGCTATGTCGGGGATATTGCCAAATTTGACAGAAAAAGAAAGTTTAGAAGTTACAAAAATTTATTCAATTACAGGAAATATTCCACCTGGTGGATCACTAATTCGACAAAGACCATTTAGAGCGCCACACCATACAACTTCACAGGTAGGATTGATTGGTGGCGGGAGTAATCCACACCCAGGGGAAGTTTCATTGGCTCACCGAGGGGTTTTGTTTCTAGACGAATTCCCTGAATTTGGGAGAAATTCTTTGGAGGCCCTAAGACAACCACTGGAAGATGGGTTGGTAAATATTTCTCGAGCAGCCGGGTCAGTAACTTTTCCAGCTCAATTTATGTTGATCGCCGCGGCCAATCCTTGTCCGTGTGGATATTTGGGAGATCCAAAAAAAGAATGTAAATGTTCGACTTTTCAAATTTTGAATTATCGAAAAAAATTATCAGGACCAATAATGGATCGAATTGATTTACATTTGACGGTACCGGCAGTCAATGTAAATCACCTAATGATAGGTAAAAACGAAGTAAATAATAATGAAAAATCAGAAACAATTAAAAAGAGAGTGATAGCGGCACGAAAAATTCAAAGTGAAAGATTTAAAAATCTAAGTCATATCCAGAGCAATTCGGATATGAAAAATAGTCATTTGAAAGAATTTGCTAATTTAACTGGAGGGGCTAATCTGATTTTGAAACAAGCGGTCAATAAATTTAATTTATCGGCTAGAGTTTATTTTAGATTAATAAAAGTGGCGAGAACGATTGCTGATTTGGAAAACAGTAGTGAAATAAAAGAAAATCATATTGCCGAAGCATTACAATATCGAGTAAAAAGCGATGAATAATAAAATCCAGAATTTTAAAAAAGGAAGAGAAGGGGAAGAGATTGCGAGGGAATTTTTGATTAAAAAAGGATTTAGTTTAATTGAGTCAAATTATTCTAATAAATTGGGTGAAATTGATTTGATTATGAGTGATAAAGATTGGTTGGTATTTGTAGAAGTAAAACTTAAAATTGGTGATAGATTTGGAACCCCAGAAGAAATGATTAACAAAAATAAATTGAGTCGAATAAAAAGAATAGCAGAAGGTTTTTTGGTATTAGAACCACAAATCGCTAATAAATTTAAAAAATATCGAATCGATGCAATATGTATAGTGTTGAATGAAAATAAAAAATTACAAAGGATTAATTATTATGACAACGTGCAATTATGAACGAATGGAAAAAGTGGCCGATAAAAATATTGGAACAAAAAGATTTTCCAGATATTTTGAAACAAGTAACTCCCCTACCAAATAAATTATTTTATCGGGGAGAATGGAATGAAAAAATATTTGAAAAAGTTGTAGCAGTAGTTGGAAGTAGAAAAATTAGTCGATATGGAAAAGATATAATTGAAAAAATAATGCCAGAAATTGTGGCTCGAAATACAACGGTAATATCTGGATTTATGTATGGGGTTGATAGTGAAGCACATTGGAAATGTTTGGAAATGGGAGGAAAAACAATAGCAGTATTGGGAAGTGGACTAGATGAATTTTATCCAAAAGAAAATGACAAGTTGTATACCAAAATTTTAGAAAATAGTGGACTGGTAATATCGGAATATGAAAAAGATTTTAAGGCAACCGTGTGGAGTTTTCCGCAACGAAATAGAATAGTGTCAGGTTTTTCAAATGTGGGGATATTAGTAGTGGAAGCGGGAATAAAATCGGGCAGTTTGATCACAGCAAAATTGGGAATGGGCCAAAAGAAACAAATATTGGCTATCCCTGGACCAATAAATTCGAGAACTTCGGAAGGGACAAATTGGTTGATTAAAACTGGGGCGGCGCGAATGGTAACAATTCCAAATGATATTTTTGAAGATAAAATCGAGATGCCAGAACAAGAATCACTTTTTAAGGACTATAATAATTTGTCAGATTTGGAAAGAAATATTATTGATATTTTAGAAAGTGAAGCAGTAACCATTGATGAGATTTGCCAAAAAACCAAAAGATTAACGTCTGAAATTTCAACTACACTATCGATGATGATGATAAAAGATTTGGTAACAGAAACTGATGGAAAATTTTATATCTCTTAAAGATAATTAGTCCAGTCGGAAATAGGAGCGGTATTACCACAGACAAAATTGATAGCGTATAAGACAATGGCGGGGATGAGTAAAAGTAAAATAATCTTGACTGATTTTTTGGTTAAAGAATTTTTGTAGACAAGTAATAAAAACGGATAAATAGGGGCAATATAACGACTAATGTCGCGGTGAGCAACACAGAGAGAAGCAATTAAAAATATTAGTGAATAAATAGCAACGATATCAAATTTATACTTTTTTAAGAGACGATAAACTCCATAAATGGCAATTAAAAAAATATAAATAATATCTTCGAGCCAAATAGTATTGATCCACGATTTAGTACTAATAAAAACTGAAAATGGGAAACTCAAATGAAAATTGTCTCCGCTATGGAAATAAGCCAAAAAGTTACCGGTTTGAATTTTATAAAGATAAAAAATTAAAAGAACAGTAATAGGAACTAAAATGTAGGGAAAATATTGTTTTAACACTTGACCTATTTTTTTGGTTTTTATTAATTCGTGGATGGCAACAATACCATAAGCAACTAATAATAAAATACCTGGGGTTTTGAAAGCCTGAGCCATGGCAGCAAAAATAGCTGAAGTCCAAAAATTATTTTTTTTGAAAAAGAAAACAGAAGCCAAAGTGGTAGCTAAAAACCAAGTTTCTGGAGCGCCAATTTGACGAAGTACAAAAAATCGGGCAGGGAAAAATAAGAAAATAATCGATAACCAAAAAGCTTTTGATTCTTTGGTATACAGTTTCAATAGTTCAAATAAAATAAGACTTAAAAAAATTGATCCCAAAAGAGTGGAAAAAATCATGGCTTTTGGACCAGTAGTAAAATTATTGAAAAAATTTATTAATGTAGGGTAGGCCGGAAAATGAGCCGGATAATATTCCAGAGGTAAAGGTAAAGAAAAATTGGGTCCGATACAGTCTTTGTTGTAACCACATTTGGAAATTACCATGTAATTGGGCCCATCGTAATTGGCAAAAATGGTTTCAAGAGATACTTGATTAAAACCAATTTTCCCGGGAATATTGAAATAAAAAATCAACCAAAAAAGAAGAGTAGAAAGGATGGTAAAAATTACAAGCTTAAAATGATAGCTAGATTTAGTAAAATACATCTGATTAATTTTACTACATTTTAAATAGTCCCGTAACAAGGTCGCAAATCTGGGAAAACATTAACTATTCTAGCCATTGTTTCTTTGGGTATTCTTTGGGCAATAGTCAAACCATATTTGGGACGATTTAATTCTTGGTAAAGAGTTATCCTTTCTTTTCTTTTTTGACTTTCTCTAATTTTTATTTCTTTAAGTTTATCTTCATTAATTAAAGCTTCTTCGACTTCTCTCCAATATAATATTAATGGTTTAATATCTTCTTCATTGTCAGCGGCATTAATAATTTGATGAAGAATTACATGAAGTTCTTTTCTTATGGGGTAAAGATTTGATTTGGAATTTACATTTGTTTCGTTAATTATATTGCCGTTTCGAAAATCACTTTTCATAGTAATATGATGACAGTTATATCTTTCGTCTTCTGGATCTATACCGTATATTTCAAAAACTCTTTCTCTGTTTGAAGGTGTTCTCTCATAACTCATAATCTAATTTCATAATAATCCTATATAAAGATCTGATGAAATGAGTGTAATTGAATCTGGATTTTTGATATAATTTGGGTTACTCTCTTTGAGATTTGGCCCTATCGTCTAATGGTTAGGACAGCAGATTCTCATTCTGCTAATCGGAGTTCGATTCTCCGTGGGGTCACAAGTATCGTAAGGTTCAGTGCGACCCGTAGGGTTGTGCTGAAAAGCCCGATGTTTCCCTCTAATATTTCATCAGTTTGTTCGAAACCGCGTTTTAGATCCTGTAAAATGTGTTATTTGTCTTGTGAAGCTTGTGTTTAAAAGAATATCTTTGGAACAAATTTTTTGATTTGTTTTTATCCTATCCAACCTGTAATACCCAATCCCTTAAAAACATATCAATTCTATTGATATCATGATCTGTCAATACATTACTATGTGCCAAAGCATTTCTTGATGGCTCAAGATCTCCAAGTCTTGTCTTAATCCAATCTTGGGTAGGGAAAAGGTCTTCAAATTCAGTCCAATTAGTGAGAATAATATCACTAAGATCTCCGAAGTCGCAATATGAGATTTCATTTGTTGCCCTGGGAGCGTGCCATTTATTTTTTTGGTCCTTATCCATTCGGTCCTTAACTCGTCTCCTAATATTGGTTGAAACTTTGCTTTCCCACCATTTTACCCCTTGCCTTTCAATCATCCTGTCAGACACAAGTTTCCTGACTGAATTTTCAAAACAAAAAAAAGCAATGTACACCTGCGAAGTATTAATAGCATCTACTCTCAAACCCATAGGAAAATCATCTATTGAAATCCTATTACTTTCTTCGTTTTTCTCTGCCTTTCCACGAACCTCTAAACCGGAATCTGCGAAAGTACTCAAGCTTGAATCCAACAATAACCCACGAAATACAAAATTTTGAATATTATTTAAGTCTGACATAGATACTTACATTAAGTGATCCTTCAAACTTTGAAAGATTGCGTTGTATACAGAGATATCCCTGGTGATTGGCAGATGGATCTGAATATTATAATGAAACTCTGTTGATTTTGGACCTTCGGTTGGCGGTACAGAAGTATCGAGAGAAGGCTTCACATTTTTTGAATAATTTTCTATTTTCTCATCTTGAATTATGTTACTTTCTTGAGAAAAGTCAGCAATAGAACATAACGTTTTAAAAGTACCCGCCATTTTTGTAGCGACTGAATCACTTTTGCCTGTTAAACTCGCAAAAATACCTTTAAGTTTATCTGCTGGAAGTGTGTTTGCATTCTCATCTGCTAAAAACACATCGGAATATGCATCTTTTAGTCTAATCCCCATAACTCTTTTAGATTTTGAGGTGTCTTTATAATCTCTATACACCTGAGTTGGTGCTCCACTTTGGTTAAGAAAATCTAAAGATTTTAACACAGCAACAATAGGTCTATCATTTGTGCTTTTAAAACCTAATGAATCTAAAAAAGCCAACGTAAATTTTTCTGGAACTCCCGCTTTTTGAATAGCCTCCATAATAGGTTTTAACTTGGTTTGGACGACAAAATATGATGTTGGAACCTTTGGCATATCAGTTATATTATTTACACTAAACTATAATCATTTTACATTTGTTATACAAATACGTCAAATTCCTAATGAATATTTTTGATATTTTGTATAACATTTTTTTTACTAACATTTAAACATCGTAGTTATAAAGCTAAACGGTTCCAGACCCCGTTGGCTCACTGAAGTTTTTTTGATTTTGATTGTTTTAGTCGTTTTTGGGAAACTTTGATGGCTTGTTTCGAACTGTCAATTCCGACCCATCGTCTTTCCAAAACATCTGCTGCTACCATAGTAGTTCCGGAACCACAAAAACAATCTAAAACTAGTGAATTTTTGTTTGATGAAGTTTTTACAATCAACTTGAGCATTTCTAAATTTTTTTGGGTGGGATAGTCTGGGTTTTGAGGATCTTTAAAATTCCATATATCTTGAAGTCTTTTATGAGGGAGCTCGTCGGCATATATTATTTTTCTCGGAACTCCTGTCTTAGACCATTCGATTAATCCTCGTTTATCTAATTTGTCTAAT
>Ga0265297_10003053_pt1 | contig 31532 bp, 24 predicted proteins | sample Munlanlwell13791_FD_192502 | JGI IMG/M metagenome (GOLD analysis project Ga0265297, IMG submission 192502) | Leachate microbial communities from a municipal landfill in Southern Ontario, Canada - Leachate well 137-91 | ecosystem: Engineered > Solid waste > Landfill > Unclassified | place...
ATCGATTCGGCAAATGCGATAAACAAGTATAATGTCGGCATCAAATGCGCCACTATTACACCCGATGAAGCACGTGTGGAAGAATTCGGACTAAAAAAAATGTGGAAATCACCAAACGGCACCATCCGTAATATTATTGGTGGAACTGTTTTCCGCGAACCGATAGTTATGAGTAACGTTCCCCGTTATGTACAGGGTTGGACAAAACCTATCGTTATCGGTCGTCATGCTTTTGGTGACCAGTATAAGGCTACCGACGTGGTTATAAAAGGTAAAGGAACCCTGAAGATGACTTTCACCAACGAAGCAGGCGAAACAAAAGAATGGGAAGTGTACAATTACGAAGGGGATGGTGTGGCAATGGCCATGTACAACACGGATGAATCAATTTATGGTTTTGCCCGTTCTTCATTTCAATTTGCATTAGATAAAAAATGGCCTTTGTATCTTTCCACAAAAAATACTATTCTGAAAGCGTATGATGGTCGTTTCAAAGATATCTTTCAGGAAGTGTACGAAAATGAATTTAAAACCGCATACAAAGAAGCCGGAATCACATACGAACATCGTTTAATTGATGATATGGTTGCGGCTTGTATGAAATGGAACGGTGGTTTTGTATGGGCCTGTAAAAATTATGACGGCGATGTACAATCAGATACTGTTGCACAAGGATTTGGTTCATTGGGACTTATGTCGTCTGTGCTGATAACACCTGATGGCAAAACCGTCGAAGCAGAAGCTGCACACGGAACTGTAACACGTCATTACCGTCAACATCAACTGGGCAAAGAAACATCAACCAATCCGATTGCTTCGATCTTTGCGTGGACACGCGGATTGATGCATCGTGGGAAATTGGATAATAACGCGCCTTTGGTCGATTTTTGTGAAAAACTGGAACAGGTTTGTATTGAAACAGTTGAAGCAGGCGAAATGACCAAAGACTTAGCCGTTTTAATTCATGGAGACAATATTTCAAAGGAAAATTATTTGAGCACTGAAGGCTTTCTGGCTGCATTGAAACGCAATCTGGATGTGAAGCTGGGATAAAATACCTCTTATATTACACTTTTTAAACGAGCTTGCAACTATGTCCTGGTTGTAAGCTCGTTTTATTATGTAAAACAAAACAAGCTTTATTTCAAAATTTATATTTATATTTGAAGTCCCATTAACTAAATCATATTTTGTAAAATACTAAAACGCAATTCCATGAAAAGATGTAAATTTCTATTATTCGTTTTGTTAAGTCTTCCTGTTATGGCTCAGGAAAAAAGCGACCTTATTTTGAAAACAGATGTGTCCGAAGCCACCGTTTTTATTAACGGAGCACAAGTGATTCGAAGAAAGACAGTCGATTTACAACCCGGAAAAACAACAATCAAATTTGCAAATTTATCACCCTATATTGATGGTAAAAGTGTTCAGGTAAAAGTTAATGGAAAAGTAATGGTACTATCGGTTAATCATCAATTGAATTTTACTGACAGTTTAAAGCAGTCAAACGAACTGGAAAAGCTTATGGCAAAAATTCAGATTCTGAATGATAAAATTAAACTTGAAAACACCAACCTCGATATTATCGGTGAAGAATTGACTTTTTTACATGACAACCGAAACATAGGCGGTACGGCTCAGGGCGTGAATCTTACAAATTTAAAGGAAACAGCCAACTACTATCACGAAAGAGTTTCTTTTCTGAAGCTGAAAGAAATTGATGTAAAGAAAGCGATCGAAAACCTGACCGAAGAGAAAAATGGATTGGAAAAACAGGAAAATCAGTTGGGAAATACCAAACCGACTCCTGTTGGAGAAGTATTGATGGAAGTAGATTCTAAAACGGCGGTAAAATGTGATTTGGAGTTGTCGTATTACGTGAACAATGCCGGTTGGTATCCATCATACGATATACGGGCTAATACCATAGAAGATCCCGTTCAATTGATTTACAAAGCCAATATTCATCAAAATACCAAAGAAGACTGGAAAAATATAAAATTAAAAGTATCATCAGCAAATCCAAATGTCGGAAATGTTGCACCACAATTAAAGACTTACTTACTCAATTATTATACAAAACCTCCAAAATACGACGGGTCCACTTCCTCCAATCAGATTTATGGCAGAATAATAGACAGCAATACAAAAGAACCACTTATAGGGGCAAGCATTATGATTAAGGGAACCACTATTGGTACCGTCAGCAACGATGATGGCAACTTTGAATTATCTTTACCGAATAATGCTGACAAGCTACAAGTGTCATATATAGGGTATATTACACAAATACTGCCGATTTCAAACTCTCAAATGAACATTTACATGAGAGAGAACCAAAATTCGTTGGATGAAGTAGTAGTTACTGGCTACGGAGCTCAAAACAAGGCAGAAGAAGCCCTGCAAGGGAGAATAGCTGGTGTTCAAATCAGAGGTGTTTCAAGTATGAAAGCCAAATTAGAGAGCACTCCGTTACCTACAACTCAGGTTGAAAATCAAACAAATGTTGAATTTGAAATTAAAACTCCGTATTCAGTTGCATCAGGCAATAAAAATTTATCGGTTGAAGTTGAACATTATGATTTACCAGCTCAATATGAGTATTATAGTGTTCCAAAAGTTGACAAAGATGCTTTTCTACTGGCAAATATCGTCGATTGGGAAAAATACAATTTGCTCGAAGGGGAAGCGAATATATTCTTCGAAAATACTTTTGTAGGCAAAACCATACTCGATGTGCGCTACACTTCGGATACCTTAAATCTATCATTGGGACGTGATAAAAATGTGATGGTCAGTCGCGAGAAAGTGAAAGATTATAACAAGAAACAGTTTTTCGGGAATAAGAAAGAAGACACACGGACCTGGAAAATCATTGTTAAGAACAATAAAAAACAAACAATCAATTTTGTGCTATTGGATCAGATACCTGTATCAACCATGGAAGAAATTGAAGTTAGCCCGGACAATCTCTCAGGCGGGATATTAAACAAAGAAACCGGTGAAGTGAAATGGAAATTTGATCTGAAACCAAGTGATAAAAAAGAACTGGAATTAAAATACACGGTTAAATATCCAAAGGACAAAACATTGTCAATTGAGTAAAATCCGGTTTTTACAAATGAGAGCTTACTTCTTAACCGGAAGTAAGCTCTTTGTATTTATGATTTTCATTTATCACACAAAAAAAAAGCAACTTCAATGAAGTTGCTTTTAGCCGGTATTTAAGAAATCGTACTTTCGTTCCGATTATCCTAAAAAACTTTTTAGTAATTTGCTTTTTGCGTTTGGTCTCAATTTACGAATCGCTTTTTCTTTGATTTGTCTAACTCTTTCACGGGTTAAACCAAATTCATCGCCAATTTCTTCGAGTGTCATTTCAGGAATACCCAGCCCAAAGAATTTCTTTACGATATCGCGCTCTCTGTCAGATAAAGTGAAGATTAATACGCGTTCAATTTCTTTGGAAAGTGATTCATTGATTAATGCACGGTCAGCGTTGGGGGAATCATCGTTAATCATTACATCCAACAAGCTGTTGTCTTCTCCTTCTACAAAGGGAGCATCGACCGAAATGTGACGACCCGATACTTTCATGGTGTCGGCAATTTTCTCTACCGGAATATCCAGTACATCTGCCAGCTCTTCGGGTGAAGGTTTGCGTTCGTTTTCCTGCTCAAATTTTGAGAAAGCTTTATTGATTTTGTTTAACGATCCGACCTGATTCAAAGGTAAACGTACGATACGTGATTGCTCAGCCAAAGCCTGCAAAATTGATTGACGAATCCACCATACTGCATAAGAAATAAACTTAAATCCACGTGTTTCGTCAAATTTTTCGGCTGCTTTAATCAGTCCCAAATTACCTTCGTTGATTAAGTCAGGTAAACTAAGGCCCTGGTTTTGATACTGTTTAGCTACCGAAACAACAAAACGTAAGTTAGCACGTGTAAGTTTTTCTAACGCCAGACGGTCACCGGTCCGTATCCGTTGAGCCAATTCGACTTCTTCTTCTACGGTGATAAGGTCTTCACGTCCAATCTCTTGCAGGTATTTGTCAAGCGATGCACTTTCACGATTCGTGATTGATTTGGTAATTTTTAATTGTCTCATTTAATGAATCAAAATTAGCTTGCAAAAGTAGTCATTTTTTTCGACCTGACAAAACGAAAAATCTAAAAAGAACTGCTTTGTTTGTTACTATTCTAATAGTATAATATACATTGAGTTTACTTAAAACACAAAGCTTATTGAAAAAACATATATTTTGGCATAAATATCAATCAAATGCCCTGATAATAGTGGTTTGCAACAGATATGTAATTGTATTGATATTGAAACGTACAAACCCCTAAAATGTTTTGTGTTGTTGATAAAAACAGCAGAACAAACTCAAAGAAGATTGAATTTGTTCTGCATTTTTACCCGGTTTTGACAAAATGAATTATCTGTCAACTCCTAAAACCATTAATTTGCAAGGTTTACAGCATAATAGGTTATTTTCCCATTAGGATAAATCCCTGCAATATAAAATACCTTTTCCTGTTCACCATTGTTTATTGCAGCATCAAAAGCAGATTTAATATCATCTACAGTTCGGATAGGCTGGTTATTTATTTTAAGGATTATAAACCCGGGCTTTATACCCGCATCGGCAAACTTTCCTTTGGTTACGGATTTAATTTCCAGTCCGTAATCCAACCCGAATTGTTGACGGGTCTTATCACTAATTTCCTTATAGGTTGCTCCTAAAACGTCCGAATCGCTTTCGGATGATACAACATTGTAATTTCCCTGTTGATTTTTCAATTCAACATTCAGTTTTTCCTCCTTGTCATTTCTTACAACGGTAATTGTAATTTTATCGCCGGGACGGTAACGACCAATTTGTTCCTGTAATTCGGTTGCAGATTTTACATCAACTCCGTTCACATTGTTTATTATATCACCTTCTTTTACTCCGGCAGTTTTTGCTGCACTTTCATCGTTTACTTTGCCTACATAAGCCCCTTCCAATGTTTTCAATTTTTTATCTTTAGCTAACTGGCTGTCAATATCAGATATTTGAACCCCTAAAAAAGCACGTTGCGCATAGCCATATTGTCGTAAATCAGCTACCACTTTTTTGACAATACTTACCGGGATAGCAAATGAATAACCGGCATAATTACCTGTTTGTGAAGCGATAGCTGTATTTATACCGACTAATTCACCGTGGGTATTAACCAGAGCACCACCACTGTTTCCGGGATTTACAGCAGCATCGGTTTGAATAAACGATTCAATTTTCATTTGCGAATTGATAATATTGATATTTCTGGCTTTGGCACTGACAATACCCGCTGTAACTGTAGAAGTCAGATTAAACGGATTACCCACCGCTAAAACCCACTGACCCACTTTCAGCGAATCAGAGTTTCCAAATACAATGACAGGAAGATCTTTTGCATCGATTTTAATTAAAGCAATATCCGTGTTTGGGTCCTTACCAATTAGTTTGGCTTTGAAAGAACGTTTATCATTCAATGTAACCTCTATATCCGATGAACCATCAACAACGTGGTTATTCGTTACAATATAGCCATCATTTGAGATTATTACACCGGAACCAACCCCTTCTTCCATCGGAGCTTGTTTGGGCTGCTGGGGTCTTTGCTGTGGTCCAAAAAAATACTCAAAAATCGGATCGTTTGGATATCCACCGAATTGTTGAACTTTCATAGGTGTCTTTGTCATTACATGCACTACTGCATGAACAGATAATTCTGCCGCTACAGTGAAATCAGTTTCCATAGCGTTCGACGCAGTGGCAAATTTAGCATAAGCAGCCGGGATTGTTGTTTCTTGTGCTAACAGATTATCATTTGGTTTGTTTTTCAATAAGTTTGTTGCCAGATTAGTTGCTAAACTAATTGCTACGACTAAACCAAAAAAGCCGAGCGTCTTCATTCGTTTTGATAGGTTCATTTTATTCGTTTTTATAATTAATAATTTGATTGATTTTAACTCAGAAAAATACTACTTTGAGTAATATAATCTGTGCGATATTATTTTTTTACTGTGCGAAAATAATCAAATCTCATGCCGACAAACCAATGCAAGCTAGTTATTTGTCGTATATTAACACTGTATTTTACGTACTTAACTCGAATTAACTCGGACAAATTATCGTGTTAATGAACGCTAGAAAACGACACAAAAAAAGCTACCTTTTTGACAGGTAGCTATAATGGATGTAAAAAATGGAGGCTTTCTGACTGTTATTTTTGCATATTTTTTGAAAGGAACTCTTTTTAAAGTGTTCATAGCTTAAATAAGTGCGTATCCACACTTTCTGTTTTATGCAGTATAATCTGGAAAATTAGTTGAATATATTTTCAATTTACTTTACAAAATTGTAAATATTTTTATATTTTTGCTGTAATAATAAAATTTGATTGGTTATGAAAAAGCTTATTTTATTAATTTTTCTGAGTAGTATTTTGAATTCCTGCAAAAAATACGATTATTGGAAAATAACAGGTAAAATACCTTCGTATAAAAACAATGATACAGTTTGCTTTAAAGACACATTGAGTGAAAAGATTGATACTTTTAAAATATCAACAGACAGGGGTTGGAATGAAGTGGGAACGGGCTATGTTGCTTATTACGAATATTTGAAATTTTATTATAAAAAAATCGATCAAGATTCAACATACTTTCTTTTTTCAATTTCAGCAGTACATGATGGCACATGGATGCCAACAATTGGACAAATATACTACAAAAGCACATATTTAGAATACCTTTCTCCCGGGGGTGGTAATGATACCATTACAATTAACAATGTCACATATTATAAAGTTTTAATTTATAAGGATCCAAAAATAGTATCAAAAACAATTCCCAACAAAATAAGTGTAAACTTTGAAAATGGTATTATAAGCTATGGGTTTGTGGATGGTAGAGTGTATAACTTGGTGAGTAAATAAACGCTTAAAACTAAAGATTATGAAAAAGCTGATATTTTTTGTTTTGGTTTGTGGAATATTTTATTCCTGTACTTTTGTTTTTTTAGATGAACATTATTATTTACCCAATGATAAAGTTCCTGTGTTGAAAAATAAGGATATTGTCTATTTTCAGGATTCAGTTAATACAAATAAAATTGACACTTTTTGTTTAGATGTCGAACACGAGATTTACGAGGATTTAGAAAAAGTCCGTTGGGAATATTACTCTATTTATTATAAAAAAATCAATCAAAAAACATCGCTTTTAGCCTATTATATTAATACTCGTGCTTATGGATATTTAGCTTATGGTATTTTTAAGCCGAATTTGTTTACTCAGGATTTGGATTATAATAATAAATCAGAAACAATAAAATATACAATTTATAACATCAGTTATTCAGATGTACATATAGCTTATCTTGATTCAGTGTTGACTTCTGATACTGTCCCAAACAAAGTATATTTCACTTATCCCAACGGTATTATCCGCTACGAATATAAAGATGGCAGGGTGTATAATTTGGTGAGTAAATAAATGACAAAAAAAAGCCACCTTTTTGACAGGTGGCTTCTTTTATTGAAAGAGAAATGTCAGTTTTATTTGAGTTTGTTTTTTATCAACTTCAAACGGTCAATTCAAACTTATTTTTTGAATCCGTAAACGGCTAAATCGCCCAATTCTTCTTCGATACGAAGTAGTTGGTTGTATTTTGCCATCCTGTCGGAACGGCTCAATGAACCGGTTTTAATCTGTCCTGAGTTAGTTGCAACAGCAATATCGGCAATGGTCGAATCTTCCGTTTCGCCCGAACGGTGCGAAGTTACCGATGTATATCCGGCACGGTGTGCCATTTCTATAGCATCAAGCGTTTCAGACAATGTTCCGATTTGATTTACTTTAATCAGAATAGAGTTCGCACAACCCAGATCAATTCCTTTTTTCAGGTATTCAACGTTGGTTACAAAAAGATCATCACCAACCAACTGCAATTTACTACCCAACCGTTCGGTTAGTAGTTTCCATCCATCCCAGTCTCCTTCGTTCATGCCATCTTCAATGGAATCAATCGGATATTTTGCAGCCAATTCGGCTAAATAATCAACCTGTTGAGCTGAATTACGTTTAGCTCCGTTCGGGCCTTCAAATTTTGAATAATCGTAAATACCATCTTTATAAAATTCAGAAGCTGCACAGTCCAACCCGATGGTCACATCTTTTCCGGCTTTATATCCGGCTTTTTCAATCGCATCAATAATTGATTCAAGGGCATCTTCAGTTCCTTTTAATGCAGGTGCAAATCCACCTTCATCACCCACAGCCGTACTGAGATTGCGATCGTGAAGAACTTTTTTCAATGAATGAAAAACTTCGGCACCCATACGTAAACCTTCGTGAAACGAAGTAGCGCCAATCGGACGAATCATAAATTCCTGAAAAGCAATAGGAGCATCGGAATGAGAACCACCATTAATAATGTTCATCATAGGGACAGGTAAAACAAAAGCATTCGTTCCGCCTATATAGCGATAAAGTGGCATATCCAGATAGGCAGCAGCAGCTTTGGCAACAGCCAGCGAAACGCCCAAAATTGCATTTGCGCCCAGTTTGGACTTGGTCTTGGTGCCATCCAACTTAATCATAAGTTTATCAATGGCACGTTGTTGCAAAGCACTGATACCAATCAACGCAGGTGCCAGTACATCATTCACATTAGCAACTGCTTTCAATACGCCTTTGCCTGAAAAACGTTTTTTATCACCATCGCGCAATTCAATGGCTTCATTTTCGCCGGTTGAAGCTCCCGAAGGAACTGATGCACGAGCCATAACACCCGATTCCAAATACACATCTACTTCTACCGTTGGGTTTCCACGCGAATCAAGAATTTCGCGAGCCACAATCTTTTCAATTTTACTCATTTTTACTTGAATTTAGTTTTTTAATTTTCTACTATTATAAACGCCGGAATCGTAAAAATGTTCGGGTATCTCAAAGAAAAAAAACACTGGTTATATAGTACTTTTGTACTACAACTTATTAAATCATTTCACTTTAATAATTGCTTTCCGGCTACTTATTAAAGTACTTCATTTCAGGTTCCTGAATATTCCTGTATCACGGGTGAATGCCGGATTTAGCAGCAATCCTCGGCTTCAATTCCATCCATGTTGACTACAGGAACAAACGATGGAAGTCATTATTCAAACTCTACAATCGTTATTCCAGCCCCACCCAACTGGACATGTTCATCATGAAATGCGCGGACACCATTTATTGTAGGCAGGTATTGTCTGATCATTTGACGCAGGGCGCCGGTTCCAGTTCCGTGCAAAATACGAACGGATCCGACACCGACCATCACCGCATCATCTATAAAATACATTACGGCTTGTAAGGCTTCGTCACTACGCATACCGCGGACATCTATTTCCGAACTAAAAGTAAGTTTTCGTTGACGCACTTCATCAACTGCATTTCCACCCAACGATTCATATTTTCGGGTTTCTTTTTTCAATTGTGTATTGCTGATAGGTTCAAGCTTAACCAACTTCACAGTCGATTTCATCTGTCCGAAAGCTACAATGGCATTTTTATCCTGAATTTCGATAATTTTTCCTGTAGCAGTTTGCCCTTTCAAACGAACGTTGGAACCTATTTTTAACGTTTCGCGTTCCGCGTTTTGAGTTTCGATTTTTGTGGGCTTAATTTCAGCTTTTTTATTGAGTTGAAGTCTCGAACTTCCACTCTTCAAGTCCCCTTTAGGGGATTTAGGGGCTATACTTTCTTTAAACTCTTCCAATTCTTTCCTTACCGCTTTCGTCTTCTCTTTTTCCGCCTGTGCTTCTTTTATCTGACGAATGGTATTTTCGATTTTTGCATTGGCATCGGACAATAAATTTTTGGCTTCATCTTTTGCTTTCGAAGTGATTTCTTTTCGTTGACGATCGATGCTGCTTAACTCAGCTTCATATTTTTCGAGCGTTTCTTCCAGTTTCTTTTCCTTCTGGCGGATTTGCTGGCGTTTATTTTCCCAATAGCGCTTATCTCGCACAATGTCCTGTAAGTGCTTGTCATAATCCAAATGCTCCGCTCCCACTTTTTCGGCTGCTTCGGCAATTAAATCTTCGGGCAACCCGATTTTTCGGGCAATCTCAATGGCAAATGAACTCCCGGGATTACCAATACTGAGTTGGAAAAGCGGTTGTAAATGCTGACGGTCGTACAACATGGCTCCATTCACAATTCCGGGAGCATCTTCGGCATAATGTTTCAGGTTGGTATAATGAGTTGTAATAACCCCGAAAGCCAGATTTTTATTGAATCGCTCCAACGAAGCTTCTGCTATGGCTCCACCAATCAACGGCTCCGTACCTGTACCAAATTCATCGATCAGTAACAAGGTTTTTTCATTACTGTTTTTGATAAAATACTTCATGTTCAACAAATGTGAACTATAAGTAGATAAATCATTTTCAATGGATTGTTCGTCACCAATATCAATAAAAAGACGTTCGAAAATGCCGGCACGACTGCTATCGTGAACCGGAATCAACAATCCGCACTGCATCATATATTGCAGCAATACCACGGTTTTCAAACATACCGATTTTCCACCGGCATTCGGACCGGAAATAATCAGAATCCGTTGTTTTTCGTTCAATACAATATCCAGTGGAACTATCTGTTTACCTTGTTTCTTTAATGATAAAAATAAAATGGGATGGATGGCTTTCGCCCACTCCAGTTGACAACAATCATCGATCCGGGGTTTGATGGCTTTAATTTCGATGGCAAAAAGCGCTTTGGCACGCAAAAAGTCTATTAATCCAAGAAAAAATTGCGAAGCAAAAATATCTTCGGAATGCGGACGGACAAAATTGGTAAATTCAACCAGAATACGCATCACTTCCCTTCGCTCCTCGCCTTCCAGTTCACGAACGCGATTATTTGCTTCCACCACCTGCTGTGGCTCAATGAAAACGGTTTTTCCGGTTGCCGACTCATCGTGTACAATTCCGTTTACTTTCCGTTTAAAAGCAGGCGAAACGGGAATTACCAAACGTCCTTCACGCATGGTGGGTGCCACATCTTTCTCCACATAACCATCGGCTTGTGCCTGACGGAGAATGGAGTTCAGGGTACGCGAAATACCGCTCTGAACCTGAAAAATATCTTTTCGAATGCGTGCTAATTCAGTTGATGCATTGTCCTTTATTTTCCCGAATTTATTCAGAATGCCATCAATTCGATTGATAATCAATGGAAAAGTCTCAATTCCCTGAACCAGTTCATGTAAATGCGGGTAAACTTCCGCTTCACTTTTTGTGAGAAATGCCACCAACAAACGTACTGCCTCCAGAGCCCGGCGAAGATCAAACACTTCCAGTTCATCCAAAAACAAACCCTCGACCCTGACACGTGACAAAGCCGGACGAACATCGTAGAAATCACCAATGGGTAATTCGTCGGCTTCGGTAGTGAGTATGCGAAGCATTTCGTCGGTCTGGCTGAGCAATTTCATTACTTCGGCATAGTCTGACGAAAACTGAATTTCATCTACTTTTTCCGCACCTAATGTGCTCACACAGTTGTTTTTCAACAATTGGCGAATGGTGGTAAAAGCTATTTTTTGTTCTATATGAGTTGGATATAACATATGACCCCTAAATCCCCTAAAGGGGACTTTTAGTTAGTTTTGTGGTTTAAATATTAATTTTAATCAGGCTAAGTCAAATCCATTTCCAATAATAACTAATTTATTCATAATATGCACATTAATTGATTACTCTTAATTATTTTGTTCATCGTAATGAATAAACGATGTTAAATCTATCATTTTATTCATCGTAATGAACAACAATTAAAATATCCAGTCTTAAAGTCCCCCTGCAGGGGATTTAGGGGGCTTTTTCTTATTCCCCTTTAAGGGTTAGGGGTAGTTTTTCATTCTCTTTCGCTTCCTCCCAAATCACATCCATTTCAGCTAAACTCATTTGTTTTAAATCTTTACCGATGGTAATGGTTTTGGATTCGAGGTAATTGAAGCGGTTGATAAATTTGCGGTTGGTGCGTTCCAAAGCATTTTCGGGATTAATATCATAAAGTCTTGCGGCATTAATCAGGCTAAACATTAAATCGCCAAATTCAGCTTCCATTTTGTCTTTATCAAAAGCAGCCACTTCGGCTTTAAATTCATTGATTTCTTCCTGTACTTTGTCCCAGACCTGTTCACGTTCTTCCCAGTCGAAACCAACACTACGGGCCTTATCCTGAATACGGTGCGCTTTTATCAAGGCCGGAAGTGACATAGGAACACCTGACAAAACCGACTTATTTCCTCCTTTTTCCTTCAGTTTCAACGTTTCCCAGTTTTGCATCACTGTTTCACTGTTGTTTGCTTCCACATCAGCAAATATATGCGGGTGACGATAAATCAGTTTCTCGCTGAGTCCTTTGCAAACATCGTAAATATCAAAATCGTTGGTTTCGCTTCCCATTTCGGAGTAAAAAACAATGTGTAATAAAATATCACCCAGTTCTTTGCGAATTTCCTTTTTGTCATCTCGAATAATGGCATCGGCCAGTTCGTAGGTTTCTTCAATGGTGAGTGTACGTAAACTTTCGAACGTTTGCTCTTTGTCCCAAGGACATTTGGCCCGCAATTCGGTCATTATTTCGAGCAAGCGCTCGAATTGTTGAAGTTTTTCTTCTTTTGTATGCATTTGGATCAGTTACGGGTATTTAGTTATTTGTGAACCGGGTTTCAGGTTTCAGGTTCCAGGTTCTTGGTTCTTGGTTCTATAGAAAACACAAAGGTAAGCATTTTAAATGTTGGAATAATTTATTAGTTACTTTCTATTCCATTTGAAACAGGACAAACACCACTAATATTCAGCAAGTTGAAAATATATTTACGCGATTAAGATTATTTAACATCGAAACTATTGCAGAATTAAAATATTGCCATACTTTTGCGGTGTACCATTTCACTAACACACTGCACAATTTGTGAAGTTTGATCCTTATTATTCCGCAACACTAAACTATAAATTAAAATGGTAGACATTCAAAACGTAACTTTCAGTTACACAACCAAAACAGAATTGCTTTCCAACCTGAGTTTAAAACTCGAAGCCGGACATATTCACGGTTTGCTTGGAAAGAACGGAGAAGGTAAAAGTACCTTATTGAAACTCATTTCCGGATTGGACTTTCCAAAAGCAGGTTCAATAGATACTCTTGGTTTTAATCCGGTCAAACGGTATCCGGAAATGCTACAGGAAATTTTCTTCTTACCCGAAGAATTACCACAACTTACATTGAGCATAGAAAATTACGAAAAGATATACGCTCCTTTCTATCCCAATTTCAGTACGGAACAATTCAACAATTACCTGAAGGAATTTGATATTGAAAATAAAAAATCGATGTTGAATAAACTCTCACACGGTCAGAAAAAGAAAGTTTTTGTTGCTTTCGGATTGGCAACCAATACAAAATTGTTGCTTATGGATGAACCAACCAACGGATTGGATATTCCATCGAAAGGACAATTCCGCCGCATGGTGGCTTCAGGCATTGATAACGACCGTTGTCTGATTATTTCTACTCATCAGGTGCGCGATCTGGATAGTTTGATTGATAGCATTACAGTCATGGAAGGTCACGAAATTGTATTCAACGAATCGATTGAAAACATCACTAAAAAGTTGTTATTCAAAGTGTACGACAAAAACGAGAAGGACGAAACCCTTATCCATTCCGAAGATACTTTACGTGGTTATTTTCAGGTTCGGGAAAATAAAACCGGCGAAGAAAGTAAACTGGATATTGAATTGTTGTTCAATGCCATTATTGCCGATAAAAACCGGATTAAACAATTATTTTCAACAAAAAACTATTAACTATTAGTCAGTCAAACTCATAAAATACAACACAATGAATACAACATTTAGTATAGATCGTTTAGGCTTGCTTCTTAAACGCTTTTTCACAGAGAATAAGCAACGTGAACTCACATTCTGGGGAATTACGACCGTCGTTTTTTTAGTCATGCATTTAGCCGGTCCACATGAGAAATCCATTGCGGTACAAATCTTTTTATTTATCTCAGGTTTCATTTTTGCAGCCCGTATGTTCAAAGTATTCAATTACACACCGGGTGGCATGCACTATCTATTGATTCCGGCTACTCATTTGGAGAAATTAATAACAGCCATTTTACTAACTACTGTATACTATTTCGCGATGATATTGCTTACTTACGTCATTGGAACAACACTTGGTACTACTTTAGGGAATCTGTTCTGGGGATCAAACAACCCACTCCATTTCGAACTGCTCCAATCGGCCGGTAATTACTCTGTATATCAACAATCTGATATGACCTTACTAAATACGTTTATCGCCTTTGCGGGGATTCAATCCGTATTTATGCTTGGTTCTATCTATTTCAAAGGAAATGCTATTGGTAAGACTATGCTGGTAATTATTGCAGTTTCAATCTTATTCGGATTAATTGAATTATTGCTTCTGAAAGTAACTTTCGGAACTTACAACATTGGTTCACAAACCTATAATATAAACATAACTTCTACGGAAGATTTATTTCCGGGAATAGAAATTATTGGTCAAATTCTTAAATACGCCTTGATTCCATTTTTCTGGATCGTAAGCTATTTCCGTTTAACCGAAAAACAAGTATAATCATGGAATTCAAAGAAAATCAAACCATATATCTGCAAATAGGCGATTATGTCTGTGAACAGATTCTCCTGGGACGATGGAATGAGGGCGACCGAATTCTATCCGTCAGGGAGCTGGGTGTAGCCCTGGAGGTGAACCCGAATACAGTCATGCGAAGCTTTGACTTTTTACAAAGCAATGAAATTATTTTCAACAAAAGAGGTGTCGGATATTTTGTAGAGGAAAATGCCAAAACAAAGATTATCGACTACCGCCGGAAACAATTTCTGGAACAAGAACTTCCTGTAATATTCAAAACGATGAATTTATTGGGAATGACTATTGAGGACATCAATGTCCAATACAATTCATATTTAAAATCAATAGCTTAACAAATATGAAAACAACAAACAGAATTCCAAAAGCGATAGCCATTGTCGTGATTCTAGGTCTGGGGATAATTTATAATATGGAAAGGAAACATATTATTATGCAAACCTACAATCAAATTTCAAATGAGTTTGAACAAACTGTAGAAGCAGACACTGTTGAAGCTTCTGAAAACAAACTCTATATTTACACCAAAACATTTATCAAATCCAGTATTCAACAATTAATATCCAATATATGAAAACAAGTAACAAATTACTGCTGGGACTTTTTATATTAGTAGTTCTTGGTATGATATTCGCAAATTTCAGATTAAAAAGTGTCATCGGCACTTCTCCACAATTGAATGGCCGGGTTTCAGGAAATAATTCAGTCATTAGCATCAAAGTAAATACAGGTTCAGATAGTACAACCATTCAGACTAATTCTTCGGAAGGCGACCTGAATTATGGTTTGTTTGCCGATAAAACCAAAGTACTTTTATCCATGGATAAAAACACAACTTATGAGCAACTGAACCAGTACAAAAACGATCTGAAAAAGCTGAATATCGATTTGAATATCAGAAGAGTCGAATTTAGTTCGGATAATAAAATCAACCTGCTTAAAATAACCGTTGATTGTAATGACGGATTTAAAGGGACAGTAACACAATCGTTGAAAGGGAATGAGAAAATAGGATTCTACAGAGTCTATGACAATTCAGCATCATCTCCTTTTGGAATGTATGCAATACCGTTGGAATAACAAAATCGAATTCGTTTTGTAAGTTTAGTTAACACGAAAAACCATTTTCAGGATACATTCCGGAAAATGGTTTTTTCATTCAAGATATTTTGTCATGAAATCAATTTTCGCTATCCCATCGCAGAATCAATACTTTTAATTAAGTTTGCATTTGAAATTATTCCGGCATATTAAATGGTGAAAATAAGATTCCAACCCACACTTTTGTTTTGTCTTATCATGGACCTAATCGGCTCAGCAACTTACCTGTTTCCCGGTGTTGGCGAATGGTTTGATTTGTTGTGGGCTCCCGTTTCAGCCTTTATCTTTTACCGGAGTTTTGGCGGAAAAGTAGGCAGAATAGGGAGTTTTATTAATTTTGCAGAAGAAATAATCCCATTTACCGATATCATCCCGACTTTTACCCTGGGATATATTTACAATCGTTTTATAAAACATTCAAATGAAAAATAAACTCTCCATTCAGGTCTTTCAACATGTTGCTTTCGAAGGTTTGGGCTGCATTGAAAAGTGGATAACAGCCAACAAACACAGTGTAACCTATACTCATTTCTACAAAACGTATCAATTACCAACTATCGAACAAACCGATTGGTTAATCGTAATGGGCGGCCCAATGGGTGTGTATGACGAAGCCGTTTATCCGTTTTTAAAGGATGAAAAAGAATTTATCCGTCTGGCTATAGAGAATGGAAAAACAGTCCTGGGAATTTGCCTGGGTTCACAACTTATAGCTGAAGTATTGGGAGCAAAAGTGTATCCGAACAAACAAAAGGAAATTGGTTGGATGAATGTAAAATTGACTAATGAAGCCCGTTCACTTCAGGTATTTACCGGCTTTGAAGATGAATTCGCCGTTTTTCAGTGGCATGGAGACACCTACGAATTACCTAATGAAAGTACATTGTTATTTAGTTCCGCTGTTTGCCAACATCAGGCATTCTTGTTTAAGAACAAAGTATTGGGATTGCAATTTCATTTTGAAGTAACACCCGAATCACTCCGCGAAATGGTTGAAAACGGGATGCATGAATTAGTTGAAAGCGAAACAGTACAATCGGCTGAAAAGATTTTAGAACAAACAAATTATTTTGAATCCAATAACAAGAAAATGTTTCAATTGTTGGATTATTTAGTAACCCCTAACCCCTATCCCGATAGCTATCGTGGAGGGAATTGAATTACATTTGTCTCTGAGATGAGCCAGAATTATTTTTATGGTTAATGATGACAGATGGACTTTCCTTGTTCCCCTTTAGGGGTTAGGGGCCGTATTTACCTGTTAATCACTTCCAGCCCGGCATTAATCCAGGTTTCCAGGTCTTTTGGATAATTCTGATCCACATTATATTCCGTATCACATTTTTTTCCGAGGCGAACGATTACAGCGTCCAGGTCCGGAATTACAATTATATACTGACCCAGAATTCCACGTAAATACGTTATTTTCATCCCACGATAATCGGCTAACCAGAACTGATAACCAAAGAAGGTACAGGGTTGTGAAGTAGGAGAAACTGTTTTACCATCAAGCAGTTTCGGGTAGTATTGCAACCATGTTGCCGGAGTGGTGGCTTCATTGATATAACTTGAGTCTACAATTGGAATGTCATCCCATGAACCTTTATTAAGTATCAGTTGTCCCAGTCGTGCAAAATCACGGGCATTGCTGTTGAAGCAGCAATAGGCTTTTTCCATTCCATCTTTCTTGTCGAGTGACCAAAGTGCATCCGACTCGGCATGTATAGGTGTCCATATTTTTTCGGAAGCATATGTGGAAATATTTTTCCCTGTAGCTTTTTGGAGTAAAAAGGCAAGCATTTGCGAGACACCACTTTGATAATTAAAGCGTACACCCGGTTCTTCGATCAATTTTTCCGTTTGTGTCAATTTCCAGAGGTCTCTGCCATAATAGGCTTCCGTTGTTTTGGAAAATAAGGAGCTGTGTGATTCTTCCCAATCCACACCGGCACTCATGGTCAACAGATCCTTGATTGTAAGCGTTTTTCCTTCAAATCTATTCCATTCAGGCAGAAAATCATGTACCGGTTGATCGACGCTTTTAATGTATCCATCGGAAATGGCGCATCCAACCAAAAGGGAAATGATACTTTTGGACATTGAAAAAGAATTGCTTAAACTCAAGGGAGAATAATTATCCCAGTATTGTTCAAAAATAACCTGCTTATGTTGAACCACCAGGAAGGCAACCGTTTCATATTTTGCAAAGTCAGGGTCAAACTCAGGAGCAATCATTTTGTCTTCCACATTGGAGGCAAAGTCCCATGGTTGCGGATCATCGGCTCTTACCACCCGGTTCTGAAAAATCGTATATTGGTCAATCTTAGGCATTAAATGCAACAATGCCCGGTGTACATAAAAATTGGAAGGTAAAATGAGAAAGACAGCAACACCGATAAAGGCAGCCACTACCAAGAATAAAACAAACTTTTTAAAGCTGAATTTTGAGGCCTTCTTCTTTTTTGAAGATTTAGCTCTTGAGGATTTCATACTTATGTAATTAATAAATTATTTTGTACAATTAATAATTACGCCTGTCATCAATAATCAAGCAATTATTATGAAAGACATAGCATTATATATAAATCAGAATCTAACAGATATGTTCAAAAAATGTTTCAGAGTTATTTATACCGGAATATTCAAATTCACAAAACATGAATTTGTAAACGATAAGTCCGGCAAAGAATCAGCATTTGATATTCAATTCATTGAGAACTACACGAATTTTTTCGTACGTTTTAATGGTATTTGGAACCAGCGGTAAGCGCAATGTATTGTCAATAAATCCCATAACAGCCAGCATACTCTTTACACCGGCCGGATTTCCTTCCACAAAAAGGAGTTGAATGAGTTCATTAAAATGGTGATGAATCAGTCGGGCACTTTTATAATCACCTTCTAGCGCCAACCGAACCATCCGGCTAAATTCACTTGGAAATGCGTTTCCAATAACTGAAATAACACCCACGGCACCCAGCGTTATGAGAGGGAAAGTAATACCATCGTCTCCGGAAATCACCATAAAATCTTCCGGCTTGTTCTTGATGATTTCATCAATCTGGGCAAAATTACCGGATGCTTCTTTGACAGCACATATATTTTTAAACTCCTTAGCCAATCGTAAGGTAGTTTCACCCGACATATTCACACCGGTTCTTCCGGGCACGTTGTAGAGGATAACCGGAAGCGGAGAATTTTTAGCAATGGCAGCATAATGCTGATAGAGACCTTCCTGGGATGGTTTATTGTAATAAGGTGTCACAGATAATATAGCATCGATCCCTTTAAAGTCGGTTGTAGTCAGTTTTTCAACAACAGCTTTCGTGTTATTACCACCCACTCCCAATACGATGGGTAAGCGACCGGCAGCACAACGTACTACAAAACGGGTCACATCTTCTTTTTCCTGTTCGGTGAGGGTCGGGGTTTCAGCCGTGGTTCCGCATACAACAAGGTAATCGGTTCCGCTTTTTATTTGATACTCAACCAGTCGGGCCAAGGCATCGTAATCAATCGATTCATCTGTTTTAAAGGGTGTTATCAACGCAACACCCATTCCTGTCAGTTTATTATTTATCATCTGTCGAAATAATACAATTCGTTTGCAAAAGTACGGTTTTAATCGTTTGTTTGTATGCTTTTCAGATAAAAAATTATTTGATTAAACAGGTAGGTTTCGTCAACCGGATTTTCTTCCGTCATTGAAGTTTCGGTAGGGGGTGTTTTTTTTTCTAAATCCAGAATAAAGTCATAAAGGGGTACATCCGTGTGGCGGATACCGGCTTTACAGGAAGCAGTGGCATACATAGCCAGGTATTGCAGCGGCAACAGCGTACGTAGGGAGAGATCAATCAGTAAATCAAACTTCATCTCCTGCAATCGGTTGATCAACGAACTATCCGGTTTGCCGAAAGAGTCCGTCTGTTTGTGATGCAAAATCTGAAAATCGGGTAATATGACGGTCTCAGTTTCTTTTTTATCGACAAAGCCCCAGGCAGTCACTTTTTTAGCATCTTCCTGCAAGGAAAGAACGATCTTTCGTATGGCAGGATTCTTTTCAGCATAATCACTTTCAAATAAAAGCAGCACCTTTTGAGCTTTATTATAACTGACAAAGCGGTGTTCGCGCGGCGTTACACTCAGGAATTTTTGAGCACGCTTTCGAAAAATATTATTCTTTATTTTTTTAAACATAGCTTTTTGAATTAATAATTATCAATTAATAATTAATAATTAGAAATTGAGATAATCGATCTAAAAAAAGTAACAGCGAAGAAAATTTATCAGAGATTCAACATAGATAAAAAAGTACTTTCATCCACCAGCCTGACCCCCAACTTTTCCGCCTTCTTCAATTTCTCGGGTCCCATATTCTCACCGGCCAGTATAAATGAGGTTTTTGCCGAAACACTGCCTACATTTTTACCTCCGTTACGTTCGATCATCGTTTTGTATTCGTCGCGTGAATGCTGTGAAAATGTTCCACTGATCACTATCGACAAACCATCCAGTGCACTTCCGTGCGCCTGCATCTTTTCTTCAGATAAACTCATTTGCAAACCAAATGCTTTCAATTGACTGATCGTATTCCGGTTTTCCTCATCGGCAAAATAAGCTACCACACTTTGTGCTATCCGCCCACCGATTTCATCCACGGCTATCAATTCCCCGAAAGTAGCCTGCTCCAACGCTTCGATATTTTTGAAAGCATAAGCCAGCTTTTTGGCAATGGTTTCGCCTACAAAACGAATGCCTAACCCGAAAACAACCCGTTCAAAGGGTACTTCTTTTGATTTTTCGGCACCATCCCTGATATTATAAGCCGACTTTGTTCCCAGGCGTTCTAATAGAACAAGATCGGGAATCTTTAAGTTGTAAATATCAGCAATATTATGCAATAATCCGTTTTGATAGAGCAAATTTATCGTTTCACTTCCCAAACCATCGATATCCATGGCTTTCCGGCTTACGAAATGTTCCATCTTTCCTTTAATCTGGGGTGGACAGGCATTTTCATTCGGACAATAATGAGCAGCTTCGCCTTCGAAACGCACCAAAGCAGCTCCGCATTCCGGGCAATTTTTAATAAACCGCACTTTATCACCTATCAATAACCGGGCCTCTTTATCCACCGCTGTAATCTTTGGTATGATTTCACCGCCTTTTTCCACAAAAACCATGTCACCAATGTGTAAATCGAGTGCTTCGATGATATCGGCATTGTGCAGCGACGCGCGTTTGACCGTTGTGCCCGAAAGTTGCACCGGATCGAGGTTGGCAACGGGTGTAACCGCCCCTGTCCTACCCACCTGATACGAAACGGAATTGAGCCGTGTAACAGCTTTTTCGGCCTGAAACTTATAGGAAATGGCCCAACGGGGCGATTTGGCTGTGTAGCCCAGGTTCTTTTGCTGATTCAACGAATTGACTTTGAGTACAATTCCATCGGTAGCCACCGGAAGGTTTTTGCGTTCCACATCCCAGTAGTTGATAAATTCCGAGACTTCATCCAGGGTTTTACAAACTTTGGTTGCTTCGGATATTTTGAATCCCCAACTGTGTGCCGCTTTCAGATTTTCCGAATGCAATTCCGCCGGGAGTTTTTCGCCCAACAAATAATAGAAATAGGCGTCGAGTTTGCGGCTTGCTACCGTGGCCGAATTCTGTAGTTTCAGGGTACCCGAAGCTGCATTACGCGGATTGGCAAAGAGTTGCTCCTCCTGCGCTTCCCGTTCGCGATTCAACTCATCGAAGACCGACCAGGGCATCAGAATCTCACCCCGGATTTCGAAAGAAGCCGGATAATCACCGTGTAAACGCAGGGGAATGCTGCGAATGGTTTTCACGTTGGCGGTCACATCATCGCCTTTCTCCCCATCGCCACGGGTCACAGCCCTTAGCAGTAACCCATTTTCATACGTCAACGAAATGGATGTACCATCGTATTTCAGTTCACAAACCAGTTCGAAGTCTTCGTTCAATCCTTTTCGCACCCGTTCGTAAAATTCCTGCACCTCGTCCATGGAATAGGTATTCCCCAACGAAAGCATGGAATAGACGTGGGCAACCTGATCAAAACCACCGGCTATGTCACTGCCAACACGCTGTGTAGGCGAATTCGGATCAAAAAATTCGGGGTATTGAGCTTCCAGGGCCTGTAACTCTTTTAGTTTGGCATCGAACTCAAAATCGGATATGGTGGGCGCCGACAACACATAATAGTTGTAATTATGTTGCTCGAGTTCACGACGAAGGGATTCTATTTGGGATTTCATGTTTGATAAAAAATAATAGGCTTGTGAAGTGCAAAAATAATCATTAATGAATAAGAAAACAAGTAATCCTTAAGATTGTTTTTTCGCAAAATCTCTAAATTCAGAGAAGTAATTTATTTACTCGTACCGAATAATCTTCGCCGGATTAATTTTGGTAATGAGGTAGGATGGCCCGATCATCATCAGGATGGAAGCCAACAGTGTACCGGCATTGAGTAAAAAGATATACAACCAGTTGAAAGTGATGGGAACGGTGGCTACATAATAGGCTTCGGGATCGAGGGGAATGATACCGGTGAAATACTGTACGGCACAGAGCGATAGTCCGATAACATTGCCCCACAACATGCCTTTGCCGATCAGAAAGAAGGAATGATAGAGGAAAACTTTGCGTATGGACCAATTGGTGGCCCCCATGGATTTGAGTATGCCTATCATGCTGGTTCGTTCCAGAATCAGGATGAGCAGACCTGAAATCATATTAAAGCCGGCTACGGCAAGCATTAACAGCAGGATAACCCATACATTCATGTCCAGTAAATCGAGCCAACTGAATATTTGCGGATTGAGCTGCTTGATGGTGAGCGTGGTGTAGGCGTTGCCCTCCTTGTTGAATTTATTGGCGGTGGCATCATACACCGCGTCCCCGATCTCGTCGATGCGGTTAAAATCGGAAATCAATATTTCCAGTCCGCTGAAGGAAGCGCTGTCCCAGTTGTTGAGCGCTTGCACCTGACGCATATCGGACAGAATGAATAATTTGTCGTAATCGATAAAGTTCGTGGAATAGATACCGACAATCTTAAACTTCCGAACCCGCACCTGATCCTGAATAAAGTAGGTATAGAAACTGTCGCCGAGCTTTAATCCCAGCAAATTGCAAAGGTATCTGGAAATAATGATTTGGTTGTTCGGGGTTTTTCCGGAAACATCCAGAATTTGTCCTTCGACCAGATTTTTTTTAAAAAAGTCCCAATCGAAATCGGTACCTACCCCTTTGATAACGATTCCCTCAAAGTCGTTGTCGGTTTTAATAATGCCGGGTTTGGTGGAAAAATGCTCCACATGCCGTACGCCATCTATGGATTTGATTTTATTGATCAACGATGCATCCATCTTGATGGGATTCATCGCGTAGGTGTTGTTGTTGTCGAAATTGGTAATCTGAATATGTCCGCCAAAGCCAATGGTTTTGTTGCGGACTTCATTTTTAAACCCAATGACAACCGCCACAGCCACCAGCATCACCGCCAGACCCAGTGCAATGCCGATAGTAGCAATACGAACGGCAGGACGGGAAATATTTTTCCTGCCCTGCTGAAAATGAATGCGTTTTGCTATGAAGTATTCTAAATTCACGAATTATACGAATTTTTACGAATTACACGAATTATGTTATTCGTTTAATAGGATTTAAATGGTACGTCCGGGATAGACCTGCAAGGCTTTTCCGAGGACAATCAGGGCATGTTTCAATGCATCTTTGTCCAACACGTACGCAATACGGACCTCATCTTTTCCCATGCCTTCGATGGTATAAAAACCGGAAGCCGGAGCCATCATAACGGTATACCCTTCGTATTCGAAATCGGAAAGCAACCACGAACAGAATTTATCGGCATCGTCCACAGGTAAACGGGCAACCGTGTAAAAAGCGCCCATGGGGATGGGTGAATAAACACCGGGAATGCGATTCAAGCCATCAATCAGAAATTTACGGCGTTCCACGTATTCGTTATACATTTCGAGCATATATTCCGGTGGGGTGTCCATTGCAGCTTCGGCGGCAATCTGTCCCAACAAAGGCGGACTCAACCGTGCCTGACAAAACTTGATGACGTTTTTGCGAACTTCTTTATTTTTGGTTACGATCGCACCGATACGAACACCGGTCATACTGTAACGTTTAGAGACTGAATCGATCAATACCACATTCTCTTCGATACCATCCAAATGAAAAGCCGAAATATAAGGCGCACCGGTATAGCAGAATTCGCGATACACTTCGTCGGAAAAGAGGTATAAATCGTATTTCTTGACAATGTCGCGTATTTTATTCATCTCGGCCCGGGTATATAAATAGCCGGTCGGATTATTCGGGTTACAAATGAGAATTCCTTTGGTTTTGGGAGTTATCAGTTCTTCGAATTTATCGACATGAGGCAATGCAAAACCTTCTTCGATAGACGAAACCACGGGACGTACAATAGCTCCTGCTGCAATGGCAAAAGCCGTGTAATTGGCATAAGCCGGTTCGGGGACAATGATTTCGTCGCCCGGATCGAGGCAGCTCATAAAGGCAAAGTTCACCGCTTCCGATCCTCCGGTAGTGACGATGATATCATCAACGGTAACATCGATATTGAAAGTATGATAATAGGCCGCTAATTTGTTTTTCAGGCTTTTAATCCCATCACTCGGACTGTATTCCAGTACGGTACGGTCAATATTCCTGATGGCATCCAACGCGACTTGTGGTGTTTTCAAATCGGGTTGACCGATATTGAGATGATACACTTTAATACCGCGTGCCTTGGCTTTATCGGCTAAGGGCACTAATTTACGAATAGGCGATTCGGGCATTGCCTGCCCACGTTGTGATGTGTGTGGCATGAGTTCAGTTATCAGTTATCAGTTATCAGTTATCCGCTCAAATATTAAAATTGCGGCATATTAACTACTGAAATTCATATTTTAAATAATTGCGGCAAAATTAGTGAAATTAACCCGAGAAAAAAAGGATTTCACTTACAAATTGGAAGCTAGTTTATAGTTTATAGTCGGTAGTTGGTAGTTGGTAGATAGAAAAGTAGTTGACAGTTGATATTTATTGCATTCTTTATATATACACTATAAACTACCAACTATAAACTATAAACTACCGACTATTTCAAATCCACAAGCAATCTGAGATTGTATTGTCGTCCGGTAAGATAATTGGGCACCGCCATTTGCTGTCCGTAAATATCCGTCACCCAGTAATATGAATTTACATTTCTAAAGTCTAATAAATTGAAGACTTCCAGGTTCAGCCAAATACTCTTTACATGCTTCAACCAGGGTTTGTCCAGGACTCTGTCGGTTCCATTCACCAAAACCCGTGAAGCGCCAATATCCACCCGCCGGTATGAAGGTGTACGGAAAGAAGAACGATACTGAATACTCCGTGGAGGCCCAAAAGGTAAACCATCGGAGAAAACACCTTTTAACTGGAGCTTGTATTTCGGGTTGTTGGGTAAATAATCCTGCAATAAAACGGAAAAAGAGAAGCGCTGTTCGCTCGGACTAGGCACCCAACCGGGATAAACAGTTGTAGAAGTCAGTATTTTCCCATCAGCATCATATGTATGAGTCAGATACGAATCGCCGATAATATCCTGTTTGGCATTCATCAACGAAAAATTGACCCAGGAATCGGTTCCCGGCACCAATTCACCCGAAAGTTTAAAGTCAACCCCCGCCGTGTACGCTTTGGCATCATTTTTACCCGAATACCGGATACGGACATTATCGACCGAATAGGAAATAACCCGGTCGGCAAGTTTTAGGTAAGCTTCGGTGGTAAACTTGAAAGGTCGTCCCCAGGCCCGGAAATAATGATCGCCTCCCAACACAAAATGCAGGGATCGTTGGGCTTTAATATTGGAATTCAAGTGAATATTGACATTTCCCAATGCATCAGTTAATGTATCGCGGATTTCCTTGTAAAATGGTGCCTGATAATATACACCAGTTGCAAACCGGAAACTAAAATCTTTTTCCCAATGCGGTAACAGAGAAACGGAGAAACGCGGACTCACGAGCAATTCTTTGTTGAAAGTCCAGTAATTTGCCCGTAAACCACCGGTAAACGAGAACATACCTGCATCGGTATTCCATTTATACGTATTCTGAAAGAAAGCGGTTGAACGCCAGGTTGACAACAGGTTGGAAGCTTTCATGTTGTAATACAGGTTTACCCGCGTATCACTGAACGGAAGCGAATAACCGGCAGAATCACGCCATTCCCATTCGCTTATTTTATCGGAGATAATTTCATTCTGCAAATTCAGCCCCCAGTTCATCTTATTTTTACCGATAGTATATTCACCCAAATGAGCGATATTAGCCACAGTTGCATTCAGGCGGTTCCGGGCATGTTGCTGATATTTACCGACACCTAAGGATTCGCCTGTTTGTTTGGTTGGATCGAGATCCATTTTGACTTCACTCAACACATATTCACCCAAAACATCATAAGTCTCACTTTCGTTGGTGTGAAATGTCGACGCCAGCAAACTCAGTTTCATTCCTTCCTTCGGTTTAAAATTAAGTGTCAGCGCACCAAAAGATGTACGAAACAAATCCTGTTCCTGACCTTCGAAGGATATTTCCAGTTTTCGTGCCATATTGTAGGTCCCAAAATTTGTTTCGCGGGTTTGAGGAATAAACTGATAGGAGTTTTGCGAAAAGTTACCCAAAAAAGTAAGTTCCCATTTAGGCTTTAGCTGGTAAGTCATATAGGTTTGATAATCCAGAAATGCCGGATTATATTCCGCTTTCGTATCCAGAGTACCGAGCAGATAAGCGGACGTTTTGTAACGAATGCCATGCATTTGGGTAAACTTTTTGTTGGCTGTACCCAGATAAAGCGACGCACCGAGCAAACTTGCCGAAGCGGATGCTTCAAAGCTGGTCGGTTTTTTATAATTTATATCCAGTACGGACGACATTTTATCCCCGTATTTAGCATCGAAGCCACCGGCTGAAAAAGCGACATTTTTCACCATATCGGGATTGATAAAACTTAATCCTTCCTGTTGCCCGGCACGCACAAGCAACGGACGATAAATCTCTATCCCATTGACATATACTGCATTTTCGTCAAAATTTCCTCCACGCACATTGTATTGTGAACTGAGTTCATTACTTGAGTTAACACCAGCGAAAGTGATTAGCAGGGATTCTATTCCACCCGAAGCATTCGGAATAAGTCTGTATTTTGTGGCATCAAGTACATCGATAGTGGATGTCTGGCGGCGTTGTCCGACCACATTTATCTCGCTGATTTCTTTCGACAGAGCCGGAAGTTCAACCGATATTTGAATAACTTTATGTGTTGGAAGTATGGTGTGTTGTATGGATTTGTATCCAAGCATGGAATAGACAATGGTTGCCGAGTCTTTAATATCCATAATCAACTCATAATAACCATTCTGATTTGTAGAAGTTCCGATTTTTGTATTCTGAAAATACACATTTGCCAGTTCAATTCCACGGTTATTGGTGTCAATAACGTATCCGTAAACACGTACTTTAGTCTGCGCCGACACACTCAATGAAAAAATTAAAATACAAAGGATATAAAAAAAATAGTTCTTCATGCAAGCGTTATGTCAGTTCAGGATAAAGGTCTTATAAACCTCTTTTTAACGGAAAAAGTTACTGTTTATTTTATTTGAAGGATTTAAATTGATGACAAAGATACTACAAACAAAATTCTTTTTGCAGAAAGTATAATCTAAAAAAATATATTTATTTGAATTTTAATCTATTGCAAAAAATAGTATGGAGTAATAAATATACAGCTATCTCCAACAAATTATTGGAGATAGCTGTATCATATTTTATAACAATTCTTTAATCTGAAATAAAGGGAGAACCTAATTCTTTACACACCTCACCGAAAAACCATAATTTTTATTATAATTTCCACTAACAAAGCTGGCATCATTATAGCTCATATCCCTGCACCACGCACCACCGGAAATTCCTTCCGTCGTACTCCACCAAGTGGCATCATATCCAAGACTATAATACAATGTAGGAGACAGATTGCGCCACCCTCCGGGAAGTGCTGTGAAACCACTTTCGTTAGTTGCTCCGGTATTCGGACTTTGCCAATGAGAAGTTCCTGATTCTTTTAATTTTCCACCTGCCACGCTTACTCCACCCAAATAGGCCGACAATATTGTCCAGTCTGCATCGGTTGGTACACGCCAACCGGTTGGGGCCAGTTTTCCCGTATTGACAGTATACCAGTTGTACAATGCTCCATAAGTAGTTTTATAGCTTGAAGAATTATTATACCAACAATACGCCGGAGTAGACAGATTATTCCAGGAAGTTGTATCCGTAACCAAGGGTATTGTCGTTCCATCGTTATAATGAGTTGTTTTCAGGTTTTCCACCATCCACACCTGAGTACCTATGGTGACAGTATGATAAACATTCCCATCATAGTCGCTTACAGTGGCAGTGGCGGTTGCAGTAAAACTTAACTGAGAGCCATAGGCTGTACCGGTGCTATTCGTGGCATAAGCGCGTACATAATAAGTAGTGTTTACGGTTAGTCCTGTTATTGAACTTGTAAAAGTACCGTTCCCGCTTCCGTCAATTGTTTTAAAATTACTTGTCGTCGGATTTCCGGTTGTATTCCAACAAACACCTCTTGCTGTAACCGTATAACCTCCGTTCGAGGTAATATTACCGCCACTAGTTGCTGTTGTCGCAGTTATAGATGTCACATCCGTGGTTGTAAGTACCGGATATCCTGCATTACTCAGGGTTGTAAAATATACCTGATTTCCATAGTATATATTTCCCTGGGCACTAATGGTATAAGCACGTGCATAATAGGTTGTTGAGGATTGTAAATTATAGAAAAAAACCGAATACGAACCTAATTCAGCATCATCCTGGTAATTAATATCCTCAGTAGTCGGATTTTGCGACCTGCCTGCACAAATTCCCCAGGTAATTGTCCGGTCCTGAGTAGCAGAAAAAACAGCACTTACGTATGCCGAAGTTGATGTTACCGATGTTGCTGCATTTGTCCTGATAGTCACCGGTTCATAATTTGTTTCCAGAAATTCATCTTCGGGAACGCAAGCTGAAAAGATGCCCGATATGAGCATAAAACAAATATACATTCCATTTCTGATTCCTGAAATTGAAGTGTTTAACACTCCAATAGTATTACTTCCTTTCATAAAATTTATTTTTTAGAATACAAGTCCAACACTAAAAGTTAATTCATTATATTTAAAGGCTATAGAAGAGAAACTGACTGAAATAGCCCCGAAACCCTTATAGAGTACGAGTCCCGCATCCACTTCGGGTCCCGAAACAGAATTTCCATCACCCAAGGTATATTTTCTATTTCCTACTAAACTGTTATCGGAATACTTATATAAATTTACAGTAGTAAAGTGGTTGTAATACCCATATCCTGCACCTGCAAAAAGCATAACAGGTTTGAAATTCAGCATCAAACCACCCACTGCTCCCATACGACTCGTATAAAAAACTGGAGTGCCTGAAGTTGCTACATAATAATAATCTGCCGGTAAATCATTCTTAGTATAATCTGAACTTGTGAAAGACATATTCGTAGTAAATTTGACATACATACCTACCGTTTTTACTATCCCCAATCTGAATGAATAAATTAAACTATCGGCAAGCGTTGTTGTTCCGTCCGAAGTAGTATAATCTGAAGTAGTGCTGCTACTTCTATCAATCAATGGAAACGAAATTCCTCCCTCAAGGTATAAGTGGGTACGTTTACCTTTATCAAGCGTTAAATTGGCTGAAAGTCCCTTGCTGTCACACGAAATTGATCCCTTGTAGGGTTGATAACCCTTTTGATTTATAACAATAGCATCTTCTTTGTTTAACATAGTATATATCAACGGAGTCGTTCCCTTCTCTACTCCATTCACCAACACGGTAGCACCACTTGGATTTGAAGATATCGTTTTTTCCGAATAACAATCAAAAAGTCCAAAATATACAGAATTAGAGGTTTCGTTATTTATTTCAATTTCCTGTGTATTCTTTTTAGCCCCATTGGTTACAATAAATCTGTGATTTCCATAGGCCAATTCAATGGTTGCCGGTGTTTTCCCCATCAATTTTCCATCAATGTATAGATCGGCATTTGAAGGAGTACTTGTAAAATAGATCTTTTTAGTCATACCTGACGAATTATTGTTTCCGGGTTGTTCAGCGAAACTCAGACTAAATTCTGTTTCTCCACCCGATTGGGAAACGCTAATAATTTTATCGGCTGTTTGTCCGTTTTGTTCAATCTTTAAGTTGTGGCTTCCAAAACTTAAGGTTCCACTATAAGGTGTCTGGCCCACCAGATTTCCGTCAATATATAGATTTACTCCTGATGGATTAGAACTTATGCCAACCAATCGGTTAAGAGCCGGCATTTGGTTCGTTGTTGTACCGGATTGATCTGTATCCAATAACTTGCCTGCAGTTTCCATAAAGGCTTGTTGGGAAAAAGTAAATTTAAAATTCGTTTCGCCACCGTTTTGATCAATGATTATGTTTTTCACCAACTTTTCCATACCTTGTTCGGCCCGTAAATTGTGATAACCTACACTAAGTGATCCATCAAAAGGTGTTTGACCTACCAGCTTATCATCAATGTAAAGTTTAGCATTAGTTGGATTTGAAATAATATTAACTAACCGTCCATTTGAAATCGTTTCGGTTACATTCAGATTATTAGTCGGAGAAGGAGCATTATTTACGCCTGAATTACTTTGCAAAAGTGTTTCACTTAATTCTGTACTTCTTCCATCGGTAATTACAACGATTGAATTAATGACTTCGTAACCTTCTTTAATTAATTGAACTTTACAGTCTCCAATTGGTAAATTGTAAATTGTATTCGGAGTGGTTCCGTATTCTTTATTATCAACAAGAATTTTTGCACCTGACGGGTTGGTCATTACATCCAAAGAACCGTAAATTGGGTCTGGCTGTAAATTAACAGTGTCTTTATTTCCTGCTAAAATATTTATCTCCTTTTTTGCAGGACGGTGTTTTTCGCTTCGAGCTTCAAGATAATAAATTCCGGCATTCAACTTACCTTGCCATGGTCCAGTTCCTTTTAGTTGATTATTTATATATACCGTAGCATCTGCTGGGGCATTAATAGTTAATTCTCCGAAATTTGGTTGAAGAGTAAAATTCAAAGGTGTAGTTTGCCCATCAATTACCGTTACTTTTTGTGTTGCAGGTTGATACATCTCTTTCACTACCTGTACCGTGTATATTCCACTCGATAAAGCTTCACTTTTAAATGGAGTTATCTCGGCTTGAGTTTTACCGTCAATAATTACTCTGGCTCCCGATTCAGGTTCTGTGTTCACAGAAAAATAACCGAAAGCAGGTTTCAACTTAACATTTACTTCTTTTTTTGAATCTGTAATTTCTACTTTTCCTGCTTCTGGATGATAAAGAGCTAACTCTACCCTATAAGTATAAGTACCCGGTTTTAGTTTCGATTGAAACATTCCGCTTTTTACGTATTGGTCGTTCAAATAAATCATGGCATCCGCCGGATCAGGATTTATAACCAGCCACTGACTCGTCATTTCATCAACAACTGTTGTCTCTACCCTACCGGTT
>Ga0265297_10003054_pt1 | contig 31520 bp, 30 predicted proteins | sample Munlanlwell13791_FD_192502 | JGI IMG/M metagenome (GOLD analysis project Ga0265297, IMG submission 192502) | Leachate microbial communities from a municipal landfill in Southern Ontario, Canada - Leachate well 137-91 | ecosystem: Engineered > Solid waste > Landfill > Unclassified | place...
TCGCGGTGGAGATAGACATGGCGCATCTGGCGCAGGGCCAACCACAGTTTGAGACCGTAGGCGAGGATGAATGCGGCGATAAAAACGTTGTGGAATGAAGGCATTAGCTGCTTGCGATGACGGTGTCCGGGCGATTATGCCACAATCGCCCCTCACTAATTCCTGGATTGCCCATGGCTCAAAACGATACTCACCTGGTCTGGATCGACATGGAAATGACCGGTCTCAATCCGGACGGCGATCGCATCATCGAAGTGGCCTTGGTGGTGACCGACAAGGACCTCAATATCGTCGCGGAAGGCCCCGTGCTGGTGGTGCACCAGGCGGATGCCGTGCTCGACGCGATGGACAACTGGAACAAGGGCACTCATGGCAAGTCCGGCCTGATCGACAAGGTGAAGGCCTCGCTGCTCACCGACGCCGACGTCGAGGACGCCATGATCCACTTCCTCAAGCAGCACGTGCCGGCGCGCACTTCGCCCATGTGCGGCAACTCGATCTGCCAGGACCGCCGCTTCCTGGCCCGCTGGATGCCCAAGCTGGAGGCCTATTTCCACTACCGCAACCTCGACGTGTCGACCCTTAAGGAACTGGCCAAGCGCTGGAAGCCGCAGATCATGGACGGCTTCAAGAAGGCCAACAGCCACACCGCCCTGGCCGATATCATGGAATCGATCGAGGAGATGAAGTATTACCGCGAACACTTCATCCGCCAGGACTGATACGAATTAACAATAACTGCCCAGCAGACATAGAGAGAAGGACGAAGCATGAAACCCGGCACCACCTATTCCATCGAGGTCAATCCGCGCATTCCGGACCGCCTGTCGCGCTTGAAGGAACTGGCGGAGAACCTCTGGTACAGCTGGGATCGTCCCAGTCGCACCCTGTTCGCTCGCCTGCATCCCGGCCTCTGGGGCGCCGTCGGCAACAGTCCCAAGGCCTTCATGAAGCGGGTCGACGAGGAAAGACTGCTGGAGGCGGCAGCCGACCACATCTTCCTGGGCAACTACAACCGGGTGCTGTCGGCCTTCGACACCTACATGAGCGAACCGCTGCACCGCGATGCCGCCCTGCCGTTCAAGGAAGGCGACCTGGTCGCCTATTTCTGCGCCGAATTCGGCTTCCATGAGAGCTTCCCGATCTATTCCGGCGGCCTCGGCATCCTGGCCGGCGACCATTGCAAGGCGGCCTCCGACCTGCGCCTGCCCTTCGTCGCGGTCGGCCTGCTGTACCGGCAGGGCTATTTCTCCCAGCGCATCGACAACGACGGCCACCAGATCGCCACCTACACCGATTCCGACTTCGACGATCTGCCCATGCATCCGGCCATGAACCGGGAAGGCGGCGAGGTCCATGTCGAGATCGACTTCCCCGGCCGCAAGGTCGTGGTCAAGGTCTGGGAGGCCATGATCGGCCATGTCCGCATGCTGCTGCTCGACACCGACCTGCCGGAAAACAACCCGGAGGACCGCTACATCACCCACCAGCTCTACGGCGGCGACAAGCAGACCCGGATCCAGCAGGAGATCGTCCTCGGCGTCGGCGGTGTGCGCGCCCTCAAGGCGCTGGATGTCCACCCGACCGTCTATCACATCAACGAAGGCCACGCCGCCTTCCTGGTGCTGGAGCGGGTGCGGCGCAAGGTCAAGGGCCACGGCCTGTCGTTCCAGGCGGCCCTGGAGGCAGTGGCGGCCGGCACGGTGTTCACCACCCATACCCCGGTGCCGGCCGGGCATGACCATTTCGGCGAGGACATGGTCTGGGAGTACTTCGGCGACTGCTGCGAAGACCTGGGCATGAGCAAGACCGATTTCCTCAAGCTGGGCGGCGCCGACCATGGCCAGGATTTCAACATGACTCGGCTGGCCCTGAACGGCTCCCGTCATCACAACGGCGTCTCGCGCATCCACGGCGCGGTGTCCTCGCATATCCTGGCCGACATGTGGCCGCAGGTGACGCCGGACGAGTCGCCGATGGACTACATCACCAACGGCGTCCATGTCGCCACCTTCCTGGCCCAGGAGTGGCAGGACCTGTTCGACACCAAGCTGGGCTACGAATGGCGCCGCCGCCTGACCGACCAGGCGTTCTGGCAGCAGGTGGAAAACATACCCGACCATCACTTCTGGTCGGTGCACCAGGGCCTGAAGACCCAGATGCTGCATGCCGTACATCACCGCATCACCCAGCAGCACCTGCGCAACCACGGTTCCGAGGCCCACCTGGACCGGATGCTCAAGTATGCCAACCCGCTCGACCCGAACGTGCTGGTGATCGGCTTCGCCCGCCGCTTCGCCACCTACAAGCGGGCCACGCTGATGTTCGAGAACATGGACTGGATGCGCCAGATCATCAACGATGCCGGTCGGCCGGTGCTGTTCATCTTCGCCGGCAAGGCCCATCCGGCCGACAAGCCCGGCCAGGAACTGATCAAGCGCATCCACGAGATCTCGCGCTGGCCGGAGTTCGAGGGCAAGCTGTTGATGGTGGAAGGCTACGACCTCGGCCTGGCGCGCCGGCTGGTGTCCGGTTGCGACGTCTGGCTGAACAACCCGATCTATCCGCTCGAGGCTTCCGGCACCTCGGGCATGAAGGCGGCCATGAACGGCTGTCTCAACCTCTCGGTCACCGACGGCTGGTGGGACGAGGGCTATGACGGCAGCAACGGCTGGGCGATCAAGCCGGCCCCCGAATATTACGACGAGGCCCGGCGCAACCGCGAGGACAGCCAGACCCTCTATGAACTCCTGCAGGACCAGGTCATCCCGATGTATTACCGGCGTGGCGAACTGGGCTTCTCGCCGGAATGGGTGCGCATGGCCAAGCGTTCCATCACCACCCTGCTGCCGAAGTTCAACTCGATCCGGATGGTGCGCGAATACGTCGACAAGTTCTACGCCCCGGCCAGCCGGCAATGGTCACGCGTTGTCGCCGACGAATACGCCGCCGCGCGTGTCCTGGCGGAATGGAAGGGCCGCATCCACCATGCCTGGGGCGGCGTCACCCTGCGCCGGCTGGACGATCCGGTCCGGCGCATCACCTACAGCGAAGGTGTCCAGGTCCAGGTGGCGGTCAATCTTAACGGCCTGACCCCGGACGACGTGCGGGTGGAGATGCTGGTCGGGCGTGCCTCCCGGCAGGGCCAGGAAAAGGAACTGCGCCTGCAGCCGTTCACGGCCACGGAGGTCATCGGTAACGAACAGGTGTTCACCCTGGCGATGACCCCGGAGCATTGCGGCCGTCTGATCTACCGCATCCGGGTCTATCCCTGCCACCCGCTGCTCACGCAATCGTTCGAGATGGGGCTGATGATCTGGCTGTAGGGCGGATGAGCCGCGCAGCGGCGTTATCCGCCAATCAGGTACCACCGTTCGGCGGATAACGGCCTACGGCCTCATCCGCCCTACGCCCGCCGCTTGGCCAAGGTGTCTTCGTACAGGTTCAGGTATTCGCGCGCGCTGCGTTCCCAGCTGAAGTCGCGGCTCATGCCCGCCTGCATGAGCCGTTTCCAGGCGCCCTTGTCGGCATGGAGCGCGAGGGCCCGCTCGATGGCCAGCCAGAGGCCGTGGGCGTTGGCATCATGAAACACGAAACCGGTGACGGCATCCTCGACGGTGTCCTTGAGGCCGCCGGTGGCATGCACGATCGGCACCGTGCCGTAATGCAGGCTGTACATCTGGTTGAGCCCGCAGGGCTCGAACCGGGAGGGCATCAGGAAGATGTCGGCGCCGGCCTCGATGCGGTGCGACAAGCCTTCGTCATAGCCGATGGTGGCTGAAATGCGGCCGGGATAGGCTGCGACCAGTGCGCGCAGGGCGGTCTCGATGGCCTTGTCGCCGGTGCCCAGGATGGCCAGTTGGCCGCCCCGGTCGATGATGCCGGGCGCGACCTGGATGATCCAGTCGAGCCCTTTCTGACTGGTCAGCCGGGAGACGACGCCGAACAGGGGGGCCAGCGGCGCGATTTCCAGGTTCAGGTCAGCTTGCAGGGCGTCCTTGCAGCGCCGTTTTCCGGCCAGCGCGCGGGCCGAGTATGTGGCAGGCAGGTGCGGGTCGCTGGCGGGATTCCAATCGGCGGTGTCGATGCCGTTGATGATGCCGGTCAACTGGTCCGCCCGCGTGGTCAGCAGGCCCTGCAGGCCCATGCCCAGCGGTTCCTGGCGGATTTCCTCGGCATAGGAAGGGCTCACCGTGGTGATCCGGTCGGCGTAGAACAGTCCGGCCTTGAGGAAGGACAGGCTGCCGAAGTATTCGACGCCGGCAATCTGGAAGCTCTCCGGCGGCAGGCCGAGACTGGCGACCATCGCGGGCGGGAAGATGCCCTGGAAGGCCAGGTTGTGGATGGTCATCACCGAGGCTACCGGGCGGCCGGCGAAGTGCAGCCAGGCCGGCGCCAGGCCGGTCTGCCAGTCGTTGCAGTGAAGCAGATCGGGGCGCCAGTCGAGCGGCGATTCGGCCGTGCACAGGATGGCGGCGACGCGCGACAACAGCCCGAAACGCTCGGCGTTGTCGGGGTGGTCGACGCCGCTGGCGTCATGGTAGGGCCCGCCTGCGCGCAGATAGTAGGCCGGCGCGTCGATGACGTAGACCGGCACGCCCGAGTCGGGCATCGCACCCAGCAGCAAGCGGGAATCGACCAGGCCGGGCAGGCCGGTGAACCGGGCCACTTCCTGGGCATTGTCCAGCGCGGCCAGGACGGCGTGATAGCCGGGCAGCAGCAAGCGGCAGTCGATGCCCAGTTCGCGCAGGGCGGCCGGCAAGGCGCCTGAAACGTCGGCCAGGCCGCCGGTCTTGATCAATGGGCGGGCTTCGGAGGTGGCGAAAAGTACGGTTTTCATGAAGGCGTCTTTGGCGTGGGTTGCACTGTCGTCAATTCAGTCGACCAGTATATAAGCTTCGTCTGATGGTTGTCCTTTGGTGTATGGCTGGGACACCGGTTGAGGCAAAAAAAACCTCCGGTGGAGGCCGGAGGCGAAGCAGCTTTTAGGCCGCGGTCTGACCGGGGCTGACCGGTCAGGGCTTGAGGAGAGGGTGGCTCGATCAGAGTTCGTCGAGGATGCGCTGGCGCAGGTGCTTGTATTCCTCTGGGCTGATCAGGCCCTGTTTGCGCAGGGCCTCGATGCGTTCAAGCCGGCCGGAGTAAGTTTCGGCCGCGGCCTGGGGTGCCCTGCCGGCGGCCGGGGCGCGATAGTCCGGATCGCACTTGAGCCTGGCCTGGATGTCCGCGCCCAGCAGGTGGTCGTCGACGTCGACGGCATAGGTCTCGCAGCCCGGTTTCCTGAACGACAGCTTGCCATAATAGCGATAGGACAGACCGACGAAGCCGGACGCGAAGTGCTCCGCCGGGGCGATTTCCAGGGGCGTGACACCCAGCTCGGCGCCGTTGGCATAGACCGTGGCCCCGGCCGGATCGGATGCCAGCTTGATCCGGTTGGACTTCTCGTTGACCACCAGGCCGCCGCAACCGGCCAGCAGCAAGGCCAGCACGATGGCCATGCTGCCCGCCCCCATGTCTCGAGTCTTCATGCCCATGTTCAGAAGATCGCGGTCAGTTGCACGCCGATCTTGTCGCCCACGCCATTCAGATTGACGTTGGCGTTGGTGCATTGCGCCGTGTTGGCCGTGCACTTGAAGTCACGCATTTCATAGTTCACCGTTACCCGGGTCATGGGATTGAAGTGGTACTGCACGCCAAAGGTCCACTTGTCGAACTGGTGTTCGTCGTTGCGGGCCTCGTTGAAGGTGGCAGTGTCGTAGCGCAGGTCCAGCTCCCACTTGCTGTTGGGGATATACCAGCCGCCTTCGACGTACCAGCCATTGCCTTTGGCGTCGGCGCCGTTGTTGGCGCCGGTGCTATTGGCGGCGTTGGCGAAATAGAAGCTGGGCTTGTCCGGTCCCTCGAAGATCATGCCATCTGCGGTGATGTATTCGGCGGTGAAGCGGAAGGGCTTGTTCATGTATTTCATGCCCAGGCCGGCGCGGTTGCGATCATATTTCTTCAGGTTGTCGACGCTGTCATTGGTGTTGTCCAGCTGGCGCGAGCCCCATTGCCCCCAGCCGAAGAACTTGAGGCCTTCCGCCTTCGGGCCCTTGCCGCCGTACTTCTTCTCGGCCGACAGATAGAGGTACTTGTCGTATTCGCCATCGCTGTTCTTGAACTCGATGCCATTGCCGTTGCCCACCATGGCGGCGTAGGCGACCTCCCAGTCCTTGCCCACATCGAAGGCATCGAAGACCTGCACGCCGACGTCGCGGAAGCCGCCGACCGGGGTGGTAAAGCCGTTCAGGGAGCCGCCGCCCTGGAGTTGCTCCTCGGTCTGGGCCGGCAGATTGGCCGTGTATTTGGCATTCGGGAAGCGCTCCAGCAACAGGCCGTTGGCGACTTCGGTGAAGTTGATGTAGTCGAAGACATGGATGGCCTGCAGGCCTTCCTCGGCGCCGGGGGTCTTGAACAGGCCGGCGCGAACGCGCGCCCCGGGAAGGTAATTCAGGGTGATGCTGGCATCGATCATCTTGGCGATGGTGTTGTCGCCGGCGCAGTGGGTGATGCAACTGTTGCCGAACTCGGCCATCAGGAAGTAGTTGATGCGGCTGTCGATCGGGAAGCCGGTGCCGCGGACGCCGAGGCGGGCACGGTTGATGTTGAAGCCGGATTGGGAATCCAGGTCGGGACCGAGCAGCTTGGGCGGGACATACTGGCCGGATGGGTTGGCATCGCTGAAGTCCTTTGAATAGTTCATCTGGAGGAAGCCCCAGACGTTGGCGCGCGCGGAAGCGCCTTCCGGTTCGGTGCCCTGCAACATCAGCCAGTTGGCAGCCTGAGCCGGCAGGGCGGTGCCGGCCAGGGCGAGGGCGCAGCTGGCGCCGAGCAGGGTGCGCTTGAATAGTTTGTTGGCTTGCATTCGTTTCTCCTTGAGCGGGATCGATCAGGATCGAATCAGGGCGGGTTTCCCTGTCGATCGGTTATTCAGCTATCGCTGCGGTGTTGGTCAGGGTTTGACGTAGATGTAGCCCTGCTTGACCAGCTCGCCGATGCGCACGATGCCGCCGGGCACCACCTTGGCGACCGGGTTCAACCTGGGTTCCTCGCCGAGCTGCTTGGTCATGCCCTTGAGGGTGTTGCCGCAGGCGGAGAAGCGCACCCCGCTCTGGGACAGGGAGTCCAGACGCTCGGCGTTGACGTTGTTGGCGAACATCAGGCGCAGGCCGGGGCCGTAGGCCACGATCTCGATGTCCACCGCGCCGGGCGGGTAGGCCTCGAGCAGGTTGGCGGCGTTGTTCAGGATGAGTTCCTGCTTGGATGGGTCCATGTCGCTGATGTGCAGGACGTACTTGTAATCGGCCAGGTTTTGATCCGCCGCCTGCGCCGGAGCGGCGAGGAGCAGCAGTGAAGCAAAGGCCAGGGCCAGGGTGCGAAAAGATCGGTACATGGTGAGTCTCCTGATGATTGCTGATAGTGGATTGCGCACTTGGCCATCGGGCCGGGCGTCTGCTCAGGGCAAGGCTCCGCCCTGGCGGCAATCGCCAAAATTTCGACGCATCTCGGTAAAGCCTCCCAACGACGGAGGGCCCCCCCATCGCTTCAAACAGCACCGGCCGGGCCGGTGCTTTGCTGCCGGTTCTACGGTTTCAGGTAGACGTAGCCTTCCCTGGCCTGGAGCCTGCCGATCTCGGCCACGCCGGAGGGCACCACCTGGGCCTCAAGGATCACCGCGCTGTCATCCAGCTTTCTGCCCTTGAGGGTGTTGCGGCAGACATCGAAGGTGACGCCGCGGTCCTTCAGGCCGGCGACCTGGGGCTCGAACGCGCCCTTTTCGTCCTTGGCGTCGTTGAGCAGGAAGTCGATGCCCTTGCCGTGGGTCACCACGACGATCCTGACGCCGGGGCTGGCATTGAGGTGGTTCTCGATGTTGCGCATGGCCGTGCGGGCGACGCTGGCGTCGTTGATGTGGTAAACCACCTTTTCCTGCGCTTCGGCCTGGGCCGGGTCGGTCGTGGTGGCCGGCGCTGCCTGGACAGCGGTCGGAGAAAATACGGCGAGCCATAGCGCCAGCATCAGGGTGTGTTTCAAGTCGGTCTCCTCAGTGAATATTTCCTGGCAGGGATTTGCCTGCCTGATCTGGAAGACGGTTGGGATCGCGCCTTTATTCCCTGTTTTTCAAGGAAAAAATATTTGGAATAAATCTAGCGTTCGTGCGTCATTACATTTATGCGTGTCGTTTGACAGCGCTTTAATTTCAAGGCGGACAGGTGAACAAGCTCGTATATCTATTCAGCGCCGGATTGCGCGGACGCCTCACGGCGATGCGGCCGCGGCTTTACCGCCTGGCCTATGCCTGGTGCCACGATGGCCACCTGGCCGACGACCTGACCCAGGAGACGCTGGCCCGTGCCATCGACCGTGCCGGCCAGATCAAGGACGAGGCGGCCTTCGAGGGCTGGCTGTTCGCCATCCTCAACAACTGCTGGCGTGACTATCTGCGTCGCTGCAAGGACTGCGTGGATATCGAGGATATCGACGAGGCGGTGTTCGCCCATGACGCCACGCCCGAGCGCCTGTATGCCAGCCGCCAGGCCAGCAACCGTGTCCGGACAGCCATCGCGCGCCTGCCAGTGGGACAGAGGCAGGCGCTCACCCTGGTCGATATCGAGGAATACAGCTATGCCGAGGTCGCGGCGGTACTGGATATCCCGGTCGGGACGGTGATGAGCCGCCTCGCCCGGGCACGGCAAGCGCTCAGGGCGGTATTGACCGAAGAGGCGCCTGCCCGCGTGGTGCAATTGACCAGGAGGTCGAGATGAGAGAATCCCCATCACAGGAATACCTGAACGCCTTCGTCGACGGCGAACTGGCCGCCGGCGAACGCGAGGAGGCCATGGCCCGCCTGGAAGACGATCCGGCGTTCAAGGGCGCGGTCTGCGAGCTCCGCGTCATGAAGGAACTGGTGCGCGGCGCCTATGCCGATCTGCCAGCCGGGCGCCGTGCCCTGGCGTTCCGTTGTCCGCCGGCCTGGCGCCAGGCCATGGTGGCGGGACTGTTCCTGGTCCTGGGCCTGGGCGGCGGCTGGTTTGCCCACGGCGTGCCCGAGCCTGAGCGGGTGGACCGGCTGGCGGGGTTGCCGAGCGGCTATATGCCCATCGCATTGAGCAACCGGGTCGATGCCAACAAGATCATCCTGCATCTGGATTCCAGCGATCCGGCCCGGATCGACGCGGCCCTAAAAATGGCCGGCGATCTGCTCGACCAGCGCGGCGCCCAGGCCCGGGTGGAGATCGTGGTCAACAACCATGGCCTCGACCTGTTGCGCCAGGACATCTCGCCCTATCGCGGACGCGTCGCCAGTCTGTCCCGGCACTATGCCAACCTGGCCTTCCTGGCCTGCGGCCAGACCCTGGCGCGGCTCAAGCAGGAAGGCACCGATGTGGAACTGGTGCCCGAGGCCGGGGTGGCGACCTCCGCCATCAACGAGATACTCAGCCGCATGAGTCAGGGCTGGGTCTATGTCAAGGTGTGACCCCGGCGTCACGGCGCGGATGAATCTTTCCTGATATTTCCTGGCATCGCTTGAACTTCACCGGCAACCAGCCGATATTCCAAGACATTGGTCCTCACCTTGGGAGTAAGTGATGCTGGAAATCGGTATGTACGGACTGGGTCGCATGGGCGGCAACATGGCGCGGCGTCTGTCGCGCGGCGGCGCCAGGGTGGTGGCGTACAACCGCGAGCTTGATGTGGCCACCAACATTGCCGCGGAAGAGGCCAATGTGGTGGCCTGCGCTTCCCTGGCCGAACTGGTTGCAACCCTGGCGTCGCCCCGTGTCGTCTGGCTGATGTTGCCGGCCGGTGCCGTCACCGAGACGGCCATGGCCGAGCTGGCGATGTTGCTGGCGCCTGGCGACATGATCGTCGACGGCGCCAACGGCTATTATCGGGATTCCCAGCGCCATGCTACGGAACTGTCCGGCAAGGGCCTGGCCTTTGCCGACGTCGGCGTGTCGGGCGGCATCTGGGGCCTGGATAACGGCTACTGCGTGATGGCCGGGGCCGCGCCCGAGGCCATGGCGCGCATCGAGCCCTTCCTCAAGCTGCTCGCGCCCAGCCCCGACCACGGCTGGTTGCACGCCGGTCCGGTCGGCTCCGGCCATTTCGTCAAGATGGTCCACAACGGCATCGAGTACGGCATGATGCAGGCCTTCGCCGAGGGCTTTGCGCTGATGCAGGCGAAGACCGAGTTCGACCTCGACCTGGCCAATATCGCCGAGTTGTGGCGGCACAGTTCGGTGGTGCGTTCCTGGCTGCTCGACCTGACCGCCGATTTCCTCAAGGACGGTCAGTCGCTCGGCGCCATCGAACCGTTCGTGGCCGATTCCGGCGAGGGTCGCTGGACCGCGCTGGAATCGATCGAGCAGGGCGTGCCCACCCCGGTGATGACCCTGGCCCTGATGAGCCGGTTCGATTCCCAGGGCAAGGCGGACTTCGGCAACAAGATGCTGGCCATGATGCGCAAGGGTTTTGGCGGCCACGCAGTGAAAGGCTAGGGGGCGGCCATGATCGACCACGAGACGCCGCTGCCGCCGTGCAATTTCGTCATCTTCGGGGCCACCGGCAACCTGGCCTCGCTCAAGCTGCTGCCGGCGCTGTTCCGGCTCGAACGGGCGGGCCGCCTGCCCGAGGTGCTCAATTTCATCGCCTTCGGCCGGCGTGAGTTCGACAACGCCGGTTGGCGCGACTATGTCCGGGAATTGCTGGCGCAGTGCTGCCCGGTCGAAGCCCCGGCCGAGATCATGGCGCGTTTCGTCGCCCGCTTCGATTATGTCCGCGGCGACCAGGACGATCCGGCGGCCTACGAGCTCATCAAGGAGACCCTGGCCAAGCCCAAGCTGGGCGTCTGTTCGCACGTGGTGTTCTACCTGGCGATCAAGCCCAACGATTTTCCCGGGGTGATCAAGAACCTCGACAAGGCCGGCCTCAACCGTCCGCGCGGCCTGCATCGCATCGTGGTGGAAAAGCCCTTCGGCACCGACATCGAGTCGGCGCGGGTGCTGAACGAATTGCTGCACCGGCATTTCGACGAGAGCCAGATCTTCCGCATCGACCATTACATGGGCAAGGAGACGGTGCAGAACCTCTTGGTGTTCCGCTTCGCCAACACCCTGATCGAACCGCTCTGGAACCGCAACTACATCGACCATGTCCAGATCACCGTAGCCGAGAGCGTGGGCATCGAACAGCGCGCCGACTATTACGACAAGGCCGGCGCCATGCGCGACATGCTGCAGAACCACCTGATGCAGTTGCTCACCCTGGTCGCCATGGAACCGCCGCCGGCCCTGGAGGCCGATGCCATGCGCGACGAGAAGGTGAAGGTGCTGCGCTGCATCCGGCCGATCTCGAAGGGGTCGGTGCATGCCCACGCCTTCCGGGCCCAGTACAAGGCGGGCGGGGTGGGGGGCGAACAGGTGCCGGGCTACCAGGACGAACCCGGGGTGGAGCCGGAGTCGGTGACCGAGACCTTCGTCGCCGCCAAGTTCTACATCGACAACTGGCGCTGGCGCGGGGTGCCGTTCTACCTGCGCACCGGCAAGCGGCTCAAGGAGCAGATGTCGATGATCGCCCTGCGCCTGCGCCATCCGCCCCAGCAACTGTTCCGCGAGACACCCCTGGAAGCGCTGGAGCCGAACTGGATCGTGCTGTCCATCCAGCCCAATGAGAGCATGCACATGGAGTTGCACGCCAAGCAGCCGGGACTCGACATGACCACCCACGTGGTCCGGCTGAACGCCAGTTACCGCGGCACCGACGACCAGCCGCTCGATGCCTACGAGGCGCTGCTGCTCGACGTGATCGAGGGCGACCACACCCTGTTCATTCGCTTCGACGAGGTGGAGTGGGCCTGGCGGGTGGTCGACCCGATCCTCAAATACTGGTCGCGGGAACGCGACTTCATCCACACCTACCCGGCCGGCAGCTGGGGGCCGCTGGAGGCGAACCGGCTGTTCGACGCCGAGGACACCGAGTGGCGCAACAAGGTGTGATATGGCCCGCAGGCAGGCCGCGGTCAGCAATCAGCGGTCAGCCGGAGTGGTGCCTTATTCGTTGCGCGGCTGAGCGGGACGCCGCTCCACCTTCACGTTGAGTTGTATCTCCTTGCGTTCGCGCAGCAGGCGCAGCTGGGCGTCCTTGCCCGGTTTCAGGGCCGAGATCAGTTGCAGCAGGGAACTGGAGTCGCCGACCGTATTGCCGTCGACCGCCAGCAGGACATCACCCGGACGGATGCCGGAACGGTCGGCCGGACCGCCGCGCAGGACACCCGCGATCAGGGCGCCCTGGGACGACTTCAGGCTGAAGGAGTCGGCGATCTCGGGGGTGACGTCCTGGACCTCGATGCCGACCCAGCCGCGCACGACCGAACCGTTGCGGACGATCTCGTCCATGACCTGGCGCAGGATGGAGACCGGAATCGCGAAACCGATGCCGAGATTGCCGCCGCTGCGCGAGAAGATGGCGGTGTTGAGGCCGACCAGGTTGCCCGAGGCATCGACCAGGGCGCCGCCGGAATTGCCCGGATTGATGGCCGCATCGGTCTGGATGTAGTTCTCGAAGGTGTTGATGCCCAGATGGCTGCGTCCTAGCGCGGAGACGATGCCCATGGTGACGGTCTGGCCGACCCCGAACGGATTGCCGACCGCCAGCACCATGTCGCCGACACGTGTGGAGTCCGGCCGGGCGAAGGTGATCGGGCGCAGGCCGCTCTGCTTGACCCGCAGGACGGCGATGTCGGTTTCCGGGTCGCTGCCGATCAGCGTGGCTTCCAGATTGCGGCCGTCCGGCAAGGCGACCTGGATTTCCTCGGCCGACTCGACGACGTGATGGTTGGTCAGGATATAGCCGTCTTCGCTGACGATGACGCCGGAACCCAGGTTGGCGACCCGCTGGGTGCGGTTTTCCTGCGGCATGCCGAAAAAGCGCCGGAAAAAGGGGTCGTTCATCAGCGGGTTGGCCGGGGCGCGGACCTGTTTGCTGGTAAAGATGTTGACCACCGAGGACAGGGATTTCTGGGCCGCGTCGGCGAACGAGCCGACCTGGGGCGCAGCGCCGTTCTGGGCGACCTCGCGGATGGTCAGATTGCCGGTCTGCGAGGGCAGCAGGCCCGGGATCATCTGGTCCAGGGCAAACAGGGCGGCGAGGGCGATCGCGGCGCCCGCGATGACCTGGGCCATGGTCAACCAGAGTTTTTGCATTTGACTTGGCGGGTGGTGAATTAGGGGGATTCTACCTGATCGGATAAGTCCGGAAACCCTTAGTCCATGCGGCTCCCGGGGAAGTTTCTTAAGTTTGCCGGGCCTTTCATGTACAATGCCGCAGTTTTTGACGCCGGCGGATAGGCCTTGTCCTCAAAATGGACTTTTTCGTAGGCAAAATTTCAATAAATTCGCGACCACTCACAAGGTTAGGAATGGATAAATGAGCGAGATGAGCGTTGATGGTTCCAAACGCCGCTTCTTAGTGGCAATGAGTACCGCGGTGGGCGGTGTGGCGACGGCAGGTGCCGTAGTGCCGTTCGTGATGAGCATGATGCCCTCGGCCCGCGCCCTGGCCGCGGGTGCACCGGTGGAAGTCGATCTGAGCAAGGTCGAGCCGGGCATGCTGCTGACCGTGGAGTGGCGCGGCAAGCCGGTCTGGATCGTCAACCGCACCCCGGAGATGCTGGAGATGCTCGGCAAGCACGATGACCGCCTGACCGATCCGAACAGCGAGAACACTGCCCAGCAGCCCGAGTACTGCAAGAATCCCACTCGTTCCATCAAGTCCAACTACATGGTGGCGGTCGGTATCTGCACTCACCTCGGTTGCTCGCCCACCTTCCGCAAGGAAGTGGCTCCTGCCGATCTCGGCGCCGACTGGCCAGGCGGATGGTTCTGCCCCTGCCACGGTTCCCGGTTCGATCTCGCGGCCCGTGTCTTCGCCGGCTCTCCCGCCCCGACGAACCTGGTCGTCCCGCCGCATAAATATCTAAGCGATATCAAGCTTCTGGTCGGTGAAGACCAGCAAGCGGCCTGATTACTGGGGGAAAGAACAAAATGGAGAAAGTCATTAGCTGGCTGGATGCGCGATTCCCGCTGACCGCATCCTTCAAGGCGCACCTGTCCGAGTATTACGCGCCGAAAAACTTCAACTTCTGGTACTACTTTGGTTCCCTGGCGATGCTGGTGCTGGCGATCCAGATCGTCACCGGAATCTTCCTGGCCATGCACTACAAGCCGGACGGCGAACTGGCCTTCGCCTCGGTCGAATACATCATGCGCGACGTGCCGTTCGGCTGGCTGATCCGCTATGCCCACTCGACCGGCGCCTCGGCCTTCTTCATCGTGGTCTACCTGCACATGTTCCGCGGCCTGCTCTACGGTTCCTTCCGGCAACCGCGCGAGCTGATCTGGATCTTCGGCATGCTGATCTACCTGATGCTGATGGCCGAAGCCTTCATGGGCTACCTGCTGCCCTGGGGCCAGATGTCCTTCTGGGGTGCCCAGGTGATCATCAACCTGTTTGCTGCCGTGCCCTACATCGGCAACGACCTGTCCACCCTGATCCGGGGCGACTTCGTGGTCGGCGACGCGACGCTCAACCGCTTCTTCGCCCTCCACATCGTCGCCCTGCCGCTGGTGCTGATCGGCCTGATCGCCGCCCACGTGGTGGCCCTGCACGAGGTCGGCTCGAACAACCCGGACGGTGTCGAGATCAAGAAGAACAAGGATCCGGTCACCCATCATCCGGTCGACGGCATCCCCTTCCATCCGTATTACACGGTGAAGGACATCCTGGGCGTGGTGGTCTTCCTGATCGTGTTCTCGGCGATCCTGTTCTTCGCGCCGGATATGGGCGGCTACTTCCTGGAAGCCAACAACTTCATCCCGGCCGACCCCCTGAAGACGCCTGCGCACATTGCGCCGGTCTGGTACTTCACGCCCTACTACGCGATTCTGCGGGCGATCCCGCCGATGTTCGGCTCGCAATTCCCGGGCGTCGCGGCCATGGGCGTGGCGGTTCTGATCTTCTTCGCGCTGCCGTGGCTGGACAAGTCGCCGGTCAAGTCGATCCGTTACCGCGGCCCCAAGTTCAAGATCGCCCTGGGCCTGTTCGTCATTGCCTTCATCGGTCTGGGCTGGCTCGGCATCCAGCCGGTCACGCCGCTCTACACCCTGCTTTCGCAAATCTTTACCGCAGTGTATTTCGCGTTCTTCGTGCTGATGCCTTGGTATACCAGGAACGACACTCACAAGACGGAACCGGAAAGGGTGACTGACAAATGAAGAAGCTGCTATTCCTCTTGTTGGCCCTGCCGGTCGCGGCATTCGCCAATACCGAACTGAAGCTGGACCACGCGCCGGTCAACGTGCAGGACCACGAGTCCCTGCAACGCGGTGCCCGGATCTTCGTCAACTACTGCCTGAGTTGCCACAGCGCCGGCTACATGCGCTACAACCGCATGCAGGATATCGGCCTGACCGAGGCGCAGATCAAGGACAGCCTGCTGTTCGCCGCCGACAAGCCGGGCGAGCTGATGAAGGTGTCCATGCGTCCCAAGGAGGCCGCGGCGTGGTTCGGTGCGCCTCCGCCCGATCTGACCGTGATCGCCCGTTCGCGCGGCGCCGACTGGATCTATACCTATCTGCGCAGCTTCTACCGCGACGACACCCGTCCGACCGGCTGGAACAACACCGTGTTCGACAAGGTCGGCATGCCGCATGTGCTGCATGAATTGCAGGGCCAGCTGGCACCGGTCTTCGAGACCGTGACGGATCACGAAGGCAAGCAGCATCAGGTGATCGAGCGTCTAGAACTGGTCAGGCCGGGCAAGATGACCCCGGTCGAATATGACGCCACCGTGGCCGACCTGGTGAACTACCTGGCCTGGATGGGCGAGCCTGCCCAGACCCAGCGCATGAATATCGGTCTGGTCGTTATCTTGTTCCTGGGAGTTTTCTTCGTGGTCGCCTTCTATCTCAAGAAGGAATACTGGAAAGACGTACATTGAACCGGTTTTGTCTGGTTGCTGAGGGTTGAAAAAAATGATGATTTTGTATTCGGGTACCGCTTGTCCTTTCAGCCACCGCTGTCGCATCGTGCTGTTCGAGAAGGGCATGGATTTCGAGATCAAGGATGTCGATCTGCAGGAGAAGCCCGAGGAAATCGCCGTCATGAACCCTTATAACCAGGTTCCCATCCTGGTTGAGCGGGACCTCACCCTGTACGAGTCGAATATCATCAACGAGTACATCGACGAACGCTTCCCGCATCCCCAGTTGATGCCGGCCGATCCGGTGATGCGTGCACGTACGCGTCTGTTCCTGTTCAACATCGAACGCGACCTGTTCAGCCATCTGCCCGATATCGTCAACGGTAGCGGCAAGGTGGCCGAAAAGGCCCGTGCTGTCGTGCGCGACAACCTGACCCAGATCGCCCCCATCTTCGCCAAGCAGAAATACATGCTGGGCGAGGATTACAGCATGCTGGACGTGGCGGTCGCGCCGCTGCTGTGGCGGCTCGACCATTACGGCATCGTCCTGCCCAAACAGGCCGCGCCGCTGCTGAAGTATTCCGAGCGCATCTTCAGTCGTCCTGCCTCATCGCCGCGCTGACGCCGGTCGAGAAGGCCATGCGCAAGTAATCCCCGGGCAGCGTTAGCTGGCAGGCCGGAAATGACCATGGAACCGATACCGCAACAGCCGTATTTCCTGCGCGCCCTGTACGAATGGTGCGTGGATAACGGCTATACGCCCTATGTCACGGTCAAGGTGGACACCGGTGCCAAGGTGCCGGTTGCCTACGTCAAGGATAGCCAGATCGTCCTCAACATCGGCCCGGCCGCCGTGCGCAACCTGCAGATGGACAATACCTGGCTGAGTTTCTCGGCCCGGTTCGGCGGTGTGGCTCAGGTCATCGAGGTGCCGGTCGCCAATGTCCTGGCCATCTATGCCAAGGAAACCGGTGATGGCATGTCTTTCAATCAGGTGGCCGGCACGGATATGCGTGGTGCGCCTGCCGCACCAACCGATGTCAACGACGATGGCTCGCCGCCCATGCCCGACCCTGAACGGCCGAAGGGCAAACCGAGTCTCAGGGTGGTCAAGTAATCAGGCCGGCATAGCTCAGTTGGTAGAGCAACCGCCTTGTAAGCGGTAGGTCCCCAGTTCGAGTCCGGGTGCCGGCACCAAGTAATGAAACGGCTTGCAGCAATGCAGGCCGTTTTCGATTTTGCTGTACCTTGCTTCATGTAATCGGCAGGGGGTAATGCAAACCATCCCTCGTCCTGTCATAATGCGAAAAAGACAGGGAGCGGCCAATGCGCCAACATACATCACACCATCGTTCCGCCCATGATTCGGACAGAGACATCGCCGGCTGGTTGATCGTGTTCGCCATCGCCATCGCGGGCGGCCTGCTAACCATGCTGACCATGTTGCTCGTGGGTCATCAATAAACAAGGCGGTTGCAGCCGGCTTTGATCGGTCAAGGCCACCGATGTCGGGGCCGTCTATAGGCTAATGGTCCAGCGACACCACGGTATGATCGCGCAGACTCAGGGCGTAGCGCTCATTGTGTTCGTTGGTGATCAACAGACGTTGTTGGCGACGGTCGAGCTCGATCTTCACGATGTACACGTCGGTCTTGTCATCCTCCATGGTGCCGTCGCCCGCACTATCGTAGATCTTTGCGATCCAGAGTTCCTTCCCGTTGGCCATGTCCTGCGCAACGATGTAGCCGCCACTCTGTTCCAGACCCCGACCGCGGCCGCCGCGCAGTTCCAGGTAACGTACGCCTGCATACTCTATCGGCCGGACCTTCGGCGGTGCAGCACGTTTCTTGGCGGGGACGGGGTCCTGCACCTCCGCGTTGGCTGGCGAGGTTTCCTGTTTGGCAACCGTGGGCGAAATATCCGGCCCCGATTCCGGTTTGGAGCACCCGGGCGTGGTCGTGAATGCAGCGATGAAAAGAGCGCCCGACGCGATCCTCGCGGCCAACTGACGCAGCGGCAACGGCAAAGGCATCACTATTTTCGCGACACGGCGCGGGAGTCGAGATCGACCTCGAACTTCTCGCCGCGCTCGTTGCAAACGATGAGGCGGTTGCCAAACCAGGCGGTGGATAGGCTGGTGATCAGCACATCCTGCTTGTCGTCTTCCATCTCGCCATCGTAGACGACGTCGTAAACTTTCAGTATCCAGAGTTCCTTGTCGCTGGACTCGTCGATGGCGGCGATGTAGCCGCCGTTTTGCTCGAGGCCGCGTCCTTTAGCACCCTTGATGGCCTCATAGCGGATACCCTTGCGTGAAACCGGTTTTGCCGATGGTCCGTGTGCTCTCATGAGATCCTCCTCGGCTCAACTGAGTACGCTGCTGCGGTCGCCCGGCGGCAACACACCGACAAGATCGAGCGTGAAGTAGGCCCAACTGTCCGCGTTGATGATCGCCTTGTTGAAGGGGAAATCCGTGGCGTCGGGTTTCAATCCGTCGAAATCGTAGCGGATGTCGTCGGTCTTCAGTTCGCGGTGGGTGAGCTCGTGAATGATCGTCAGCGCGCACTTCCATTGCTGGGATGCGCTCCGAGCCGCTTTTGTGGCGGCACCCTGCATGTAGACGACATCCATGGACTCGCCTTTATAGACGAAGGCCCAATCCTTCCAGCCACCCTTCGACCGATCCGGGGGATGGTCCGAGAAAACCAGCCTGCTGGAGTTGCATACCCCGGCAACTTTGAGCAGGCCATCACGGAGCGTGGTGACCGCCGTGTCGATCTGCTTGTCGGTGGTGTTCTGGTCGGCAAACCAGGCCTTGACCGTGCTCCTGGCCTTGGCATTGCCCAGGCTTGCCGCCGCTTTCTGAGTCCAGGTGAGGGCGAGTTGCAGTGCGTCGCACATGGCGGTCCGGGTCTTGGCGTCGTAGACCTCCGACTCGGACTTGAGCTTGGACTTGAAGGAGTTTTCCTCGCCGGTGATCTCGTCGAAGACGAACTTCGAATACGCTTTCGGTCCCGCATAGCACCAGACTTCCTGTCCGCCCCGCACCCGGGTCAGGTAGACGTGCTTGAGAAACTTGAGCGTGGCTGCGCGGTCAGCAGTCGAACCCGCAGACTTGGCGTTGCGCGCGGCAGTCAGGATGGTGTCAGCGACGCCCCCGCCGACAAAGAAGGCCGCGACGGCACCGTGCTTGGTCGAGTCCTGGATTTTCTTGCGCAACTTGTCGAGTCCCGATGCCTCGTTGGAACTGAATCCCGTTGCGCCAAGCAGCGACTGAACCTTGACGTCGGTGCGCAGAAACAGGTCCCAATCATCGGCGAATTTCTGATCGGTCACCGTCTTCAGGGCTTTCTTGTATACCTGTTCGAAATTGCTCATGCCCAGCTCCCAAACGATCTAGCCTAATCAAAAGCTACGCCACATCTTCCCTGACCACAAGGTTAATTGGCCTGGAGGCGAGTCTTGAACAAACGGGGGCGGGTCTTGTATTTGGCCTTGCCCGGCAACCCAGACCGTGCAAACGGTAGCTCGAAATCATTGAACTGGCTGCCAATGGGGCTCCAGGCTTGGCTATTGAATTCTCCTGGTCTCCCGATGTGTATATATCTTATGGCAGATTATCTTCCCCACCTTGCTGCCATACACTCACCTTGATAATCATGCATATGCAGGGATGTCGGTGGCCACCACTCCTTACTCGGTCAAAAAGATCAATATTGAGCAACTCAGGCCGGGCATGTTTATTCACGATCTGGATCGTGGCTGGATGGATCACCCCTTTCTGCGCAACCAGTTCGCCGTAGATAACGCCGAAACAATCCGGAAACTCCAGCAGCACGGTATTCGAGAGGTCTACATCGATGCCGGCCGGGGACTGGATGTCGCCGATGCGCACGACAGCCAAGTCGTTCAAGAAGGTATCGAGCTTGAGTCGAGAGGCCTCGGCCAGGAAAGTACTGCCTTCAAGACAGCCACATTGCGCGAGGAGATGGCCAGGGCGCGGACGCTTCACAAGGAAGCGAGCCGGATCGTCCACAACATCTTCACCGACATTCGCCAGGGTGGGCAGTTCAAGGTGGAACTGGTCGAGCCACTGGTCGAGCAGATGATCGACTCGATCTTCCGCAACCAGGACGCTCTACTGCCCCTGTCCCGCCTCAAGGAACACGACAACTACACCTTCCAGCACTCGGTCTCCACCTGCGCCCTCATGATCGCCTTCGCCCGCGGCCTGGACATGCCGCGGGAAACCATCCGCGAAGTTGCCACCGGCGCATTGCTGCATGACGTCGGCAAGGCCGGCATTCCAGATGAGATATTGAAGAAGCCTGCACAACTGACCGAAGAGGAATTTCTCCACATGAAGTCCCACGTTGTGCAAGGTTTGATCCTGCTGCAGCAAACCCCGGGCATCGGCAACATCGCCCTGGACATCGTCGGCCAGCACCACGAGCGGATTGACGGCTCCGGCTATCCGAACAAGTTGCAGGGCGATGAAATCCAGCTTCACGGCCAGATGGGCGGCATCGTCGACGTCTACGATGCCATTACCTCCGATCGCCCCTACCACAAGGGCATGCCCCCCACTCGGGCGTTGGCCAAGATGCTGGAACGGAGCAAGCACCACTTCAGGCCGGAACTGGTCCGCACCTTCATCAAGGCCATCGGCATCTACCCCACGGGCACACTGGTCAGGCTCATCAGTGGCCGGCTGGCCATCGTCACCGAGCAGAATGAGGGGAAATCACTGCTGCCGGTCGTGCGTGTCATCTACAACAGCAAGTGGCGCCACTATCTGGAGCCGGAGGAGATCGACCTGGCCAAACCTCGGTGTCAGGAGCACATCGTCGGACATGAATCCTTCGAGGAATGGGGTATCGACCCCAGCCGTTGGTATTACGGCTGATGCCGGGGTTTCTGCGCCAAGCTTGGCAGGCACCTTGCTCATGAGCCCACGTTTCGATCTGCGCCTGCTGATCTACGCCTTGTCCGACGCCCTCGACCTGGTGAGTGGCGACAACCATTGCCATGGCAAACGCGTAGCGCTCATCGCCGTGGCGTGTGGCCGGCAACTGGGGTTTTCACAAAAGGTCCAGAATCTGCTTTTCTACATCAGCCTGATGCGGGACTGCGGAATTTCCAGCACGGTCATGCAGCGGAAACTCTTGCACGCGGTGCAGGATCCGGATCTCGAGGCGCACAGTCTGGCAAGTGCACAGTTGATGACGCAGAGTGCGCTGCTGGCGCCCCTGGCGCTGATAGTCAGACACCATCACACACCCTGGACGGAACTGCAGAAACTGGATCTTGGCAAGGAGGCCCTGATTCTGAGCAATCTCGTCTTTCTCGCCGACCGCGCCAACGCCCTCATCGTTCCATACCTCGGCCAACCTTTGATGCCGCACAAGGAAACCATCCGGCAGGCCCTGAATGGGCATCGCAACGAGTTGTTCGCACCCAGTCTGCTCGATGCCTTCCTGGCCGCGTCGGCCTCCGATGGCTTCTGGCAGCTTCTGGAACCCGCCCGCATCCAGGGACAACTGGACGCTACTCTGGGCAGAATGCCTGCCCATAACATCGATCTGAGCGGAGTGCGTCAAATCGCCCAGTTGTTCGCCCAGGTCGCAGATGCCAAGAGCCCCTACATGGCTGGACATTCGCTGCGGGTAGGCCTTTTGGCCAGCTACCTGGGCGAACGGATGGGAATGTCTGAAAACGACTGTGCGATGCTGGAGATCGCCGGACTCCTGCATGATCTCGGCAAATTGCAGACGCCGGATGAAATCCTCAACAAGGTGGGCGCGCTTAGTGCCGAGGAACGTGTCCAACTGGATCGGCACGGCCTGGTTGGTTTTCGTATCCTCAAGCGAGTGCCGGGTCTGGAAAAGGTGGCCGTCTGGATCGCCTACCTTCATGCCTCGCATGCCGCTCCCTCACGCACGCCTGGTGTGCGCCGCAGCAAGCAGCCGCGCGAAGCAAGCATCCTGGCCGTAGCGGAGGCCTTTCAGGCCATGCTGCAGGAGCGACCGCACCGTCCGCCCATGACACCGCCCAAGATCGTCAGCACCCTGCATCGGCTTGTGGAAAATAACGAACTGGATGGTCAGGTGGTGGATCAACTGGTCAAGCATGTCGATGCCTGCTGGTCGCTGGCCAGTGGCATCGATGTAAGCAGGTGGAAGACCGCGATGGTCGAGCCCCTCCAGGCCAAGGAGCCGAACGTATCCGAGACCACCGGTCAGGCCAGTGCAGAGGAGGGTGATGATCACCGTCTTGTGGAGGCGGTCCTGGCCAGCGGCATCCGCATCCCATCCATGCCTGTCGCCCTGCAGGGGCTTGCCAGTCTGCGCGCGGATCCCGATGCCGGCCCGCGTGAATTCGCCGCCCTGATCAACAAGGATATGGCGCTGGCCGGCGCCATCTTCCGGGTCGCCAATTCCCCGGTGTTTCATCGCGGCATCAAGGTGGATACGATAGAAAAGGCGGTGGCCGTGCTCGGCCTGAAATACACGGAGGCGGTGGTGACCAGCGAGGCCATGCGCCATGCCCTGGACGATCCGGGCAGTGCCCAGGCCATGAAGGTCCTTTGGGACCATCTCTCGGCGGTGGCCGATCTATGCGTCCGGATTCGCACCAAGCTTAAGATTTCCGGCATCACGCTGGAAAACGCCTACACCATCGGCATGTTCCACGATTGCGGCGTCGCCCTGCTCAGCAAGCGCTACGCCGGCTACGCCAAGGCCATAGGCCTGAACGGCAGTTGTGCGAATGTCCTGAGTCTGGATCGGGATTTCCAGAGCAGTCACACCATACTGGGGCAGATGGTCGGGAAAAACTGGCAATTGCCACCGGAACTCACTGCCGTCATCCGTTACCACCATGATCTTTCGCCGCCATCCCTGCCGGCACCGGCTGACCAGTTGATCGCGCTGCTGCAACTCGCATTGCATATACACCAGCGGCAAAGAGGCATGGATGACGGCGAATGGGCGCAAGGCTGGCGGGAGGTGGTTGGTGAGCGATTGGGCGTGGGCGATGACACGGTGGAAGCACTCCTCGAAGACTTCATCCAGGGAGATGAAGTCTTGTTTGCCCATGAATCAGCCAGATCTCGTTGACGCAGGTTGACAGGGTACGTCCGTAATGGGCAGATGGCATTTTCGTGCCATGGCTGTAACCTACGTCCATGGTCACAATGCAGCCTTGATTTGCAAGGAGATATGAATGAACGGCAACAATAGGGTGGTGAGAACGCTGATCGTGCTGATGACCACGTTCGCAGCCGGCTCGGCCCAGGCCGGTTTCATGGACATGTTGAAAGATGCGCTGGGGACTAACAAGACGTCGACCCCCGCTGCGGCAACGTCTCCAGTGACGGCCGCGACAACGCCTCTGTCCCAGGATGAGATTGTCCGTGGCCTCAAGGAGGCGCTGGCCAAGGGCGCGCAAGGCGCAGTCGCCAAGCTGGGCAAGGACGGCGGCTTCCTCAACAATGCGGCGGTCAAGATCCCCATGCCGGAAAGCCTGGCCAAGATCGAGAAAACCCTGCGCAAGCTCGGTCAGGACAAGTACGCGGACCAGTTCGTGACGACCATGAACCAGGCCGCCGAGAAGGCGGTGCCGGAAGCGGCCGGCATCCTGGCCGATACGATACGCGACATCACCCTGGACGATGCCCAGGCCATCCTGAAGGGTCCTGATGACGCCGCAACCCAGTATTTCCGCAAGAAGAGCGAAGCCAGGCTGGCCGAACGCTTCAAGCCCATCGTCACCCAGGCGACCGATCAGGCCGGCGTGACCTCGGCCTACAAGAAGATGGTCAAGAAGGCCGGCCCGCTCGCCAGCATGCTGGGTGCCGGCAACGAGGACCTGGATGGTTATGTGACCCAGAAGTCGCTCGATGGCCTGTTCAAGATGGTGGCCGAGGAGGAGAAGGCCATCCGCGCCAATCCGGTCGAGCGCACGACCGACCTGCTCAAGAAGGTGTTCGGCAGCCTGGTGAAATAGACGGCGGCGTCAGCCGCCGGCCGCCCGCCTGGCGACGATGAAGGCGCCAAGCTTCTTGTCGGTGTTGAGGATGTGATTCACCAGCCAGTTGTTCAGGAAGGTGATCAGGTCTTCCCGCGAGATCGGCATGCCGGCGCGCAGATTGTCGCGCACGGCAACCACCCGGCTGGAAAAGCTGCGGTGCTGTTGCAGATGCCGTTCGGCGTCTCCGGTGCCGGCCTCGTGGTAGCCATATTCCTGCATCAGACCTTCCTCGGTTTCGAAGTGATACAGGGCATAGCTCAGCAGGTCCTGGGTGATCTCCTCGACGAAGTCGATGCTGACGTCGCCGGCCAGCTTGGCATTGGCCTCGTTCAGCGTGTTGACCAGGATATGGTGCTGCTCGTCGATCTCGGCTACCCCGGTGTTGAAACTGTCGTCCCACTCAATGGGTTCGTAACCGGTCATGGTCCTGTCTCCTGCGAGGCTTTGAAGGGAAGCGGGCGCGGTTTGTGGCTCAGCAGGCCGCGCATGGTTTTCAACAGCGACAACAGATTCAGATGCTCTTGCAGCAGCATTTCCTCGTCGATCCTGGCCTGCTCGATGTTGCCATCCCGATGGTGGGCGCCAAGCCGGCTGGCTATCTGGTGAATGGCGTTATGATGTTGTTCGATCTGGCGGAATTCATCATATTTGCGGAAATGCTGGGTGCCAGGCTTGTTCAGCCAGAGGCCGAACGGACATTGCTGCTCATCCATCATGGCATCGATGTACCGGTTCTGCTGACATAGGTCGATGACATGGTTGACCCAGGCCCGGTGATTGGCCTCGGCCAACAATAATTCAAAGTGGTCACGCGAGGGTCTTGGGCTTGTCGACAGATGCCAGAGCGGGTCGGGTTGGAAAGTCCGCAGCCAGGCCGCCAGTTTTTCGGGTGGCATGGGCCGGGTCAGACTGTGGCCCTGGATGAGGTTGCAACCCAGTTCGAGCAGGGTGAGCAGATGCTCGATCGTCTCCACGCCACCGGCGACCACCTGGCAGCCGAAGGGTGACGCGAAACCGACCACGCCGCCCACGATGGCGAGATCCTCCGGAACATCGAGCATGTTCTGGATGAAGCTCTGGTCGATCTTCAAGGTATCGGCTACGAGGCGTTTGAGGTGCAGCAGCGAGGCGTAGCCGACGCCGAAATGGTCGATCGCCACGCGCAGGCCGAGCTTATGGCACTTGCGGATGACTTCCGCCGTGGCGTTGATATCCGCCATGACGGTGCTTTCGGCAATATCAATCCGCAGGCGCTGGCTGATTTCAGGGGGGTGTTCAGCGAGCTTGGCGGCCAGTCGCGTGGTGAAGTCAGGTTGAGTGATGTGACGGGCAGAGATGTTGACGCCGACATCCAGGGCGATCCCGTCGGCGTGCCAGGCGGCAATCTGGCGCAAGGCCTCGTCGAGAACCCATTCTCCGAGTGTGGTGCTGAGCTCGTCCTGGTCGATCAGGGGGAGAAATTCAGAGGGAGCCAGCAGGCCGAGTACCGGATGCCGCCAGCGTATCAGGGCCTCGATGCTCTCCACCTGGCCTTTGCGGCAGTCCACGATGGGCTGGTAGTAAAGTACGAATTCAGCGCTCCTGATGGCCTTTTCGATCTTGCGCAGCAACACCCGGTGGGCCTGCAATCGCATGTCAAGTTTGCGGTCGAAGAACTGGAAACGGTTTTTCCCGGCCTCCTTGGCCTGGTACAGGGCGGTATCGGCATGTTTCAGCAGCAGATCGGGTTCGGTGCCGTCACCGGGAAACAGCGCGACGCCGGCACTGGCGCCGATCTTCACGACCTGGCCGGCGATCAGATAAGGCTGGCTTACCCGCGACAGGATACGGGCCAGGGTTTGTTCGCATTCGGAAACCTTGTGGATGCCGCACAGCAGCAGGGCGAATTCATCACCGCCGATGCGCGCCACGGTGTCGTCGCCCCGGATCGACTCCTGCAGGTGGACGGCTACTTCGCGCAGCAATTCATCGCCCGCCTTGTGGCCGAGGTTGTCGTTGACCGGCTTGAAGTTGTCGAGGTCGAGCATGCAGACCGCAACCATGTCCTTCATCCGGCGGCTGCGAGCCAGGCTGATCCGCATGCGTTCAGCCAGCAACAGCCGATTGGGCAGCTGGGTGAGGGCGTCGTAGCTGGCCAGGTATTCCAGTCGCTGGCGGTGCTCGATGAATTCGGTGATGTCGGTTGCCGTGATGACCGCGCCCAGGATTTGGCCGCTGTCGTCCTTGATGGGGTTGCCGAAGATCCTGAGCCAGATGGCTTTGCCTTCAGTCTGGCAGATCGTCATCATCTGACTGTTGACCGGCAGGCCGGTGGCAAGAACCCGGGCGACCGGCATTTCATCCGGCCGGTAGGCATTGCCGTTTTCCTGCAGGCAATCGCCGTAAACTTGGTCTTGTGTCAGCTGGTCGGCCTCGACGTGGCCGAAGATTCTTGCCGAGGCCGGATTGGCCAGCACCAGCTTGCCCGAGGCATCCCAGATCTGAATGACTTCATGCGCCAGCGTGAGCGCTGCCTGGAGTGCCGACCTGTCCGTTTCCGAGCGATCGACCAACAGGCTGGCCCAATCGATTCTCGGTTTCCGGCCGGGACTATTCGGTTTCATGGCTTGAAACCCGGCATGACCGGCGCCAGGGCTCTAGCCGGCAGGCGCGGTGACTTGTTAACCCGCATGCCGTCAATGGCGTGAACAAGCGGATAGCCAGCCTGGAGATATAGGCAGCATCCGGGCGCGCCGACAAGCAGATACCATCGACAGCGGCGCTGTATAGGCCGTGCCGTTCGGATTGATCTGACGAGTTCATTTGTTTATGTCGAAGCGGATGATCCACTGGCTGAATCAATGACCTGATATGGCGAGGTGCTCTTGAGGGTGGAGTATAGGCCTGACCGGTGCAACGCGAACCAGCCTGAGGGATGCGATTCGGAACTTAATTTGCTTTCCGGCATGGTTCGGGCTGTCAGAAATAGGTAATGTGTACCATGACAAGTTAGAATTGATTAACGTCCATAATTTGAAAAAGGTTAAGTTTCGAGGCATGGATGGAGTGCGGGGGTCTTCTGGGTTCCAGAGGAACTGATCCGGCCTGGATTAAGCAGATAGGCGGTGTATTCGGCCTCTGGCTTGAAGACAGTTTGGCGAGGTGATTTCAGGATGAGCCAGCAACACGAGGCAAGCGTTCAAATTAACGGTGTCATTAGCAAGATGAATCGACCTACGGTATTTGTCGTCGATGACGACGCTTCAATTCGTTACAGCCTGGGCATGTTGCTTGAGACTGAAGGCTTTTCGGTTCAGACGCATAAGAGCGGCGAGGATTTTCTGGCCGCTTATGACCACAGCAATCAGGGTTGTCTGATCCTGGATCTTCGCATGCCGGGTATGGGGGGGCTTGAGGTGCAGGCCGAACTGCTCAAGCAGGGCGCCCGGCTGCCGATCATCTTTCTGAGCGGGGTCGGTGATATTCCGGCAACGGTCGATGCGATGAGGGCCGGCGCTGAAGACTTCCTGACCAAGCCGACCGATTCCAGCGTGCTGCTCGACAAGGTACGGGCACTGCTCGACAAGTCGTATCGGGTCGAAGCCGCGGCCAGGGAAGGTGAGGTATTGCGCGCGCGACTGGATGAACTGACCGGGCGCGAGCGCGAGATTCTCGGCATGGCGATTTCCGGCCGTTCCAGCAAGGGCATTGCCCAGCAGTTGGGACTTAGCCAGCGTACGGTGGAAAACCATCGTCTGCGCATCAACAAGAAGTTGCAGACCGGAAATCTGCTTGAGTTCTACCATCGCGCCGCACGCTGCGGCATTGAACTGGAATTGCCCAGCAAGGACAACTGAGCCGGGGGCGTGACTGCCCTGTATCATGGCAGTCCCCTATCAGGACACAGCGGATGCATGCGGTTTACCCGTCTACCTTATCGGGAAGATAGCGCCGATCTGTTCGATGCCATTGCCGGCGAGCCCTGGTCCGTCTTCCTCGACAGCGGCCGTCCCGGCGCCACGGGTGGCCGCTGGGATATCCTGGCCTCCCGTCCGCATGCGACGCTTACGACCTCCGGCGACCACACCCGTATCGAGACCCGCTCCGGTGTCCTGGTCAGTGAAGAAGACCCACTTGTTCTGCTGAAAGAATGGCTCGGTCGTGCCGAGTCCTCCGGTGCATTCCCGTTCGCGGGCGGGGCCATCGGTTACTTTTCCTACGATCTGGCGCGGCGTTTGGGCGAGTTGTCGGCGACTGGGAAGGATGCCGACGGCCTGCCTGACATGGCGGTCGGTCTGTACGACTGGGCGTTGCTGGTCGATCACGAAACGCGCGCGACCCATCTGGTCAGCGCCGGGCGCGACTCCCAAACCGGGCGGGACTGGGAGCAACTGATCGAGTTGTTTTCCCATCCCGTTCCGACCGATAGGGCTGACTGGACCGTGTTGGCCGGGCCGGAATCGAACCTGCCCTGGCCGCGTTACCGGCAGGCGCTCGATCGGGCACAGCGTTATATCGCCGAAGGCGACTGTTACCAGATCAATCTGACCCAGCAATTCACGGCGTCGGTGCGGGGCAGTCGCTGGCAACTCTACCGTGCGCTGAGGCGGATCAACCCGGCGCCCTTTGGCGCTTATCTGAATCACCCGGCCGCCCAAGTCCTGTCCAGCTCGCCGGAGCGCTTCATCGAACTGCGTGGTGACCGGGCCAGCACCCGTCCGATCAAAGGCACGCGACCCCGTGGTGCGGACCCGGAATCCGACCGCGCGCTGGCCGCCGAGCTGCTTGCCAGCGCCAAAGACCGGGCCGAAAACCTGATGATTGTCGACCTGTTGCGCAACGATCTCGGCAAGGTTTGTCGGACCGGTTCGGTGACCGTGCCTGGCCTGTTCGAGCTGGAGAGCTTTGCCAACGTGCACCACCTGGTCAGCACCATCACCGGCACCCTGATGCCCGGCCGCGATGCCCTCGACCTCTTGCGGGCGACCTTCCCTGGCGGTTCCATCACCGGCGCCCCCAAACGCCGGGCGATGGCGATCATCGACGAACTGGAGCCGCACCGGCGCGGTCTCTATTGCGGTGCAATAGGTTACATCGGCTGCAATGGCGACATGGATAGCAACATCGCCATCCGTACCCTGGTCAGCCAGGGCGAAAGCATCCGTTTCGGGGTCGGCGGCGGCATCGTCGCCGACTCTGTTGCCAAGCTTGAATACCAGGAATGCCTGGACAAGGCTGCACCGATGCTGCGTTTGCTGAAGCCGCCTACGGATGGGTTTGTTTAGCCGGCTCAGGTAGAATCGCGGCGACCGGAGGCAAAACCGGCGTGCCGAGGTTAATAGGAAGCGTGGCAGAGTGGTTGAATGCACCGGTCTTGACAATGTTGCGCAGCGACATTGCGGCGCAGGCTCATATCGGCGCAGCCGATGTGAAGCCGCGTAGCGGCGGCCGGAGGCAAAACCGGCGTGCCAAGGTTAATAGGAAGCGTGGCAGAGTGGTTGAATGCACCGGTCTTGAAAACCGGCGTGCCGCAAGGCATCGTGAGTTCGAATCTCACCGCTTCCGCCAGAACAATAGCGGCCCGTTATCGGGCTGTTTTTATATCCGGCTCTGGTGCTTATTCCTCGACGCAGATCGACCTGTTCTTGACTGCGATGGCGGTCTGGATGACCAGGCCGGCGATGACCACGGTCGATATCCCGAGCAGGATCCCGGACAGGCGCAGATAGAGCGTGCTGCCGGTTTGCTGGAACATGATCAGGGTGGCGACGGTGATGGCGGCCAGCGGGAAGGAATAGGCCCACCAGGACAGAAAAAACTTCAGGCGGGCGAACCATTTCGCCTGGAAGAACAGCAGCAGGGTGAAGAATAGGGCGGCGTTGTAGAGTATGTGGGCGAAGGCGTCGACGCCGCCGGTCAGCTTCACGTAGGACAGAAAGCCGACTGCCGGCGGGGCGATCAGGATGAACAGGGTGGGCATCAGGCGTTCCGGCAGGCTGCCATGGAAGATGACCCGGTTAAAAATGATGGTAAGCAGTATCGGCCAGAAGGTCAGGCCGACGCTGAAGAAGAACCAGGAGACTTCGGCCGGGGCGTGTGTGACGCCGGCGATGGGCACCAGGATGTTGCCGACCACCGGGATGAACCAGGCCGGGTTCAGGTGGGCGATTTCAAATTTGCTGTGATGGACCCACTGGGTGATGACATACAGGGTCAGCAGCAGATGGGTTACCGTGCCGACCAGCCAGAGCAGTTTCGAATAGGCCGGGTTGATCGGCAGCCAGGCAATCGAGAGCAGGATGAGTCCGATGGAGAGGGTCGGCACGAAATTCATCTTGACCGGATGGCCCCATTCCTTCACCACGCTGTCGCGATATTTCATCGCCTTGGCGCCGTAGAACCCGGCCAGGGCGATGAACAGCAGGGTGCTGACTGCCAGCAAGCCGTTGCTCATGTGGAACGGCAATTGCAGGATGGCCTCGGCGCGTTGCCAGGCGATGGTCAGTCCGCCGAGGCCCATGACAGTAGCAAACCAGGAGGCGGGAAAGTGTTGCAGCCGGGAGATGGGTATTTCGCTCATGTTCGGTGGCCGTCATGGCCCGGAGTTCTCCGGGCCGGGTGGATTACAGGGGCTTCTTAAGCGATACCGCACCACGCAGCATGTTGGGCAGGTAACCGGTGGCCTGGTCGTTCGGGTACTCTGTGGCCAGTCTGGCCTTGACGCCTTCCGGAATGGTTTCCAGGGTGCCGTGGCAGGTCATGCAGACGCCCTGGGCGACCAGACCCTTCATGTAACGGAAGGACTTGGCACCGCCTTCCTGGACCACTTCGCCGTATTCCAGGTCGGCCGCCGACGCGCCCTTGGCCAGACGCTGCTCGAAGTCATGCAGCACCTGGCTCTCCCAGGCGTCGGGCACGCTCTTGGGGTTGCGGTTCTTGAAGCTCACGCGGCTGACCTTGACGCCCTTTTCCGCCGAGATGGCGGCGGCGATCCTGGGTGCGCGTTCCTTGCATACCAGGATGGCCTGTTCAGGGCCGGCCTCCTTCATGGCTGTTTTCAGTTCCCCACCCAGGGTTTGCGCCAGCTGATTGACTGTGGCGCGAGCCTCTTCAGTATATGCAGCCCGTTGCTCCGGGCTCGGGGCGGTGGCGCAGGCGGTCAGCAGGATTGTGGCGATGGCGGCTGGGTAAAGATGGCGCGTTTGCATGGGCTCCCTTTCATGTGTGCTGGATGGTGTTCGAGACGTCGGTTCTTTCCTGCTTCTTCAGCTACACGCCGACGCGGGTGGTCACTGTGTGTTGTTTTGCATGCCCGGGTCAATGGTGGTGGTGCAGCCCGGACCGGTTGCGCATGTGGTCGGCGACCTTGACGAAGGCCGTGTAGAGTTCCTCGCGCAGGGATTCGGACTCGACGACGTCGGCCAGCGCCATCTTCATGCACATCAGCCATTGGTCACGCTCGGTGTCGCCGGTGGCGCTAAGCAGAAGG
>Ga0265297_10003055_pt1 | contig 31514 bp, 46 predicted proteins | sample Munlanlwell13791_FD_192502 | JGI IMG/M metagenome (GOLD analysis project Ga0265297, IMG submission 192502) | Leachate microbial communities from a municipal landfill in Southern Ontario, Canada - Leachate well 137-91 | ecosystem: Engineered > Solid waste > Landfill > Unclassified | place...
TCTTGCGACATTCGCAGCGGTAATGCGGTTGTCCGCTCTACCTCTGGCAACTTGCGAAGCGCTTTAACCGCGACTTCGAGAGCAGATGGGATTTTTATAATGCCGGCGGCGATGGCGGCCTGTCGAGCAGATGTGTACTCGCCCTTTGCCAACTTCTCGGCGATGTCCGGGCGATCGCGCCAGAGCCGGCGGATGAGGTAGGTCTTACACGTAGTCCCTTTCTTAAAGGTGATTATATCACCTTTATTGGATTCCTCAACAGTGGGTCTCCGGTGATCTGCAAGGGGCTTATCCTTCAGGAACTCCGCGAGCTCTTGTGTTGATAGTTTCCCGACCCCGACGATGTACGCGAGGTCTTTGCCCAACCCCTCTGGCTCCGGGTGCGTCACGAACTCCAAGAACGACGAGAAGTATTCGCCGCCCCTCTTCTGGAGACGTTCCCACCCCCGATACTGACCGAACCGCCGGATATCCCTCTCAAATTTCGTGCGGTCTTGCCCATCTTCGCGAAGTTGCCGGATAAGACTGCCGCGAAGAAATGTTGCCCACGGCCCGGTCCCCTCGAATGCAGACGGATCCCCTATTTCCGCATCCATGTTTACGGTTCGCGTACGCATGGTGGAACACCCCCTTCGGAGTCATAGACGAGGTAATGCCCATATTTTGAGTTTAGCCACGATAATGAGTCTTCTAACTCATCCACACTTAATCGGTTGAGACCCCGATACCGATTATGTGCGTGCAGCTCGGTTGCAGTCGTGCCGTACGGGGCACCCCTGCACATATCCACTCGTTTCATTTTTTTGTCGAGGTCTTTTCTCAGAATGACCTCCAATTCCCTGGGCGTTTTTTCGGGAATCCCGCGGCGTGTACTCTTTGGGATCTTGTCGATGATTGTCTGAAGGCTGTCGCCACCTATATTCTGAAGGGTTTCGAGAAGCTTTACGGCGTCCTTTTCAGAGATGTTGACCCCGCTATTCTCTATCAGCACTTTCGCGATATTGGTAATGGAATGTCCTCCGAGCGATGACATTCCAACTCCATACCTTTCATCACCATACATCTCAATCGTCACCAACTACACTTAGCTCACATACGTGTACAATGAATCGAGAAAATGTGAACTAAGTGATGAAAGTAAAGTGTGTGATGTATGTGTGATATGAGCGGTAAGTGCCGGGCCGATTCCTTTTCTCTTTAAGGTATCTCATTGGGGAAAACATAGTTTCATATACGCACACACAATATTATACAACTGTCCACATTATACGGAGAATTTACCCATGAGTACAAAAGAACTAACACAAGGGGATAGGACGGCGCTCGAAATCCCGATGCGGAGCGGGAACGACCTGTATGTGGCGTCGTTCGTCGCTGCCATCGCCGCGGTCGACGGGGCCATCTCGTCCATGAACAGCATCACCGATTTCCGGCCCGTGCTTTTAACGCGGCAACTCATCGTGAGAATCACCGACGACGAGATCCGGTACAGGCTCTTCGCCAAGCTCGACGAGATGATCGCGAAGATCGACCAGGCGAAGCCGCCCGACGAGCGAGCGCAGGAGCGGTTCAAGATCCTGCAAATCATCGAAGGTGAGTGCGTCGCGTTCCTCGACGAGCACGTCGGCGTCTCCCGTAAAATGACAATCGCGGAGATGTGAGGATGTTCGCCGACCTCATCGCCGACACGCGATACCTCGGCCGCGGCGGGCGGCCGTTCGTCGAGCACGACGTACCGCCCCTCAGCCGGATGCTCGCCGGCCGCGTGACCAGCCAGTTCAACAAAGACGCCGTGCTGCTCCTCGAAGGACCGCGGGGCGGCGGAAAAAGCATGGCGCTCCTCTATCTCGCATGGCGGACGGCACAGGAGATCAGCACGATCCTGCACGGCACGCCGGACCGCTGGCGGGAGCACTTCGATATAGGGCGGAACGTCGCGGTCATCGACGAGGACCGGGTAAACGAGCTGATGGGCACGATCGGCAAGCATCAGGTACTGATCGCGGACGACGTCGGGGCCGGCGGCGCGTGGTCGAGCCGAAAATTCATGACCGATGAGAATTTCGCCTTAAACAAGATTCTGACGATCATGAGGCCACAGAACAACGTGCTCTTAATCTCGCTCCCGGAAAAATTCACCGTCGATAAGGTCGTCCGGTCTTTTTCGACCTATAACGCCAGCGTCGCGGAATCGCTCCACAACAAGGGCATCACGCTGATCAAGGTCCACAGTCACCGCACGATGTTTCAGCAGGGAAAAACCCTGTTCCCGTATTTACAGTACGGCCGCCGCAAGATCGTGCGGTTTATCGCCCGGCTCCCGCCCGCCGACCTCATCGCGGAGTACGAAAAAACGAGAAACGAGCAGACCGGCAAGATCATCGCCGCCGGTGGGAAACGGCAGGAGAAGCCGAAGGTATCGAAGAAAGAACAGGCAATGCAAGAGCACATCGACCAGTACGGCGACCAGATCGCCGCGTTCAAGGCCGAGGGGCTCACGGCATACCAGATTAGCAAAAAAATCCCGCTCTACCGGGAAACCGTACAGCGGATCATGACAAAAATGGAGGAACTATGAGCACACCAGGTATCTTTGACCCGGCCATCCCGGATCGGATGCAGCACGATTTTTCGGCCGATATCTACGAAAAAGCGATGCGCGCAGCGCAGCTCTGCGTCCAGCTAGAGCGCCTGATCCGCGATCCGCGGGGCAATATCACGATGCTCTTCGAGGATTTCCGAGAAGCCTTTGAAAGCGTGGTGATCGTATCGCAGTTCGACTCCGAGGTCGCAAAAAACGACACTCTCATCGTCTCGATCGAGGCGTGGATCCAAAAACCCATATCGAGCGTCGAGAGCGGCGCGACCGCGTATATTTTTGAGGGAACGAGAATGTTCCGGCAATATATCCAGGCCCTCGTCGCCAGCAACATACTCCAGCTCAAGAAGTCCGGGTGACTAACCCATCTGTCACAGCAAGCGGTACTATTTTATACTTATGTAGAGTATTCTCTGCTCAATGGGGAGTAAAACCGTGGAAGTCCGCTCATACCTGCGAAAAAATGTAAATACGCGGCGGAGAACTCGCGTATCGGGATATATCCGCCGAATAACCGGCCGGGGGCCGGACTGACTATGAAGATCGGCACTCTCGAGCTCGGGACGGTTAAAGACTGGCGCGAAGCCGCGCGGGACGGTATAACGGGGGTCGTTATACTCCTCGTGGTCATGCTCGTGACCGGGGGCGGCAAGGCATGACCCTGATCCCGACGCGCAAACCGTCGCGGGGCGTCCCGCTCGATTACGGCAGCGGCACCGACGACCGCATCGCCGCCGCCGAAGGACTGTATGCACGCCAGCAGGAGCGGCAGACCGTCGGAGAGCGCATCGGCGTAAGCTCAGAAGCACGGCCGCCGCCACGGGTCGAGGCGCTCCGAAGACGGATGCGGATGATCCCGCGGCGAGGGGCTGAAGACCGGCCGCTGCTCCTCGATACCGAAGCCGAAGAAGAAGAGGGCGAGCTCGAGGACTACCTTTCGACCGAACCGATCAACCAGGCGAACGATGATGCACGGATCGGCGGTCATGCCATGTGGCAGAGCCTCGGCGGGAACGCCGAAGGGTGGAGATCGAGCGAGGCGTACTTAGCGGGTGAGAACGAACGGATCCGGCAGGGCGGCGTCGCGGGAGCCTTCGGGCGCGAATCTTATGAAGCGTTCCGATCCGATGTCGATGAGTTCAAGCGCATCAGCATCGCGAACGCCATCGGGCTCGAAAGCGAAAATATCAACTCGATCAATCGGGCGGTATCTCGCGGAGACTTCGAGGGGGCGTACCGGGAGCATGGCAACCTCGACGTGGCGCTCCAGGCATCGCAGGACCGGATCGTGCGGATCGGCGGCGACCGTCTGACCGCCGACGACCGGACCGCGCTGCACAATGTCGTGGAGCAAGCACGGATCAACGTCGATCTGGCGCGGGACCAGTTCGCCGCGCAGAAGGCCGTTGATTACGAATTGAATAAGGCGGGGCTCTTCCCGTCGAAGCTCATGAGCAAAGAATTTCCGGCGGCGTTCGTGACGGCCGGTGGATCCGCCGAGGATGCCGGCTCGATCGTCGGGAAGGCGCAGCTGAGCCTGGCAACCTTCCGCGAGCAACAGCGGGCGGCGGTGGAGCTCGAGGGCGCTCTTAAGGGGTTCACGATCCGCGTGGCCGACCTCTCGAAGCTCAGCCCGATCCAGGTGGCGAGCGCGATGCCGGACGCAGCGCCGGCGGGACCGGCTCGATCGGTCGAAGTGAACATACCTCCAGAGCGGCCGGCACCCGTGCCCGAGCTCCGGATCCCGCCCTGCATGATCCCCGAACGGGCCGACCCGGCAGATTCACGAGCGCCATACAGACGGCGCATCTGCGAACACGCACGGCTCCGGCCGAGGACCACGAGCGGGCGCGGACGCCGTGCGAGTACGTGCAAACTCCTCCCGCGATGGGGTATGGAGATGATTGTCTGCGAACACCCCGATGATGCCGGGATCGTGTGCGGCGTGAAGAAACGAGCGATTAAGCGGTTACAGTATTCGGCATCGAGTCGCGCCCGTGCGTAAAAAGAGAAGAGATTAGGTTGCGGCCGGGTGTGCCCGTGCCCATTCACGGATGCGGGCCTCGATCACCGGCTCGTTTTTCATCAGTGCGTCGAATTGCTCGCGGAAGGCGCGCCGAAGATACGACTGTCCTTTTTCAGTATGGAGCATAAAATCGACCAGCGCATCCGCCTCGACCGCGGGATCCAGCTTCTCAGCCATGTGCTGCATGAGAGTACCTTTTACCATTGATTATATACGCTTTATGTTTTGACATGGCAACCATGATATGCCATACGGTTATAGTATTACGCATGACAGCTGAGAGTATCAATGCAGGAGCAGAGATGCCACGCACGAGCGTACAGATGAGCATGGCGACCAGGGACCGCATCAAGACCGTCGGCCGCATGGGCGACTCATACGAAGACGTGATCAACCGGCTGATCGATTTCTGGGAGCAGCACCACAAGGAAGAGAAGTAGACATGGCGGCCATGTGGCATCTGTCCACCACGCGCGCCATGCACTTTTAAGCCACTTTTTTCTATCGAGTCGATACTTTACTCGTCCGCGATATTTTGAGGGGCTTAAAACGCTTTTAATTGAATCGTTTATATACTCACTTCTGCGTCTGTCCACAGTCCGGGCATTGCCAACCGACCGCGACGAACCGGCCATGTGCTCCGCCCTCGCGCCGGTAGATCCTGACCATCCGCACGGGGCCGCTCGCGTGGTTGCACTCTCGAGCTTTCAAACGGGGCATGGTAATGAATACATACTTTGAAAATAAAAAGGTTAGTGCGGTCTTCTTTTGAAGGAATTTTTAGCGATACAGTTATGAACAACAGGATTGTATTTATAAAACGGTGTAAACCATGAGTGATTGTATATACTCAAGTAAATACAATACTTTCTTATAGTCATAGCGATAAGGATAGATCATGGTAGATGCGAGAGTACTGCTCAAGAATAAAATAGCCAGCGGAGAATTGACAGAAAAAGAATCGGCGCTTATATCTCTGTTTTTCAATATGAAGCGCGCCACCAAGGGACTCGCGGGGAAATCCGAAGAGAATAAAACTCGAGCTCTCGTGCAGGCGGTGAAGATGCTGCACCAGTACGGGACGACTTTTGATACCGTCACGACCGACACCGCTCTCGCAGTGTTCGCCGATATCCGCAAGGTCGAAGACGACCGCCCGATCTTCCGCATCAACTATCAACGGGATCTGATCTCGACCTTCAAGGCAGCACTCCTCTACCTCTCCGATCAGAAGTGCATCACGATCGACGAGAAGACGATCCGATCCGTGAAGACGCCGGGCATGGCGTGGGATGCGAAGCGGGCCGAGGACCTGCTTACCAAGGACGAAGCATTGAAGGTTATCGACGGAGCGAGAAACTCCCGCGACCGTGCCATGCTCAGCATGATGTACGACGGGGCGCACCGGCCGGCCGAGCTGCGGCGGCTCAAGTGGCGCGACCTCATCAGCGACGAGCACGGGTACGGGATGCGGACGAAGGTAAAGACCGGGCGGGAGCGGTGGATCCGCTATACCTTCGCGTCAACGTATATCACCCAGTGGAAGAATGACTACCCGACCGATATCAAGCCCGATGGGTTCGTTTTTGTCTCGATGCAGCGGCCCTATCACCAGCTCTCGCACCCTGGCATATGGACCATCGTTCACAAGATCGCCGACCGGGTAGGAAACAAGAAAGTAAAAGCCGGTATCTTCCGCCCATCGAAGATCACGCACGATGTGGAAGACGGTTTCGACCAGGCATACATCGCTCAAAAGTGTTGGGGCAATCTCTCCACCCAGATGATGCGAGTCTATGCCAAGCCCGGGCCGGGGTATATCGATAAGGTCGCCCTCGGCAAAGCGGGGATGCTCACCGACAAGGAGAAGATGCCGGAGAAGGTCGCGGCCCCCGTCACGGATCGGATCTGCCCCCACTGTGCGACGAAGAATCCGGCGGCTGCGAAGTGGTGCATCAATTGTCGCGGGCCGCTCACGGAAGAAGCGAGGGCGACACGATCCGATGCGGAGTCCTTCGTTAACGTCAATATTGCCAAGCTCCCGCCCGGCGACCGCGAAAAATTCATGGACGACCTCGCCGAGCGTGTCGCCCGAAAAATGGCGGCTAAGAATTAATTTTTTCTTTCTCTCGTTTTTTATTCAATTGCGCCCATTTACGGCAGTGTTTATCTTTTCGGTCGGGGCAGTACTTCGCCGTGCTTCGGACCGCGACGAACTCCTCGCCGCACAGTTGACAAATTTTTGTTTTATAGCGTTTTTCTTTCTTAAAATGCTCGTTATGTGCTTTTTTCTCCTCTTTTGTCGAGAGCGTCGTTATAAAATGGGGTTGGTTCGTGGGGATGTAAAACGACCGATGGAAATCCAAGGGGTCGCCGGAGACGTAGGGTTTCCATACCCATTTCCCGTCTGTACAAACGATATTGTTGTCCTTGCAGTATTCAACGAGCGACCGCTCTACTTCGACTCCTTGCAGCCCTTTCTCGAAGACGTACCTTCTCCACGGGCGAAGCGCCAATGTCAGTCGCGGATCTTCATGGCGAAGAATCTCGGTGATAGCTGCATCGAAGGTATCGAAATCTATTCCAACCACGTATAGCCCTTACTCTTCACAGATAATTAAACTTTCTTTATCTGTGAAATACTAAGCCGCGTAATGAATCAGTATGAAACTCTATACACTCGGCGAGACGGCGAACCTTCTCCGCGTGAGTAGAAGCACCCTTTTAAGGCTAATTAAGGGGCAGAAGTTGAAAACCTGCAATATCGGGCCTCGGCTCGTCCGCGTCGAAGAAGCCGAGATCATCCGGTATCTTCGTGCAAGCGGTTTTATGCTCCCAGAAGCGTGCCCGTCCTCCGACGCCAATCAGAATCCGGGCAACGCTACCCCCGCAAGCGGAGGCATGTAAGCATGGGGCAAACCGAGCCAAAGACCTTTCCAAAGTCGTGTCTTCGGTCCCTCCCGCTCTTCTATGCCGAAGCGCTCCAGCTCCTCGCAGAGCGTGGCATGTGCAAGCTGATCGACGATGACCTCCCGGAGGCCACAGGGTGAGTGCAAAAGGGACGGCCGCCGGCTCCTCGACCGGCAGCACGGATGGCACGCCTCGCGGACGTACAACCGTTCTTATGGCGTGCGGCCTCTTAAGCCTTTTCGCGGAGGTGCCGGCATGACCGAGCGCGTACCCATCGTGCACGAGCTCGGGCGCATCACGCTCTATGTCGGCAGAAACGGGCCGATGCTCGGCGTCTTCGCTCGTGTCTCCGTGCGGCCAGAGCTGATCGGGACGAAGCTCGACGACGTGCTCATTCAGATGCAGAACGACCTCGGCGACGTTATGACGAAGGCCGGCTTCGACGGCTACGCCGCACTCGCGGCTCTTGAGAAGGTCCAGAAGGCCGAGGGGGTGCGGCCATGACCGCCGGTACTCTTCGCACCACCGACGAACGGTATGCACGGCCTCAAAAAGCGCCGGCCGTGGTTCTTGAAGTGGACTACCGGACCGTGCCGGCGGACGAGATCAACGGATGGGGGCCGAAGTGTAAAGAGTGCGACCGCAAAATGATACGCGGAAAGTATCGCCGCACAGGTTCAAACGGCGACCATGAGTACGTCACCGCGATGCTGGATCCGCGTCGATATCCGTTCTCCGGTATGGTCGCGGAATTTACCAGCAACGGCCATACAGACTATCTCTGGATAACGGCCGACGTCTGCGATAAGCACTTCTGCGAAGTGACGCCCGAAGAGCTCGAGAAGTTTAAGCAGGACTGCAAAAATCAGACGGCGTGGCAGCAGGATCGGAGGGCGAAACAATGAACGCGGCTCTCTTCTCAAGTGCATCGCCGGAATGGCTCACGCCGGACTGGATTATCTCTGCCGTTCAAGACGTGCTCGGCACGATCGACCTCGATCCCTGCTCGAATTCTAAAGAATTCCCGAACGTGCCGGCGCTCACGACCTTCACAAAGGATTCAGAGCCGCACCCCTTTAACCGGAATTGGCGGGGCACGGTCTATATGAATCCCCCGTATGGTCGCGGGATCAACGGGTGGGTGGGGAAGTTGGTCTATGAGTACAACGAAGGCAATGTCCCCGAAGCGATCGCGCTTGTGCCGTCACGGACAGATACCGGATGGTTCAACCAGCTCGCAGATGCCGCCGTGTGCTGGTGCGCCATTGAGGGGCGCGTAAAATTCGGGCGTGGCAATGGTGGATCGAGCGACCCGGCGCCGTTCCCCTCGGCGCTGATGTACCTCGGCCATAATGTGCCGTTGTTTTATCGGACCTTCTCCGAATTCGGGCGGATCTACTATCAAGTTCCCTCGGGGGTGCACGTATGACCGCCGATTACCACGAGCTCAACCCAGACGGCATGACCTCGTATAAGGGCCAGATGGTCCGTCGCGGCGACCTTCCCGCGATAAAGGCGGCAGAAGCGCAAACGGCGGCGCTCATGGCGGTGGTTGGCACAGAAAAACAATTGTATCACGCTGATACAATCGAAAGTGGTGTGCCAGGCGCCGGCACAATTGTGCCACCAGATACCCGGATGCTCGACGCCGCTCTCGAGTACGCCAGCCGTATGTATCCGGTCTTCCCGCTGCACCGCCCGGGTGCCGGTGGTATCTGCACCTGCGGAAAGATACCATGCCCCGATGCCGGGAAGCATCCGCGGACTCTGCACGGCAAGGACGACGCCACGACCGACAAGGACCAGATCCGCCAGTGGTGGAAACCGGGGCAACAGTGGAATATCGGCCTCGTCACCGGCGAGAAGGCCGGGCTCCTCGTGCTCGATGTGGATAAAGATAAAGGCGGATTCGACAGCTTGAACGCGCTCGAGCTCAAGTACCAGAAGCTCCCCGAAACGCTGCTTATCAAGACGGGCGGCGGCGGGCTGCATTTCTACTTTGCATATCCTCGCGGCGCGAAGATCAAGAGCGGCACGGAAGTACTCGGGCCGGGCCTCGATATCAAGGCGGAAGGCGGGTATATCGTCGCGCCGCCGAGTCTGCATAAATCAGGAAACGAATACGCCGTGCTCCGCGAGGCGCTCCCCCTCGACGCGCCGTCGTGGTTTCTCGCGCTGCTCGGCTCGAATGGATCCGGATCGAAGGCACCGGCACCACCAGTGCCGGAGAAGATCATCGACGGGTCGCGGCACTCGTGGCTCGTTTCCCTCGCAGGGACGATGCGCCGGCGTGGTATGACAGAAGAGAGTATCTTCTCCGCGCTCATGGCCGAGAACCTCGCGCGGTGCGTGCCGCCGATGGGTGAAGACGAAGTGCGGAGTATCGCGGCGAGTTCGATGCAATGGACACCGACCGCGCCGCCGGGCGTACCGGCGATACCAACCGCGACCGTCGACGCCCTCCCCGACGTGGTGCGGAAGTATAACCCGGTACTCGAGGTGCGCTTAACACCGGGCCACTTCATCACCGAGTACATGGATATCCAGACCTCGCGCTCGGATGCCTACCCGGAGTATCACTTCGGTATGGCGCTCGCGCTCCTTTCAATCGTGTGCGACCGCCAGGCAGTGATGCGGTTCGAGTACGGCAATATCTTTCCGAACGTCTGGATATGCTGCCTCGGCCTCACGTCGGTATCTCGGAAGACCACCGCGATCAATGCAGGATCGGCCATTATCGACAGCGTGATGCCCGGCATCAAGCTCCCGGAAGCGTTCAGCCCGGAAGGGTTCATCGAAGAGATGGCAGAGAAGCCGCACGCCTACCTTATCCAGGATGAAGCGGCGGCGATGCTCTCGGCGATGTCAAAGCCGTATATGGGCGAGATGCGCGATCTATTCTGCCTGCTCTTCGACGGCAAGGACTATCACCGGAAGCTGCGGACCGGGAAGAAATCCGAGAAAACATCCTTCGATATCAACGGGCCGTACCTCACGATGGTACTCGGGACCACGCCGGAGCGGTTCAAGGAAACCACGCAGATCATTGATATCCAGTCTGGGTGGCTCCTGCGGTTCGCATATCTCCACCCGGATTATCCGAAGGAATGGAAACCACCGCAAAAAATCAATAAAGACCTCGTGCCACGGTCGATGGCGCTCGCACGCCGCGTGCAGGATCTCGCGGATCTCTTCAAGAACCAGCCTCACTATATCGAGTTCGAGCTCTCCGAGGATGCGCTCGCTGCCTTCACGGCATGGCTCAAGCGGCGCGAGGTGGACCTCATCGACAGCGCAGATGAATCGAAGAGTGCGATGTTCAGCCGGCTCCAGGCTACGGCATTGAAGTTTAGTATGCTCTTCACTATCGGCGGCAGGAGCTTCATCGACGAAGCGAAGGCCGGCGGCATCGTCACCGTTCACACGCCCTATATGGCAGAAGCGATCCGGCTCGTTGATGAATACTTCGAGCCGGTCGGCCTCGCCGTAATGAAGCTGGTGGAGCAGAACCGCGTCGGTAATAACCAAGATAAGATCGTGGACCTCGTGAAGCGACACGGTCGGATCAAGCATATGGATCTGATGCGAGCGATGCATATCTCGAAGCGGGATCTCAATGAAGCAATCGAGGCGCTTCTCGAAAGTGAAGAGATCGCCGCGGCGAGTGTGTCAACCGGCGGCAGGCCGGCGATCTGGTATAGCATCAACCATACCGACTGACATACTCCCACGGCTAAAGCCTGTGGGGTTCTAACGTTGCCGGGCATTCCAGCAGTGCGTCGTGGGGTATCAGTGCTCCCATTGTACCCATCTCTTTCTGGATACAATCGATCATGCTCATCTGACGGAGTGCAATGTTGAATGCCGCATTCACATCAGCATGATCAACGTGCCCGCAGACCGGGCACTTGAACTCCTTTCCCTGCCGTTGACCTCGCGCACCACACCGAGAACAATCCTGCGAGGTATACGCCGGATCAACGTAGAGGACAGGAACGCCGAGCAGCTTGGCTTTGTATTCTACAAACTGTTGCAGTTGATAGAACGACCAACTGTGCAGGGCGTATCTGAACGAACGGTGTTGTTTCCTCGTCTTGCGGATACCGTTCAGATCCTCGAAGACGAGCGCTGCGTGGAGACTCTTCGCCACATCGACAACCTTGCGGCTGATCTTGTGGTTCAGGTCTCGCACGATTCGACTCTCGCGGTCTTTCACCCGTTTCAGCTCCCTGAAGCAACCTTCTCGTTGAAGACGCTTGCGGATTGCTGAATACTTACGGTGGACGTGCAGTGCCGATTTGCCAAGTTTTTCGACCTTCCCGGTCTCCGGGTTGGCAATGACTGCAACGTGCCCGGTCGTGTTCCGGTCAACCCCGATGAACTGTCGGGGTATCATCTCCGGTAGCTCCGGCACGGTGCATGAGATATAGGCGAACTCCCGGTCGATCTCGATCTGGTTGACCTTCTGGAAGGCGGGAAACTGATAGTGCAGGGTTAGATCCAATGGCACGACGCGGATCGTTCGGGCATCGGGATCGACTTTGATGGATTGCCCCGGTACAACAAGGTTGACATTCCGTACTCGCTTGATCGTCTTCTGACTCCCGTACTTCTTGAGGATCTGGTTGGATATCGCAGATTTCAGACCGATCTCCTTGACAGCCTTGGAACTTCTACACGTCGGATTCCTGACTGCAAACTCTGCTACGGCAAACGCTTGTTTCAGTTCGGTACTGAAATCTCTGCCGTGGCGGAGTTTGTAGGTCAGCAACACATTAGTTCCTCTTTTGATCCTCGATATACTTCTTCACGACTTCCTCGGAGATGTGTCCGCAGGACTCGACATAGTAGCTGCGAGTCCACAACGAGGGCAATCGCGTGCGTAGGGGTTCAAACTCCTGACGGAGTATTCTCGACGTATACCCTTTCAACTGTTGCACGATCCAGTGTGGGCTGGCGGTCGGTTTCGTCTTGACAAATAAGTGGAGATGATCCGGCATAATCTCCAGCGTCTCGACGCTGACACCGATCTCGGATGCCTTCTCTTTGAGAAGAACTTCCAATCTGTCAGAAACGGGCGGTTGAAGCACTTTCCGCCGGTATTTCGGACACCATATAATATGATACCCGACGTTGTAGACCGTGGTATTCGAGTGCGTCCACCGTTCTTTTGGCATCTATATAATTATTAGTGTGCCACCAATATAAGGTTTTCGTGGTAGGTAGACGCATTCATCCCACGACTAAAGTCGTGGGCTTTCTGCTACTTTGATCGTAACCTTTATCTCTCTTCGCAGAAAACAACCAAATGCAACGGGACAGTTGCAGTATGGCCCGCCTGGTAACAGGTAGAGGTTTTTGCAGAGGGAACTCCTCAACTCCCCCAGCCCGCTATTTTGCCACACACCATCGCGCAGAGTGCCAGCTCTCTTTTTCCACCGCCCTCGCCCACCGTGCCGCACCCCCTTCATAACCCCGACACCACGAAAAAAAGACACAAGCATAGTATAGTCTGCACCCTTAATAATAAGGCTTATTATCTGAAACAACCAATAACCACGTAACAGCGTGGTGGAATACCGTGAAGGAAAATCGACGCAGAGAAGGTGGTTAATTGATTGCAAGAAGAAGTGGGAGCCCACACCAGACTTTCCACGGTGCGGCGCGGGAACTCCCGAGGAATACCGGGCGCCGAACTATATCTGATTTCTCGTTTCGAGCGACGCTCGCCTATTGCATGACGACGATGGCCCTTGCCGTGTTGCTGCTCGTCATGCTCGTGTCGATGGCCCTTGCTCCCGACCACCAGCTGATCCTCGACTCTAATATCTTCGGCGAGGCGCTGTGGGAACCGTGGGCCTATGGCGGCATCGTCGCGCTGCTGGCGTGGTTCGGTTATGGGATCGTCCGGGATGCATATGATCGCATTGGCGCCGAGGCATCGACATGATCGGGATGTCTGCACCACGTTTCCGGGCGTTCGCAGCTCTGATGGTACTCGCGGCCTGCATCATCGGGCCGGCGCTCGCGGAGAGTTGTACGATCAACTATCCGACGACGATCTATTACAACTCAACGGCGCCGAGCAATGGCGTCGGCGGCGCTATCGGTGCGTATGATGCCCTTGTCAGGATCAACGGTTCGACCATCGAGGCGATCGATTCGGAAGGTACGCCGATAGCGAACGGGACGGCGGGAACAGACGATGCAGCGGTTTTCAATGCAGCAATAAATGCGCTGGGTTCCGGCACCACCCTTGCCATCGGGGGCGGTGATTACACTCCGACATCCCGAATTCTTATCAATAAATCCCTCGACATCATCGGCATCGGCAATCCACGATTCACATGGAACTACGCGGTCGCCCATTACGCCATGTTCTCGTGTTCAGGGTCGAACGGCGGTTTGTATGCTCTTGCATCGGATGTCGCAGAGGGAGATCGGACGTTGACCTACGCCGGGGATCTGTCGTCGATCATTGATGCCGGTGATCTGATCACGATCTCCGATAATACGATCTGGCAACCGGGGAGTAGCGGGACATACGCTACGTGGAAGACCGGCGAAATCCATATGGTTCGGAGCGTCTCGTATAGCAATCCCACCACGACGATCACGCTTGATGATGGACTCCTCCATAACTTTACGACAGCACAGGGCGCCACGATGCAGCATCGCATCCCCATCACCGTGAATATCGACGGCATAACAGTAGCCGGAGACGATCCCGATCGCGCCATCTATCTTATTTCGTGCGATTACTGCAAAGACGGCACGTTTGAGGGCATCACGGCAGAACGGGTCGGGGGGTACGGCATATGCTTTACATCGAGTTATAACATGCTCGTGACGGGAAGCACCTTTCGGGACATGACCAGCGGTGTAAGCAATCTTGGGTATGGTGTCTCGGTGTCAAACGATTGCGCATACATCACCGTCACCGATAGCCATTTTGATAATTGCGGGCACGGAGTCACCGCTGGAGGGACCGGCCCCATCGGCCAACCGCGGGACATTCTCGTTACAGACAGTAGTTTCATCGCTGGTACATCGAGCGCCATCGACGCCCATCAGATCACCGAATCGATGACGGTTGACGGCAACACGATCGGCGGCGTCTATATTTATGGCGGTATTTTGAGTGGAGCGAGAACGTCGATCATCAGGAACAACAAAGTCTGGAATACCGATACGGCAATCGGCCCGAGGGGGACCGTCTCGAACCGGACGTTTATCGTGCAAAACAATTTGATCGACAATGCCGAAAATGGCATTTTTACCAATATTGGCGAACCCAACAGTTTCGACACCCTGATCATTACGGGCAATGTTTTCAAGAGGATTTTGACGCATGATATCGATATCTCGGTTGCGATCCCCCCTTCGGCAGTAATCGAGGATAATGTGGAGTGTTCTCCATGACGAAACTGTCGATGGCCCTTGTCATTGCGATAGTCTCCCTCACGGCCCTCGTAGCTCCGGCATTGGCAGACACGTACAGCGACCAGTTCTCTACAAACAGCAGCGACGAATATAATTATTCGGCAACCTACGCCGTATTATCGTATCCTGGCGACGTGCTGAACTATACTGCGGCCGGCGCCGCTGGTCGCGGGATCGTGAAATCACCGGAGATTTTCTCCTATGGTCTCTACTCAGTTACATTCTCACTCAAACAAAACGGATCGGTCACCGGCGCACAGGACTTCTATCTGATCTTCGGCAATCAGGGAGAGGAGCCGTACGCGTCACCGATCACCTCGTCGGGGTCACGATACGTCATCGCCTGTACGAACGGATCGACAAACCGCCTTCGGATCGGCCTAGTCCAGAATGGCACATACTCCGTTCTCGTCACTGCCAACACGCCGTTCATCCGCAATGTGAATTACACAATCCTCGTGAACTGGACGAGCGCTGGCAATATCTCGGTCTATAAAGATGGCTCACCGCTAACGAACATCACCAATACAAATTACACGAGCGGTTATGCCGGGTTCTCGGCCTATACCGCCGTTAACGATATCGTTCATATCGACTCCTATTCTATCAACGAATCGGCAGTCGCCAACTTCACATATTCATCAACTGGCCTCACCGCGTCCTTTGTCGCCACCGGCGAGAACCTCGGAGATCCGGGCGTCTCCTGCATCTGGAACATGAGCGACGGTGGATCCGCGGTCGGCTGCTCGGCGTTCGATTACACTTTCGCGTCGCCGGGCATCTACTGGGTGAACCATACCGTCTCGAACGTCGCCGGCACCTCGTACTCGAACCAGAGCGTCTTCATCGGGGCCGGCTCTGGCTACTACGCGAAGCTCGAGGTCAACGCATCCTCCGGCTACCCGCAGGGCAACCTCACGCTCTACCGCGGCGAATCAAGCGGCGCCGACACCGTGCTCGGCAGCGCGATCCTCTCCGATCTCGGCCAGAACATCTGGTACAACGTCACCCTCGACCGCACGGCCGCCGGCGTCATGACCGTCTACCTGAACGGCAGCGCGCTTATCTCGGCGACCGACACCACGTACTCGCAGGGCCGGTCCGGCCTCGCGCAAACGGGCGGCAGTTCGACGGCGACCATCTGGATCACGGCGAACGAGATTTATTCGACCATCCTGACGACGCGGGACATCACCGATGTCCAATGGAAGGGGTCGGGCGTCGAGGACGTGACCGCCGGCATCACCACGCTGGCGACGTGGGCCTTCTTCCTCGGGGTCGCTTGCGTCGTAATCGGGGCCGCGTTCGGGCTGAACACGTACATGAAGAGGAGGAGGTGAGCGATGAAACAAGCCTTTGATATCCGAATGGTCATCTTCGGGGTGCTGATGTTCGCCATCATCGGCGGCCTGATCGTGATGTTCGTCGCGGCAACGAACAACACGCTCCCCGAGACGCGGGAAATTGTCGATGTCTACCATAACTGGAGCGACGACTTCTCGGCCGATACGAGCGCAGACTACACGACCGCCGGCACCAGCACGGCAACGTGGGAACCGACGAACGGCGTGCTCAATCTGACGGGTGCGGATGGATCGGCCCTGATCACCGGCGAGACGTTCGGCCCCGGTACGTACTCGATGAACGTCTCCTTCAAGAGCGCGACGAATCCCGGCGGCGTCATCCTCTTTATCGGCCGCTAACTCTTTTTACCCGCGCCACCGGGCGATCGTGCGCTCCGGCCCCGACTCGTCGCGGGCGATCACTTCGATGTAATCCCCTTCGGGCGTCAGGTTCACCGCGGGGATCCACCAGCGGTCGCGGACCCGCGGCCGGTCGATCGTGATCACCGTCTCGCCGTTTTTCTCGATGCGGACGTACTCGACGAACGTCCAGTCACGGCCGCCGAGGTACTGGATATGCACGGCCGTCCCGGCATCGGCCCGCCATATCTTGCAGGAGATCGGGTGCTCGATCGAGTAGTACTGCCACCCCGAGACCGACACGGCGATCATGAGGGCGCAGATCGCCACGCCGACGAAAAACCACCAGTAGGTCCGGCAGAACTCACCAGTTGTCATACTCGGACGTCGACGAACTGCTGAACATATCGAGCTTCATCCGCTTCGTGGCGACGAGGAAGAACACCGCGATACCGAAGATCGCCGGCATGCAGCACGCGAAGTAAAAGATATTGATCATGATGTTGATGTTGCCGGTCGTGTCCCACACGGTCCCCGCACCGCCGTCCATGCCGGCAATCGCCATGTTGGTGATGAACCCGTCGAGGAACATCCCGCCGTAGAGCGCGAGGACCCCCGAGATCACGATGCCGATCACCATGATGCAGAACCCCTCGAAGAAGCTCCAGAAGTCGGTCACGCTATTCACCCAACTCCTGACGCTCCCGCGCCCTGACCACGGCCCAGATGAGCGTGCCGAGCATCGTCAGGCCGAGCATCCCCGCCGCGATACCCCGGATAAACGTCCAGGTATCGGCGGTCTGCTGCGAGACCATCCCGTGCGCGATCATGGGGGATGCGGCCGCGGCCATGCCGTTGAAGAACATCGCGACGATACCGAAGACGAACGCGGCAAAAATGAGGAAGCAGACCACCATGAAGAGGTCGAACGCCCCGCCGTCACTATCGGTATCGCGCTGCATAAAGAATAAGGGATGATATCTCGGGCTGAGTATATAAGGCTATGCGCTACTCCCTCCCGAGCATCCGCGGGCCCCGTGGGATGCGGTGGTCCTCGAGGTGCAGATACTTGTACATGATCGCGGCCGCAGGGAGAAAGAGCCGGTATTCCACCCGGCAGATCCAGCCGTGCAGCCCCTCGTCGTTCCGGTGAACATCCAGGTAGCTCATGAACTCCACGACGCCCATCTTGTAGGCCGTCATGAAGTCCAGTTGCTCCCCGTCTTCGGGTCTTCGCTTTAACAGTGGCATGGTTGTGTTACCTCAAGTTTACTTGCTCAAGTGCTCTTAAGTTTTCGCTACTTTACTTTGCCATAGATATCTGTGATACATTAGAGACATTCCTGTGTGTGTGTTTTTTAATGGGTATGCCAAGTGCACCAGCCCTATGCTCGAATTGTCTCTGAGTGATACGCGTGCCGTGCTCTTTGTTGATGGTTGCCACCGCCTGCTGCCGCGTGATACGCTCTTCGGTGTCGAGCAACCGTGCTATCTTGTAGATGTAGTCATCGAAGGCCGGCAGGTTCTCATCATCCTTGACGGGGGCGGCACACCCCTTCTGCGGTTGCTCTTTGTGCATCTGCTTGTCGACCATCTCCGCGTTTTTCTTCCGCACGACATCATACTCCGCGGCCATCTCGGGCGATGGGGCATAGGAAATCCAGCGGCGCACAACCTTGTTGCCCCCCTGCCGCATATGCACTTGCAGCGTCTTCCCTGCACGGAAGAGCCGCTTGTTCCGAAAGACCTTGATCAGGGTCATGCCGAAGGCGTGCAACTGTTCCGCAATCTCGCCGTAGTAGCGCACCATCGTCCGCGGCACTTTGTCGATGAGGAACGGGTCGGGCACGGAGATCAATAGGATGGTGTTCGCCGTGCGGCACACCTGCAATATGTGGTTGAGTTTCTTGTTCGTGCTCGAGGCGAAGTCCCGACTATCCCACCCCACGCCGGCGTCGTCGAGGATGTAGATGTTGTGCGCTTTCAGGTTCTCCATCTTCTCTTCGAGCGATTCGTCCTGGATGACGGCGACATTGTTGAAGGTGAAGTAGTCTTCGGGTTTCCCGCCGGTGATCTTCGCGATCTCCTCGGAGCACCGTTTCGCGAGGTAGAGGAGCGAGTAGGACTTTCCGCCGCCCCGCTCCCCGACGAGGAGCAGGAGAACGTCTTTGTTGTGCTTGCTCGTCACCCGCTCTGCGAAGATTTCCGCGAGGCTTTTCGGTTCGTTACACCGGGGGTTTTTATCGAAAAACTCCTTGATGCGGAGACCCTTCTCGCCCCTCCCGGCGCCACCGTAGTAGGCGGTATCGTAGGGCGCGAGTGCTTCGGCGATCTGCATCGTCACACCTTCGCGATGATGATGGTGTTCGCGATGCCGATGTACTCGTCTGCATACGCGATGACCTCCCCGGCGGCGTTCTGTGCCGCGAGGATCTTCAGTTCGCCCTTGACCTCGTTCTTGACGTCGAGCGCGTTGATCTTCCGGATCTCGGTGTCGAGCCTCTTCAGGAGGTCGATGCGGATATCGTCCTCGGGGATCTTGATGATGAGGTTCCGCACGTACCAGTAGGGCCGCTGGTCCGTCGGGCCGTTCAGGTTCATCATCAGGATATCGAAGCGGTTAAACCCGTTCAGCATACTGTACAGCCACGCCTCCGGCGCGCTCTTCGGGGCGATGCCGGTCTTGAGGCCGGCCTCGCCGAGATCCGTCACTCCTTCGTCTTCGAGCATCCTATCACGTCCTCGTCGCGAGCAGGCCGCGGTCGAAGAGGTCGTTCTTGAACTGCACGAAGAAGTCGATCCCCTTCAGCACGCGGTCGCGGCTGTACCCCGTGGGCTGCAACCAGTCCTCGAGGTCTTTCCACTTGCCGTTCGTGTAGTTGTGCGAGGTGTAGAAGTAGAGGAGGTTGAACGAGTAGTAGAACTTCTCGTACTCCGCCTCGGCGTTCCCGCGGCCCGTCATGATAATCACCCGTGTCCTCGCCGCTCGATTCGCCGTTTCATTGAGTACAGCGTCGATAGTCTGGAGGATGTGGGCGTGTTCGTGCTGCTGGATCGACCACGATTCGTCGGCCATGTCGCCTCACTTGAACACCATGTTCGCGAGCACGTAGAACGCGAGGATCAGCACGCCGATGATCATGCAGAACGCGATAACATAGGTGAACATCTTGATCTGGTCCTGCAATTTGCGCCAGTTGATCGCTTCGATCAGGTACTTGATGCGCTCCGTGTCCTGGGAGCAATGCGAGTACGGCAGATCCTTGAACGCCTTGTAGTACGTGAACATGATCGCCTTGACCGTCCGCTTCTTCTTCCCAGGCTCCGCGAGTGGCGGGGCGATGGGTTTGCCGAGCAACACGTCGATAATAGATCGGCGCTGCTGCTTCTGCGGGATGGCGGGTTCTTCGACCTCGATCTCCGTGCCCGAGTCGAGCGGGAGTTTCATCAGGTACTCCTGCATGTCCTTCAGCGTATCGACGATGACCTCTTTCGGCAGTTCGAAATCCCTCCGTGCCTCCGGGTCGTAAAACGTCGGCTTGTACGCCTTGACGATGAGTTCGGCATTGTGTTCGAGGTCTTCGCGCTTCTGCCGCAGATGGCTCCAGAGGTCGACGTTCGGCAGGAAGGAGAGCCGGCCGAACGATGGGCGGTCGTTCCGGTGCGCCGCCATCGTCTGGTAGGCGATAGCGGCCCGCGTGGAGATGGGCAGCGACCGCGAGACGCTGGTGTGCCATACGTCGAGCCCGAGCGGGTAGTGTGTCGGCTCGGCATCGCCGGAGATGAACGAGGGGTCGATCTTCAGGCCGAACGTCGCGTCCTCGAAGATGGGCGATCCGTCCTTGTCTTTGTAGCCGGTGATCCACCGGGCCCTGGCGGTGCCCGCGTCCTCCACCGAGAGGAGCGGATAACTGTTCTTCCTCGCGTCGATGAACTGTTTGCGCTCGGGGTTGAAGCTCCAGTCGTTCGAGACCCGGAACAGGCCGAGCAGGATCAGGATCACGTTGATGATCGCGCTCCCGATCAGGTATTCCATGCCGATGAGGCCGAATGATGCCATGCCTTACCTCCTTGCCAACGGGTTAGAGATTCGCAGGCCGCGGCCGTCCTGCTGCGGTGCCTGCCCCGAGTCGCGCACCGAGTAGTTGACGCTCTGGGAATTGCACGTCTCGATCTTGTTCTGGAGAGCGCGTTCCCACCCGTCCGCGGCGCGGCTGATGAATTTGTCGTAGTGGTCGAGGATCATCGAGTAGATCGCCCCGAACTCGGGGTTATCGCGGTCGCAGGGCGGAAACGACTGCTTCGCCTCGATCATGATGATCTCGAAGTACATTTTTGAGATTTCGATATCGGGCAGCTTCGCGAGCACGTTCGTCTTGTCGAACGCCCCCATCACGATCGTCGTGAGAGTGCGTTTCGTCTCCATGAAGAGCCCGGCGGCGTTGATGCGGTCCACGAGGTCTTTTCGGTACTCCGTCGCGGCGAGCATCGCCCGATGGACGTACATGTTGTAGACGCCATCGTCGCCGTACATCTTCCGCGGGTCGCCGACGACGGGCGTGCCGTCGGGAGCGAGCTGGCGACCGAATGCGTCGTAGTAGACCGGCTGTTGCGTGTCGGAACCGTTCATGCCTCACCTCCCGAGAGAATAGGGATTGAAGGAGGTGAGGACGAGGGGTGATCCTCGTCGGTCGTCGTGCGGTACTGGGGGATTAACCGCCCTTCTGCATCCCGCGGATGTAGAGGATAGCGATTGCGAGCATCAGGGCGATGATCGCGAGCGAGATCAGCCCACCCCACGTTGCCCACATCTGCGGGACATCGGGCATGTTGGTGTTGTGCGTCCGGTTCCAGTCCGAATCGACCGCCAATGCCGGCATACTCGACTCCATCGTTCCGGCGATGAACGGGACGAAGATGAACCCTGCGATGACCACGATCAGCCCGAAGACGAGCCCGACGATCATCGTGGTCGGGTTCGTGCTCTTCCCGCCTCCGCCGCCACCACGTCGTGCCATGTTTCGAAGTCACCCCCGCATCCCGGTTACAGGTTCTTTTTCTCTCTTTGTTCATAAATGTTTGCACTATTGTCCTCATTCCTCCTCCTTCATTCTCCTTTTGTACTCATGCCCTGATTCGCGACAGCCTCTTCAGGCCGAGCGCGAGGATCACGACGCCGATGCCGATGAGCGCGATCACGAGCACCGGCTGCGCCATCTGCACGACGGTCGTCGGGCCGCCGGCATCATCGCCCGGCGCGAAGTCCGCCTCGAGGCCGCCGAAGACTATCGGCAGCGAGAGGAGCCCGATCACGACGATGATGCTGATGGCGATGAGCGGGACGATGGCCTTCATTCACCCGCCTCCCAGAGCGCCATCGGCCCCATCGCGAGCCAGTAGGCGAGATGGGGCAGCGGGTTCCACACATGGCACGATATACGCCCTTCGCCGCCGAGCGGCACGGCGATCAGCACGAGCAGAAAGGCGGCATAGTAGATGATGATAAGCCATAGGTCGTTCACACCTCGTCCGCCTCCGACGGTTCCGGCGGAGCATACCATATCTCGGCGACGAGCAATGCGCAGACGATGCCGAGGGCTACGGCGAGGACGATCAGCCCCCATCCGACCGGCAGGCTCGCGAACTCCGTCCAGTGGGTCGCATAGACATACGAGACCGTCGCGCCGTCGGTGATGGTCGATTCGACGACGGTCTCCGAGACGCCAACGGAGCCGTAGACCGTCATGATGCCCGTGGCGGCGAAGAGCGTCGCGGCGATGCCGAGCGCCACGATATTGAGGTACACCCGGTTCTGCGTATCCCAGAACCCGTACACGACGAACCCCGCGGCGATGAAGAGCGTCGCGATGTAGGCGAGGAGCGGGACGTGTGCCCGCCCGATGTCGGCGACGTGGATATACGCCTTCTTCAGTTCGATGTCGGACGCCGATGCGTTCGCGACCGTGAGCTGCACGCTGTACCATCCTGGCGTCGTGTAGCGGTGCGATGCGTCTTCGTCCGACGAGTACGAGCCATCGCCGAAGGACCAGTTCCACGACGTGACGGGCGTCGTGTTCGTCGGGTCGAACCCAACCGCGAGCGGTGCGGTGCCGCTGGTGACGTTCGCGGTGAAGTCGCACATCGTCGCAGCGCTGCACGCCCCCACCAGGAGAAGGATCCCGATCAGGGCGGCAAGGACTCGCATCTCAATCCCCCTTGCGGTCGTACTCATAGGGCTGATACACCACGCGTCCGCGCCGGCTGTACCGTTCGATCAGGCGGTTAAGTTCCATCACCGCCCGGTCGACGTCCTGCGGACCTGCGCCGAGCGTCTGCATAGCGTCGATGTCTGCTGCTGCCGACGCAACATCGCGGTCGAACTGATCTCTATCAATTATTTTGAAGCGGTAGATCCGCTCCTCAAACCGTTTAACATATCCACTCATCCACGTCCCTCCTTATAGAGCGAGAACAATGCTGCCAGCACGCCGATGCCGATGCCCGCGATGCCTGCCATGCGGAAGTCCGCGGGGAGCAGCGTGAAGGCGAACAGCCCGAAGACCGCGCCGACGCCGGCGACATACGTGATGTCGCGGGTGCGGATCCAGATCATCGCGATCGGGATGGCGAAGGCGATCACCGCGGCGAGGTTGCCGAGTACCGCGACGTAGGCGGCCCACGGGCTCGAGACGAACCCGCGCCAGTCGATGCCGCCGGTGCCTGCGGTCGCGTTGTACGTCTCGTTGCCGCCGAGCGCATCGATGAACATCTGCGCCGTCGTGTCGTTGATGGGCGCGAGCGTCGAGGTGGCCGTCGGCCGCCAGGTGACGTTTGCCCCCTGCGCCGTGCCGACGACGAGCAGCAGGCCGGCGGCGAGGCAGAGCACGATGAGGATCGCGCTCGGGCCGTAGTCCTTCGCCCACGCCGCGAGCGTCACGCGACCACCTTCTTCTTCCTGTTCTTGAATGCTATCTCGAAGCATGCTTCCAGACTCACCATGCCTGCGAAACCAAGCGAGACGATCAGGAACATCATCGGCACCGTGACGAAGCTCGATCCCCTGACGCTATCCGCGAGGATACACGCCATTAGTATCAGTATGCCGCCGACGGCGAGGAAGACCGGCCACATCAGTCCATCCCCATCGTCTGGTGCCCCGTCCAGAGCTGGTACAGCCCCCACAATTTGATGAAGTAGAGCGGGCTTTCGATCATCGCCACCATCCACGCCCACGAGAGCGGCCAGCCGTAGGCGCAGAATATCGGCACGAACGAGACCACGGAGACGCAGGCGGAGACCACCACCTTGATAAACGCGGCGATCACCCCGACCACCGAGAGCGCCGTGATCGCGCTGCCGCCGGATTCGCCGAACGCCGTCACCTCCGCGTTGCCCATGCCCGCGGTGCTGTCCGGCAGGGGCGCGGAATAGAGGCCGCACTCGTTGATGCCGGAGAAGACCGCGCCGAGCATCAGCGATATCAGGATCGCTTTGTAGAGCATCATTCGTATCTCACCCTCTTACTGCGGAGCATCACGTTGATCACGATGGCGATCATCGTCGCGAGCCCGAGCGCCATCGCCGTGACCGTCCCGCTGCCGAGCTCCCGCAGCCACCCCATGAAGAAGACGAGCCACCCCACGAACGAGAAGACAATCATCCCGATGCCCGTCGAGACCTGCCCGAAGAGCAGCGCCGCGAAGAGCATCAGGAACATGCCGGCGAACAGCAGCAGGTCCTCCGGGAGGCCGAACGACATCGGGCCCGGGACGAAGTGGACGGCGAACGGGCGCGTGATGGTCCCGAACTCCGTGTGGACCGCGGTGACGTTCACCGAGTAATCGTTGCCGCGGTGGTTCGGGATCGAGAACGTCCGCGTGAACGACGAACTGCCCGCGACGGTCGTCGAGTTCACGGTCGTCTGCGTGCCGTCGGTGTTGGTGCGGTTGATGCGGATCGATACGCTCGTCGTCTGCGAGAGCGCGTCGGCATAGCGCACGCCGATGTACCCGAGGGCCGTCGTGTTCTCGCCGGCCGACGTCGAGACGTTCACCTCGACGAGCGGGTTATGGCCCGATGCAAACCAGCCGCCAGAGCCCGAGCCCGATGCATAGACGGTGTACTGCGGCTGCGACGGGTAGAGGTTCATCGATTCGCTGATGCCCGCGGTGGCGTTCTCGAACGTGACGTGGTAATTGGTCGTGCCGTCCATCACGAAGGTCGTCGAGCCGTCGGAGCCCGTGATGCCTGTCATCGCCTGATCGAAGATCGGCGTGCTCGCGTCGTTGATGCCGAGGAGTTCGTAGAGCCACGCGAACTCGGAGACGGTGGTGTTCTGCGGCACGATGGTCACGTTGACGCCCGATACCGGGGCGCCGAAGAGGCTCTTCACGGTAAACGTGACCTCGTTCGGCGGGAACTGCGGCGGGTTGTAATCGTCGGCGAGCGTCACGCGGTAGAGCGTGAGCGTGCCGTCGCTCCTGCCTGCGACGACGTACTCGCCCCGCCAGCTCATCGCGATGTCGGCGACGGGATCCTCGGCCTCTGACGAGTAGAGGAGTTCCCACGCGCCGCCGGTGGTCGCGACCTTATCGAAGATGTAGGCCATGCCGTCGGCGCTTCCCGCGCAGGCATAGAGCCCGTTCTTCTGCGCCGTGTCGACCGCGGCGACCGGGCCGCCCGTGGTCCACCCGCCGAGGTCGGTCATGTCGAGCGCGTAGAAGTCCACCGAGAGGCTGCGCGCATCGATGGAGAATCCCATCGAATCGCTGATGGCGATGCCCCGTGCAGCACCGCTCGATGCCGCGGTGGTATAGGCGGGCGTCAGGGTGTAGGGATACGACGACCTCCCGACGCTCATGGCGTAGACGTTCGATGCCGTCTGAAGGCCGGCGTTGTCGCCGCTCTCGGAGGTGTCGACCTGGTATACGGCGCCGGTCAGGGCTTCGGCGGCGTCGTAGTAGATCCGCGTATAGGCATCGGGAACGGTTGGCCCCCACGCGCCGTGCGTCGGCGCGGGAGAGACGGCTTTGACGAGCCGCAGGTTATCGAACCAGATCGAGATATCGCCGCTGCCGCCGGCGCTGGTCGTCAGGTTGCTGGCGAGCGTCAGGTTACCGGCGCCGAGCGCCCCGTCGATGTCGACGCTCTGGTTGTATCGGGTGGCCGCGGTCGGGTTGGTGACTTCCCAGACCTTCGTGCCGCTCTTCCAGATTTGCCAGCGGGCGGATGCCGGTGCAACCGTGATCGCCGCGGAGTAGTCGAAATACAGCCGGTAATCGACGGACGTGTTCAGTGTGATCGCCTGGTTGAGGTAGGCATAATAGGTCACACCGGCACCAGCGCCGGTCATGGCGTCGTACACCTGCCCCGAGTACGATCCGACGGTCTTGTTCGTCGCGGTCCGTGCCCACGAGCCGCCACCGTTGCTCTGGATCGTCCACGCGGTCGTGAGCTCGAAGCCGGGGTTCGTCATCGCTTCGAGGGTGTTCGTCTGCGAGGATGCGCTCGCCGCCGATGCATACGACCACTTCAGCACGATGTCGGTCGTGCCCGGCGATACCGGGATGTAGGGGATCTCGACCCAGACGGATGCCGCGGTCGCGTTGTACTCCTCGACCCAGAAGTCGAGCGCCGTCGTGCCGTCCGCGGCATAGAAGCGGATATCGTACCAGTCGGCCCGGACGGTGGATGCGCCGAGGTAAACCACTTCGCCGCTGTCGGTGCCTGCGGCTTCCCAGAGCTGAAAGTGCATCTGGTAATTCGTGAGCGGCGATGCGAACGCCGAGCCCGCGATGGTATGGGTCTTCGAGTACGCATACGTGCCCGGGCCGTCGAGCCATGCCCACGTCGAGGACCACGATTCGTTCACGAGGTAGGCGCTCGTGACGGCGGATCGCGTCTGGTTCCAGTGGTAGAGCAGCGCGGTGGCGTTGCTCTCTTTCGCTGCGATGAGCCAGTCGTTATTGCCCGCGGCGGCCGTGAGGTAGGCGCCGGTATCGGCCTGCGGCACGACGTGCCCGATATAGGAGTGCGTGTCGTTCCAGACGAAGGCCGCGAGGTTCGTGGTGATCACGGCGTCGCCGTCGGCGTTGACGCTCATGTTGCGGAGCGTGCCGAAGACGGTCGGGTCGAACCATTGGCGCATGACGGCGACACCCGTGGCCCCGTCGAGGACTCTGAAGGACTGGTTCGCGTCGATGTAGTAGACGTGGCCGCCCGAACCGTCCACGGCGATATCGCGGATGGCGTGCGACCCGAGGTTGAGGACGGACCATGTGCGCGTGCCGTCCGCCGAGAAGACGGTGATGTTGCCGCCCGATGTGCCGGCGGCGATGGTGCCGCCGTCTTCGTCGATGGCGACGCAGGTGATGCCGGCGGTAAAGGTGCGGTCCCACGCTTTGTCCGCGGCCGGCGTCGAAGCGACGGCGGGGAGCGCGAGGAGGACCAGCGCGAGGAGGATGGCGGGCAGGCGGCGGGTCATGGTGCCGGTGGTGCCCCCTGGTTCCTGCGGCGGTGATAACAATACCCGGAGAGCGCGGCTGCGCCGACGAAGATCGCCATGCCGATGCGGATCGACTTATTGAACTGGAGGTCCCAGATTACCGCGAGGATGCCGATCGCGATGAGTGCTGCGCCGGCATAATCAAGTGCCGTGATCTTCTGGTGCTGTGCTTGTATCCGATCTTGTGTCATCACCCAATTTTTACCAGTCATAGCGATAACCTCGGTAGTTTTATATTTGAGAACCCGAAGTCGCCGAGCGACCCGAAGACTGATTCGATGTTAGGTACTGGGTTCTTTATAGCCCATTCGCGCACGTTGACGCGGATTTGTGGGAATCGCTGCCGCTTGCGAAAATCGCCGATAACGATCTCCGGCGGGACGTGTGGCGGAACATACGGCGGACTGCTCGGCGGCGAGCTCGGGTAATACGGGATCGAGATCGACGGCGCCCGGTAGCTCGGACCCGACGGTGCGCTTACCGATGCGACGGAGGGCGCGCTGATGCTGCTCCGGCTCACGCTTGACCCGGATATCGAACCGCCCGATAGTTCGGATAGCGACGGGCTCGACGGCAGGCGCGCGCTCGACCGGCTCATCGGCGGCGATACGCTTTCTGGGAGACGATACGATGACGCCATGCGCGATATATCGCTATAACTCGTGCCACTCACGACCGACGAGAGCGCCCCGGAGACGTACGATCGCGCCTGGATGTGGTAGCTCGCGGCGAGGTTGCCGAGGCCGATGCCGGGGATGTTGATCACGCTCCGCCCCTCCATCACCTCGGAGGAGAGGCCGCTGTATGCTTTCGTCTCGACAATCGGCACGCGGACGCCGGCGACGCGGGTGAAGTACTTGCCGCCGAAGTCCCCGAGCTCGCCAGCGACGACCGCCTCGTACTCGCTCTTCATCATCGGCATGTACCCGACGCCCCGCGGGGCGGCCTTGAGGTAGGCGTTCATAGCGGGATATCCTCCCGCCTGGACCCGCGATGGAAATGTCGCTACCCCCGATACCTGCGTATGCATGATCGCGGGGTCTAGCGCCGCCACTGGCGCGTCGAGTCCGATTAGCTTCGGTGATGACCCAGATCCGGTCTTCGTGAAGTACGACATCGCCGTGCTCGCGCCATACATCGCATCGTTGATCTCGCTCGCGCTCTGTCCGGTGGCGAGATTGAACCGCCCGGTCAACCGCGATGGTATCGGCGTGTGTTCCCACCCGGTCCAGAGGATGACATCGCCCGGCATATCTGTCGGCAGGCGTGCCGACGATGGCACGTAGTCCGGCGGCGCGCCGGTAATGCTCATCTCCGACGGATAGGGGAGGTTCGTTCCGACGTTGAAGGACTTGGTTAAACTCCGCTCGGTGATCCGTTGGGAGATGGCGAACCCCTGTTCGGCAGGATACCCGATGCTCTCCATCTTGATCTCCTGCATGTCTCGAGTACGGAGCCATCCGACGCCCCGAGGCCATGCCCACATCCCGACGGCGAGACCCGCGACGGCCGGCGCCGCTTCGCCGGTGGCGATACGACCGATCCGGTATGCAGCTTCCTCGCCGGTCGGCAGATCGGAGATGTTGCCGAAGCTGAGTACACGAGGACTCTCACCGGGCCCGGGACCCATATGAGAGGGTATCGCACCGCCACCGACACGCTCGATCACGGACTGCCCCCACGAGATGCCGATATACCCCATCGCCGATTTCTCGACCACGCCGGCGGCGAGCGTCGCAGCGCCCATCGCTCGCGGAAAGTTAATGAGGCCGGTGGAGACCGCGGCGGACCTGCCGAGCCAGCCCAGACCGCCGAGGACGCCCGGGAGTGCGGCGGAGATTCCGAAGAGCGCGACTGCTTCGACTGGCCGCTCTCGTATCTCGACAGTCGCGCCCCTATAAAAAGCGACCCCGGCATCGGGAAGAGCTAATGAGACGCCCGGATCCACGACGCCGAGCGCCTGCATCTTGTTACTGATGATCTCCGTGCCGATACCGAATGGCCCGGTCGCCACCTCCATCATCGGTTTTAAAATAAAGAGCTCGCTGAGACGATACGCCGCGGTGCCCGGCCCAGGTATGATCGCGCTTACTTGTTCCGATCCAACACGAGAAACGGCGTCATATCTCTGCGAGAGCGTTCCGACACCGCCGGCGGCCACGTCGAAGATCCCTTTGTTCGTGAAGATGCCACCGGGGTCGAAGCCCGGCGCCTGTGGTATGTCCGGCATCGCGCTCGCGACCTGGATCGGCGATATCTTCTGGAGGAGCTGCCCGCCCTCGACGAAGAGGTCGCCGTGCATCAACGCCTGCCCGAACGATGCCATACCGAGCAGTCCGCGAGCCATCGCGTCGTTTGCCGCCCGGGTCGCGGTGAACGATTCCATCTGCGCGATGATGCGGTCGATGCGCAGGTTCTCCTCCTGCCCACGGGACCACGCCCACGCCGCGTTTGCTTCGCCGGTGAACCGCGAGATATCGGCCTGCGCTTCCGGGGAGAGGGTGCTCGCGAGGGCCTTCTGCCCGAACGCGACGGTCTCCAGCGCCTGCCTATACTGCGTTTCCTTCTCTGGCGAGTAGCCGCCAGAAAGCACATCGCCGGGGAGGCGGTTCAGATCGTCGGTGGCTTTATCCATCTCGTTCTGGATCGGGACGATATTGAACTCTCGGCGCTCGTTCGCGAGGTTTTCGGGATTGATGCCCATCGCGGTCGCGATCTGCTGCGCCCGCCAGTACGTCTCGCTCTCTTTCCACCCTTCGGCGTTCCCGCCGAGGCTCTGCCACATCGCCTGCCCGCCGATGCGGAGATCGTCGTTCGCCTGCGCGATGGGTTCGGTCGAGAGGTAGGCCTCGAGGTCTTCGCTCTCTTCTTCGGCCTCGTCGTCGAGGAGGGTCCGCCGCCCTTCGGCACCGCGCCGCGGGATCATCCGCATCCGCCGGCGAAGCGCCTCGACCTTCGGCGGCGGTCGAGCCTCGGATCTTACGCCGATGCGCTCCCCGACGGTCTGCCGCTCCTGCTGGCGTGCATACAGTCCTTCGGCGGCGGCGATGCGGTCGTCGGTGCCGGGAGAGAGGGGGATGCCGCCGGACGTCTGGCGCGAGGGGATGAGCATTACGACGCGCCCCCACAGGCCAGCATGAGAACGATGAGAAGGAGGAGGGTCAGCGCGACGCTACGTGCGATGCCGCGCCAATCTTCCCCGCTAAAACCAAAGAGCCTCACCGCTATCATCGCCGAATATTTTACGGAATGATACGTGGTCAAAGGATAAAAGTATTATGTATTGGTGCGAGACGTACAGATGCTTATTTTTATGTACCTTTGATTAGCACCCCCTTTGTTTTTGGGCCTTCTGTTGGGCGGTGGTGTGTTGGGTCGTCGCGGTGGTGCTGCGTGGCTGGAAGGTGGCCGTGGTGCGTTTGTGGTGCATCGTGGATGGTCACTGGTGATGCACCTCCGCGGCGTCGAGCACGGCCTTCCACGACTTGAAGAAGGTGATGACCGGCCCGAGTGCCAGCAGCGCGAGGATGACCGCGAGCACGAGCCAGAGCACGCCGACCTCGGAGATCATGGCTGCTCCCCCGCGCCGAGCCAGCCCGGCACCGTCGAGTTGCAGAACCGGCAATGCCATTGTCGGTTCGAGGGATAGCCCTGCTCGATGAGGTTGTTCGATCCGCACATCGGGCAGACGCGCAGGCCGAGGGCGTATTTGAGGTAGGAGATTGCGCTCATGGCAGCGGCCTCCCACAGATCGGGCATTTTGTGCTCTGCTGTTCGACGGCGGGGTATCGTTGGTGATTTTTTCCGTAGAGGCATGCGGCCAGTCCGATGGCGCCCGCAGCGAAAATGAGGGCCATCGGCAGTGGGATGAAATCCCAGAGGAGCCACTGCGATGCGACCGGCTCCGGCGGTACGTACGTGACGCACCACGCCGAGGTTTCGGGGAACGGGTGCGGTGGAAAGAACGTGTCCCACGCCGCGAACGTGATGATCAGCATGGCGACCATGAAGACGATGCACGCGCCGATGATCGTGTGGAGAATCGAACGGGTCACGCTTCGGCCCCCTGCTGCTTCGCGACCCACGCGACCCACGACGCATCGCGGTTCGCCCGTTCCGCCTTATGCAGTCTGCCGACGTGGTAGCGGCCGCAGATGAAACAATGCCAGATGCTGAACTCGTCGTCGGGCTGCTTCTGCTGGAGGCGTTTCATGGCGATGCCGGCCTGTTCTTTCGTCGCGTGCTTCCGGTGCCGCAGGCAGCAGACGAGGCGGCCGTTGTACTGGGATTCCCAGGACATCAGAGATCGCCCCCTTTCTGACGGCAAAT
>Ga0265297_10003056_pt1 | contig 31514 bp, 33 predicted proteins | sample Munlanlwell13791_FD_192502 | JGI IMG/M metagenome (GOLD analysis project Ga0265297, IMG submission 192502) | Leachate microbial communities from a municipal landfill in Southern Ontario, Canada - Leachate well 137-91 | ecosystem: Engineered > Solid waste > Landfill > Unclassified | place...
AGGTCGCCGCGGAGGTCGGTAAGGAACTCGAGTCGATGCTCCGGAAATTCCTCGATTATCACATAGAGCGCCGGCTAAAGAGCCTGGAATTTATCAAGGAGATAGAGAGGGCGTAAAATTTTTCGCATCTGCAGTCCGGCGTGGAACTTGCGGGCAGTTGCCTCAGCTTCGCCGCAAATTTACATTGGGCATGTAAATTTGCTGTGGTAAAATTTCGATGGCCTCGTAACCCGGACTGAGGCATGCTGTTGACAGGTTTACTCGGCCTTGTTTCCCGCCTTCGGCGGGAAGATCGCCATAAGGTATCGAAATTTTACGACATTCGCTTCGGCAACCGCCCGTAAGTTCCCTGCCCGCCTGAAGCAGTCTCTTGCTGGCAGGCGGGACGCCGGCCGAGTTGCCGCAGGCTCCCGTTTTTCTCCATCACAAAGACCTAATATTTTCAATGTGCCCATCATAACATCGGCTTAGGTTTAGGCGTAAGATACGAAAAATTTTTCTATGAAATAGCAGAAAAATATTTTGTGCCACGAGGCAGCTACCGGCAGGTTGCTCTTGAGGCGTTAAATTTTGCCAAGGTAATAGCTACTACCCAAGATAATAGGCGCCATAGTTACCATAAGGGCTGTAATAACACTCTAAACCAATCCTTGCATAAACACTCTTGAAGGCAAAATTAGCCGAAGGAGCACCTGCCGGTAAAGCTGCTAAGAATCAACAGTCACAAAATATTTTCTAGCGCCCACGTTTTCTCTTGATTTTAACACAAGCATGTGTTAGGATATCGAAAATGAAGAGGAATTATATATAGTTATGCAGCAGAAATCTGATGTGATGGAAAAGATAGTATCTCTGTGTAAGCGGCGCGGGTTCATATTCCAGTCAAGCGAGATATACGGCGGCCTGGCGAGCACCTGGGATTACGGCCCGCTTGGCGCAGAGCTCAAGCGGAACCTGAAAGAGGCCTGGTGGCGCTCTAATGTATATGAGCGCGATGATATCGAAGGCCTGGACGCTTCTATCTTGATGCGTCCCGAGACCTGGATGGCCTCCGGCCACGTCAGCAGCTTCGAAGATACCCTCGTTGATTGTAAAAACTGCAAAAAGCGCTTTAAGGTAGAGCACGTTACTGGCAAGGTTTGTCCGGAGTGTGGGGGACAACTTACAGAAGCGCGGCAATTCAACCTGATGCTTAAGACCCACCTGGGTCCGATAGAAGACGAAGGCAGTCTCACCTACCTTAGGCCGGAAACAGCGCAGGGCATATTCGTGAACTTCCAGAACGTCGCTACCTCTATGCGCCGAAAGGTCCCGTTCGGCATAGCGCAGATTGGAAAATCATTCCGCAACGAAGTCACTACCGGCAACCTCACTTTTCGTTCCCGCGAATTCGAGCAGATGGAGATAGAATATTTTGTGAAACCCGGGACAGACGATGAGTGGTATGAAAAGTGGGTCGCCGAGAGGTTCGGCTGGTATTCGAAATTCGGCATTAAGAAAGAGAACCTCAGGAAGAGGGAACACGAAAAGACAGAGCTCGCTCATTACGCGAAAGCCTGCACAGACATAGAATACCAGTTCCCGTTCGGATGGTCTGAGTTGGAAGGCATCGCTAACCGTACCGATTTTGACTTGAAACAGCATATGCGGCTGAGCGGTAAGGATCTTCAATTTTTTGACGACGAGACCAAGGATAAATATTTGCCTTATGTCATAGAACCATCCGGCGGAGTAGACAGGTCGATATTGGCGTTCTTGACGGATTCATATAAAGAGGAAGAGGTAAAGGATGAAAAGAGGGTCAGTCTTACTCTCCACAAGTCGCTTGCGCCGATCAAAACCGCGGTCCTGCCGCTTTTAAGGAACAAGCCTGAGATAGTGGAGTTGGCTAGAGGTATAACGACAGACCTGAAGAAAAAGTTTAAAGCTATGTATGATGATACCGCCTCTATAGGAAGATTATATAGGAGGCAGGATGAAATAGGGACGCCATACTGCATCACTGTTGACGTTGATACCTTAAGCGATAAGAAGGTTACAGTCCGCGATAGAGATACGATGAAACAGGATAGGATAAGCGTGGCGAAAATAAAAGAATATCTGGAGGATAAATTTAATGAGTCGTAATGCGGTTATGGATAAAGAGCAGGATGGTAGTACAAATTTGAAAGGAGCGGCAGTAAAGATGGGCAGCAAAACAGGTAAATACGTATATTCATTCGGCGGAGGCAAAGCCGATGGCAACGAATCGATGAAGAACCTTCTGGGCGGCAAAGGGGCAAACCTGGCTGAGATGGCGGGGCATCCAAGCCTTCGTCTTCCGGTGCCACCCGGATTTACAATAACGACGGATGTGTGCACATATTATTACAAAAACAGCAAGGTCTATCCAAAAGAGCTTAAAGACCAGGTAAAGGACGCCGTATCAAAGGTCGAGAAACTTATGGGTAAGAGGTTCGGGGATCCGATAAATCCGCTTCTAGTTTCAGTCAGGTCTGGCGCGCGCCGTTCTATGCCCGGCATGATGGAGACGGTCCTGAACGTCGGATTGACCGAAAAGTCCATACAGGGGCTCATAAAACAGACCGGAAACGAGAGATTCGCTTACGATGCTTACAGGCGGCTCATTATGATGTACTCTGACGTTGTCATGGAGAAGGCCGCGGGCATTGAGCCTAAAGGCGGCAAAGGGATACGCAAGATCCTTGACGAGAAGCTTGATCAGGTTAAGCATTCAAAGGGTTATAAGTCGGACACCGACCTTACGGCGGCGGATCTTAAGGCATTGGTTGCAGAATTTAAGAAAACGGTAAACAATGTCCTTGGCAAACCGTTCCCTGACAGCGCCGAAGAGCAGCTTTGGGGCGGCATAGGGGCGGTCTTCTCGAGCTGGAACGGCAAACGCGCATTCGAGTATCGCCGTATTGAAAGGATACCCGATGAATGGGGGACGGCCGTTACTGTCCAGACGATGGTATTCGGGAATATGGGCGACGATTGCGCCACGGGAGTTGCCTTTAGCCGCAACCCCGGCAACGGCGAGAACCAGTTCTACGGTGAATATCTGGTCAATGCTCAGGGTGAGGATGTTGTGGCAGGTATACGCACGCCCGGGCCGATAAATGACTATTCAAAGAACGATCAGAGCAAGTCCATGCCGACACTTCAGAAGATCATGCCCGATATTTATAAAGAGCTCGACAGTATTAAGACGAGGCTTGAAAAGCACTATAAGAACATGCAGGATATAGAATTCACTATCGAAAAGGGGAAGTTATTCATGCTGCAATGCCGCGTCGGAAAGCGTAACGGTGTAGCGGCAGTGCGCATGGCAGTCGAAATGTATAAGGATAAATTTATAGATGCACAGACGGCTGTAATGCGCGTTGCGCCGAATCAGCTTGTCGAATTGCTGCTTCCCATGATCGATCCGAAGAAAGAGCTTGCCACTCCGCCGATAGCAAAAGGCCTGCCGGCTGGCCCCGGCGGCGCCATAGGACGCGCGGTATTTACGTCAAACGACGCGGTTGAGTGGGCTTCGAGAGGGGAGAAGGTCATCCTCGTGCGTGAAGAGACGTCGCCTGAAGACGTAGACGGTATGCATAAAGCGCAGGCGATCCTGACATGCAAGGGCGGCATGACTTCGCACGCGGCGCTTGTAGCGCGCGGATGGGGAAAATGCTGTATAGTAGGCTGCAGCGATCTCGAAGTCGGCGAGGACGGCAAGTCCTTTGAGACCAAGAAAGGCGTTGTGGTAAAAGAGGGCGATTGGATAAGCCTCAATGGGACAAAGGGAGTGGTTTATCAGGGTAAGTTGCCGCTTGTCGATGTGGATATCGATAATAACAGATCATATACGGAACTTATGAAGCTTGTCGATAAAGTCCGCGTTCTGAAGGTCCGCACCAATGCAGATACCCCGAAAGACGCTGCTCAGGCAATAAAGTTCGGCGCGGAGGGGATAGGCCTTTTCAGGACAGAGCACATGTTTTACGGAGAAGGCAGTGATAAGCCGCTGTTCCTTCTTCGCAAGATGATAATGTCGAAGACTGAGGCCGAACGGCGATCGGCGCTCGACGAACTTTTCCCGTTCGTCAAGAAGGATATAAAGGCAACGCTCGAAGCGATGGACGGGTTCCCTGTCACGATACGGCTTCTCGATCCTCCGCTCCACGAATTCGTGCCGCACAGCGAAGACAGGTTGAAGGCGCTGGCTGAGGAGCTGGGCGTCGACATGGGTGAACTTAATAAGAGGGCAGAGGGGCTACGCGAGAATAACCCTATGTTAGGACACCGAGGTGTTCGTCTGGGTATCACATATCCTGAGATAACGGAGATGCAGGTGCGTGCTATACTTGAGGCTTCGGCGGAATTGATAAAGGCCGGAAAAAAGGTCGACCCCGAGATAATGATACCGGTTACCTGCGCAAAGAGCGAATTGGACAACCAGAAGGTCATTGTGGATAAGGTCCATAAAGAGGTAATGATGAAATTCGGCCTGAAAAAATTGCCGTTTATGTACGGGACGATGATAGAGATCCCGCGCGCGGCTCTGCAGGCCGGTTCGATGGCCCAGACGGCCGAGTTCTTCTCATTCGGGACGAACGATCTCACTCAGATGACGTTCGGGTTCAGCAGGGACGATATAGGCGGTTTCCTGCCGGACTACCTGAACTCTAAGATACTGCCGGCGGATCCGTTCCAGACGATCGACCAGGACGGAGTCGGTGAGCTTATAAAACTCGGCATAGAGCGCGGAAGAGCGACACGCAAGGTGCTGAAAGTGGGTATATGCGGCGAGCACGGCGGCGATCCTGACAGCGTCAAGTTCTGTCACCGCGTCGGAATGAATTACGTAAGCTGTTCGCCTTTCAGAGTGCCGATATCGCGTCTTGCGGCGGCGCAGGCGGCGGTGGAGAGCAAAAAAAAATAGGAAGTTATAAGGTGTAAGTTTTAAGTAAAAAAATCTTACAGCTTATAACTTACAACTTATAACTAGAAATATGGATGCAATAAGACTGTATCTAAAAGATATAAAGAAGCTGCCACTTCTCACCCCTGAGGAAGAGATATCTCTCGCCAACAGAATAAAGAAGGGCGATGGCAAGGCACGGGCCAAGATGATACAGTCTAACCTTCGCCTTGTTATAAACATTGCCAAGAAGTACTCGCATCTGGGCGTATCTATGCTTGACCTGATCGAGGAGGGGAACCTCGGTTTAATGAAGGCGGTCGAGAAGTTCAATCCGAAGAAGGGCTACAGGTTCTCTACATACGCCGCCTGGTGGATAAGACAATATATTTCGAGAGCGATAGCCAATCAGGGCAAGACCGTCAGGATGCCGGTGTATATAATCGAACTCCTGATGCGTTTCAAAAAAGTCTCCGAGCATCTTACTAATTCCCTTAAACGTAAACCGAAACTTAACGAGATATCAAAAAGGATGAAGTTGCCGATAAAGCGCGTGAAGCAGCTCAACAGAATGGTATCCGGCATATCAAGCCTTAACGCTCCCGTAGGCGAGGAGGGATCCACCGAATTCCTTGATCTCATAGAGGATGAGAACATGACCTCCGCGGCCGATGAGCTCTCTAACTTCCTGACGCAGGAGCGGATAAAGGGCTTGCTTGAAAAGATGTCGAAGAGGGAGCAGAAGATATTGTCGCTGAGGTTCGGTCTTAAGGATGGGGTCCCGCATACATTAAGGGATACCGCGAAGCATTTCGGTATCACCCGGGAAAGAGTCAGGCAGATAGAATCCGCGGCGATGAGAAAGATGCGCGAATTCATAGTCCAGCAGGAAAAGGATGCCGCGGCGAAGCGATAAGGAGAGCATATGCTTGAATTAAAATCTTATATAAGAGACATTCCCGACTTTCCGAAGAAAGGCATTATATTCAAGGACATCACCACTCTTTTAAAAGACAAACGCGCCTTTAAGCGTGTCGTCGATACTATAGCGGACAGATACAAGGACAAGAAAGTAGACTTTGTCCTGAGCGTTGAGGCGCGCGGGTTCCTATTCGGAGCTGCCGTCGCCTACAAGATAGGAGCTGGCATAGTCCCTGTAAGGAAAAAAGGCAAACTGCCTCACAAGACTTACTCTGTAACATATGATCTTGAATACGGAAAAGATACCTTAGAGGTCCATCAGGACGCGTTTCGCAGAGGGACGAGGATACTTATTGTGGACGATCTCTTAGCGACCGGCGGGACGACAAAGGCCGTAGCTGAGCTTGTGGAGAAGATGGGCGGCAAGATCGTAGGTATAGCATTCGTTATCGAACTCCTTCCTCTGAAAGGGCGCGAGAAACTGAAAGGCTATCCTGTGTTGTCGCTTGTAAAAGATAAGTATTGTTGATAATAATTCGGTATAACAATGCAATACACGTTGCCCCTGTAGCTCAGATGGATAGAGCACAGGTTTCCTAAACCTGGTGTCGCCCGTTCGACTCGGGCCAGGGGCGCCATCCAAAAGAATCCCGAACAATACAGTTATACAGTAAAAAAAGGCGGCTTGTCGCATGGCGAACAAAATCCCGGTGTCAGTAGTTATCATAACCAAGAACGAGGAAGCGAACATCCGGGAGACCCTGGAGTCGGTCGTCTGGGCGGACGAGATCATTATAGTCGATGACGAAAGCACCGACAAGACGGTCGAGATCGCGAAGAGATATACCGACAGGATATTTTCCCGCAAGATGGAGGTGGAAGGCATTCACAGGAACTGGGCGTATGCGCAGGCGCGCAATCTCTGGGTCCTGAGCCTTGACGCGGACGAAAAAGTTACCCCTGAGCTGGCTCTTGAGATCGCTAAGGCGGTCCCGTCGGAGGAATTTGTCGCGTATGATATACCTCTGCGTAATTATATCGGCAGCTATTGGGTCAGGTACGGCGGATGGTATCCGGCCAATAAGGTGAGGCTCTTCCGGAAAGATAAATTTAAATACGAGGAAGTGCAGGTGCATCCCGTGGCTTTCATAGACGGGAAATGCGGACATCTGCGATCGGACATAATCCATAAAGGTTACCCCGACATCGAGCATTTCTTGAACAGCGTCAACCGCCAGTCGACGCTTGAAGCCGCCAAATGGATGAATACGGGCCGAAAGATGACGCTTGGGCATATCACGCGGAGGGCGCTCGACAGGTTCTTCAGACGATATGTCAGGAAGAAAGGCCATAAGGACGGGATGTACGGGTTCGTTGTCGCTTTTTTCGATACCCTGTATCAGGTATTGAGCTATGTGAAATACCGGGAACTGCTGGAAAAACAGGGGAAGGATCGTGCCTGATAATACAAATGATCGGCATATGTCAATCTGCCCGGTTTGCGGTATCGCGGACTGGGCATCTGTTTATAGGATAGGGCGATGGGACATAGGAGAATGTAAGGCTTGCGGTTTCGCTAGGATCGATCCTATGCCCGACAGGGAACTCCGAGCGGAGTTCTATTCCGAAGAAAAGGTGGTCAGCAGGAACACTAAAGAGCAGACCGCGTCCCAGAGATTTTCCAGGTCCATGAAACGGTTCTTTTCCCGTATAGGGGGCCGCAGTAAGAGCGGTATATTTTATGACAAGCTCTCCCATTATCTGAGCGCAGGCTCGAAGATACTGGACCTCGGGTGCGGTGACGGCAGTTTCCTTAGGTCGGCAAAGAGATGCTTCTTATGTACCGGTGTCGAGATCTCGGGATACCTGGCCGGCCTTGCGAAAGATAAAGGCGGCATTAAAGTAATAAACGGCAATTTTCTGGAAATGGAAATAGGCGAAAAATTCGACGGTATAACGATGATATCCCTTTTAGAGCACCTGGACGATCCCGCGAAGGCGCTAAAAATCTGTTTCGGCCTTTTGAACAGGAACGGCGTTCTGCTCATCAAGACTATAAACTACGGATGCCTGAACAGGATGATTAAAAGAGAGAGCTGGTCCGGATTCCGTCCGCCGGACCATATGGTCTATTTCACCCCACGCAACTTGAAACAACTGCTTGAGAAGGCGGGTTTTGCCGGAATAAAGGTATCCGCATGGCCTTTTAATGACAACATGTACTGCGATGCTCATAAGATCGGTTAACTACAAACTCATATCCGTAATATGGGTCTTCATATGGCTGCTATTTTCCGTCAGAGGCTATATATTGACCGACTCCAAGGTCTTTAAGAACAGCCTGGGTAAGAGCGTAGAGCAGAAAAAGCGGAATCTGATGAAAAGCGGTCTTTATGATTTTGTATTGTTCTGCCAAAAAAATATCCCCGAAAAAGAGAATTTTGTTTTTGTGTATGATGCGAAAGCGCTGGATCCGGTTGAAGGATCCAGGGTCTCCTATTATCTCTACCCTCGAAAGATGATCAAAGACGCCCCCTATATAATGGTATTTGATATGAGCGGGTACAAAAAAGAGGGCTTTAAGCTTCACGCAAGCCTTAGCAAAAACTCATTCATCCTTCGAAAGGCCGATTGAAATGATTGACCTTTTCCCGGTTGTGAAATTAACGCTTGGCATCCTGATAACTTTCTTCGTGGGATACAACATCATAAAGGCCTTATCCTGGAGTAATCTCAAAATAATGGGATCATTAGAGATTGTATTTCTATCTTTTCCTATCGGCATATCCGTTATTACACTGCAGATGTTTATCCTGGCCATTTTCGGAAAAGGATGGTCTCTCTTTAATATGGCGTTGCCGTGGGTCTTCCTGTTATTGGTAAATCTGGCCGTGTTTTTCATGAGAAAGAGGAGACCTGCTGAGCCGCAGGCAGCCAGGTCCGCGCTCGATTTCGTGGAAAAGGCGTTAATATGCGGTATTATCTTACAGGTCATCTGGGTTACATTGAAAGCATTCGCTCTTCCGATCGAAGCGCCGGATGCTATTGCCATATATGCGTTGAAAGCAAAAGCGTTTTACCTTAAAGGCGGCATGGACCATGACATATTGAAGAATGTTACATTTAAGGATTCTCACCAGGACTATCCGCTTTTGTTGCCATTGGCAGAATGCTGGATATACAGGGCCCTGGGAAACCTGAACGACTTCCTGGCAAAAGCGCTCTTTCCGATTTTTTTCTTGAGCGCGACCGGGATATTCTACAGCATGCTAAAAAGATTCATAAAACGCCGCGGAAGCCTCCTGTTTACTTTTATGCTTGCCTCGGTTCCTCAATTTACTGTTTTTGGCACTAACGCATATGCCGATCTTCCGCTGACCTGTTATTATACGGCAAGCCTCCTGTATCTATTTTTATGGATGAAAGAAAAAGAGACGCCGTATCTTCTCCTTTCAGCCCTGATGTCTTTTTCGGCTGCATGGACCAAGAATGAAGGATCGATGCTGCTGGTGATAAACATATTGATCCTGGCAATCTTTTTAGCAAGAGATAAGATGAGGTTCGTAAAAAAGGCAATATCTTTATCCGTGTATCTGGCTGTTGTCATCGTATTGCTTCTTCCATGGATATCTTTTAAGAACTCTATGGCGTTGGAAAGCGATATAGTAAATAAAGCCACTATCACCCCATCCAATGTTGGCGCTAACCTTGGCAGGGTGTGGCCGATCCTGTATGAATATCAGAAGCATCTATTTGGGCCAAAGAGATGGAATATTGCATGGATCTCAGTCCTTGTAGTTTTTATTTTAAAAATTAGAAATGTCTTTAGAGATGAAATCGGATATATCGCTTTCGCAGCAATATTGTGTATCGCCGGCTACACGTTTATTTACATCGTGACTCCTCATGATCTGGGATGGCACCTATCTACAAGCGCAAGCCGCCTGATGCTTCACGTCTTACCTGTAAGTATGTTCTGGCTTGCCTTATCTACAAAGAAAGACCTGAACCTTTTTTAACGCATTTTTTCTTGCCATAGGAGCATCACGTATGCAATAATACAAACCATGATAGACCTGCACACGCACACACTTTTTTCTGATGGCGAACTTTTGCCGAGCGAACTCGTTAGACGAGCTGAAGCGAAAGGGTACAAGGCCATAGCTTTGACAGATCACGCCGATCTGTCAAATATCGATTTTATCGTTCCCCGGATAGTAAAAGTCTGCAAGTCGTTAAATTCTTTTTGGAAGATCCGCGCGATCCCCGGAGTCGAGATCACGCATGTTCCTCTCCAGGAGATAAAAAGACTGGTCAAACTTGGCCGCAAACTCGGGGCCAGGATAGTCGTTGTCCATGGTGAGACCGTATCTGAGCCTGTCATCCCCGGGACCAATAAGTACGCCATTAATGCAGGCTGTGATATTTTAGCTCACCCGGGCTATATTACTAGAGGTGACGCGGAGCTTGCGCGATCTAAGGGGGTATATCTGGAGCTTACCGCAAGGAAGAGCCATTCTCATACGAATAAGCATGTCTATAAGATGGCGAAGTCTGCAGGCTCAAAGCTGGTTTTAAATACAGATGCGCACAATGATGGAAACCTGATATCGGACAGCCAGGGTAGGGGGATCCTTCGCGGCATAGGGCTAAGCCCCGCAGATATAGAAGAAGTGTTCAAGAATTCAGAGTATATCGTAAGGAATATAGGTTAAGAATATAGAAATAGTTAATTATCCTTGACAAGTATGACTTATATGATATACTTATGTTAAATATAAAAAGTCAGTTAAGCCTATAACACCATCGATGATTTTAATCTTGGCGCAAGAGGAGGTGGTATTTAAAATAGCCATAGGTCATCAAGAAGTGGTGATATAGATAAGAGGTGATAGATACAATAAAGACAGGCCGTGTGACGAGTGTCAGGAATTTCGGGCCTGAACTTTACGATATATTTGTAATTTAGAAGTTAAAAATTAAAAGGAGGCAGCATGAAGTTTTTAAGAGTACTTTGTGTTTTGGCAGTAGCACTTTGCCTTACGGCAAGCGTTTACGCTGAGACCCAGAGCGTTAAGGTGAGCGGAGACCTCACGATGAGGAGCCTGTTCAGGAATCAATATGATTATCAGAGCAGCCCTCCTGAGCCGGATCAGCCAAGGACCGGTTTAGATAGTTCATGGCAGTCATGGTTGATGTCAGTGGCTGAGATAGAGATCGATGCGGACCTCACCGATAACGTCCAGACGGTTATCAGGTTAGTGAACCAGAGGGATTGGAATGTATGGGCGAAGTCAGACAGTGCGACTACCGGGGGCTTCCCCAATGGCCGCGCAGCCTATACGGAAAACGATGATGAATTTGATGTCATGGTTGATCTTGCTTACGTGACATTGAAAGACTTCATCTATTCACCGTTGACAGTTACTATCGGCCGTCAGGACCTGTGGTTCGGTAAGGGGTTCATAGTTGGCGCGAACCTCCAGAACCCAGGGAATGGCTGGAATGGCTCAACAGGCGGCAATTTAACAGCGCCGGAATACACTGCAGTATGGTCGTTTGATGCCGTGAAGGCAGTGTTAGACTATGACCCATGGACGATCACAGGCGTGTACTCCAAGATTTATGAGGATGCTGTACAGGCCCGTGATGATGTCGACCTCTATGGCTTGAACGTGGGCTATAAGTTTGACTCATACATGGCAGAGGCAGAAGCGTATTGGTTCTGGAAAGCAGACCGCGGCCTTGACGCCTACAGGAACATATCTAGGAATACCAATGACGTTCATACATTTGGATTGAGGGGCAGTTTTGATCCGGTGGATGTCGTTACGGTTAACCTAGAAGGCGCGTATCAGGGCGGCGAGTATGTCGCTAACAGGCTGCAGACTACTTCCAGGGTGCGTTCAGCATGGGCCCTTGACGTAGGTACAGAGTTAAGGTATTTTGCCGAGAAGTACTCCTGGAAGCCGAAATTTGGAGCAGAGTTTATCTATTATTCCGGAAATAAGCCGGAGGATAACACTGCCAGCGATCCGGGCGGGCAAGGGACGTATACCGGCTGGGATCCAGTATATAGAGGCAAATTCGATTCAGCGATTCGTGAGTTTGTAGGCAGGTTCTATTACACGGGAAGATATCCTGCTAACAACGATAATTTCTATTCAGCTGATGACGCTTCTTACAGGAATCAGTTCCAGATGATATTCCTTGGAAGCCTCCAGCCTATGGATAGCCTTACGCTGAAAGCGAATTACAATCTGTTCTGGAACCAGTGTGCCTATACCATCGCAAATGATGACAAGTCATTAGGTTTCATTGGCCAGGAAATAGATCTTACGGCAAATTGGGATTACACAGAAGATGTCAGCTTTGGGCTTCTGTGTGGCTGGTTTGTGCCGGGAGATGTGTATTATGAGAATATGAATAAGGTTACTACGGATATCGTAGGAACGGTAAAGGTAAGCTTCTGAGTAGAGTATTGCGAAAAACCCCCGCTCTTTGATAAAGAGCGGGGGTTTTTTATTGCCTTGTCTCTGTATTTCTATTGACTTTTTTACCGTATAGAAATAGAATATAATTGATTTGCGGCCTTTATAGGAGATCTTAAAAAATTTAGCATGACTCATAATATTTCGAAAAAAAAATACAAAAAGATTCTTTTACTATTTTCAGTTATTTTGATCTCCGCTTCTGCGGTTGGGACGTATCTCTATTTCCACAAAATATCTTTAAAAATGCCATTTCTGGCCCCTAAGGCGCCCCCCCCGGCGCCGGCAGTATATAAGTTCGAGGCTGTTAAAGAATTCCAATTCTCGGATGATAATGCGCTCAAGGAGTGGGAAGAAAAAGTATTCAGGAGTAAGGTCATATACCAGATAGAGAACGACGGCGCGCTCTCTTATGTCAGAGCGACTACCGATAAAGCCGCATCCGCCCTGTATTATAAGATAAAGATGGACGCCAGGAAAAAACACCCCCTTATAAGCTGGAAGTGGGAAGTAAAAAAGTTCCCCGCCAAAAAACTGCCGGAAAGCCTCGAGACGAAAGATGAGGACGACTTCGCCGCGAGGGTATATGTACTATTTATAGCGCCCTTTTTTACCAACTCAAAAGTGCTTGAATATATATGGGCAGAAAAATTGCCCGTGGGAACCAGCGGAGCCAGTCCATATTCATCAAATATCCAATTGATAGTGTTAAGAAGCGGCTTGGACAATGAGGAGGGGTTTAAGTTTGAAGAAAGGGATATAATGGCCGATTATTTAAATGCGTTCGGAAGGCCGCCGGAACACGATATTGGCGCGGTGGCTTTCATGACTAACGCGGAACATACCGAATCGGGCGCGGATGCGATGTACGATGATATAAAACTCGGATACAAGGAAGATGCGACCAAAGAAGAGAAGGGGGGAGGCCTTTGAGAACAAAATTCATAAGGACAAAATATTTGACCAAAAGCCGTATGCAGTTCAGGTATCTTTTACTTCTAATAGTATCTATGATAGTACCGGTGGTATTTGTCGCGGGTTGTATGTATTACCTGATCTTTACTATAATGGCTGAACAGCTTGGGATACCTGAATATGTAGCGTACAACCTGTTCCCGGTCATCAAGAAGATAAACATGATACTTTTAATCGGGGTGCCGCCTCTTTTTATTGCGCTCATTTTGTGGGGGATAGTGATTTCCCACAGGCTTACGGGGCCGATCGAACGGCTGGTATCAGAGCTTAAGAAGATCGCCGAACACGGCCATTATTCATCAAGATTAAGGTTGCGTAAGAATGATGACATGAAACCGATCGCCGATGCCATAAATAAGGTGCTGGATAAGGTTGAGGAGAAACATAAATGAGTATAAGTGAACTTGCAATAGTCAGCAAAGCGGCCAGGATAGCCGAGGGTGTTGAAATAGGGCCGTATGCCGTTATAGAAGACGGCGCGGAGCTCGGACCGCGGGTGAAGGTGTGGCCTCATGCCCATGTCTGCACGGGCGCATCGATCGGCGAGGATACTCAGATACATATGGGTGCAGTCGTCGGGCATATACCGCAGGACCTCGCGTTCAAAAATGAGAAGACATATTTAAAAGTCGGTAAACGCAACATAATAAGAGAATATGCGACGATACACAGGGGGACCGGCGAGGGCACCTCTACCGTTGTAGGCGACGATTGTTATATAATGGCAGTTGCTCATATCGGCCACAATTGCCACATAGGGAACAGGGTCATACTTGCGAATTGCGCCCTTCTGGCGGGACATGTGACAGTAGAGGATTATTCTTTCATATCGGGTAACGTTGTTGTCCACCAGTTCTGCCGCATAGGCGAACTATCGATAATCGGAGGTTTTACAGGGGTCAATAAGGATGTCCCTCCATATATGCTGGTTCGCGGCCCTTCGGTAGTTAGATCGGTCAATCTGATAGGCCTTAGAAGAGCAAAGTTTTCGAGAGAGCTTATTAATAATATCAAAGAGGCGTACAGGTTCTTATATATGGAGAATCTGAATACAGCCCAGGCTATCGAGGAGATAAAGAAGCTGAAGCCATACGCCAAGGAATTGGATCATCTGGTGCAATTTATACTGGGGTCAAAAAGAGGGATCTGCAAATATAAATACAGCGACACGGACTATTTTGAATAAAGATGAGCGCGTAAAGGTAAAGTCGTATTGGCGCTATCGCCATGCGCTTGACTTTTCGGGCTGGACCATATAAGGGATGAATTTATAAGCCTTATGCAAAAACTCGCCGCAAAAAACCTGTCGGATGATAACCCGTCAGCGCTGATCAAGCTCATATTATATGACCATCCATCCATATCTAAGAGGATCGATTTTGCAAAAAATTTCAAATAGTATTTTTATCGACATATATAAACGCCTGTATAAAGTTTACGGACGGCAACACTGGTGGCCGGGAGATACCCGCTTTGAGATGATGGTGGGGGCTATATTAACGCAGAATACATCCTGGTCAAATGTGGAAAAGGCAATAAGGAACCTGAAAAAGGAAAATGCTCTGTCTTCAGCTGAAAAACTTCTGCGTACGAACGGCCGGACCCTGGCGCGTCTCATTCGCCCGTCGGGGTATTATAATGTAAAATCAAAAAGGCTTAGAGATTTCGCCGGGTTTTTGGTAGCCAGATATGGCGGAGACCTGAACATGATGTCGCGGAGGGAGACCGGCGAATTAAGGGAAGAATTGCTGGATGTCAAAGGGGTAGGTCCGGAAACATGCGATTCTATGCTTCTTTATGCGCTTAACAGGCCGGTCTTTGTGGTTGATGCATATACCAGGAGGATATTTTCACGTCATAAGCTGATTGACGGGAATGCCGGCTATCATGATATCCAGAGATTGTTCATGGTCAACCTTCCCGCCGACCACAGGCTTTATAATGAATATCACGCTCTTATAGTCAGGTTGGGGAAAGAATTATGCAGAAAAAATCCTTCATGCGAAAGATGTCCCCTGAATAGACTCATTTAATTCACTTGTCCCGTTCGTATAACTCTCGGCACCTGGTAGATAGACTCATTTAATTAACTTGGCCGTTCGTATAACTCACGGCACTTAGTAGATAGACTCATTTAATTAACTTGGCCGTTCGTATAACTCACGGCACTTAGTAGATAGACTCATTTAATTAACTTGCAAATAGTGATTCGAGATAATATAATAATGCGCAAATAAAGCAAAGTGAGGGGTGAGATATGGCTAAGAAGAAAAAAGTGAAAGCAAAAGCACGTAAGGCGAAATCCAGGGTTAAGAAAACGGTGAAAAGGCCTAAGGCTGTTAAGACGAGATCCAGGAAAGTCGCCTCAAGGAAAGCAAGAAAAGTCGTAAAAAAGATGCCTGAGATCACGCTGGAAAAGATAGGCGAGGTGACTCACTATTTTCCGCATGTCAAGGCTGCGGCGGTATTAATATTGAAAGACAGCCTTAGCGTGGGAGATCAGATATACATAAAAGGCCATACTACAGATTTTAAAGAAAAGGTAAATTCTATGCAGATGGACCGTGTTTCTATACAGATAGGCGCTAAGGGGCAGGAGATAGGGCTCCTGGTGAAGAAGCGGGTAAGAATAGGGGATAGCGTATACAAGGTATAAACCTATGAACAGGACATACAAGAAGGTCCTGCTTGGCCTTGGCTTGGATGCCAAAGACGGACACGTGCGGATCACTAAAGGCAAGAATTTCCGTCTCTTCGGAGGTTCACAGGAGACGCACGAGACCATGCAGGAGAAGGCGATAAAATTCAACGAGCAGCTCAATAAGCGCCGCAAATCGCTGGATGATATAAACGAAGAAGAGTTCCGCGAAATATCGAAGAAAATAGGTCTTAAATTGCCCGGTGAAAAGTAGCCGGGGGAAGGGTGAAGAATGGCAAAAATATCTATCGATGATTCGCTGTGTACCGGGTGCGGGCTTTGCGCCTCGAACTGCCCGGATGTTTTTGAGGTTGGCGACGATAACCTGGCGCACGTTGTGGCTGATGCGTGCTCAAGCTGTGATATCAAAGAAGTGGCCGACCAGTGTCCTGTGAACGCTATCGCCGTAAAGTGACCCGGACCTAAAATGATGGTTAAGGTTATAGGTATATGCGGAAGCCCTCGCAAGGGCGGGAATAGTGATATCCTTTTGGACGCAGCGCTTGAAGGCGCGCGGACACAAGGTGCCGTTACGGAGAAGATCGTATTAAATGACCTTAACTTTAAACCGTGCCAGGCATGCGGCGGTTGCGATGAAACCGGTGTTTGTGCCATCGTAGACGATATGCGATCGGTCTATAATATGATCGAAGGCGCCGATGCCGTCATAGTAGCGTCTCCCGTTTATTTTAACAGCGTGAGCGCTCAAATGAAGATGATGATAGACAGGTGTCAGTGTCTGTGGGTCCGTAAATATATCCTTAAAAAACCGTCTGCCAAAGAAAAGAGCGGCATTTTCCTGTGCGTATCCGGCGCCGATAAAATCCAATTTTTTAATTGCTGCAAGAAGGTAATAATGTCGTTCTTCGCGACGCTCGATATAGCGTATTTCGGGGAAATATGCTGCAGGGGGCTTGAAGCAAAGGCAGCTATAAAGAATGAGAAGACCGCGCTTGGTAAGGCTTTCAAGCTTGGCGCCAAACTGGCTAAAAACGGAAATTCCGCATAGATGGAAAACTTGTATAAAAAGGTAGCTATAGAGGCCGCCATAACGAGCGGCCGTTTCATTAAAAGGTCCGTAGGCAGAACCATCAGGATATCTTATAAAGGAAAGGACAATATAGTCACTGATATCGATAAAAAAGCGGAATCTATAATAATTAATAAGATCCTTTCCGCTTTTCCCGATCACGCTGTACTCTCGGAAGAAAGCCGCCCCATACGCAGTCTTTCGCCATATAAGTGGATAGTAGATCCTCTCGACGGTACGACAAATTTTGCTCATTCTTTTCCGTTCTTTTGTGTTTCCATAGCCCTGGAAATGTCCGGTAACGTAGTGCTAGGAGTCGTGTATGACCCTGTAAGGGACGAGTTATTTTACGCGGAACATGGAAAGGGAGCCTGCCTGAACAACAAGAGAATATTGGTGTCGAAGACGCAAAAACTCCGCGAGGGCTTTCTTGCTACCGGATTCGCATACGGCAGGGAGAAAAAGGACAGGAATGTTGCCAATTTCCGGAGATTCCTGATGAAGGCGCTGGCTATCAGGCGCGCCGGATCTGCCGCCCTTGACCTATGTTATGTAGCTTGTGGCAGGTTTGATGGATATTGGGAGTATGGCCTTCATCCTTGGGATAGCGCTGCCGGTATGATTATTGTTAGAGAAGCAAAAGGTTTGGTAACAAGGTTTGGCGGTGAAGATTACTATCCTTACGACAATGATATTTTGGCGTCAAATGCCGTTATACATAGAAGCATGCAAGCGATCCTCATTAATCATCGCGAATAATCGAATATCTTAACAATTTAATTCTATTAATATTGCGACGGAAAGAATTGTTTATTCTTTATAAACATAGGGTAAAAGTTAGTGTGTTAGTCCATAAAATATTTAGATATTTTCTATTGACAAAGGGCGCCATTTGGTATAGACTTGACATGTAAATGAAGTATAACTAAAGACAGGGGATATGAAATACAAAACCACTATAGAGATCATATCAGATGCTTCGGATAAGTGCGAAGCGGCCGATATAGCTGGCGAGTATCTTTCCGGGAACTTGGTTTCCGGCGTCGCTATGAAATGCCGCACATCAGCCGTATGCTCATATAAGAAGACCGTTGTTGCGATATTTGTGGTAGTGCTTGTCGTGTCCATCGGTATATTTTCCGCCTGGCAGCCAAGGATATCTCAGAGTATGACGCCACTTACATTATCCGGCATAAGCGCGGTTCAGCCGCCTCTCAAGACAGCGCAAGACAAAAAGAGCGAGGATTTTAAGAAGGAATGGCAAAAGAAGCAGAATAAAGCCGCCATAGACCTTATAAAATCCGTTCGTTAATATAAGAATTCATACGCTCGTACTTGCAAAAACATTTTTTAGACGCTTCATTTAAGGTTATCTTAAGTGAAGCGCCTTTTTTTTATTAAAATCGCAATGATTTATCAATACGATTATGGTATATTATTCATGGCTATTACTTAGGAGGAAGGTCCTTTCATGGGTGATATACTGAGGTTGCGGGAAAAGCTGTCAATAATCGGTTATATACCTCTTTTTGCCGGACTTACAGTAGAAGATAAAAAGACCGTTGCTGCGGCCAGCTCCATTATAGAGTATAAAAAAGACGATGTAATATATCGAGAAGGAGAACCGGCAGACGCGTTCTACTGCGTCATTACAGGAAGGCTCAAAGCCTGCATAACCAGGCATTCCACTACGGAGAACCTGGAGTATTTAAAGCGTGGAAAATATTTTGGTATCATATCCATACTTACAGGAGACCCGCATTCCGTAACTGTCCAGGCCGTTAATGACTCTATCATCCTAAGGATACCGAAGGCCGATTTTGACAGGATGCTCGGGCGAATTCCTGCTCTAGCCATTCACTTCGGCAAGACCCTTTCAAAAAGACTCAAGACGAAAGACACCCATGGCAGGAAGGTCTTTGAGAGCAATATAATATCGGTATTTAATATATCCGCGGGCGCCAGCGCAGACGATTATATCCTTAACCTTGGCATCGGCCTGAAGAGCCAGACAGGCAAGAATATTATTTTTTTATACCTGAATAAAACCGGCGATAATACGTTTTATGCCTCCGGCGTTTCATTCTCTTCAAAATTGATCCGCCTCGATTCCCCGTTCTTCAACGAAGACATTGTCACTGAAAGCATATCCAGGCATGCCTGCGGTATAGACTTTATCAATGTAGCCCATAATCCAAAAGAACCCCTCAACCTGGTATCCCTTCTCAGTTATCTGACGAACTACTACCATTACCTTCTTGTCGGCCTTCCCAACGATATGGATGCGGCGATCTTTGAGTGCCTGCGGCAATCCGACAGCATTCATCTTATAACTGTCCCTGACCAGTCCGGCCTGAAGGCCGCGGCAAAACTTGCAAACGAATTGGAGGCTTCGTCGGCAGGAATGGGGATCAAGATGAAGATAATAACTGATGAGTCCGCCATGGTCGAGCTTATCCCGTTCGAGGAAAGAGTAGAAACCCTTAAGCATGATATCTTCGCAACGCTCCCTGAGATCAAAGGATTAGAAGGCAGCATAGTCGCCGCAGAACCTGTGTTGACCAGATGCCCGGATTGCGAATATTCTAAGATGATAAGGAGGATATCAAGACAGGTGGGGGATTGCCTGATAGGCCTTGCCCTGGGAAGCGGAGCGGCTTTAGGATTGGCCCACATCGGTGTTCTAAAAGTCCTGGAAAGAGAGAAGATACCGATCGATATGCTCGCCGGCACCAGCATGGGCGCGTTGATCGGGGCGCTTTGGGCTGCCGGGAAAGATCCCTCGGAGATTGAGGAGATCGTAAAGCAATTTAAAAAAAAGATAACGACCTTAAGGCTGCTCGACCTTACATGGCCTTCCCATGGGCTGATAAAGGGGAGGGAAGTGAGGCGATTCCTGATATCCCAATTAGGCGATAAGACTTTCTATGACCTTAAACTGCCTTTCAGGATAGTGACATGCGATATAGAGACCAGGGAAGAAGTGGTTCTTGAGCAAGGGAACCTGGCCGAGGCGATCATGGCATCCGTTTCTATACCCGGGATATTCGAACCCGTAAAGATCGACGGCAGGCTTCTGGTCGACGGCGGCATAATCAATCCTCTGCCCACGAATGTGCTTACGAGGAGCGGTGTTGAGAAGATAATAGCCGTAAACTCCCTTCCGAGCCCTGAGGATATCCAAAAATCGAAGAAGAAGTTGACCAATATATTCGATATCATAGTGAACAGCGTCCAGGCCAGCGAGTATCTTCTGGCAGAGACGAGCTGCCAGGTTGCGGATATAGCAATGCATCCGATACTTCCCACGGCAGACTGGTATGAATTCTATGAAAGCGAAAAGATAATAATGAAAGGGGAGGAAGAGGCTATCAAATATCTTCCGCGCCTGAAAGAACTGGTAATTTCCACATAGACATATTACGACATGCTTATAAAAAAAGACCCGGATATAATAAAATCGTATTTTGAAGATAGCTCCAATATGAAGGGCGGCCACGCCCTCGAAGTGGTCTTCCCGAAGGATGTAGACGAATTATCCGCCTTCCTTAAGGATGCCAATTCCGGAAAACTTCCTGTCACAATATCGGGCGGCGGCACCGGCACTACAGGGTCAAGGGTGCCGTTCGGCGGGGCGGTCATATCCATGGAGAAGTTTAACAGGATCGCGGAGATATCGGCGGATAAAATGTCGGCCTCGGTCCAGACCGGCGTATCGGTAGAAGACCTTAAGAACGCGTGTGAAGAGAAGGGGTTGTTCTATACATCGCATCCCACCGAAAAATCGGCTACCGTAGGCGGGACAGTGGCGACCAATGCGTCCGGATCCAGGTCTTTTAAATATGGCCCCACGAGAAGATATGTCAGGCGGCTGAAGATGGTGTTGGCAGGCGGAGAGGTCCTGGAGATAAAAAGAGGTGAGAGATCCCTCTCGCGCGACAATTCGTTAGTGAAGCTTCCGTGCGGCCTTGATATAGCCGTTCCTATGCCTTCATATGTGATGCCTGATGTGAAGAACGCCGCGGGATACTTCGTCAAAGATGGGATGGACCTTATAGACTTGTTTATAGGCCAGGAGGGAACTCTCTCCGTTATTACTGACATAGAACTCGGATTGGTCCCGAAACCCGCGGACATTTTCAGCTGTTTTGTTTTCTTCGAGAAAGAAGAAGACGCCTGGGATTTTTCCAGAGAGGCCAGGAGACTATCAAGGGCTAAAGATTTGAGCGCCGGACCGGCATTAGACGCGCTGTCGATCGAGTATTTTGACCACAACTCCCTGGATTTGCTGAGGGCCAAAGGCCGGGATCTCCCCGGTGACGCTAATGCGGCGATATTCTTTGAGCAGGAGATCGGCGGCAAGTGGTCGGGTAAAGTCGAGGAGAATTGGACGAAGCTTATTTTGGAGCACAACTCGTCTCCGGACGAAACCTGGGTTGCCATGGATGACAATAAACAGGATGAATTTACAAAGCTCCGTCACGCAATACCCGAATGCGTTAATGAGATGATAAAGCGTAATGGTTTCCAGAAATTGAGCGCTGACATAGCCGTTCCCGATGATCGATTTTCCCGGATGATGGATTTCTACCTGAGCTCTTTAATGGCAACTAAACTGGAATACGTGATATTCGGGCACATAGGAGAGAGCCACGTCCATGTAAATATCCTGCCAAGGTCTGAGACTGAATTGAGGTACGGCACGGATATGTTGATGGGTTTTGCCAGGAAAGGCGTATCGTTAGGAGGTACGGTTTCCGCGGAACACGGCATCGGGAAGATCAAGCATAAGTATCTTGAGGTAATGTACGGTAAGCAGGGCATATTGGATATGGCAAGAATAAAAAAAGCATTTGATCCCGGTTGTATACTCGGGCTCGACAACATCTTTCCTAAAGAGATATTAAGGTAGATATGAAAGAGATAAAATTTAATATTCCTTACGGAAAAGGATCGTTGGACTTTTCTCTCCCGAGAAGCAGGCTTCTGGGAGTGCTTAAGAACAGAGGCAGCAGGCCCGGGGATATCCGGAGCCTTCTTTCGTCGGTGTTTCGGAAGATCCCGGGTGAAGATGAGATCGAAGGCCTGGCTATCGGCAAAAACGTGCTTATAGTCGTCCCTGACGCCACTAGAAGCGCCCATCTAAGGCAGATATTGCCGTACCTGATAAGTAAGATCGGCAAGGTTTCCAGGACAATAGATATAATCATAGCGACAGGCCTGCATAAGAAGCACACCCGTGGCCAGTTGAAAGAGCTTCTAGGCGGATCTATAGTCCGGAAATACAGGATCTTGCAGCATGACCAGAATGTCGGCTCCCTTGCCGATCTGGGCAGCACCGATGACGGCATTCCTGTGATATTGAACAGGAACCTGTTTAGCCACGATCTCGTTATTTCCATAGGCGTCATTGAGCCGCATCTGTATGCAGGTTATAGCGGCGGGATAAAGACCGTGTCTATCGGGCTTGCCGGTGAACGTACGGTAAACTACACGCACGGGGTGAAATTTCTCGATGATAAGATGACGAGGATCGGTTCGGTGAAAGGCAACCCCTTTCAGGATGCCTTGTGGAAAATATCCGGCGGTATAAATATAGGGTTTTCTGTGAATGTGGTAAACGATCCTGACGGGGAAGCGGTCGGTCTGTTCGCGGGCGACACGAAAAGAGTTTTCGCGAAAGGTGTAAAAGCGTCGCGGAGGATATTTGCTGTGGAGGCGGAGATCCAGGCCGATATTGTAATATGCGGCGTCGGTTTTCCTAAGGATATTAACCTGTATCAGGCTTCCCGCGCAATAAATTATGTGGTGAACACGGACAGGCCTGTAATAAAAAGGGGAGGGGTTATTATAATTGCCGCTGAATTAAAAGACGGCATAGGGAAGAGTCCCTCAGAGATCAGGTTCTATGATAAGCTGAGAGAGATGCTTTCACCTGAAGATTTCATAATAAATACGAAGTTGAAAGGGTGTGTTGTCGGTGAACATCGGGCATATATGGTTGCCAAACCTCTCATCGATTACAAGATCGCATTTGTAAATACCGGGAAACACGCGTTTGCTCACGGTCTCCCATTCCCGTTCTTTAAGCGCATTTCAGCCGCTTTAAAATACGCCGACAGTATTGCCGGCCAGAGATCGCTGATATATATAATACCAAGAGCTTTGTCTACTATAGCGTCGGTTAGACCCTAAAACAAGCTTGCTTTTTTGTCATTTGTGAGTATAATTGATTAAGAAACATAGGAGGAAATTATATGTTTAGCATAAAAAATATATTGTTTGCAGTTTTCGCGATATTTTTTGTTGTCATATTTTCGGCGACCCGCCTTTTCGCGCAGGATGACGATTCGACCAGGCAGATCTTGAAGCAGGGATTGCTTGGAGCCGGCACGGGCGCCATCGCGTCAGGCGCTTCCGGAGGCAACGCAGGGACGGGGGCCCTTATAGGAGCAGGAACTGGTGTTATAGGAGGCGCGCTGCTGGATGCCATTACGACTCCATCCAGTTCATCAAGAAGGACTGTCAGGAGGAGTTCGGCGCCTCCTCCCGATGATGAATACTATTATGAAGATGAACCGGAAGATGTGTATTACGAAGAGGCGCCGCAGCAATCCGGCACATCACAGGTGTTGAAGCAGGGGCTGTTGGGAGCCGGCACGGGAGCTATAGCCGCAGGCGCGTCCGGAGGTAAGGCAGGCCAGGGGGCTCTTATAGGGGCAGGCACTGGTATTATAGGAGGCGCGCTGCTGGATGCCATATCTCAGCCTTCTCAGCCAAAGAGGGTCTACAGGAGAGCTCCGAGGCAGACGCAGACAGCTCAACCCGTGCAGCCGTTGCAGACGCAGCAGTATCAATCCAATGTCCAGGTCAGTGAAGAATCCGCCGGCCTTGAGGGCGGAAAAAAGAAGATCGTTAAAAAGTATGACGCTTCGGGCAAACTTATCTCAGAAGAAGAGATATACTACTAAAGAAGAGGCTAAGCGATAGCCAAAATTGAGACTAAACCCCACATCCGGGCGATCGCTGATATTAATTCGGTGGAGCTATGTGGGGTTTTTCTTTTTGAACCGCAATTACGATGCGAAAACAAATCAATTTTAAAAATATACAGATAATCGCGCTGATAGCGGCGTCTCTTGTCTATTTGGGTATTAAATCTCTGCCGCCTTTATCGGCAAGCGCGTTTGCGAAGGATGAATACCGCCTTGTGTCTCAGGTAGTGGATGGGGATACACTCAAACTTTCCGGCGGCGACCGGGTGAGGTTAATAGGCGTTGATACTCCCGAAGTGCATTATAGTGCGAAGCTTTTGAGCGACGCCAAAAAAAGCTCAAGGAATATAAAATCCATTCAAGAATCGGGTAGAAAAGCTTCGAGCTTTACGAAAGGATTGTGCGGGGGGAAGAAGATCAGGCTTGAGTTTGATGTTGAAAAAGAGGATAGGTACGGCAGGCTTTTAGCATATGTATATCTGGAAGACGGGACTTTTGTCAATGCAAGGATTATCGAAGAAGGGTATGCGCAGGTCATGACCATACCGCCTAACGTGAAACACGCGGAATATTTTTTAAGGCTTCAAAAGGAGTCCAGGGAAAAGCGTAAGGGGTTGTGGACTGCGAACGATAATTTGTGAACGGGGGACAGTATGGAAGAGATAAAGATATATAAAAATATAGACTTTACGGCGCCTATCATGATATCCGGGTGGCCCGGAATGGGAAATGTTGCCCTGGGGGTTGTGGAGTACCTGCACAAGAAGCTGGGGGCCGTGAAATTCGCCGAGATAACGGTCGATCCCATGGCAATACTTGATTCTGTCGTGGTCGATAAAGGTATGGCGGCCTTCCCGCCGGTACCGCAGAATACGTTTTATTACATAAAAAATCCTGAGATGATAATCTTTGTAGGAGAAGCCCAATTGCCGGGACGTTCCGGCATAGGCCTTTTGAATAAGATGCTGGATTTCGCGGCGGGGCTCAAGGTTAAGACGATATTCACCGGCGCCGCATTTCCTATGCCTGTAAGCTACAAGGAATTGCCGCGCGTCTATGCAGCTGTGAATAGAAAACCGCTTGGCGACAGCGTCAGGAGGTGCGGTGTCAGCCTGATGGATGACGGCCACATATCAGGCATGAACGGTCTTTTGCTGGGATTTGCCAAGCAAAAGAATATCGATGCCGTGTGCCTTTTAGCCACAATGCCGCAATATGCGATAGGCCTTCCGAACCCTAAGGCCTCCGGAGCCGTTATCGACGTATTGCGTAAGATCCTGAGTTTTAAGATCAGCTTCCAGGAGCTGGGCGAGCAGATAAAGGATGTAGACGAAAAAATGGCGGCTATCGAAGAAAAAGTAGGTGATGTGCTGACGTTCGAAAAAGAGGAGCCCGAGCATTTGCCCTCGGAGAAGAAGATACCCGCTTATATAATGGAAAAGATCGAAAAACTTTTCCAGGAGACGAGGCTTGATAAAGCCAAGGCCGCTATGCTGAAAAACGAGCTGGACAGATGGGACCTCTACGCATTCTATGAAGACAGGTTCCTGGATCTATTTAAATAATGATTAAGAAAGTCCTGCCTGACTGTGCGGTCATCGATAAGACAATATTCGCTATCAAGAAAAAATAGGATCTAACAGTGGAAAAATTGTCTAGGAATATGATATGGATGGGCGCAGCCAACTGCGTCAGCAGTCTTTTCGGCGCCATAATGCTCATATATCTCGCCAGGACGTTAATGCCGGCGGCGCTGGGAAATCTTTCATATGCGATATCGATCATAGTCTTTTTAGCCAGTTTCTTAGACCTGGGGTTATCGACCTATGGTATTAGGGAGGTGGCTAAAGCGGGTGGATCCGATGTGTCGGAGTACGTGTCCAATATTGTGTCGTTAAGGTTTGTTATAGCTGTAATATTGACCGTAATAGTCGCCGCAGTTTCAATGATATCCCGCCAGCCGGGGATTCTCAAACTTCTTATGATAGAAACATGCCTGATGATGTTCATGGCCGCGTTTGCCACAGAGTGGGCTTTTCAGGGGCTGGAAAAGATGTATATGGTATTCGCCTCTTTTTTGGTGACCTCGTTACTGCAACTTACCCTGATGTTGGTTTTTGTGAGGCATCCTGAAGATGTGGTAAAAGTGCCGTTTTTTTATTTCCTCGGATCAATACCCGTAATAGCAACATTCTTGAAACTGTTGAAGTTCAGATTTAAGGTCAGGAAACCGGATACGGCCAAGCTGAAGTTATATCTTACCAGTTCGCTTGTTATATGGGCAATAGCCATGTTTGCCCAGGTCTATAATAATCTTGATATATTCCTGCTCGGGCTGTTCAGGAAAGCTGAGGAAGTAGGATATTTTACCGTTGCAAGGAGAGCGGTCGGAGGAGTGACCATACTGGCCGTTTTTTTAGCCAATGCTCTCTTGCCCAGGCTCTCCTGCACATTTAATATAGACGCGAAGCAATTCAAAGGCGCGACGATAAAATTTTTAGCTGTTACAACGGTCATAATAATCCTGATCCTGCTGCCCGTTTTATTTTTTGCCAAGGATCTCTTGAGGTTGACTGTTGGAGCGGAATACGTTCCGGCAGCTATACCGCTCAATATAATGATCGGGGCGCTTATCCTGGTTCTTTTTAACCTGCCGTTTTCAACGGGCCTTATAGCGGCATGCCTGGAAAAAGAGGTCCTTAAGCAGGTTATCGCCAGCGCATTTTTCAGCGTTGCGCTAAACCTTGTTTTAATCCCTAAATACGGTATGGTCGGGGCTGCGGTCTCGTTCTTTTGCGCAGAAGCTCTGGCGCTTATCTGGATATTGTATGTTTATAAGGTGAAGATAGCAGGAAGCGGATTGGCCTCCGGCAGATGACGCGTTAGCGTTATACGGTGAACGCCGATCATAGGGAGAGAGCCATAAGCTGTGGCCTCATTAAAAAAGGAGGGTAATGTGGTAGAGAGAAGCGAATTTAAAGGAAAGCCGGTTTTGATCATCAGAAGGGATGAGAACGATAAATATCCGTTTACTTTCGGGCTTAGTAAGGCGAGGCTTATTCTGGAAAATCTTGAAGAGATTAAGAGGTTCGTCGAAGAGAACGAAAAAGAAGCTTAAAAAACCGGCATAAAGGCCATTAAAGGCAGCCCTGTATGTGGGCGATCTATTCTTTATTATCGGCTTTCTTTGTAGCGTCTACAGATCCTATAGCAAAAAAGACGCTATCCGAAAAGAGCGATGAATACCTGGTCGGCTGGCTTGTCCTGCTCCTATCGACGCCTTTTTTGGCTGTGGTGTGTTTTTCGCATAGGGTAGCGCCAATAACCGCGGAGCTGGTCAAGACGCTGCTATCGGTCATACCTTTTGAGATCCTGTCGGTGATCCTCTATTATAAGGCTCTTAAAAAGACCGACATATCGTTGTCGGTGCCGTTTCTTGCCCTGACGCCCGTTTTTACTATATTGACAGCCTTCCTGATCCTGGGCGAACGCGTACAGTTCATGGGGGCCATCGGCATTGTGCTGATAGCAGCCGGCGTATATTCGCTTAATATCAAAGAGGCGAAATACGGATTTATCAGCCCGCTAAAGGCCATATTCGTCAATAAGGGATCTTTTTACATGGTCCTTGTGGCTCTGATGTACGGCTTAACGTCGACCATGTCTAAAAAAGCCATGCTGTTATCAAGCCCGGAATCCATCCCGTTCATCTACAATGTTTCTATCAGCCTGGCTATGGCGCCTATTGTCCTATACAGGATGAGTCGCGGCAGTTCTAAGCTGAACCTTAAACCGCAAACGCTGCTTTGCTTCCTGGGGCTTGGATTATTTATGGCTCTTTCCAGCATATTCTACTTTAAAGCAATTTCTATAGCAGGTGTGGCTTATGCTGTATCCATTAAAAGGCTGAGCCTGCTTATGAGCGTGGGATACGGCTGGATATTTTTCAGAGAAAGGGATGTGCATATCAGGCTTCTCAGCACATCATGCATGCTTATAGGCATAGTTTTGATAATAACCAGCGGATAGTCTATGAAGAGATCGGTGGCCAGGATATTGTTCTTTATAGGTTGGGTTTTGTCGCCGTTGACCTTCTGGAACGACGCCTTTATTAATATACCTATCTCATATTTGTGCGCCAATATTACTATAAGTTTCTTCAAGGCCGATCTCCTTCTTGTCGTGCTTGTCTTCTACTGGGTAAGTAACTTACTGGGACTTCTTATGATGTATATGGCCGGCAGGGGAGTGGTACATGATAAAAAAGAGCTCTTGCGGGAGATCGCTATATTCATTGCGACGGTCATTATCTATAGTATACTGATAGTCTTTCTTGCCAGGATAGGCGTTATCAAGCCTGTCAATATCATCAAATAATTCCGCGATCCCGAGTTATGAAGATGCTATAACAGTAATGAGTATATACCCATAAAATAACCTGTGGATAATCTTTGCAAAATAGGTATTTAAACATGAAGGGACGGCCAAGAAAGCTGCGGATCATCCAAAAAGAACCCCAGATCAGGCAGTTCAGCCCGCGAGGCCGTATAGGCCGGCCGGGGTATATGATCCTTAAGCATGAAGAGTTGGAAGCCATAAGACTCTCCGACCATTTAGATATGAGCCAGCATCAGGCAGCCCGGTTTATGGGTATAAGCCAGCAGACTTTCTCACGCGTCTTAAAGAGCGCCCGGAAATGCCTTGCCGAAGCCCTTATAAAAGGCCAAATCATAAAGGTAGACGGGGGAGACTTCAGGATGGAGAAACATGCCAAATAATAGGATTTTCTATCTGGTATTGATTCTGCTGGCACTGATAATGTCCGGCTGCGCAGCCATTCCAATCCCAAGTTCGGTTCCGATACCTAACAATATCCCGATCCTAAACTTATTCCTATAGGTAAACACTCAGCTTTAAATGACACCTAAAGACCAAGATGGGCCTAAAGCTAAACGTCCTATAATATATCTTATGTTAACTTGGCATATTGGGAACAAGCACTGTAATATGTTGTCATTGAATGAGTTGTGTTAATAGTCGAATTACCTGTTGATAACGATGATTTTTTATCGCAGGTATAATGTTGATCGGTTATATTCAGGTATTATGGGGTGAAATTTCGCGCCATTTGCCGGGTTGTGTAGAACCTATGCCATAAGGCCCAAACCTCGTTCTAATGAGCTGTAGGACCGGTTTTTTGAGGCATTCAAACATCCTCCTGATCTCTCTATTTTTGCCCTCTACGAGCGTTATTTCCAGTTGTGTTGATGTCTTGTCGCGGCTTATTATCACTACCTTCGAGGGTTTAGCCGTTTCTCCGTGACCAATTTCTATGCCATTGCCGAGCCTTGATATATCATCCTGTTCAATGACGCCTTTTACAGTCACTTTATAGGTCCTTGGAACCCGATATTTAGGGTCAGTAAGCCTATCGCCAAAACGGGTGTCGTTTGTGAATATCAGCAGGCCCTCCGAATCCTTGTCCAGCCTGCCTACCGGGAATACCCATTCTTTAACGTCTTTAAGGAATTCGTATACGGTAGGCCTTCCTAATTCGTCGTTTCTCGTGGTTACATATCCCACAGGTTTATATAATAAAATATATCTTTTTTTCCTTACGCAGACGGCTTCTCCATCGACCGAAATCAGGTCCCGCTCCATGATATTTTTGCCGGGATCCAGGACTATACGGCCGTTAACAGCTACCTTTCCCCCTTTGACTAATCCGAGCGCCTGCTTGCGTGAGCACACCCCCGACTTCGATAACGAACGTATTAAATTTCGCACGCGGGTTCTATTTTTCATAGCTCCATTATATACTTTTACAGCTTATCTTCATAATTAATTTTTTACTTATTTTCTTGACACGATTTCAGCAAAGTGCTAAAATTTGTCATGTTAAAGAAAAGGAAAGATGGCTACCGATACTCTTAATATACAAGAATTGCTATCTCACGCGTTAAACAGGAAAGCTTCTGACCTGCATCTTATATCAGGGCTTAGGCCTATGCTGCGGGTGGATGGTTTTTTAATTCCTTCAGAATATCCTGAACTGGATCGCATCCAGACGAAGAAACTTGTTTACAGCCTTCTGAGCGATAAACAGAAAGAGATATTTGAGATGCAGTTGGAATTGGACGCGGCCGTAGATATGGCCGGTATGGCCCGTTTCCGGTTAAATGTCCATGTCCAGAAAGGAAACGTAGAAGCCGCTTTCCGCGTCATACCTAATCATATAAGGACACTGGAAGAGTTGGGCCTCCCCCCTGTCGTAGCCGATCTTGCCAGGCGGCCTACGGGACTCGTCCTGGTCACGGGCCCAACTGGTATGGGCAAGACGACTACATTGTCGGCGATGGTCGACCTTATTAACAGAGAACGCCGATGCCTCATAGTAGGGATCGAAGATCCCGTGGAATATCTGCACACGCATAATAAGAGCGTTATTAAACAGAGAGAGGTCGGCAGCGATACACATTCTTTTGCCAGCGCGCTGAAGCATGCATTGAGGCAGGATCCTAATGTCATACTTGTCGGAGAGATGCGGGACCTGGAGACCATATCTATTGCGTTAAGGGCGGCAGAGACCGGCCATTTTATATTAAGCACTCTTCATACGCCGGATGTTCCCCAGACAATAGACAGGATAATCGATGTCTTCCCTCCGCATCAACAGGAGCAGGTCAGGACACAGTTGTCGAATTGCCTGCAGGGGATCGTCTGTCAACAGCTTCTTCCCCGGAAAGACGGTAGCGGCAGAGTGGTGGCATGCGAAGTTCTTACAGTCACCAGTGCGGCGAGAAACCTTATCAGAAACAGGAAGACAGAGCAGTTATTGACTGTCGTTCAGACGGGCGAAAAGAACGGCATGATAACTATGGATAGATACTTGAAAAACCTTTATGAAGCCGGCACTATCGATCTCGCGACCGCCTTAAGTAAGGTCAGGGATGTCGCTGAATTCGACAAGATGTGACCGGTTCGAGCCCGCTATTTTTTGTAGGGATATTTTTTCAAGACCTGTAATATCGCATCCGCCGATTTTGGCATCTTGGCCTTTCCCCGCAGTAATATCGAATCAGCCGAAAGGCTTTTCCCATACAACTCTTTATCCCCGTCCCAGTGTTCCGTGATAACGGCGCCTTCCAGCTTTACTCCGGCAAACAGTCCGCGGCTGCGCGAATAAGACAGTATGCCGCCTTTGAGCTGTATGTCAGTCGATGCCTCTGCGGCTCTGCCGACAGGACCGCCGGCTACCGAGGCGTCGGCGCCCAGCTTGAACTTACCCTGCAGGATGCCATCTACAGACCTTCTATTCATAATAAGAAGCACGAAGTCGGTGGCCTGTCCGCCTAATTGCCAGCCCAGGCTCCCCCCTGCTATGGTAAATATTGCCGGCGGGGACCAATCTTCGCCCTTTTCGCTGCGTACCATAATTATTCCCTGCCCGTATTTTCCGCCGATCCCGATGCCGGCTGATATGGTATTAGGG
>Ga0265297_10003057_pt1 | contig 31503 bp, 33 predicted proteins | sample Munlanlwell13791_FD_192502 | JGI IMG/M metagenome (GOLD analysis project Ga0265297, IMG submission 192502) | Leachate microbial communities from a municipal landfill in Southern Ontario, Canada - Leachate well 137-91 | ecosystem: Engineered > Solid waste > Landfill > Unclassified | place...
ATCAAGTGCGTACAGCTCAAATCAGCAGCTTCAAGAAGTTCTCGCTGGTATGAATCAAGTATCCGCTAAAATAACAACCCTCAATGATATCACCTCATCCAATGAAATCAGTATTCAAGAAATTACCGGTGCGACTCAAACCCTCAATGAAAGCTCTATTAAACTTAGCGATGAACTCAAAAAATTCACGATTTGATAAACTCAATCACTTTTTCCACAGGACGGCCGATAATCGCTTTGTTTCCATCGATTACAATCGGTCGCTCGATCAGCTTAGGGTGTTGTACCAGCGCATCAATAAGCTTAGATTCATCCTCAATTTGATCAAGTCCTAATTCTTTATAAATATCCTCTTTTGTCCGCATAAGTTCGCGCGCTCCAATCCCAAGCATCCTTAACAATTTTACGATTTCATCCCGTGACGGTACAGTTTCAAGATAGTTTACCGTCTCAAACACTTCTACTTTTTCTTCGAGCAGGTTCAATGCTTCACGCGATTTCGAACATTTTGGATTGTGCCAGATGGTTATCATGGTATCTCTCTTTTTTACGAATATTATAACTTTTTACTGTGAGACTTTAAATTATTAATAAATTCTTATTTTAATTACTTAACACTAATGTAACACTTCAATGGAATAATAACAATCTGAAAAATAATCAAATCAGGAGTTAGAAGGAGGAAAAACGTCGCAGAAAGCCAGAAAAACGATCCGTCTGCTGTGAAAATTGCAGCTCTCAAGCAGACGGAAAAACGTATTGCATAGCAACGTCTAAATTATAGCAAGTTTTCAGGCTATTTCTACGACGTCGTTGTGCATACACCCTATTTTTAATAAAAGGAAATGTATGTTCGATTTTCCCATATTCGAAATGCCCACGATCGGGCTAAGAATGCTCATGGCCATCAATGCGATTACCCACGTATTTGTCTCTCACGGCGGTGCCGTCGGAGGATCTGTGGTACTCGCACTCGCCGCATGGTGGACCAACAAAAAAGGCGATATGGCTGGTTATGAAACCGTCTATCGTCTCCTCATGGTCTTTTTTATCATCACTACTTCAGTTGGTGCCCTCACCGGAATCGGGATGTGGATTCACGCTAACATCATCAGCCCCAACGCTATCGGAGGACTTATCCGCGTATTCTTTTGGAAATGGTTTATTGAGTGGATTGTCTTTAACTTCGAAGTGGTATTGCTCCTTTTCTGGTTTATGACATGGAAACAAAAAGCCTTAACATCCGAGGGACGGGCATCATCAGTCCGAACAGGAGCATTTTATGCTATCAGTTCATGGATAACCCTTCTTATTATTGCAGCAATTTTAGGCTTTATGCTCACACCAAACTTTGATGGACAGCCATGGGTCGATCCTGAAGTCTACCCGGGTAAAGTAAACTATGACAATGCGTTGTTTAATCCGACATGGATTCCAGGTGTGCTTATGCGTACTTTTAGCTCCATCGCATTTGCTGCCGCATTGGCAATCATGTGGACATGGATTCTTACGACCTTTAGTAAAAATGAAGAGATTCAAGAGACCAAAGAGCGTCTCATCAAATTTTTTGCCCGTATTATGCTGTTCACCGTTCCAGTAGCGGCAGCCTTTGGGTATTACTATTTGCTTCAAATTCCTGAAGCGGCACGTGCCATGATCCCGACGGCGATGATGACGAGAGCATTTGCCGATAAAATGGATTTGATGCACATGATTATCAGCGGTATCGGCGGCACGGTCGTTCTAACGACGATTATCGCCTACTTCTCACCGAAACGTATGCCTTACATTGCCGCAACATTAATGGTCAGTGCATTTTTACTCTTTTGGGGATATGAAGAGCGTACCCGTGAATTTATTCGTAAACCGTACTTGATCTATAACTACATGTACGCCAACGGCATCCGTGTTACCGATGTACCGTATCTTAACAAAGTGGGTATTCTCAAACATGCGATCTTCGTTAATGAAAAAGACAAAGTAATCAATAAAGATAAATCAAACCTCATCGAAGTAGGACACACCGTCGCCCGTATCGAATGCCGTGCCTGCCATACCGAAAACGGTATTAACGGTCTCAAAGCACTCACAGCAGGATGGAGCGAAGCGGCTATCCGTAACCGTATCAATAACTTACCCGGTGGCGGAACCCCTTATATGGCTCCGTTTGTCGGAACCGAAGCGGAAAAAGACGCTCTCGCTGCCTATATCGTATCACTTAATAAAAGAGGAGAGATCAAATAATGAACTGGAAACTCCCTTTTGATATCCCACTCGTAATACCTACGATGGGGTTACCCGGCTGGTTTTTCGATAGCCTTGGTGTTATCGTATTTGTCGTGCATATCGCATTTATCTATACCCTAATCGGTGCTTCAACCGCATCGGTTCTGTACAATATTTTTGGGGTATTCAAAAAGTCTAAAACCGATGACTTATTGGCGTACAAAATGACCAACCCTACCACTATCAGTGAGAATATGGGGGCATTGTGGGGGGTCGCTCCGCTACTGGTTATTTCGGTACTTTATACCGGATTTTTCTATACAGCGATACTAAAAGTTTCTCCGCATATTTTGCACATCATTTACGGGAACATCTTCGCGTTCTTGCTCTCGTATGCGTATAAATTCAGTTGGCATTCATTGCACCACCACAAAGGGTTCCATATCGCTATCGGATTGGTTGCCGTATTGACGTTTTATACGTTGCCTCCGGTGTTTATGTCGATGTCAAACCTTTATTTACAGCCTGAGCTGTTCGCGTCGGTGCAAAGTATTTGGGATATTATGCTCACTCCGTTGACGTTCTTCCGTCTGATCAACTTCTTCCTAACTGCATTTGCGTTCACAGGAATCGTAATGATCTATTTGGGAGTCAAATGGGTCAAAGCGGGTGGAGAAGAGGAAGCCGTAGGTCGCTTGGCGATCGATCAAGGTAAAAAATGGTTTATGTGGGCAGCACCTGTCAATATCGCAATTTTACCTTTGGTATTTTTCGCTTTTTCACCACGCATCAGCGAAGCGTATATCCATACACCGTTTGTATTTTTGCCGTTTGCAGCATCAGCAGTATTGTTGATCCTATTTTTCTTCCTTCTTAAACGATTTAGCAATGAAGAGATGTCTCTTTCAGATGCAACCAAATCAATGGTGTTGATGGTTGTTGCAGTAGCACTTATGGCAACCGCGCGTCACGGTATCCGAGTCGTGAGTTTTGCAGAGCCACTACAATTGCAAGCAGAAGCAACTGAAAAATACATGACAGATGTTATCACAGAGTACAAAGCGCACAAAGAAGAGATGAAAAACGCTCCGGCTGTGGTTCTCGATCCTGCTGTGTCGTTAGCTGATTCTAAAGGGTGCTTGGCATGTCACAGTGTCGATACTGCGCTCGTAGGACCATCCTATAAAGAAGTCGCCGCAAAAGGTGAAAGTGCTAATATTCTCACCGCTTCGCTCAAAAACGGCTCAATAGGTAAATGGGGTGAAACTCCGATGCCTCCACAAACGCTCACCGATGAAGAGGCAAAAACTCTCATCGAATGGGTATTAAAACAAAAGTAATATTCCTGTCATCCCGTACTTCACGTGCCCTTCAGGGCAGATACGGGATCTATCTCTTACATTTAAGAGCACTGGATTCCGTGTCGTGGCACGGAATGACGAATATTTTTTATTTTGAAAAGAGAGCCAAATATGCCAAAATCGACTTCCTTAAAGATTCAAACCATGTTCGGCTCTCCTTTGAGAATAGTCCTGCTTGTGATTCTTATGACCATCTCAGTTTTAGGTATACCCCTATCACTCAAAAACACCCCCTACTTTCATCCGAAAGCTTCTGCATCGGTTGTTATATTCTACACTTCATGGTGTCCGCCGTGCAAACGAAGCATTGTGTTATTGGACGAAGTCCAACACAACCATCCAAATCTTTCTGTCCGCCGTGTGTGCGTGGATGATGTCAAAAGCCAAAAACAGGCTTTGCCGTTTGGACTTTCAGAGAGCGTGCCCCTGATTCTTATAGCCGATCGCAGCGGAAACGTCGTCAAGCGATTCAAAACCTTACCCGACAAAACCCTATTCACCGACCTCATCGTAAGACTCGAAGAGGGACGATTAGAAAACGGTACTCTCCCGCCAGAACAACGTGTCGATAGCTGGAAACAAAATCGGAAGGGAATGTAATGCAGTTTTTACGCCAAAACAAAGCTTTTTTAGCTCTGCTGATCCCTTTTATGGCTATACCTTGGATTAAACTTGGTGACTTTCATCTCTTGCTATTCAATTTTTCCCATAACCGTCTCGAAATCGGCGGATTCGGGATCGAAATGGGGACCTATACACTGATCGCATTGGTCGTTTTATTGGGAATCAGTATTACACTTATCAGCGCCCTCACTCTCTCACGTTTTTATTGCGGGACGCTATGCCCCAACACCTTTTTTGCTCATCTTCTAAGTTTGTTTAGCAAAAAGAAAAAATCGATGCTTTCCAAAATCGGCGGATTTTCTCTTCTAACATTTTTGTCTTCAGCTTTAGCGTTTTCGGTGATTGCGTACGGGATCACTCCTGATGAACTGTTCGAGGCGATAAGTCACCTCTCCTTTGCGGGATGGCTGGTTATCACCTTATCCTTGCTAATGATTGCCGAGGTCTATATGATACAGGGGTGGTATTGTGCCTATCTTTGCCCTTACGGCGCGACGTGTGCCATTTTACCCATAGATGACCGCCTCACCTATACCTATGAGGACAATAAAAATCAATGCGTTGAGTGTGAGGGATGCGTCAAGATCTGCCCGATTCCTGATCTTGATATACGAAAAGGATTTGATATCCGCTGTATCCAATGCGGACTGTGTGAGATTGCATGTGAAAAAACATTCGCTAAAAATTCTGTAATCACCACGCTCATCCGCCATGAAGCAATGTCAATCTTTCGTGCAGCGGGAAGAGGAAAAGGATTTTTTATTGCCGTTATTGCAATTATACTTTTTATGTTTGGCGGAGTTGTCTTCTTAAGCGATCCAAATCAGCTCGATACATGCCGATTGGAAAATCAAAGTTTACATATCTCTCATCCAGCAAGGTAACTATGAAAAAAATCAAAAGCGATCAACAACCGGTGTCGTCAAATAAGAAGTTGACGACCTTCACGCTTTTATCTTTTATTTTTGTACTGCATTCGATTCTACTTTTATTTCGATCATCTAATCCTGATGAGAGACTAAATCTTAATGTCCCTCAAATAATATCAAAGTTCCCATATAGATACTTGAAAGTATCAGAAAAAAAGTCGCTATGTTCAAAGATTTATTGAACGATAGCGGCTTATCATAATCATCCATATCTCTCAATGTCGGTTCCATACTATACTTCCTTTAAAAAAGATAGAAAATGATATAGCTAAATTGTTACGTTAGTGTTAAGTGGGCAGTGGTGTTATATTCTTAAGCAACTCCAATTGGCATGTATCGAGCCGATTGGAGAATTGAAATTTGCATTAAATGCTACCACTTCCCCTCTATCGATAAAAGTACCTGCGGTTTTGAGTGTTCTTTGTCCACTTGAGTCTGCGTGATCGCTCCCGCTGTATCGTACAGACGTGACGTTGTCACTTTACAAGAAATTGTTCTCAATTCAACAACTGCAGCGCAAGACACAAATTATAAAATCGATGAAGCCAACACGAACCTTACTTCTGCAACCACTCAAATATCCAATATTAATGGCAGTATTCAGTCCGTTGCCCTCACGCAGCAAACTCTCTCAAAAGAGTTAAATACCCTTGTTTCTCAGACCCAAAATGTCAAAGGTATTCTCGAGATCATTGGTGATATTGCCGATCAAACCAATCTGCTCGCACTCAACGCAGCTATCGAAGCAGCCCGAGCAGGAGAGCATGGGCGCGGATTTGCCGTAGTAGCCGATGAAGTACGAAAACTTGCTGAACGTACTCAAGACAGCTTATCTGAGATCAATCGAACGATCAACACCATCGTAGATGCCATCACCGACACCAGTCAAAAAATAGACAAATCAACCACGTCAATCCTAAGCGTTTCTCATGATTCCAATCTCATCCAAAAAATCATTGCAACCTCTTCTTCTCTTATCTCTTTGGCAGCTTCGAGTGTTCATCACTCCAACCAACAGCTTCAAAAATTAATGAGCGGGATGGATTTTATCGCATCCAATATCAACTCTCTCAATCTCATTACTTCTTCGAATGAAGAGAGCATCCAGCAAATCACCAACGTTGCAATACAACTCGACCAAAGCACCTCGGATATCAATCAAAAGCTGCAAAAGTTCAGGACTTAACTAAAAATTCAATCACTTTTTCAACCGGACGCCCGATCAGCGCTCGATTGTTTTTAATGAGAATTGGTCTTTCGATTAATTTAGGATACTCCGCCAGTGCGTTGATAAGTTTTTCTTCCTCTGTTACTTCCGCAAGCCCCAACTCTTTATACAGATCCTCTTTTGTCCGCATAAGCTCCCGCGCTGATATTCCAAGCTTTTGTAAAAGTTCCGTGATCTCTTCTCGCGAAGGTGTTGTTTCCAGATATTTCACTACTTCATAGGAAAGCCCCTTCTCTTCGAGGAGTTTAAGGGCTTCACGCGATTTCGAACATTTTGGATTGTGCCAGATGGTTATCATGGTATCTCTCTTTTTTACGAATATTATAACTTTTTACTGTGAGACTTTAAATTATTAATAAATTCTTATTTTAATTACTTAACACTAATGTAACACTTTTTTCTCATAATTGCACACTTTATTCTCAATTATAAGGAAGTACCATGTCCAAACCCCGCCGAATTTCCCACAGTATCCTCTTGTCCACTCTTATCGCAGGCTCATGTTTTGCCTCTGAAAATCTCGGTATTATCGGTATCGACTCCACAACGATTGATGACAGGTTCCACCCCACCCGAACTGAGGCATCGACAACGGCTACGATTGACGGACAAAAAATCGATGAAGCCCATATCGAAAATCTTCAACAAGTCCTCCAGAGCATTCCGGGGATTACGACCGAAATCAAATCGGGAGATAGCCTCAAAATTCATATCCGTGGCGTTGAAAACCAGCGTTATATGGGAGAAAAGCCGGGGGTTGCCGTCGTTATCGACGGCGTACCTGTATTTGAGCGGACAGGATCGGTCAATATCGATCTCGATAACATCGCCTCGATCAAGGTGATCAAAGGGGGGGCTTCCTATCTCTTCGGTGATGATGCCCTCGCCGGAGCCGTCATCATCACCACCAAAAAAGGGGCAGTGAACAAATCCATGCTTGCTTCTGAATTTGGCAGTTTCGGCTATCAAAAACTTTTGGCTGAAACCTCCTTTGCCAACGACTCGCTTAATGCTCGACTTCAAGTAAGCGAACGCAAAAGTGACGGATACTGGAAAGATTCCCAATACATGTCACGCTACGCCAATGGAAAATTACAGTATTACCTTGATGACACGAGCGATTTAACTTTTGGGGTAGAAGCGTCTCATCGTGAAAAAGATTCCCACGGAACCGTTGAGGGGATGACGCAGGCCCTCACCGACCCGACCAGTCAAACAGGACGTGATTACTCTCGTAAATACGATGTTGACCTGCTCAAACTGTTTTTAACCTATAGCAAAGATTTTGGCAATAATTCGAATCTTTTAGTCAACGTGTACCAATACGGTGATGATACTCAATTTGTCAGTGCGCCTCAAAAATACAGTTCTACTGGCACCGTTGTAACTGCCGATGATGCTTATACAACACTCAATGATTATCATCAAGTACAACGAGGACTTAAAAGTGAATATCGCAATGAAGGGCAAAACTTAGCGTACCTGCTTGGAGCCGATATCCGCAATAATGTGTATGAAAATAAAACATCCTATCTCGTTGATTTCAAAACAAGCGCATTTTCAACAACTATTTATCGTGCTGGGACCATAACAAGCGACAATAAAACAACAGAAGAGGTCTACGCTCCCTATGCAGAAGTTAAAATTCCATTCAACGACGCTACCACGCTCACCCTAAATGGTCGGTACGACAACATCCGTCTGGATTACGATGATACGCTTCATACCCTCTCTCTTCAAAAAGATTTTAATGTTTACTCACACCGAATAGGGCTCACACACACCCTAAACGATTCGGCAACGCTTTTTGTAAGCCGCTCTACTGGTTTTCGTGCCCCCTCCATTGATCAGCTCTTTAATGGAACCATCACTCTCGACTCCAAGGTACTCAATAATCCCGATCTCAAACCTGAACAAGCCATCAATTACGACCTTGGAATTCGCGGAATCATTCCGGTACTGGACAATGCTCTAACCTACGAAGCCAACCTCTTTTTACTCGATCGAAAAGATTATATTATGTCCTCTATCGGACAATACACTGCTGCCACAACTACCAATCCTCAGAAATATGAAAACATCGGCGGAATGCGCAGTCAAGGAGTTGAACTTTCTCTCAAAAGCGACTCTAAAAAGACGTTTACGTTTGATGCAGCCTATACCTATCTCGATTCCTATTTTACTCAATATGACAACTTCTATTTGGGTCTTGGAAATCCGTATGTCCCCGCAACCTATACACAGGTTCATTACGACCTCACCGGTAACACCGTTCCTAGAACGTCTCGGCATACCCTTAATCTGATCGGTAATTACAACATGACTGCCTCAACCCTTCTCTCAGCCGAACTTACGGCCAAATCGAGCTACTACGCCGATGAACTCAATCAGCTTGAAATGCCAGGGTATGAAGTGGTCAATCTGTTAGCCCGCCACAGTGAAAAATGGAAAGGATACACATTTGATCTTTTTGCCCGTATTGATAACGTATTTGATAAATTCTATTTTAACACTGCCCGAAGCAGCGGAGATCGTGACTATAACTTCATTTATAACCAAGAAGACCTCTCCCTCACCGTCAATCCGGGTCGGGTTTATACCGCTGGACTTTCCATTAAATTTTAAGGAGACAGGATGAAAAAAACTATTTTAACACTCCTCACCGCAGCTACCCTCTGGGGGTATGGCGATGGTGCAATTTATTGGGCTCCACACGGATGCGATGAAGGGAAAGCAACCGCTTCCAAACACGGCAGTCATGGCAAGGGAGAGAGTGCCATGTTCGCTTTGATGAACAGTGAGACAAAGGCTTCATCTCACCTCATCCTCCCTGATCTCTCTGAGAAAAATTTGTCCTTTAAGCTCAATACCGTCATGCTCCCCAAACCTCCGATGGGTGGATACTATGCGATGGTAGCAGAGGGTAATAATACCAACGGAACCTACAGTGCTATCCGTTATCTCTCCCTAAACGGTCGCCCATGCAAAGTCTCTCCGACGAAGCTAACGGCACTTCCTAAAACAGATTTGGAGATCATTCCCGATCCTCTGCACCGTGAGCATGATCGCTACACCGCTTCCAAGTCGTACCGTTTTCTCCTCCATTTTCAGGGAAAACCGCTCATTAATACCGCCGTTACATTAGAGACTCATGATACTCCGACTCAAACGTATACAACGGATCAAGCAGGTGCATTTTCGATAACGCTTCCGAATGATTTTAAAAATGTAAAAGTAGAACGTAGTGAAAACAAACCTTCTGAATTTCTCCTGACAACGCAACACCGTGATGGCGAACACCTCTACAAAAGCACTCTTTCCATGCCCTATTCACTCAACCCAAATGACTATTGGCAGTCTCAAACCTATGGAGCCGGAGCAATCTTTATCGGCTTTTTGGGGGGACTACTAGTGTATCGACGCACTAAAAAAGGGGCTAAAAATGGATAAATTACTCACGGTTACAGCACTCCGCCGTGTTGTACAACTCACCGCTTTCGTCTTTTTCGTCTACGGTGCAACAATTTTCGCAACCTTTTACACAGGCGATAAACTCACCCAAAATTTACCTGCCCTCTCATGTGCCTATGATATGAAAGGCGGTGATTACTGCGCCTTGATCCCTCTTCAGCATCAGATGGATCACCGAGTATCCACAATTTTTACCGAAAGTGAAAAGGTTATCAGTGCACTTATGCCGACGCTTATCACACTGGGAACATTTGCCCTTCTCATTCTTCTCCTCAACAAAGCTTTTTGCGGCTGGCTTTGTCCTCTTGGATTTTTTCAAGAAACGATTACGATGATTGGAACCAAACTCGGACTCACTCAGCTAGGTTCTCTTTCACGCGAAACCATCACCAAAATTCGTCCGATCAAATGGTTTATTTTTCTCTTTTTAGTCCTCATTTTTCCTCTGCTTACGGGTATTGGTTTTTTAGGTCATGAATGGGGAGCACCGTTTTGTTCCATTTGCCCCAGTCGTATTATGACGACCACCCTAACGGGAGATATGAATCAAGTCTACGTTTCCCAAGCAAATTGGGGATATTTTGCCCTTTCCCTTATCGCCGATTTATTATTCGGATTGATGATTGCATTGGCACTTTTTGTCCGCCAACCGTTTTGCCGTATCTGTCCGATTTTGCCGATGCAGACATTGTTCAAAAAAATCGGTCTTTTGCGTCTCGTCAAAAACGGCAATTCTCACTGTGATACGTGCTCAAACTGTGTCAAAGCATGTCCGATGGATATTTACGAGATTCAAGACCAAGCCGAAAATAAAAATATCACTCACACTGACTGTACCCTTTGTGGCAGATGCGTCGAATTTTGTCCGCATGATGGGGTAATGAATTTTAAATACGGTCCGCTCACAATCTATAGTTCCTCCAAAGAGGGGTTCAAAAAGCGGACCAAAATTGATAAATGGTGGAAGGGTTAAAGAGTGGAACCGCTAGCTCTCCTCTCCCTTTTCATCGTTGCCCTTTCCTATGGGGCAACCGCATGTATGCTTACCTGCATGCCATTGATTTCACCCATTCTTTTAGCCAACAGCTCCACTCGACAACAAAGTTTAAAAGTTTTACTCCCTATCAGCATAGGACGGATCAGCGGATATATTTTTCTCTCCCTCGTCGCCTATTTGGGAGCGAGTATGGTTAAAGCTATTATCAGTGATACCGTATTGATGGGATACCTGCTTGGAAGTATCACCCTCATCCTCGCAGGGCGGTTGTGGTTTTCATTGAGGGCTTCCTCTTCGTGTTGCACCACCTCACCTCATACACCGCAAGGGCGCATCCCTCTGTTTATCACCGGAGCCCTTTTGTCCATGTCTATTTGTGCCCCCGTCATCACCATGATGACCCTCAGCGCTGCTTCGCATTCGCTCATATCGGCGATAGCGTATGGTGCGGTATTCGGTCTTGGGGCAACACTCTTATGGTTCCTCTTTTTCTCGGTCGTTTTGACTCAGATACTCAAAGAGAGCCTAACTCACCTCTCGCGTTATCGAAACATTCTCCAACACGCCGCCCCAATCCTCCTCGCAGGGGTCGGAATCGCCATATTTACAGGATGGATACACCTATGATGACACCCGCACGTAAATCATTTCTCGTTTCACTTGCTTTTCATGCCCTAATGGGCTCATTGGCATTTATGGTCTTAGTGCATATGCGTACACCGCCGCCCATGTTGAAAATTCAGCTTCAACATATGAAACTTGTCTCCTTCTCTAAATCTACCCCTATTACTCCGAAGAGACCGGATATTTCTGAACCAGCACCCGCGATCCCACCGCCACAGCCAACCCCGATTAAACCGTTAGTTGCGCAGCCGATTGTTCCCACAAAAGCTATCAATCCTCAACCGACTACTCCACTCATTCAAACCGCACCCAGTACAGTAATGACACAGACACCTGTCATCTCAACACCGCAAGTAGTCCAACATAACGTGCAAACCGCTCCTGTAGCAGATGTTGCCCCTCCTCCTAGAGCGAAAATCAATACCGCCTCTGAACTTCAATCATTTAAAACTTCTTTAAGAAGTAAAATCAAACAAAATCTCCACTATCCCTCAGCTGCACGGCGCAGGGGACTAGAAGGGGAAGTATTAGTTCGATTTACTATATTTGGGGATGGTTCGATTCGCGATATATCGGTTAGACAGGGAAAAGATATTTTTCATACTGCAGCAAAAGCGGCAGTCACTTCAGGTTCAGGGATTGATGTACCTAAAAGCCTCACAGAATCTCTACCGATGGAGATGGATTTGGCTCTTGAATTTAAGCTAAATAGCTAATCACATCGACAAAAGACTAAGACTCACTGTGGTATAATCGCACCACAATTTAGACTCCTATCAAGGTAACTCTTATGCACCAAACCATTACAGAAAAAATATTCTCCCAACACGTCGGCAAAGCCGTTTACGCAGGTGAAATCATCCGCTGTCCGATCGATATGGTCATCGGAAACGACATCACTACCCCGATTTCTATCAAAGCATTCGAAGACATCGGAGCAACCAAGCTTGCCAATCCGGAGGGCTTTTCTATCGTCCTTGACCACTTCATCCCTGCCAAAGACATTGCGTCCGCCAATCAAGCGCGTATCAGCCGTGATTTTGCCAAAAAATATCAGATGAAACACTTTTTCGATGAAAAAGACATGGGAATCGAGCATGCATTGCTTCCTGAAAAAGGGCTTGTAGTTCCGGGTGATGTCATCATTGGTGCGGATTCTCACACCTGTACCCACGGTGCATTGGGAGCTTTCTCGACGGGAATGGGTTCTACCGATTTGGCGTTTGCCATGATTACGGGCGGTAACTGGTTCAAAGTTCCCGAGAGTATCAAAGTGGTTCTCACCGGAAAACCGGGACAATACACGACGGGCAAAGACATTATCTTGGAGATCATCCGTATGATCGGTGTGGATGGCGCACTCTACCGTACTCTCGAATTTACGGGCGATACCATCCAATATCTTAGCATGGATGACCGATTTTCGATGTGCAATATGGCAATCGAAGCAGGTGCGAAAAGCGGTATTGTTGCGTACGATACGATTACGGCAGAATTTTTAGCTGACAAACCCCTCGCACGGGAGCCGAAAATCCACACCTCCGACGAAGATGCCTCTTATGTTCAGGTGCTCGAAATCGATGTCGGCAAACTTGAACCTGTCATCGCTTATCCATTCCTGCCCTCCAACGGACACAGCCTCTCTCAAGCGGTCAGCGACGGTATCAAAATCGATCAAGCCTTCATCGGCAGCTGCACCAACGGCCGCTTGGGTGATCTTAAAATCGCCGCTGAAATTCTCAAAGGCAAACGGGTTCACCCCGACGTTCGCCTCATCGTCACCCCTGCAACGCAACGCATCGCACGCGAAGCGACCAAAGCGGGATACATGGACATCATCATCGATGCAGGCGGGGTTGTCTCCAATCCAACCTGCGGTGCGTGCTTGGGTGGCTATATGGGGATTTTAGGGGATAACGAAGTCGCCATTGCAACAACCAACCGTAACTTTGTCGGACGCATGGGCTCACGCTCATCCAAAGTCTATCTTGCCAACTCTGCTGTCGCGGCCGCATCGGCTATCACGGGTGTCATCACTGACCCCGCAACCATAATTTAAAGGATTCGCTATGAAACGTTCTCTTATCGCATTCGCCTTTTCTCTCTCCCTTATTACCCCTGCTTTTGCCTTTGATTTTGGCTCCATGTTGCAGCAAGCCGCTCCGGTTACCGATGCTGTTGTCGCCAATACCTCTGTTGGCTCAAATCCGTTGGTAAAAAATATCACCTCATCTCTAGGTGTTACCCCGACTCAAGCGATCGGCGGTTCAGCCGCTTTATTTGGTGAAGCGAAAAAAGATATGAAACCCGCCGATTTCAAATCGCTTACCTCAAGCATGCCCGCCATCGGCTCTTTGATGTCTGCCGTACCTGCAAGCACAAGCCCTCTAACCGCTCAATTCGCTAAACTGGGATTGCAGCCAGAGATGATCGGAAAATTCACCCCTTTTCTCCTCGATTACGTCACAAGCGGAACCACTCCGGCTATGGGAAATCTCGTCGCAGCAGCGCTTAAATAGTGTTTGGTATCCCTTGCGTTCTCTTTGCAGGGGGTAAAAGCTCCCGCATGGGGCAAGACAAATCTCTTCTCCCTTTTGGTGATTACTCCTCCCTCGCTCACTATCAATACGATCGGCTTTCCAAACTTTTTGGCACCGTCTTTATCTCAACAAAAACAACGGATAAATTCGATTTTGAAGCCCCTTTCATTCTTGACGTTAAAAATGCCGACTTTGCCCCTACGGCTGGGTTTGTGAGTGCCTTTGAAACCCTTGGCTGTGACCGGATTATGGTTTTAAGCGTCGATACCCCTTTTGTGGATGAAACTATTTTTCAATCATTGATCGATGCAGACAACGATACATCCGATGCCGTCATCGCCAAAACTCCCTCAGGAACCCATCCTCTATGCGGCATCTATCATCGCTCACTGTTGGAAGAGTTTCAGAGAATGCAACGCGAAGGCGACCACCGCTTAGGAAAACTTCTCTCCATGAGACAGACTCGTTTTGTCGAATTTGAAAATGAAGAACCCTTTATGAATCTCAACCATCCTCACGAATACGAAGAAGCACTTTCACGCTATAATAATAAAAATAATACGAAGTGAATTAACCATGAATCTAACCCATTTAGATGAGCGTGACCGACCCAAGATGGTCGATGTCTCTGATAAAACTGCCACCTCACGAACTGCCGTCGCAAGCGGTCTCATTACAATGAGCCAAGACGCCTACGATGCCGTAGTCAATCAAACCGCCAAAAAAGGACCTGTCCTCCAAACCGCCGTTATTGCCGCTATCATGGGGACAAAAAAAACGTCTGACCTTATCCCGATGTGTCATCCGCTCAACCTCAGCGGTGTCAACTGTGACATCGACGAACTTCCGGAACTTCCAGGATTTCGTCTTACCGTGACTGCCAAACTAAACGGTCAAACCGGTGTCGAGATGGAAGCCCTCACAGGAACAAGCATCGGATTGCTCACCATTTACGATATGCTCAAAGCGATTGACAAAGGGATGATCTTAGGACCTATCCAGCTCGAAACAAAATCAGGAGGAAAAAGTGGCGATTACCTGCGAAATTAATGGGCAACAACTACAGCTTGAATACCCCTGTTCATGGTGCTATAAAGTAATCGCATTGGAGCGGGCAGGTATCGAAATAGCCGCGATGGAAATTTTTTCCCAGCGGATCTATTCACTAAAACCGTCCAATGTCAGCGGCAGCGGAAAATACGTCAGCATGAACTTAGAACTGTTGGTGCATAATGAGGACGAACGTACTTTTTTTTACGAAACACTCAAAGCACATCAGCACATCAAAATGGTGTTATAAAGGAATACAATGAGCCTCGAAACATTTCAAACTAAATTCACTCTCCAAGACATAGATACCTTATCGCTTGAAGCATTAAAAGCACTGACCCTTGATCTCTTAAAAGAAGAGTCTTTAGTATTGCACAACGAGCTCGAAGAGCTTATGGCACAAAAAGAAAAAATCGAGCGTCAAATAGCGCGAAAAAGTGAAGAGCTGCAACAGTTTAAATATTCATTTTTTGATATCTTGGAAAAAATGTTTAGTGATAATGAGAATGTAATGGAGAAACTGCACCAAATAAAAGTTCAGTCCGTTGACCTGCTCGATATCCTCGAAGAGATGGTTGAATCCGCCATCATTACGACCCTTGAGAAAGGGTCCGATACCCAAGAGACCCTTCATGAAATCATTAAAGAACTAACCTTCCAAACCCTCAATGCCAACGTTCTCAATGCCGTTCGTATTCGTCGTATCTTTTCGAGTATTCTCCAAAGCGCCATCAATGTTGCCGAAGCAACCCCAAATCAAGCAGAACCGATTTTGCGCGGAACGCTTTTGGGTATCCGCTCAGCACTCCACAAATCAATAGAGAAATTTCGCCAATATCTTCTCTATCTTCCCGATGAGATACGAGCACTCTACCGCAAAGAGTATCAGTTGATCGAAGATGAGTTGGAACAAATCCATACTCTCTTTGGGCAAATTGTCCATGGACTCTCCAAGCACAATTCCCCTGCTATCATTGAACAACTCACTGCCATTGGTGCCGAAGTTCGACTCGACAGCGATGAACTTTCGATTTTGTCACAAGAAACCGCCAAACTTCTCCAAGGAAAACTTTCCAAACTGCGCCAAGAAGTGACCGAACGCGGTGCCGCTTTGCTCAATTCAAACTCGGCACAAGAAGCAAAAGCAATGGGTAAACGAGCATGGAGTGTCGCCAAATCAACGATGGAAGGGGCACTCAAAAGTGCCAAAGAAGCGATGGAGAAAAAATAACCTCCCGTCATACCCGCGAAGGCGGGTATGACGAATTAGCTACATATCCCTCGCTAACGTGAACATATTACTAAACTCTTTCTTATATCCCGAGCAGCGATCACAAATTGGGTCGCCCCCCTTATAGGGGAAGGGGCAGCGACACTCATTGCACATCACCATCTCATAGTGAACCAATTGTTCGGATCGTTCATACGCAATGCTCACCATATCAAAACCCTCTTTTTTTGTAATAGCATGAACCTTACATATATCTTCGCATATCCCGCATCCAATGCACTTGCCCTGAGCAAAATAGATCCCTTGCTTATCGGACGTCGGGAACAGCGCATCAGTCGGACAAAACTGCGTACAATCGCCACAATTGGTACAAAGCTCAAAATTTATTTGTTTGTTAAAAAACAGCGGGGAAGATTCCGTAAACTCGGTTATCTCCATTGCCGGAACAACCTCTTTGAGACTGTTTTTCAAAAGAACCCGCTTTAATGGCATCGTCATATTTGGAAGAGCATGATGGGTTGCTGTCATACTTTTTTGGATACGCGGTGCATCGGCCATTGCCTCTTTTGCTTTTTCAAATCCTTTTCGAAAGAGGGCACGGCGTGGTTCTTGCTCCTCCTGAACTTCAAGGGTGTCAATTTTTTTAGAGACCGCTATTTGTACTAAAAAATCATTTGCTTGAGAGATATGAGAGCGAATCGTCTCTTCCATTGTCCCCTTTTCATTCAAGACGCACACTGCACAATGGCTCATGTCACACACCACGTCCATATCACCTCGCAGTGCCATCGTTAGCAAGTGTTCTGTGTCAAATACCCCCAAACATGGCGTTGTGCTTTTACATGAGAGCTGAGAATTTGTTTGTCCTTGAAACGCTACTGCAAATTCATTGGGATCAAAACTCTCTATTTCAAATGCTTCTGTAGGACAACTGCCGATGCATCCGGCACATTCAATGCACTCATTATCAAACAACGTGAGCTTATTACGTACCAAATGAATCGCTTCTTTGGGACACAAATCAATACAAATATGACAATCGTTATGAAAATATTCATTGCGCAAACAACGTGTCGCCGTAAAGCTAAAAAGATTATTTTTTTGAATAAAGTTATGATTACCCATTGCTGATCTCTTGATGCAAATATTCATAATCCGAAGCTAAAAACTCAACCATGAAATCACAAATATCCCGATAAAACGGTGTTGTTGCCATATTTTTCATCCCCAACATATACGGAATAACCCACATAAACAGATGCTCATCCATAAACTGGACTTGTGCTTTCATTTCGTTACGAAATACCAGCATCTGCATGAAAGCCAGCTCAATTGAGAGGTGATCGGGTGCCATAAGTTCTGTTTGATCCATATTGAGTTCAAATCCATGGGTAAAATAAAATGCCATAACAGGATTTTGCAATCCAATAAGCGTTTCATTTTTTGCATCCAAAACGAACGATTCAACCGGCTGAGTATTGAGGAAAAACATCGAACTGTAATCCATATTAAGTGCATCATACAGCTCTTCTTCGCTGGTTGCTTCAACCCACCCTTTGGTCTCTTCACCAATAACCTCGAGCAACGTAGGATTGTTTTTGAGATCAGTGATAAAACGACGATCGGGAATATTGCTCATCACGCGCGATAAAAATGCATAAATATAACGTCGATATTCAGTATTCATTGAGTATTCCTAAAATAAAAGGGGATTGTGTCATACGAGGACTTTGAGACAGCAAAGCTTAGAGAATTAAGGTACTAACCCCAAAAGGAGTTAGGTTAGTATTATAAGCACCCTTTGAAAAATGACTTCTTTGGTGGTGGTGGAGCTTTGAATTCAGTCGCAGCAATGGTATTGGTAGTTGTATCTAAAACACCCACAATAATAACACCATTTTTGTTCATACCTTCACCCAATTCAGATGCTTTAAGCTTGGAAACATCAATCTGATAGGTTTTACCCGTACCATGCTGAAACAAAGCGAGCTTTGGATTCGTTGTAGCACCCGGTTCAATTTTTTTGTAACAATCATCAGATCCACACGCATAGTTTTCCAAATAACATTCAGAAAATGATCCTTGCGCAACACACGCAGGTGTTGCTAAAAATCCCTCAAACTCTTGACCTTCATTTGCAAATGCGCTAACAACAAGTGCCGCACATACCAGTACAAATTTTTTCATTATTCTACCTCCGCTTTGAGCGTTTTGAGATAGGCTACCATATCCTCAAGGGTGTTTTTATCCAAATGGCTAAAATCACTCATCGTCGAGATACGCTTCCCTTTCTCTAAATTGTACCATGGCATATTTGGGTGCGCGTTACGATTATATCCAGGGACAATCGTAGCCGATGGTTTGACAATCGATTCACGTAAATAAGAGGCGATCGAATATCCACCTACATTTTTGAGTGATGGACCCATCAAATTTTGACCATCCGTTGCTTCGATTTGGTGACAACCGACACATCCGTTTGCCGCAACCGCATCTTTACCTTTTGCAACATTTCCTTTTGAATCCGTTGTCAAATCGGCGACCATTGCCACATTAGGCTTTTGACCATCGAGATTAATAGCAATCCATGTACTCAAATTTTTAAGCCCGTTACGTCCCATACTGGATCCATCCCATACCGCAATTGCAACTGGAACAGTACCGTTAAGATTCACATAGTCATCTTTAAGAGGACGGCTTAGTGTTCCGCTCCAGCCTGCTGGACCATGAACCATTGCTCCATTTGACTTAACCGAATTATCTTTGATCTCTGTGGTTGAACGAAATCCTTCCGCTACAAAAACTTTTTCATAATCGGTTTTAGCCAATGAGGCTACTTTTGAATCAAAAGCAGCTAACTCTTTTTCAAATACACCCGTTTGCTGGCGATTGATTTGAGTAGAAACGTCTTTGTCTCCGTTAGGCTCATATACTTTTGCAGTTGCTTTTTGCAAATGAACAACGACAGGACGACCTACTGAACCCATACCGATGTAGGGAAGCGGTTGAGGCTTAGCGGTAGATCCTGCGAATTGAACCGCAAATCCGTCTGTATAAACATCGCTGGTCATGCATTGCTCAACGTCTTTTGTCTTATCGGCCCATTTTACCATTACCGCAATGTTTTTTCCATCGTGCAAAGCAGCAACCTGTGCTTTTTTACCCTTAGAGTTTGCTACCAAAGCATTGGCTTTTTTATCGTTAAATTCAATCGCCGTTTGCGGATAAAGAATAACCGTTTCAAATTTTGCTTTCGACCAAAGAGCAGAATCCGCTTTAATGGTATCAAGACTATCGGATACTTTGACTGCTGTAATCGCAGGATTTGCAGCCAATGCCGCAGATGCGACAACGCCTAATGAAAGGAGTGAGTTAAGAAGCTTTTTCATTAGTGGTGCCCTCCTGCTTTTGTAAATTTACCGGCAATGTAACGTGTATCGACAGGTGCCAATGGAGTACGTTTTTGCTCTTTTGCAACTTCCTGGTAATAGTGATTGTCCAAACGGAACATATCCGCGTGTTGATACGCGATCAAAATATCCATAAGCTCACTGACTCCAGTTTCTTTACGTTTCTTCATCTCAGCTTTGAGCGTTTTAATTGCACCATGAACTTCTGGACCAAATAATTTCTCAAGCTCTTCGATTGGAAGACGTGTCGATCCCTCAATGATTTTCCCCTCAGCATCAAACTTGGCAGGAGATTCGGTTGGAGGGACATAATAAACGTTTGGTTGCGTGCCATAATCCGGACGCAAGCCGATTGCTACTTTGTACTTGTGGACCAATTTATACACTTGCGACTCTTCATCATCCAAGAATCCTACGAAACGGATACGTCCGACACACTGCTGGGCACACGCCGGTGGCAAACCTTGCTCAATACGTGGGAAACAAAGGATACATTTCTCTGATTTAGAGATTTTCGGATTGAAATAGATTTTTTTGTAAGGACATCCCGCGATACAATAGCGGTACCCTTGACAACGATCCAAATCAACCAAAACAACGCCGTCTTGTTCACGCTTGAAGATAGCGTCGCGAGGACATGCACTCAAACACCCCGGATTTGTACAGTGGTTACAAATACGCGGAAGATAGAAGAAATAGTTGTCTTGTGGGAATGCACCCGCACCTTGGTCTTCATCCCAGTTTGGTCCCCATGTAGGTGATACATGCGGTTGAAAATGACGATGATCCGCACTCTCTGTCATCAATGACTCATAGTTATAATCCCAAGGAACCCCATAATCGGCTTCAAGATTTGGGATAACCCCCGGTTGAAGATCGCCAGCAGCGTCAAATCCGCCACCAAGCTCCATCCAGTTTTTTGGATAACCCGTACCCGGATAGGTCTCGACGTTATTCCAATACATATATTCACGACCATTACGGTTCGTCCACTGTGTTTTACATGCCACAGTACATGTTTGGCACCCGATACATTTGTTCAGGTCCATGACCATTGCTAATTGTCTTTTAGACATCTAAACCCCTTAATATTTTACGCCAACGGCTTTTTCATAGTTCACAGCGCCATCGTAAGCGTACTGATTACCGTCCCACAGACCACCGAATTTCAAGTGACCCCAGCCATCTGCCATTTCAAGAAGGTTCATTGCGACCGGAACAACTTCATTGTGACCTTTGTTTTGCAAATACATGTACGGTTCCCATCCATGCTCCATAACCAATCCATCCGCAGGTGCGGATGAAGAGAGTTTTACCATTGCAAAAAACTCACCTTGGTGATTGAAAATACGAATCGTATCGCCGTCTTTGATCCCCTTGGCTTCTGCAACCACACGATTAACTTGAATCGCCGGAACACCGCGCTGAAGACGTAATAATGTACGTGACGTTTTATAGTTCGAGTGAATTGACCAACGAGCGTGCGGTGTCATAAATACATACGGATGATCCGATGATTGTGGACGAATCCCTTCCATACCGGTATTGGTTGCCGCACCCATTTTAATGTACATATCGTGGTCAACATAGAACGTTTGACGACCGGAGAGAGTCTCAAGACGCTCAAATTTGTACAAATGATATTCCATAGAGCTGTATGGACGATCAGAGTACAACGGTGAAGATTTCGCCGCTTTTTCATTGATCAGCAAGAATCCGCCCACTTTGTACATTTTTTCCATTGTCCATGGCTCGTACTGCTCACATTTTTCCAATGCCGCTTGTACTGCCATTTTGTCGGTTCCGAGGTAGTTTTCACCCGCCCCCTCTGACTCAGCATCCGTATTCGTGTACTCTTTGTGGAATATCGTCAAATCATGGAAACCCGGTTTTGCGTATTTCGGATGATCTTTAACTTTTGCCTTACTGATATTTTGTGGTCGATTCGCAATTTCTTCCATTTTTTTAGCAAGGAGGGTAAACATAGACCACTCATCCATTGATTCACCAATATTCTTGATGTTTGCAACCGGTTGAGCCAAATTCGTAAAACGGTGATAACCTGGACTTGTACGTAGGTCATAGACTTCATAGTGTGATTTTGCCGGTAACAAAATATCGGCAAATTGTGCCGCTTCAGACATGTGATAATCGACATACGCATAGAATTTCGTTTTAGCAAGGAATGCTTTACGATACTCCGTCCCTTTATTACGACGGAATTTTGAGTCCGCTACGATAAGAGCACAATCAGGCTGCCACCACGGTTTATTGACATTTCCATGCTTAGATGCTTTATTGACGGTATCATTTTCGCCCTGCTTGAGCATTTCAGACAATACTGCCATATACTCTTTTTTAGACATACCGTTTTGAGCACGCTTAACGTCTTCATCACTAAAGAATTTATCGAACGATTCCATACCGTTACCGAATACAAATTCCCCAACAAAGCCGGAACCGAAACGGGCATTGTACTTACCGCTAAATCCTGCCAAAACACCAAGACCGGAGAGCTGGAACTCATTTTCAGTATTCAATCCGCCGTAAGGTCCCATACGTCCTGTCAATCCACAAATAGAAGAGATATTCCAAATCGACATAACACCATTGAAGTATTTATTCAACGAGAAACCAGTCGTAATCTCAACCACTTTTGGGAGTGCAATATCACGGGCAAGGACACGAACGGTATCCGGATGAACACCGGTAATATCTTTAGTCGCTTCCGGTGCAAATTTTGCTGCTGATGCCTTAAGCATTTCAAATACTGTTGTCACTTCGCGTTTATGACCGTGCATATCCGTAATTGTCCATGAACCTTCAAGTTCAGGGGTAATTCCCTGCTCATCAAGACGGAGTGATTTAATCGCACTTCCCTCAGATGCTGGCATTAACGCCGGTTTCCCTGTAGCTGAATTCATACAATAGAACTCTTCGGTATATTTATGGTGATCCTCGTCATTTGCTGCATGCTCCATATCGGAACGGCGAATCATTTTTTGTGTTTTGACATCAACCAAGAACGGAAGATCGGTAAATATTTTCATAAACTCCGGCTTATAAAGCTTCTCGCTGATGATAACATTCATCACACTCATTGCAAGGATATTATCCGAACCTGCTTTGATCGGGATCCAAAGATCGGCTGATTTAGCCGTTGCATTGAACTCAGGAGTAATAACGATGATTTTCGCCCCGTTGTACTTCCCTTCCCAAACGAAGTGCGCATCCGGAATACGAGAAACCGATGGATTTCCCCCCCACATAACAGCTGTATCGACGGTATACATGAAATCCCATGTACATCCTACGTTACCCTCGCCGTATGCGATAGCTGCACCTGAGAACATATCTCCTAGGTATGATGATGGATAGATACGTATAGCACCCAATTGAGTAGAGAAACGCAATGGTGCACCACGGCGTCCCTCGGTAAGCAAACCTGTACCCGCATGAACCATCAATTTATCCGGTCCGCGCTCAGGGTCGGTCATACAATCAAAAATTTGCTGACATACCACTTCAGCAGCTTCATCCCAGCTAATACGTTTCCATTTACCTTCACCACGCTCACCAACACGCTGCATTGGATAAAGCAAACGGTCTTTTTGGTACATAACTTGAGAGTGCTGAACCCCTTTGTTACATCCACGTGGATTGAAGTCAGGGATTTTAGCGTTGATAACCGGATAGCGAGCCGATTGGTTTTCACGGGTAACAACACCGTTATTGGACCAAACTTCCCACGCACAGTTACCTTGACAGTTTACGCAGTGATACGCAAAACCGTGTTCCTCTTTTTTGCCGTACGTAAACGCAAACTCATTGCGATACATGCTTTCGGTATAGTTGGTATTCGGGTAATTTTCTTTACCGTTTTCAACCGACATTACATTTGTTTTTGCGAAAAGTGACCCTTGTGAAGCCACCAATGCCGCCGTCATCCCTGATACTTTCAGGAAGTCGCGACGATTATTGTTCATTACTTTTGTCATATTTGAGCCTTATCGTTTAATCGGAAGATTCATATCGTTACCCCAAACATCCCAGCTTCCGGTGAAGACTTTGACATTTTTGTAACCGAGCATTTCAAGTGCCGTAATATGATGAGAACTTCGTCCTGCACCTACGTGGCAATACGCATAAATAGTTTTATCTTTTGTGATACCGTAATTGTCGTACACTTTTTGGACTTCATCTGCTGATTTAAAAGACATTTTCTTGTCAGCATCAGAAATTTGACTCCACTCAATGAATGTTGCTCCCGGAACGTGTCCGCCACGCGCTACATTATCAACTTTTCGTTCACCGATAATTTCAGCCATACCGCGAGCATCAATAATAACATATTTAGATTTTTGTCCGTTTTTGAGGATATCGTCCATCGCATGCTTTACTTCGTCTTTATTGGCGATAACGCTATACTTGATTTTCTTTGGATCAATCTTATAGGTTTTCGGTTTTACAACTTCATCCCCTTTAACCACCAAAAGACGCTTCTCGACTTCTGTCATTTTTGCTTTTAGTGCTGCACTGTCCGCCGCTGCTTTTGCGATGACGGCTTCAAGAGCTGCTTTGTCGGCACCCTCTTTTTTTAGAGATTCTTTTGCCTCTTTTTGTGCTTTCGTAGCCGCTTTAAACTCTTTATTCAATGCATCGTATTCTTTTTGAGCCGGATCTACTGCCATCATGGCTGCACGACCGCCATTAAGTACTTTTACATTTTTATGCCCATAGCTGTCAAAAAATGAATGAACACCCGTTGCATTGGGACCTTTAAAGTCATCATACGCAATGACAGTCATATCATTGCTGATTCCTTTGCCGCCAATGTATTTTTCTGCATCATCGACACAGCGATACAAAGGCGCACAATGCATCTCTCCATCAATCTCCGAATGGTGTAAGTGGTGTGCGTACATCTCCACTGAGCCTTTAATGTGACCCAGTTTGTAAATATCTTCATTATCACCTGATACAAACATGACTTTTGGATTTCCGATTAGCTTAACCGCTTCTTCGGCTGAAATAAGGATGTCCTTATTTACATAATCTGCAGCCAATACATTTGCCGCAGATAATGATGCCGCCAAACAGAATGTCATTAACAATCTATTCATCCATGCTCCTTCTTCTCTAAAATTAATATTCTCAATTCCACTGAACCACAATAGGGGACAGCTCTCTTACGGAATAACCGCCCCTATTATAGATACGAGAGTCTTAATAACTCTTAAATTAGTTTTAGAACTTACTCTTTTTTTACCAATTGTTACATTCTCATCACAATTTAGTGCAATCTTGCCGATAAGATGTGTTTTTATGTTTTCTTATAAATCTATTAACTTTTCTTAAACTTATAGATCGTACTTAAAAGTATTTGTTTAATGAGTTTTTGCTAGTATCACGGTTACATTCATATTAAAATCCAAGGAGTCCTCGTATGAGCACTGCCACCGTTTCTTACGCAATCGAACACTCAGACACTCTCGCTCTTATTGAATTTCTCGAAGACAAAACCCTCCCTATCGAAGAGGTACGCACCATCTATAATGCGTTTAAAGAGGACAAACAACTGGTCGGACAAGTCGCCATGAATCTCTCATTGCGCACTTCTGTCTATGAGCGCGACCAAGAGTATAGCCCCATTATGGTTGAGCTGCTAATTGATATTTCCCAAAACCCTATCGACATGGGAGCTCGCTGGGCGGTTGCTAAAAATCCTCATACTCCGGTTGAAGTTTTACGGCATTTGGCGAATGATTCCATCAATCTTGTTCGTGCGTTAGTCGCTACCAACCCCTCAACGCCAAGCGATGTTTTAGAGAAATTTTTCAGTGATGAAAAAATTGTACGCGATGGACTGTCAGGGAATCCAAACACGCCACCAAAACTGCTCAAAATTCTAGTCGATGACAATGATAAGATGGTTCGTATGCGTCTTGCTGAAAACCGTGCAGCACCAAAAGAGATTATTGAATCGCTCCTAAAAGATAACGATATTGACGTTACTAAAGCAGCACAAGCCAACTTGGACGCATCCAAATGAAAAAAAACAATCAGGAAATGCGCAGTAAATTTTTAACCCTTGAAAACCATTTTCTAAACACGTTTTTTTCAGGACTTTATTTAAGTGCCGCCGATTTTATCCGCATTGCAGCACTCAATGGACTTGATCTCAAAATGCATTCACGTGAAATGCTCATAAAAGAACTGTTAAATGAAACCGATAAACTTGGTACTCTCAGCGGAGTTGTGGCCGCCCTAAATCGCCTTATCGATGAGCGTATTACAGCGTATCACCGTCTCAGTCTCGAATATCCCGCTGCTCGCATACCCCTTTCCAAGCTTGCACAAAAAGCCAATGGAACCAAATCCCTTCTCGCACGAGATATCCGAGGAAATCCTTATGAATAGTAAAAATTTTGAGCATGCACTGCAAACACTTAAATACCCAAATCTCGATCGAACCCTTGGGGAGCTAAAGCTCATCTCCAGCGTAAAAGTAACTGATGGCAACGCTCATGTCGAACTTCTCACCGTGAGTGATGAATCGTATCTCACCGTCAAAACAGCCATTGAAAATGCATTTTCCGATGAGTTCAAATCGATGAATATCACCAAAAAAGCGCAAGTGCAAAAAGATACCAACTACGGCACAACCGCAACCCCAAACAATCGAGCGCCGTATGCCGCAAATGTTATCGCGGTTACAAGCGGCAAGGGTGGAGTAGGGAAAAGTACCGTCAGCGTCAATCTCGCCATTGCCCTTGCTCAATTGGGCTACAAGGTGGGCTTATTGGATGCGGATGTCTATGGACCCAACGTTCCGCGTCTTACCAATACCGATCTGGAGAAAATCAGTTGGAATGATGATAATAAAATTGTCCCGAGTGAAAATTACGGACTTAAAATCATGAGTGTGGCATTAACAACGCCCACTTCCGATACACCGCTCGTCTGGCGCTCTTCCGTAGCGGTTTCTGCCCTTATTCAGTTTCTCGAAGATGTTGCGTGGGGTGAGCTTGATTTTATGGTCATCGATATGCCTCCGGGAACCGGGGATATTCAGCTCACCATGGCGCAAGAGCTTCCCATTACAGCAGGCGTTCTCGTCACCACTCCGCAACTGGTCGCAAGCGATGACGTCAGCCGTGCCATTCGGATGTTTCAAGACATCCATGTCCCCATGGCAGGGTTGGTCGAAAACATGAGCTACTTTATCGCTCCGGATACCGGAAATCGTTATGATATTTTTGGCTCAGGGGGAGGACAGCGTCTAAGCGAACGGTACAATATTCCTCTGTTGGGACAAATACCGCTGGATATGGAAATTCGTGAAGGATCCGATAACGGCGAACCGCCCGTAGCATTGGGAAGCGATACCCAAAAGAAATATTATCAAGATATTGTGAAAAAAATGTTAGAGGAAATAAAGTTTAAAATTTAAACTCTACTCCTGAGCCTTAAGCTCTGCATACAATTTCACACACGCCTCAACATCATGTCGCTGAGGCTTCAGTCGTATAGAGAGATAGGTAACGCTCCCATCACTGCATTCACGACGAAGCGCCGTTGCGTACACCCAGTAATGTCCATTATCTTTACGACGATTTTTGACAAATCCTGTCCAAAAACCTTTACTCTGTAAATCATCCCACAACCCTTTAAAAGCGATACGCGGCATATCGGGATGACGGACAATATTATGCGGCTGACCCAGAAGCTCTTCTTTGGTATAACCCGCAATCTCACAAAACAAATCATTCACATACGTAATAATCCCATTACTGTCTGTTTCACTCAAAATATATCCGCTAGAGGGATAAAACCACTCATTGCTTGTCGGGTCTTGATAGATGTCAGCCATGTGCAGATTCCTTGGCAGAAGTTACAAAAGTATACCTAAAAAATAAGAAGGAAAAAATTTAAAGAGAAAGGGGGGAAATTTCCCGTTCACCCTGACCCCGTCGAAGGGCAAGGCAACAGAAAATGTAAAATTACTTAAAAGTCTTTCGAAGGCTTTTTGTAACAGCATCAGGAATCGTCATAATTCCCATAAACCCGCCCATGTCTAACAACGGATAGCTCACTGCGATAAAATATTTTGCGTTTAGCGCTTTTGCTTTTCCACCTTCGATCAATACAGCCCATGGTAAAAGTTCACTGTTTTGTGTACCGATTTTTTTTGGGAAAGCACTGGTACGTTTATCAAGTTCAACAAATGCAACATAGCGATCTTCACCGACTTGCACAACTGTCCCTTCGGCTGCTTTCGCACGAGCTACCAACTCAGCCGTTGTTCCTTCACCCACCAAGTCCATATCTTGATAATACGGCATACCGATCATGAAACGATAATCCGACAATCCTGCAAATTCCCACTGATCTTCAGAATTTTTCAATGGACCAAATGCTTTATCCAAAGAAGTATATTCCGCAGACGCGGTCACGTGATTGTACTCGTTTTGCAAGAACGCTTTGTTAAAATAAATAGGATTGGCAATATGCACTTGCTTGCGCTCATCATCAACCAGAACTCTTCCTACAGCAGCCAAAGCACGCATTGGCTTATTGGCATCTGCCTTCATCGCTGCATTCGTATAAAGAATCGTTGTGCTATTCTCAGACGGTTTAAACGTGCCAACAATTTCAAAACCCTCAGCAACCAATTTTGATTTGGCTGTCTCAACATCAACATACGCACCAATTCGATACGCCGGAACCATTTTTTCGATAACAACACCACCCTCAATCTTTGGTGCAGTTGCAGAACATCCTGAAAAAGCGATGGCAAATGCCAACGCCGTTAATGATAAGATTTTTTTCATAGCTCTTTCGCTCCCAGTTCTGTCATGATTTTAGTAATCTCTTTGTCCAATGCATTAACGGAATCGGTCATTTTTTTATCTTTTAGACCCATAACCGCTGTCCACGTTTCCAAACGCGGCATACCCACTATCATCTTGTTTGATCCCTTGTCTACATACATGTACATAGAGCACGGAGCAAATACGCCGGCATCAGGACGACCTTGATTGAAAATACCCTCTGAGAATCGGAAGTGACACAATGAATAAACCCAATACGCATCAAAACGATCGAACTTTATTCCCGCACCGTCCATCGACTCTTTCATATCCTTATAACCCGCGATGATGTACTTGTTCGCTTCGAACGCCTCTTCAAATCGGCTTTGGAAATCACTCTTAAACTTCTCGACACCACCCGCACGATCAAACGGTACTTCAAACGTCATCATCGGTTTTGCAGGAAGCGCTTTATAATCCACATATTCTACCTTTGAACCAATCGCGCTTTCGGTCATTTTGTCCAATTCAGTGAAAGAAGCAACGAATTTTTCACGCACTTCTTTGTCTTTAATCCCAACGATGTCCAGCATAGTATCCGGCATTACATGCCCTACGTAGGTTTTATCTTCACCCATTTTTTTGTAGATATGGAGATTAAACGGAGAAAATCCGCCCAAAGATGGCTCTTTCATCAACAACGGTCCCACAACCGCATCGTTGGTAATTGAGAAAAATCCAAGATTGTCCAAGGCTGCTTTAAATGTTGGATCAAAATCAGGGTGCTTGCTCGTTACCCCTTTGATGGTTTGAAACTCTGTTCCCCATTTTGTTTTATACGCATGATCAATGTGCTCATGCGGATCAGAGAGGACAAAACCGATGGCGCTGATCTTTTCATTGACCATGCTCATATGTTCTTTTTCTTTATCCCCGTCACCGACGTAGAATTTTACCCCTTGGGCACCAAAAGCAACCGAAGCTGCGAGCGATAAAGCACACGCACCCATCAAAAATTTGTTTAACATCTTATCTCCTAGTGTAAGTTGAAGCACTCTCATTTATGTGGACTATTGTATCACAAAATAATCAATAAACGATAATAACACATCAACAGTTTGATTTCTTATTATGGATTAAAAAAGTGAATGGATTGTGAATCCCCCAAAAAAGAGGAGGGGGAGAAAAAGAAAAACTTCTTAGAACGCGAAGTTAAGTTGCATGCTTATAGCATCTTGAGAGTGTTTTGTAGTTACTGAGTTTGCAACGCGAGGATCAGCATCTGCATAATCTGCAATATTGTATGTTTCTGTTACTTCAGGAGAGTATACATAAGCTAAATCAATTGATGTTGATTTGCTCAATGCATAACTTCCACCCACCGTGTAGTGATCTTCTACGATACCAGGGAATCCAACCATGTTAAACATATTGGCAACTGCACCGTCATAATTTGCGAAAGTGCCAGTACCTGTACCGCCATTTTGCTCTTTAATAGGATTTGATGCATGATTATAACCGACACGTACTGCCCACGCGTCTTGCGCATACTCATAACCGATCATGTAAACGTTTTGATCTTCCCATCCGAAATCTTTGTACCCTCTTGCACTTCCCCATTGGATTTGTTTGTAATCAACAGCAATTGTATTTCCGCCGAATGCGTATGACGCACCCACACCAATTTCTGCAGGCTGCTCTAAATGGTCATCTAAAAAACCTGTTGCAGCTTTATAGTTAAAGTCTCTCGTAGCTCGTGATAATTGTCCTGTGTACACCATATCAATTGCTGACTTGTACGATGTACCAACAGTTAAACCTTCTTCGCTATACGCAGCACCGATATTGTAACCAAAGCCAAAATCTTGTGCTACACCTTTAGTAGTACTACCATCATAATTAATATCCAGTGAGCCGTATTGAAGTACTGGCGCGATACCAACACTAAATGCGCCAGCCTTATAGGCTAGTGGAACCGCAAATTGCATCAACTGAAGATTTGTAACCATATGATAATTTGATGCTCCAGATGCTCCACCAGCAGCATCACGGTAATCCGTACCCATACCTGCTGTACCATACATGCCAATACCCCAAGCAAATCCATTCCCAGCATTTTGTGCAATTGCTACTTCAGGAATTACAGAGAGATCTGCCGCGCTTTTATATGAACCTTCACCTGCACCCATATCTGCTTCAACATCCGGCATAAAGATAGTTCCGCCGAAAGAAATCTCAGTTCCTTTAACCGTTGTGATCAAAGCAGGATTAGCCAAAGCTGTTTCTGCACCGTGAGACATACCGATACCAACTCCACCCATACCGCGTGCTTTCGCACCCAAACCGATAAGATGATCCCCGTTTGTTGCGAATGCCGCTGTTGATGTCAATGCAACTGCTGCTGCAACTGCCAATTTAATAGTACGTTTCATTAATTCTCCTGAATTATATTTTTTCAAATCGGTAAACGATTCGTTAACAGTGTCATTATAGGGGGGTTAAAATAAATCTAAACTTAACACGAATTTATCACAAAATAAGGATTTCGAATAGTAAATATTACAAAAAAAAAATGACGGTGTTATTAGGGTTTATTATGATACATTAAACGTCAAAACAGCTTTAAATCACCCATATTAGGAGTAATAAACAATAATGAAGAGCAAATGGAGTTTTTATTAAAATCATATATATTTTAAACAAAAGAAGGAAGTGTTTCGAATAGTAACAACTTTGTCATTCCGGCGAAGACTGGAATAATGACGAGAGATAATTATTAAAGTCGCAGTGGATTAAATTCGTACTTGTTGTAAAAATAAGAGGTTATAATTGTTATGTAAAATAAGAAAAGAGTGATTGTTTAAAAAAGGGAGGATAAATCCGAGGCCAGGCGGCGACCTACGTTTCCACACCTGAAAGATGCAGTATTATGAGCGAAGAGGGTCTTAGCTTCCGGGTTCGGAATGGGACCGGGCGTTTCCCCCTCTCTATAGCCACCT
>Ga0265297_10003058_pt1 | contig 31496 bp, 36 predicted proteins | sample Munlanlwell13791_FD_192502 | JGI IMG/M metagenome (GOLD analysis project Ga0265297, IMG submission 192502) | Leachate microbial communities from a municipal landfill in Southern Ontario, Canada - Leachate well 137-91 | ecosystem: Engineered > Solid waste > Landfill > Unclassified | place...
TCCACCTCCGCGCCTTCCAGAAATACAAAATCCTGCACCTTAAGTGACGTCAGGCCGCAGTTCTTGACTCCGATGATAACCGTGGGTCCCGGATGCCCTGCGGGATCCCGGGGAGAATTAAAGTATTGCGATGCCTCCTCGCGCGGAGCCGTCAAAAAAGATTTCAGGGGTTCAATGACGCGATAGGGGTTAAAAACAAAGGTATGCCTGCCCTGGATCTGGCGGCAGGAATAATCATCTTCTTTCTGCAGGGGGTTTTCTTTTTTGAGGGGCGAGAAAACACGGAAGGCGCTGCGCAGCTCATTTACGAAATCATCGAAGGCGCTCTCCCGACAGTAATATACCTTTGGCATAAAGAAGATATCTTTTTGTAAAAAGGCGTCACCCTCTTGTGAAAATTATCACAAAAACCTGACAAAAAAATAAAACTTTCATTTCATAATACTATATTTGTGCGGGGATGGCAAGATTTTTTAAACAGGCGCTAGTAAGCAAAAGGCAGAACCAGCTTTTGTTTCATTGTAGGATAAACCGCCTTTTTAGCTGACCCTGGCTTTAAGTGAGTGGCCGATTGAATAATCCACAAAGCGCCCTTGTGTAACCGCGCTCCTTTCAATCTGCGCGATATACTCCTGCGCCGATAAGTTCAGGCAGGCCTTACCGGGGTAGATCTCGTATAATCCCCGGTATCGGCTTGGAGTAAAATTAGGCATGAGCACATTTGCCCCGGCCTCAAGCCCTTCCTTCCTGTGATCCTCTCCTCCCAGGCTCCCCAAAGCCGTAGTCGCCGGCATGTGCGCGTCACGGGTAAGAATGCGGGTTAAAGCCAGTACCTTCAAGGTCAGCTGCAGGTCGCCGGCCGGCTCATTGCTAAAGGCGCTGCCAGCGTGCGGGATGAACGGACCGATGCCGACCATGGCCAGTTCTTTTTCTTTAAGGAACAACATATCCCGCGCCAGCGAACGCAGGGTCTGTCCTTTCAATCCCACCAAGAGTCCCGAGCCTGCCTGATAACCAAGCTCGATAAGATCATCCAGGCACTTCAGGCGGCTCTCTACCTTCCTTGCGGCATGCGCGTCCGCATAGATCTCGGCGTCGGTGGTCTCCACGCGCAGGAGGTACCTGTCCGCGCCTGCCCGGCGCCACAGCCGGTATTCCCCGCAAGTCCTCTCCCCCACGGAAAGAGTAACGGCGATGCGAAACTTCGCCTTTATCCTGCGGATCAGGCCGGCCAGCCACTCCGGCTCAAGCTTACTGTCTTCTCCTGACTGCAGGACCACGGTCTTTATCCCGCAGCCTGTGATCTCCTTTACCGCGCAGAGTATCTCCTGAGCGCTCAAGCGGTACCTTTGCAAACCGGCGTTGGTGCTGTTTATCCCGCAATAAAAACAATCGTTTGAACAATAGTTGGAAAACTCGACCAGCCCGCGCAGAAGTATTCCTTCCCCCGCAAAACGTCTTCTCACCGCATCCGCAAAATCCAGCATCTCATTTACCTGGCGCGGGTCTTCCACGCCCAACAGGAACTCCAGTTCTTGCGTTTGCGGACGAGGGTCAGCGAATATCTTTTCTAGTCTTTCTTTTAACATGGGTATGTCCGGATGCGGTTTCAATCCCGGAAAGGTAAGCATCCAGCGCCGCCGGGAACGGCGCGAGCGTACGCCTGATCGCCCCCTGCAGCGCGGATATCGCCACCCCGTAATTGGTAATCGCTACCCGCGCCGACCTGGCCTTATCGATACGGGAGATCATCTCCCTGCGGTTAATCATGCACCCGCCGCAGTGGACGACCAGATTGTAGCTGGCCAGGTTTTCCGGGTAATCGCTGCCAGATGAGACATCCACCCGGATATCACAACCCAAGTATTGACGCAGCCAGCGCGGAATCTTGACCCTGCCGATATCGTCTTCGATGGCGTGGTGGCTGCAGGCCTCGGCAATAAGTATCCTGTCTCCGGATTTAAGCCTCTCTATGGACGCGGCCCCGCGTGAGGCCTCAATCAGGTCTCCTTTGTAACGGGAAAAGAGTATGGAAAAAGTAGTGCATTTGACATTCTCCGGCGTATCGGCGACCATCTTAAGCACCACCTGCGAATCGCAGACAACGATATTCGGCGGCACAGTCAGGCGCTTCAGCGCGGCGGAATACTCCCTTTCTTTGACCACCATCACTTCGGCATCGTTATCCAAGGCGTCTCGGATCACCTGCACCTGCGGCAGGATCAATCTCCCCTTGGGTGCCTGCAGGTCTATTGGGACAATCAGCATTGCCAGACCCCCGGGAGGAAGCAAGTCTCCGATCAAGGACGGCGGACGCAGGAATTCTTCCGGGCATACCTCCAGCAGGTGTTTCTTAAACTCATCGACACAGCTGTCGCGGTTAGCCGTATCCATGCAGGAGCAGGAGATCACCCCGGCGGCCAGGGAACGCAGTTTTTCCAGGAAATTCTCCGACGGACGAAAAAGATCTATCTTATTTACCACCGCGATAAGCGGAATCTTGCGCCTGGCAGCCTCTGCGGCAACCAACTCCTCGTATTCCCCCCACCTCCCTGCCTCCGTAAGCAATACCGCCAGCTCTGAACGGTCGAATACCCTCTTCGTCTTCTTTATCCTTAAGCCAGCCAGCTTAGATTTATCGTCTAAGCCCGCGGTATCCAAGAAAACTACGGGACCCACCGGCAGAAGCTCCATCGGCTTCTCCACCACGTCGGTGGTAGTGCCGGGGACAGGAGAGGTAATGGCCGCATCCTGGCCCGAGATAAGATTGAGGAAGCTGGACTTTCCGACGTTGGTGCGTCCGAATATGCCGATATGCAGGCGTAATGATTTAGGCGTTTTTTCCATTTTTACGGTAACCTAAAGAAGTAAGGTTGTAAGGATCGAAAATGCGTCTTATCAGCTTTTTACCCAGTTTTTTCTCCAGGAACTCGCGCAGGTTAACGCCCCCCGAACGGCGGAATGCCTCAAGCAAGGACTCGGCTTTGCCATAACCTATATAAGGCAGCAGGGCGGCGACAATGGCCGGGCTGGCGTTGAAATACGCGCTGCATTTGTCTTTGTCTGCCCGGATGCCCTTAATACAACCGCAGAGCATCTGGCCGGCATTGAGCAGAATATCCACCTCATCCAGTATGGATTGCGCAAGTAATGGCATGAATTCGTTGATCTGCAGACTGGCTGAAGAACAGGCCTCGCTTACAGCCAGGTCTTCGCACATGGCCCGTATCCCGGCCTGGATCGCCGCCTCCGGGACCACCGGGTTGACCTTGCCCGGCATAATCGAGGAGCCGGCCTGCAGCGCGGGCAGTCTGATCTCCCCCAACAGGTTCAGCAGGCGCAGATCGCTAGAAACCTTGATAAGGTTCACCGCGTGCGCCTTGAGGATGCCGGAGGCCTCGGCAAAGGCATCGCTGTTAGCCGTAGCATCCAGCAAGGTCTCCCCCCTGGCCAACCCTATGCCGGTAATCCGGCGCAATATCTCAATCACGAGGTAAATGTAACTACGCGGGGCAGTCAGGCCAGTGCCCACCGCCGTCCCTCCGATATTTACTACGCGCAGGCGCTCCTCGCATTTAAAGGTCCTCCAGCGGTCGCGGGCAAAGGCCTCGGCAAAGGCGCCAAACTCCTGGCCCAAGGTCACCGGCACCGCCTCCTGCAGCTCGGTCCTGCCGATCTTGACCACCGCGGCGAATTCCTTCTCCTTTTTCTGAAACGCCCCCTGGAGCGCGGCGATCCGGCGGCTCAATTCCCGCAGACGGTAGATAACCGCGATCTTCAGGGCCGTCGGGTAGGTATCGTTGGTGGACTGGTTAAGGTTAACGTCCTCTATAGGGTCAACCGGTTTGTATACCCCTAGCCTGCCGCGCAGGATCTCGTTGGCACGGTTGGCCAGCACTTCGTTGACGTTCATGTTGGTGGAGGTACCCGCACCACCCTGGAGGGCATCCACTGGAAACTGGTCGCGGAATTTCCCCTGAATTATCTCCGCGCAGGCACGCACGATCGCCGCCGCCTTCTTCTCATCCAGCAATTTCAATTCCCGGTTGGCCTCGGCTGCGGCCTGCTTGACCTGACAGTATGCCGCAATCAATAAAGGGCTTACCGGACGGCCGCTAAGGTAAAAATTCTCCAGCGCCCTCTGGGTGTGGATACCCCAGTAGGCCTCTGCCGGGACCTTGAGCCGGCCGAGCGAATCTTTCTCTATGCGGTAACGCATTATCTATCCTCCTTTAAAAACAGAGGTCCCTTTCGCCGCTACGGATCCTCTCGTAATAACGGTTGAACATAACAAACATCTCCACGGGAAAGTCGCGCGGGACCCTCGCTTTGATCTCTGCGATCTCCCGGGCAGCCAGCTTTTCCCCGATCGCCCTGGTTTCTTCGCTGGCAAAATCCTCCAGCCACTCCTGGAAGGTAAGCACGGCGTTGAGCTTGCACAAATGCCCTTCCTTGCCGCTCTTGAGCATGCCCATGATGTTATCCCCGGTGCGTCCGCAGCGGTAACCGGCAGTGCAGAAAGAAGTGATGTAGCCCAGAGAGGCCAGGTCGCGGATGACCGCGTCCAGCGAACGGCTGTCCCCGAGGATAAACTGCTGGATATTCTCCTCCTGCCCCTCCCCGCGCTCACTGTAAGCGCCTATCCCTACCCGCGAAGAGGCGTCGCGCTGCGTGCACATAGGGATCACCTCCCGCATCACCCTGGGGTTCTCCCGGCAGGTGACAATCATCCCAGAATAAGGTATAGCAAGCCTAAGTACCGCAACCAGCTTCTTAAAATCGGCGTCGCCGACAGCATAGCCGCTCTCTGTAACAAATGGGGTATTGGCAGCCGGCTCAAGCCGCGGGAAAGAAACCGTGTGCGGACCGATTCCGAAATGTTTTTCCAGGTCGCGGGCGTGGGCCAAGAGACCCATTACCTCGAAACGCCAGTCATACAGCCCGAAGAGCGCGCCGATGGCCACATCATCTATGCCCGCCTCCATTGCACGATGCAGGCTATACAACCTCCAGAGATAATCGCCTTTTATTGTCCACTCCGGGTGCACGCTCCGGTAGGTAGGCAGGTGGTAGGTCTCCTGGAAAACCTGGAATGTCCCTATGCCTGCGGCCTTGACCTTACGGTAATCGTTGATCTCCATGGGCGCAGCGTTAATATTAACCCTGCGGATCGCACCATACCCGCGCCTGGCCTTGACCCTGATGCCGTATATCTTGCGCATCACATCACAGATATAATCCGCGCCGGAGGAAGGATGCTCGCCGAAGACCACCACCAGCCTCTTATGCCCCAGCTTTCCGGCGAGGACCTCGCTTTCCCCGGCCACCTCCTCAAGGCTCAGCCTCCTGCGCTCAATCACCTGGTTTTCCCCCCGGAACCCGCAGTAAATGCAGTTATTCACGCAGAGGCTGGAACAGTAAAGCGGGGCAAAGGTAACCACCCGGTTATCGTAAACCTTCGTTTTGATGCGCGCGGCTGCGGCAAAGATCTCATCCCACAGGTCGTCATCGTGCACGTTCAGCAGGGCCGCTGCCTCAAAAAGCTCCAGGGTCCTGATCTCCATGGCCTTGGAGATGATCTCCCGCACCTGACCGGCCTGCGTATCCCTGCGCTGCGCAAGCAGACGGAATATCTCTGCCTCATCGATGAAGCACCTGCCGCCGGCAAGGTACTTCTCGTTCTCCGCACTCTTGATAATCCTATCTTTGCGCTGCGTACTCTGTTCTAAAATATCCTGCATCTTACCACTCTTTCTTGCGCTAAGCAACCTTGCTCAAGGCGGACTTTACCGAAATCCCGGGAATCTTACCCAGCTTTCCGGTAAGCGCCCCGACTTTATCGGTATCGGCGTCCACAATCAGCGCTATCACGCTGCAATTCCTCTCATGATAAGGGACACCCATGCGGCCTACGATGATATCCCCGAATTCCGAAAGCAGGACATTGACCGCGCCAGCCTGTTCCTTCCTGTTCTCAACGATGATACCTACGAACCCCAGACGTTTCTTCATGCCTGTCTCCTTTTCCTATAAAATAAAAATCCCAACCGTCGGGCGCGAGGTTTATGCCTGCGCTGAAGTTGGGTAAAGAATTCGCGTTTTCTTCTCCCTCGGCTTCAGAATCTCTTCCTCGCCACAGGACAAAACCTAAAACAAACGAGCCTGACGCTATTTGCTGTAAAGCGGCAGGCTGCGGTAATGCGTATGAAGCAACTGTTCAGACTTGGCGCCTAAAGGCTCGCCCAGGAATTCCTGATAAAGCTTCTTGACGTAAGGGTTCTCGTGGGAATAACGGATCTTCTTTCCGCGGTCATCCTGGTAGAGCCCTTCCGCCCTCTTGCGGCGCAATTCATCGGTAACGCCGTAAGGCTGCCCCCCTCCCCCGACACACCCCCCGAGGCAAGCCATCACCTCTACAAAATGATACGGCAGGGGCAGGTTATCCTTTTTAGCCTGACGGATCTTATTCAAAACGTATTCCACATTATTCAAGCCATGGGCAATCGCCACCTTTATTGTCTTGCCTTCGATATTTACTTCGGTTTCTTTGACCCCGTCCAGGCCGCGCAGACCCTCAAACTCAATATTCTTTAAGTCCTTGCCGGTTATCAAATGATGCGCGGTCCGAAGAGCCGCCTCCATTACCCCGCCGGTCGCTCCGAAGATAACCCCGGCGCCGGTATAATCCCCCAGGATATGGTCCGGCTCTTCGTCGGGAAGGTTATTGAAATCTATCCCCGCCTGCTTGATCATACGCGCCAGTTCGCGGGTAGTGAGCGCCACGTCGATATCCTGGCATCCCGAGGCATACATCTCCTCGCAGCGCTTGATCTCGTATTTCTTGGCGGTGCAGGGCATGATGGAAACCATCACGATATTTTTAGGGTCGAGGTTGTTCTTCCTGGCATAATAGGTCTTGGTGAGGACACCGACAATCTGATGCGGCGATTTGCATGACGAGAAATGCTTAATCATGTCCGAATGAAATTTCTCCATGAAATCTACCCAGGAAGGGCAGCAGGTAGTAATAAGGGGCAGCGGCCCCTTGCTGTGGGCAAACCTCTCCACGAACTCGCTGGCTTCCTCCATAATCGTAACGTCTGCTCCGAAATTGGTGTCAAAGACTGCCTCAAACCCCAGGCGGCGCAGCATGGCGTAGAGCTTCTTGGTAAGGTTCGCTCCGATAGGAAAACCGAATGCCTCGCCGATTGCCACCCTGACCGCAGGGGCAATCTGTACCACGCAATATTTAGCAGGGTTAAGGAGCTCCTCCCATACCTTGGCGGTCTGATCCAGTTCAACGATGGCTCCAGTAGGGCAATGGTTTGAGCACTGACCGCAGCGGATACAGGGGGAATCCGCCAACTTGATATCTCCGGCAGGGGAAATCCTGGTGCCGTAACCGCGCTCTAGAAACGACAAAGCCCAGACATCCTGCATCTCCTGGCAGACCTTAACGCACCTTCCACAGAGGATGCATTTTGAAGGGTCGAGCACTATGGTGCCGGTAGAGTTATCCACCGGGAGCTCGCGCAGCGATTTGGTAAATACCTCCTCGCGAATGCCGAAATCCGCAAAAAGTGTCTGTAATTCACAGTTATTATTACGGCCGCACTTGAGGCAATCGTTAGGATGGTTTGAAAGGATCAGCTCCAGGATGGTCTTGCGTATGGAAACTATCTCCGGGTCATGTGTGACGATATCCATACCCTCTTCCAGCGGCGTACAGCAGGCGCGCAGCATCTTGGAGGTCCCTTTGATTTTGACGATGCATATGCCGCAGGCCGCCGAAGAAACCAAATCCGGGTGCTTGCAGAGGGTGGGGATCTTGACCTGCACCTTCCTGGCGGCTTCCAGTATTGTCGCGCCTTCCTCTGCCGTAACGGCAATCCCGTTAATTTTGGCCTTAACCATTGCTACTCCTTCAGTATCGCCGAAAATTTACAAGCCTCAAAACATTTGCCGCATTTGATGCATTTATCCAGCTCGATATAAAAACCGGTCTCCCTGTCTCCTCCGATGGCGTTAACGGGGCAATTCATTACGCAGACCCGGCATCTCTTGCACCTGCCCTGCATGATACTGTAGGTAATAAGATGCTTACATTTATGCGCGGGGCACTTCTTGCTTAAAATGTGCTCTTTGTATTCGGACTCAAAATAATTAAGAGTGGATGAAACCGGGTTGGAAGCAGTCTGGCCTAATCCGCAGAGCGAGGCCTTGCGCATCGCCTCCGAGATCTTGCGTATTTTCTCAAGGTCACCGGCAACTCCGTGGCCTTCGGAAATCCTGGTGAGCATACCCAGAAGCTGATACCCACCCAGCCTGCACGGCGCGCATTTGCCGCAGGACTCATCCACGCAGAAGCCGAGGTAAAACTTGGTGATATCCACCATGCAGTCGTCCTCGTCCATCACAATCATGCCGCCGGAGCCCATAATCGAACCCAGCTTCTGGAGGTTCTCGTAATCTACCGGCGTATCGAGATATTCCTTGGGGATCACCCCTCCGGAAGGCCCTCCGGTCTGCACTGCCTTAATCCCTTTGCCGGATATGGTGCCTCCTCCGATATCAAATACGATATCCCTTAAGGTAGTGCCCATGGGGACCTCGACCAGTCCGGAATTCTTGACCTTGCCGGTAAGAGCAAAGACCTTGGTCCCTTTAGATTTCTCGGTACCGATACTGCTGAACCACTTCCCGCCTCTTAAAATAATTGCCGCTATGTTCGCCAGGGTTTCGACATTATTGATGGCAGTGGGCTTGCCCCATAATCCTTCCCTGGAAGGATAAGGCGGCCTGGGTCGCGGGGTCCCGCGCCTGCCTTCTATCGAAGCAATCAATGCCGTCTCCTCACCGCAGACGAATGCCCCAGCGCCGAGCCTGACATCGAGGTCAAAACTGAAATTACTCCCGAGGATATTACTGCCTAACAAGCCGTAATCATAAGCCTGCTTTATGGCCTTGTTAATCCTCTCTACTGCCAGGGGATATTCGGCGCGTATATAGAAGAATCCGTTGGAGGCTCCGATTGCAAAACCGGCGATAATCATTCCTTCAATGACTGAATGGGGATCCCCTTCCAGGACGCTGCGGTCCATATATGCCCCGGGGTCTCCTTCGTCGGCATTGCAGATAATATATTTTTCTTCTGATTTGGACTGGCGGGTGAAATTCCACTTCATCCAGGTAGGATACCCCGCCCCGCCCCTGCCCCTTAAACCGCTGGCCTTCAATTCCTCGATCACTTTTTCGGGGGTATAGCCGTGGATAACCTTGGCTAAGGCCGCGTAGCCGTCGGCCGCGATATACTCGTCGATGCTGTCGGGGTCGATCACCCCGCAGTTGCGCAGCACGATACGCAGCTGTTTGGGCTCCCTCTTCAAAAGCAGGTCTTCAACTACCTGGTCTTTTTTAACGCTGGATTCGATAATCCTTTTGATGTCGGCGTCTTTAACTTTGCCGTAGGTCATTCCTGCCGGCAAGACCTTAACCACTACCCCTTGGCTGTAGATGCCGATATCCGCCACCCTCAAGACCTGCACCTCGTCCTGAAGGCCGTCTTCGCGCAACTGGTCCAGGAAGGCGGTGTAAAAATCGCGGGTCCTGTCCGCCGCCTGGGAATCGGTATCCTTGATGAATATGATCTTCTTATCCATATCTTTAGGTATTAAGGTCGAAAACGCTGTCGTTGACGAGCATCTTGCCGGCGACGTGCTTATCCAGGATCTTCACCGCGGTCTCCCTGTTGACCCTGCCGTAGACCACTACCGGCAGGCCTTCCACTGAAACCTCCACCAGCGGTTCGGCATAACACATCCCCTGGCAGCCGCATTTCTGGATCTGGATCTGCATATTTCTCTTGCGGGACTCCTCGACTAGGGTATCGTAAACCTCCTGCGCCCCCGCCGCCAAGCCGCAGCTGCTCATGCCGACCTTAACCCAGTTATTCCGGGGCTGCTGAAGTTCCTTTTTTTTCTTTGCCAGGTCCTGCGCGCTCGATAATTTTGCCATTATACCTGCTCCTCCTGCCTGCTGTAGCGGGAGAGTATCTCCATAACCTCGGACTTCTTGACCTTTCCGTAAACCTTATCGTCGATCATCATTACCGGGGCGAGCCCGCAGCAACCCAGGCAGCGCACCAGGTCAAGCTGAAACAACCCGTCCTTGGTAACCTGCCCTTCATGGATGCTAAGGATATTCTTGATCTCTTCGAGGATCTGGGGGGCCCCCTTGAGGTAACAGGCCGTTCCCATGCAAAGCGCGATACGATGCTTGCCGGGAGGGTCGAGCTTGAAGAAATTATAGAATGTCAGCACCTCGTAGATCTTGGCGAGCGGCACACCCGAGAGGCGCGAAAGGTCAAAACATGCCTGGCGGGGGACATAACCGTAATGCTTCTGAAGACTGTGGAGGATCATGATGAGATTGCCTTTCTTGCCGCTCCACTTTTCTACCAGACTTTCGATATCCGCAGTCGATACGACGCGCTCCATAAAAAACTCTCCGATATTTCTGCCTTGCTGTGAATCCTTTGGCCTGTTTATGGGCGAGGGGATAGGCGGGGATTACGAATTCGTGAAATATATCACAAATAACCCCTAAAAAAAATAATTCACACTAGTCTTTAGTATACTACTGTCTCCGGGGGGTTGTCAAGAGAAAATAAAATCCGCCCTGAAACCTGATAGCTCAGGCGCCGCTTAATTTCTTCCTCACCAGCTCGCTTACCAGTCTTGCGTCTAGACTTGCTCCGGCCCTGGACATTACCTCTTTCATAACCTTGCCCATATCCTTGGGGCCGGTTGCGCCCGTTGCCGCTATTGCCTCCTCCACCGCTCCTGCCACCTCCTCAGGTGAAAGCTGCTCTGGAAGGTAGGATTCCAGGATTGCCGCTTCCTTCGCCTCCTTATCCGCAAGCTCCTGACGGTTGCCCTTCCTGAATTGCTCGATGGAATCCTGGCGCTGCTTGAGTTGTTTTTTGATTACCACGATAACCTCATCATCTTCAAGGAGCTTCTTTTTCTTCTCTGTTGCTGCGTTCATCATTGCGGCGCGCAGAAAACTCAGCACCGAACTCTTAAGGGTATCCCTGTTTTTCATGGCTTGCTTATAATCATTAAGGATCTTCTCCTCTAACATGGTTCCTCCTTTTTAGCGTCCTAAAGAAACCAGATCCTTTAGCTGCGCTAACCTCATCTCTAAATCCCCCATCTTAAGCGAAGCGCTGCGTTCTACCCCGAAGCCCTCCACGTTAAAAGAAGCTGCCACCGTAGCATAGGCAATCGCCTTTCTGATAACGGACGGGGTAATCCTGCCGCTTTTAGCAAGGTAACCCATCAGACCGCCGGCGAAGGTATCTCCTGCTCCGGTAGGATCAATCAACCTGGCCGCAGGGTAAGCCGGCAGGCAAAAAATAAAACTGCTGCAGTAAAATAGAACCCCGTGCTCGCCTTTTTTTATAATTACCATCCTGGGGCCAAGGCGATGTAAATAACCGGCCGCCTTTACCAGATTGCTTTCTCCGGAGAGGCTGCGGGCCTCCTGGTCATTGGCAAGATAGATGTCAACCTCCTTAAGCACCCGCAGTAATACAGGACGCTGGTGATGGATCCAGTAATTCATGCTATCGAGCCCCACCAGCTTCGGAGAACGCAGGCGGTGTAGTAGATACCGTTGGATGTGGGGATCAACATTAGCCAGGAATACATACCTGATATCGCGTTCCTCCTCAGAAATCTCCGGCTTAAAATCCGTCAGCACGCCCAGGTCCGTCTTGAGGGTAACGGCGCTGTTCAAGTCTCCGCGGTATTCGCCGCTCCAGTGGAATGTCCTGCCGCGGTCGTGGATAAGCGAAGTAAGCGCGATGCGCCGGCGCCGCAGGAAATCGAGGTATCCCGGAGGAAAATCCTCTCCGACAACCGCAGCAAGATTCACCCTCGAGAATAACCGCGCGGACATCGCAAAATGCACGGCCGAACCTCCGAGGATATTGCGACGTACGCCTGAAGGGGTCTTTACGTCATCCAACGCTACCGTACCTAAGACTAATGTCCTCATCTTAATAGTAAAAGGGCTGCTGCGCCTGCCGCAATGCAATAGTAACCGAAATAATAAAGTTTTGCCTTCTTTAAAACCACTTTAAGAAAACGCAGCGAGATAAGGCCTGCCGTAAAGCTTGAGATAAAACCGACGGCAAGGCCTGCGCTATCAATGTTAAAAGCAAGGTTGATACCCTTGAATTCCAGTAATGCAGCTCCCAGGATAACGGGTATGGCTGCCAGAAAGGAAAAACGGAAGGCCTCTTCCGGTTTAATACCACGGAAGAGAAGCGTAGAGATAGTGGCGCCGGAGCGCGAAATACCCGGTATAATTGCGGCGGCCTGGGTAAAACCCAGGATAACGGCATCTTTTAATCCGACGCTGTCCTTTTTTCCCGAAGCCGACCTCTTAGTTGCCAACAGCGCAACCCCCGTAACCATCAAAGCGAGGGCAACCAGTTTCGGCGAAGTAAATAATGCCTCAAAAAAATCCTTGCCGCCCAAACCTATGGCAGCGGTAATAACGCTGACAACGGCCAGATAAAGCACGCTCTTCGGTTTGCTAAAAAGCCCCAGTAAGTCCTTAAAGAAAAAAACTGCCAGCGCCAAAAGCGTGCCGAGGTGCAACACTACTATTAGCATCACCTCTTGCCCGCGCAAGCCTAACAACCGCTGCATAATCACGAGGTGACCGGAACTGCTGACCGGCAGAAACTCCGTCATCCCCTGCAATAAACCAAGGATAATATATTTTATCATCATCTTAACCCCTCTGCCTTTCTAGCAATTCCGTCAAATCCTGCGGTAATGGCGCCTTAAGGCAAACCCTACTTCCGGTAAAAGGGTGCGTGAATTCCAATCCTACCGCATGCAGGCATAAACGCCTGGCCTTAATCTTAAAATCGCGGCGCAATGCAAACCTGTAATCTCCGAGGATAGGGCATCCCAGCCGTTTTAAATGGAGGCGTATCTGATTGGTCCTGCCGGTAAGCGGCCTCACCTCAAGCACCGAAAAATTCCTTTTTCTCTCAACTACCCGGTAATCGGTCGCGGCGCTTAGTCCAAAAACCGGAGCGGTAATCCTGCCCTCTTTCATCAAAGGGGCCCCTGACACCAGGGAAAAATATGATTTCTTAATCTTTCTCTGTCTGAAGATATCTTCCATTTTCTTGCGGGCAGCCTTGCCCTTGGCATAAATAATCAACCCCGATGTATCCCTGTCCAAGCGATGGCAGGGGTAGAGGCGGCAAGAATGTCCCTTAAGGAGAGCGTCTTCGTTAAGGATAGTAGTTAAGGTGCGGGCCTCCTTCTTGGGAGTTGGAACCACCAGCAACCCCGCCGGCTTATCCGCCACCAGAAGCCACTCGTCTTCATAAACAACCGGTATATTCACTACTTTATAGCGGAGGTAACGGTCCAGTTGCAGAAACCGCACTCCTTATTAGGCATTGCTATGGGGCCGCGTAATAATTTTACCGCTGACACAAAAACCTCGCGGGCGCGGCCGGGATCGGTATGAAGCTCTTTTATCAACACCTCGAATTGGAAATCCGTTCCGGAAATTATTTTCTTAGGGATGTAGTAGGCGATATAAGCGCTGCGGCGCGTGGGAAAACCATTCTCCTCAAGCAGCATGGTATAAACATCCATCTGCAGCTGATAGGCCTTATGCACGCTATCCGGGGCGCTGCCGCGGGTCTTGTGGTCGAGCACGGCATAATACTTCTCGTCGAGCTGGATGCATTCATCGAGATAACCGCCGAGCTTTGCATTGAGCGCCCTATCGTGATAATCCAGCCATCCCCTCTTGGGAAAATCCGGCATCAGCCTGCCGCTAATCCTCCCCTCCAGGAAAGGAGGCAAGACCCCCCTGGCGCGGTATTCATTAAAGAATTCCTTGACTACCCTGTCCAGACCGGTAGTAATGGTTGCCACCGGCACCCCGGGGCGCTTTCTGCCGAGATTTATGTCCAGCCAAAAGCAGCGCGGACAATCCAGGAAAAGATTAAGGGAAGACGGGGAAAGCTTCAGGAATCCCCCCGTTGCTGCCGCCGGTAGAGGCGCCTTGCCTGGATAATCGCCTCCCTCAAAAAGGTCGTTTTTAATTCCGGGCATCGCTAAAGGATCTCCAGCATCTTCTCGATAGCACCTCTGGCGCGGCGACGGACGTCATCCGCAACCTTCACCTCTCCCTTAAGCTCTTCCAGCGCCCAAAGGACCTTCTCCTGAGTGGTGCGCTTCATATTGGGACAGACTGCGGCTTCAGAGGCCGGATAAAACTCCTTGCCGGGATTATCTTTTTTAAGACGGTAAATCAGCCCGACCTCGGTCCCCACAACGATCTCCTTTGCGCTCGTCTGGCGGGCGAATTTACATATCATGCTGGTGGAGAGAGCGGCGTCTGCCAGCGCCACTACCCCGGGCATACACTCCGGATGCACTACTACCTTGGCATGCGGATGAAACTTCTTTTCTCTCTTGATATCCTCTGCCGTAATCCTGACATGGGTAGGGCAAAGCCCCTCCCAAACAATGAGCTTCTTTCCTGTTTGCTTTGTAACATAATCAGCCAGATACTTATCCGGGACAAAGATAATGTCTTCGCTGCCGCCGAAAGCCTTGCCGCCGCAGCGAGCGTCATCCAATATTGCCTTGACTACCGCCACGGCGTTGGTGGAGGTGCAGCAAACATCAAGCTCTGCCTTTACCTCTGCCGAGGTATTGACATAACCTACCGTTACCGCGCCGGGATACCTCTCCTTTAGGTTCTTTAGATCCTGGGCGGTAATCATCTTCGCCATAGGACAGCCTGCAAGGACGTCGGGCATGATTACCTTTTTGCAGGGGCTAAGTATTGAAGCGGTCTCAGCCATGAAATGAACGCCGCAGAAAATAATCACCTCGGCGTCTGTCTTGGCTGCCTGGCGGCTTAATTCCAGGGAATCCCCGCGGAAATCAGCGATATCCTGCACTTCGGGAAGCTGGTAATTATGCACCAGTATGACTGCCCGGCGTTTCTTCTTGAGCTCGCGAATCTTATTCTTGATGCTGTTTAGGTCCTTCTGTGTCGTCATCTTGTTAAAACTCACCTTTAAGCGGGGATAACATGAATAATGCTTGCCTGTGATTATACCTTATCTTATGTTCGCGGGCAACCTTCTTTTTTAGAAACACTTTCCAAGATAATCTGGAAAGTGTTTCTGCCAGATGGCGCTTACCACTCCAGCCTTAAGCCGCCTTCCAGGTACCGCCCGGGCTGGGGTATGCCTTCTATCTGCTGGTACTCTACATTCAAAAGGTTGGTAACCCTAAAAAAGAATCTGGCTTTCTCGTTTAATCTATAATCGCAATATCCTCCCAGAAGCCACCAGCCGTCACGCAACGGTTTCTTTTTGTAGGAAACCCAAAGCATAGAGCTAACGCGGCCCATATCGAGGGTAAAAGAGCCGTTAAAGATATGTCTTGCATAATTAGGCCCGTACTTGAAGATGTAATCCTGCTCCTTGAACTGCTTGTCTATGTAGGTATAATTAAAATCAAAACTTGCAGTCTTAGCCGGGCGCACCTTAAAATAACACTCCGTGCCTACAACCTTAGCTACCCCGATATTCTCGGCCTCCCACCTTGCCTGAGACTTCACCCAATCAATAAGGTCGCGCTCATCTCTATGAAAAATCTTGATACCCCCGCCGGCTCCCGGCCGTGAATAATCATAACCGAACTCGCAGCTCAAAGATTTTTCTGCCGCTAAACCGGCATCCCCTACGCTATAATCATCGCTGTAATATAGTTCGGTGAAGGACGGAATACGGATATCCTGGGACACGCCCAGGATTAACGTGCCGTATTCAGAAACCCCAACCTTCGCGCTGGCAGAGCCGTAATACATATCCCCGAAACCGTCAAAATCATCCCTTCTTAAAGAAAAATCCAGAGAGATTTTTTTGCCTAACCTGAACTTATCGCTTAAAGTCAGGCTCTTATGATTGCGGTCGTGCTTACCCAGGTTGCTAGAATTCATCCGCTCCTTGCCGTATTCCAGATTAAGCCCCAGCGTACCAAGCGCCGCGGTATCTTTCTCTAGATATAGCGCCGGGGTATAGACGTCGCTGCGGTGATGGTTGCTGCCCATCGCGTTCTCATCAAGCATAAATTTGTCGTAGTGCCTGCGCCAGAGCAAAGAAGGCTTTATCAAAAACCCGTCCCCTTTAAGGTCGGCACCGCTCTTTAGCAGGTATGTCCTTGTCCACTCGCGGGAAGGGTTACCCTTCCCGGGCGTATAAAAATCGTAAGCCCCGTATTCCTTCTCCTGGTAACCGGCGCTCAGGTTAATATCTCCAACCGGTACCTCCAAGAAAGAAACTGAAGAAATGACGAATCCTTTGGAATCCGTATCATAACTAAACCCCCTGTCGCGGTGGCTCTCCAGAGAAAACCTCGTGGCAAGATTATCCATTTTTTCGCTGAAGCTCAACAGCACATTCGCGGCATCATGCGAGCCATAACCCAGCTCTAAAACCCTCTCATCCGCCTCCGGCTTCTTGAGGGCAATGCTTATCGCGCCTCCGATAGCATCGGGTCCGGCAGTCCTTGATGCGCCGGAAGGAAGGATATCTATTTTTTTAATGTCTTCCTTCGTAAATGGTATGTCCGAATTGTAATATTCTGTCTGGGGGTCGTTGATGCGCTGGCCGTCGAGTAGCATCAATACGCCGCGGGTGGTTGAGCCGCGCAGGGAAAAGCGCGTCTGGCTTGATCCTGATAAGGAGCGTTCCTCTGTATCAATGGGAAATAGCTTAAGAGACTCCAAGGGAAGATCAAAGGCCCGATAGAGGGAATCGCCGTAGCTCACGGAATAACCGGCTCCGGCAGCAGAACTGCTGCGGCTGACTACGATAGGCTCCAGCTCCAAGGCAGGCCGCTCCTTGGCTTGAGCCAACAGGGCAGGGATTAGGATCATAAGAAGGGTGACCGGGCCTTTTCTGAAAAACACGCTCTTATCATAAGGCCGGCGGGATTATTTGTCAACCAATAATATATTTTTAGTTTACAATTGAGGATGACGGCAGTGCGTTACGTCCCCGGCGGTAATCCTCTCGACCCGACCGGATTCATTTTTAAGGAGCAGGCTGCCGTCCTTGTCGATATCCACGGCAATGCCTTCGCTGTGGCGGTCATGGGAGATAACCCTTATCTTCCTGCCGATGGTGGTATTAAAGGCGCGCCACTTCTGGATAATGGGCTGGCCGCCACGCGACTCCAAAAGCAGGTAATTATCCTCTAGGGCTACCAGTATTTTCTGCAGCAAACCGATGCGGCTGATATATTTCTTAGAGTACTCCCCCAAAGAGATGGAGTTGCCAGGAAGGCTGCCCTTATCGTTATTGACGTTAAGGCCGATGCCGATTACCACGAAGCGCATCTCATCTGCCTCGGCGTTTAACTCCGTCAATATCCCCCCTACCTTTTTATTGCCTAACAAAATATCGTTGGGCCATTTGATGCGGCATTCCAGGCCGCTTGCCTCTTTCACCCCTTCGCAGACACTTACTGCGCTTAAAAGCGTCAGGAGCGGGGTTTCGCTTAAGAGGAAACGCGGCCTCAAAAGTAGCGAGAGGTATATGCCTTTATATTTCGGGGAGTGCCACTGGCGGCTGAGCCTACCCCTGCCCTTTGTCTGCGTCTCTGCTATTACCAGGCTTCCTTCTGGAGCGTTATCCAGACCCAATTTCACCGCAATGTCCATGGTGGAAGAGACGCTCTCAAAATAATATATCTTCCTGCCGATACATCTGGTCGATAAACCATCCGTTACCTCAAATGGCAACAGCCTGTCAGGCACTGCCCGGAGCTGATAACCCAGATGCGGCACTGCCACGATATCGTAGTCCAGTTCGCGCAGGTTCTGGATGTGCTTCCAGAGCGCCTGGCGGCTGATGCGGAGGTGATTGCTCAGGTCCTCTCCTGAGACATAACCGCTCTTTTTCTTGAGGAACTCGACAACCTTTTCTTCAATCATTGTTTTTGGATATTCATACTGCCGCTCCGGAAACCCTCCAGGTCAACGGTAACGTAGCGGTAACCAAGGGCCCCAAATCTCTTCACTACGGTAGCGCGCCTGGAAACGAGGCGCGGTATCTCTCGGCAAGGCACCTCTATCCGGCAGAGTTTGCCATAATGCCTTACCCGCACCTGCCGGAATTTCAAGTTGCGCAAAAATTCCTCTGCCCGGTGCACCCGCCCCAGGAGAGGGCCGGTAACCCTCATGCCGTAAGGAATACGCGAGGCCAGGCATGCCAGAGAGGGCTTATCCCAGGTCTTAAGGCGCATCTTCCTGCTAAAGGAGCGGATATCGTCTTTATCAAGGCCGGCCTCCTCCAGCGGCGAACGCACCCCCGCTTCTTTTCTGGCACGGCTGCCGGGGCGGAAATCGTTTTTATCCGAGACGCTGCTGGCATCGGCTATAAAACCTATCTTATTTTTGCGGGCAATTTTTTTGAGGCGCCTGAAAAGCTCTTTCTTGCAGTAATAGCAGCGGTTGATAGGATTAAGGTAAAAAGCGGGGTTTTTAAGTTCGCCTGTCTTTATAATCTTGTGGCGCACGCCTAATTTAGATGCCATGCGGCAGGCAAACGCCAGTTCCCCGGAAGGATAGGTAGGGGAGTCGGCGGTTACCGCCATAACCTTATCCCCCAGCGTATCGACCGCTACCTTCAAAAGAAACGTACTATCCGCGCCTCCGGAATAAGCCACCAATAGCGACCCCATCTTTTGCAGTATCGCACGGAGTCTGGTGAGTTTATCCATAAGGGCCTAAACTGGTGCTGCCTTAAAAGTGCACTTCCATGGCTTTGGTAGGGCAGATCTTAACGCAGAGCTCGCAGGCAATGCATTTGGTATCGTAGAAGCTGACCTTGCGCGTGATGGGGTCAATCTCCAGCGCTCCCGTCGGGCATATCGGCACGCATACCCCGCAGTCGGTGCATTTCGTCTCGTTTCGCACGACGTCTTCGCTTAAGGGCTGAACCTTTACCCCGCAGGATTTAAGGTATTCCATGCCTTTCTTGAAATCATCATCCTCTCCGCCAAGCTCCAGGACCATCAACCCCTCCTCCTGCGGCGTCACAGAGGCCTTAAGGATATTAAAAGTGATGTTGTAGTCCCGGACCAGCTTATATATTATGGGCTGATCCACTAAGCGACGGGGAAAATGCAGGACTATCCTTTTGGAAACCATGTCTTAAGACTCCTTTTTAAAACACCGGCGGCCTTTCCTTTAAAGGCCGAAAGGCATATCCGGACTCCGGACCAGGCAAGGGCGCAACTGCCTCGGTAAGCAAAAAATCTTTTCTCGCAATCCAAGACTTCAATTCCTCCGCAATCTGACGTGCCCGGGAATAGCTGGAAAGGTTGCCCGCGGGGACCTCTTTCTCCTTTATCGTAATCCTGCCGCTTTTAAGCTGGGCGTAATTTACCTCTGCAAGGACGCGACCGGTCATGTTAGGGTAATCGTGGCTGTAATCGATGACCTGGGCGTAAATCTCCTCGTCTTTAACAGAGGCATACCTGATTATCTCTTCGTTCAATACCGGGATGGGGATCCCTATCCCTACGCTAAGGGTGGCGCCGTAGCCTAACATACTGGTGCCTACCAGCCACTGAGACTTCATCTGTTTTAAATCACCGATCACCGCCAGGGTACCGGCAGATGCAACCGGGGTGCCGTTATTGCGGCGCTTTACCCCGGGGTTATGCTGGGTGCCATTCCAGGCAACATAGCCTACGCCTCCACCCAGGAATATCCTGGTGCCTATCCCGATAGTCTTATAACAGGGGTCTTTCAGGAGCGGAGAGAGTTGCCCGGCGGAGCAGTAATTGGCGTTGCCGAGAGAAGGTTTAAGGGCCCCCATATAGGTATAAATCATATTATCGGAAAGGTTAACCGCCACCCCGTAGTTCTGGTAGCAGTTGCGCATATTAAACAAAACCGCTTCATTGAGGTCCTTGATATTAATGTAGGTCTCCAATCTCCGGCGGGGATAGCAATTTGTGCCGTGGGCGCTGGCCTCCAGCCTAACATCCTTTCCGGCGACTAATTCCTGGATAACGTGGCCGCCTCCGTAGCGGAACTCCCCCGGGAAAACCTTATTGCGGGGATCATCATCCGGTATGGCGGTTGCGCCCAGGTAAATATCAACCGCGGCAAATCCGCAATAAGCAGGCACGTCATTAAGCTTGCAGCTGCCTCCGCCGATTTTAATCCTGGGCTTTGAATGCCCGATGTTAAAGTAAGCTCCGCTTGAGCACATCGGACCGAAGGTGCCGGTAGTGACGACATCCACCTCTTCTGCCGCCTTCCTCGCGCCCTTCTTATCTACTAATTCAATAACCTCCTCGGCAGTAACCACTACTGCCTGGCCGGCTTTAATCTTTTCGTTAATCTCCCTGATGCTCTTCATAACAGAAAGCGGCTTACTTATACGGCCACGACCTGCTTGACTTCAGGCAAGGCCTCCTTGAGCATACGCTCAATGCCCATCTTCAGCGTCATCTGGCTCATCGGACAGCATCCGCAGCTGCCGGTGAGCTTCACCTTTACTATCCCGTCCTCGCTGACATCTATTAACTCCAGGTCTCCGCCATCAGCAGCCAGCATCGGGCGGATCCTCTTGATGACCTCCTCCACTTTCTCTCTCATGATAGTCTCCTTTGTTTAAACGCCATTATTATAGCAGGAACCGGCTGTCGGTGTTAGGAAAATTTATGACGCACCAGGTATTTGAATGCGGAAAGCGCCGCCTTCGCTCCTTCGCCGGCGGCGATGATAATCTGCTTTTCAGCCACATCGGTGACGTCTCCGGCAGCGAAGATACCGGCAACGCTGGTCTCATTAAGACAGTTTACCTTTATCTCCCCTATTTCATTCTTCTCAATGCCCCCGGCAAACTGGGAGTTAGGGACAAGGCCGATCTCCACGAATACCCCTCCCACCTCCAGTTTTTCCTCCCCGCCTTTACCATGGACAATGAGCGCGCTGACAAATTTCTCCCCCAAGACAGCCTTCACGCGCGTGTTATTAAAAACCGTGGCATTCTGGGCAACCAGGACCTTCTCGCGCATCAGTTTATCCCCGCCGAGCTCCGCGGTATTGTTGATGACGTAGACGTGGCGCGCTATCCTTATCAACTGTACGGCCGCATCCAGGGCAGAGTTTCCCCCGCCGATTACCGCTACCTTCTTGTTTGAAAAGAGCGGGCCGTCGCAGGTAACGCAGTAAGTGAGGCCTTTGTTCTTGAATTCCTTTTCTCCGGGGACATTAAGTTCGCGCGAGCTCTTGCCGGAAGCGATGATTGCGGATCTAGCCTGATAGGCATCTTCGGCGGTCCTGATTATGACCTTATCAGAATCCTTGAAGATATCTACGACGGTTTTGCCTTCCTTAAGCTCTACCTCGAATCTACGCAGGTGCTCCTCAAATTTAGCAGCCAGCTCCGGGCCGCTGACAAACTGATAGCCGGTATAATTTTCTACCTCGCCGCTGTAGGCGGTCTGGCCGCCGATATCGCGGCTAATCACCAAAAGGCGCATACCCTTGCGTGCCGCATAGACGCTGGCGGTAATACCGGCCGGGCCCGCTCCGATAATAACAAGGTCGTACATCTTCAAAGCCCGAGTGCCTGACTTATCCTGTCTTTGTCAAAACCGACGATGATCTCTCCGTCAATATCCAGCACCGGCACCCCCATCTGGCCGCTCTTAGATACCATTTCCTCAGCCGCCTGCTGATTGCCGGATACGTCGATATCCTCAAAAACAACGTTGTTATCTTTGAGGTACTGCTTGGCGCGGATGCAAAACGGGCAGGTAGGGGTACTGTAAACCTTTACCTTCTTATCCATGGCTTCTCCCTTCATTTGCTTATTTTTAGTTCCCGCAGGATCCGAAGGTGCGACTGCTCCTCTTTGATAAGCTCATCGATAACCTTGTGGTCGTACCTAGGCACCGCCTTCTTCATCCCCTCGTAGAAAAGGATGGAATCCTTCTCAAACCCTATCCCCAGCTCAATCGCCTCTGTCTGGGTTTTTACGCTGTTGGCGATCTCTCTACCTTTATCCTTACTGGTAAAAATACTCTCGGAGGCCAAGGCGCGCATATAGCCGTTGTATTCATCGGAATATGATTCGGCCGCCTCGCTTGAGCCGGCCTTATCAAGCATGCCCCTGAATAACGCCAAGTGCTTCTCCTCTTCTCTGGCCAGTTTCAGGAAGGTGGCGCGGCTGCCTTCGCTCTTGGATTTCGCTGCCAGCGCGTCGTAGAAATCACGGCCGTTCTTTTCGATTTCAATGCCAAGCTCTATCACCTCGCTGCCGGAAAATATGTTACCCATATCTTATGCCCCTCCTCTCAGATGTCGCGGAGTAAGGTCTATTATCTGCTCAACCGTAATTGCAATCATGTAAGTTGGTTTTGGCAAAAAAGCCTCCGGGTGCCTGGACTGGGTTTTCTCCTCCCGGATATCGCGGATTACCCGCTGCGTAATCCTAGATGCAATCCTATCCTCCCAGTCCTTTAGGATACTGCCTTCTATATTGTCTCTTGCCAGGGCCTTCGCCTTTCCTTTAAGGCAATACCCCCTGAAGGTGTGCTCGTTGAAAGCGGTAATACTGACCCTGGGGTTCCTCCTGATATTACTATAAGTCGCGGCGCGGTAGAGGTCCAGAAGATAAAACCTTCCCTCGGGATCTATCTTGACTATTCCTTTACAGGCGCTGTGCGGCCTGCCTTTTTCGTCAATGGAGGTAACGATAACACACCCCTGCTCTTCAAAAAAATGCACGACCTCGCGCGGAACCTTCATCATATCTTCTCAAACATGTCCTTGCCTACACCGCACTCCGGACAAACCCAGGTATCCGGCAGGCTCTCGAATGCTGTGCCCGGCTTTATGCCGTGGTCCGGATCGCCTGTTTGTGGGTCATAGATATAGCCGCAGACCGTGCAACGGTATTTTGCCATTTTTACCCCCCCCTCCTCTTTCAATAGCACGGCGCAGCAGGACGCCGCGCCGCGCCGTATTCAAAACTACCTTTTCTTCTTGGTTTTCTTCTTCGCTTTCTTCGCCTTGCAACGTCCACAACCCATACCCCACCTCCTTCTCTAGAAAGAGAACACCAATCCATCCTTTAGGATTGGGTGTAATAATGTTAACTGCACACCAGCGTAATTCCGCTTGGCGCTGGGTGTCTTAGGATGTTTTAAGGCTACGGGCAAACTCCTTACCGAAATCGTAACACCTCTTTAATTCCGAATCGTCGGGAACATATTTAATACCTAAACCCTCCTGCCTCACCTCTACCCCCGCATCCTTAAGCCCTTCCTCAATCTCCTTTAACGCGCCGCCGGCCCAACCAAAGGAGCCGAATGCCGCCGCAATCCTCCCTTGGGGCTTCAGGCCTTTGAAAAACTGCAGGAATCCGGCAATCGCAGGCAGCATGCCGTTATCGTGGGTGGAAGAACCCACGAGATATCCTCCGGCGTCAAGCATCTCCTTGATTACCTCAGTGCGGTCGGCTGCTGTGATATCAAATAATTTAACCTCTACCCCCGAGGCGATAATCCCCTCGGCAATAGCCCTGGCTATCTTATACGTTGCGCCCCACATTGTCTCATAGACTATTACGGCCTTTTGGCGTTTCTCGTTTTTCGCCCAGGCAAGATAGGCATTGATAATCTTTGCCGGGTCGCGGCGCCAGATAATCCCGTGGCTGGGCGCAATCGTCTTGATAGGAATGCCCGCCTTCTGCACCTCTTCTATTTTTCTGATAATCAGGCTGCCCAGCGGCCAGAGTATATTGGCGTAATATTTAGCGGCCTCATCCATAAGCTCTGCCTGGCTTACCTCGTCGTCAAACCTCTTGGAGGTAGCGTAATGCTGCCCGAAAGCGTCATTAGGCATAAGAAGCTCTTCCTCGGGGCAATAGGTAAACATGCTGTCCGGCCAATGGATCATCGGCGCTTCAATAAAAGCAAGCGTCCTCCTGCCGAGCTTAAGCTTATCGCCGGTCTTTAGAACCTGGAAGTCCCAATTGCCGTAATAATGCTTCCACAGACCCTCCTTGCATTTGGCAGTGCCCAGTACCATAGCCTTAGGGCACAGGCGCATAATATCCGCAAGCGCTCCGGAGTGATCGGTTTCCACGTGGTTGGCAATGATATAATCTATCTTCTGCGGCTCGACAATCTCCTTGATCCTTGAAATCATCTCGTTGGCAAAAGGGCCGTAAACGGTATCCACCAATACAACCTTCTCGTCATTTATGAGATAGGAATTATAGCTGGTGCCCCTGGCGGTATGATAGGTGTGGCCGTGGAAGGTCCTGACATTATAATCCACCGCTCCTACCCAATAGATATCATTCTTTACCTCAACAGCCATAATGACTCAAGCCCTCTTTGTCCCCTGCCCCAAGCTCATCAATAATGCCGGCCATGATAAAATCGTTATCGCTCAACCCTCCGGCAGCATGGGTGGTAAGGGTTATCCTTAATTTATTATAATTAATGGTAAGGATGGGGTGATGCTCCTGTTCCTCGGCAATGGCGCTGACAATATCCAGGAAATACTTGGCCTCCGCAAAATCCCTGAATTTAAAATCCTTGGCCAGCTTCTTGTTTTCCAGCAACTCCCACCCCCGGCGCTCGGCCAGAAGCTCCTCAATCTTATCTTTGGACAATGCCGCAACCCCGCCTTTGCATGGCCTGCAGCGCAGAAGAGGCCCTTGCGCGGCGGCTGCCCCGGCCCGCCCTGAATCCTCCAGGGCCTTTAAAGCTGCCTCGTAATCCGGCGGGCTGGTCAACTCCTCTACTATCTGGATATATCTTATCGCGTCGCTTTTGTCAACAATGATTACGGCGCGCGCCAGGAGATTGAGCTCTTTAATCAAAAGTCCGTAGTTGATGCCAAAGGAGGAATACCTGTAATCCGAAACAATTGTGGCATTCTTGACCCCGTGGTCCTGACAGAACCTCTTCTGGGCAAAAGGGAGGTCCTTGCTTATGCCTATGACTGCCACGTCGGAAGAAAACCCCGCCGCCCTTTTATTGAATTCCCTCACCTGCAGGTCGCAGACCGGCGTATCCAGGGAAGGGAACGCGGTAATCACCTTGGTCTTGCCCTGAAAATCTCTAAGAGCGAGCTCCTTTAATTCCTGCGAGACTACCCTGAAATCTGCTGCGGGCCTGCCAACTCCAATGGCCCTGCCTACCAGAGTCAGGGGATTGCCTTGAAATTTTATGTTCCTTTTCATGAACGCTCTCCTTAAAGATTAATGAAAGTAGCTGCTTACGATACGCCCCAGGAAGAACCCCAACGAGCATGAAACCGCACCTATAAGAAGGGTCTCTATCCCGCTGGCCAGCCAGTGCATCCTGGTAATCCTGGTCTTGGCAACCCCCATTGCAAAAAGAAAAACCAGCACTGTCAGCGCCGATACTGCCAGGGCATGGGGTACGTCTTTAAAGATAAAAAACGGCAGCACTGCCGGCAGGGCCCCGATAAAAAAGGAGAATGCCGAGATAAGGCCGATCTCCAGAGGTTTATCTATAAAACCCGGGGTAATCCCAATCTCCTCCTGAATCATAAATTTAAGCCAAAGCTCCTTATCGGAGGTGATGCGGCGCACCGCAACCTCCTGCTCCTCAGGAGTAAAATTCATCTGGGCGAAGATAGTGCGGATCTCGCCGGTCTCCTTCCCGGGATCCTCTTCAATCTCCCTCTTCTCGCGCTCAATCTGATTCTCAAAAAAATGCTTCTGGGCCTTGGTAGAAATGTAGGAGCCGAAGAATATAGCGGTAACCCCGGCAATCACCTGGATTACCCCCGCCAAGACTACCTTGTTACGCGTAACAAGCGATACCGAGACGCCCGCCAAAAAAGACACAGTAGTTACCAGACCGGTATCAATGGCATAGACCACATCGCGGATAATCCTGCCTTTAGAGGTATGCCATTCCTCACCGTGCCAGGCCTTTAATCTATCCCCGATTGGATTCCATGATAAAAACGCCATCTAAAACCCCCTAATACCCTATAAAACTCTCGGTCTTGATATTATCCTTGCTGCAGCTTAGCTTGAGGCAGAGCCCCTGCATTGCCTCGACCATCTTCGGAGGACCGAAGATAAAAACTATCCTTTCGGAGATATCCCCCAACTTATCCGACAGCATGCTTTCATCAATACGGCCGTAGATGCAGTTTTTCCGGCGCGGAGGGCAATCCGTAACAGTATAGATTACCCTGATATTACTGTTAGACTCTGCCCAGGAATCTAACTCTTCCTTGAAGGCAATCTCTTCCTCGCTGCGGTTGGAATAAAAAAGGACCGCATCCGTAGGTATTTTGGCAGTCGCGATATGCTCGATGATGGAGATTACCGGGGTAATCCCGATGCCTCCGATAAGAAAGGCGATCTTGCGATAATCGCTGCGAAAAACGCAACTACCAAGCGGCGCTTTAATAAATACCTCATCGCCGGCTTTTAGGCTTCTTAAGCGGACAGAAAAAGAACTTTCGCTTAAACGCTTGGTAACCTCGATATAATCCTTACCGGGGGCGCAGGAAAAAGAAAGATACTTGTTCAGAACCTTGTTAGAGGGGTTGGCTTCATCAAAGATTAACTGCAGAAATTGCCCGGCCTCAAAATCAACGCCTCCGGCCGCCGCAAACCTAAAGCTCTCGATTGTTGCGGTCCTCTTTATGCCTTCAATAAACTTTACCCTTATCCCTTGCATAGATTATCCTCATTATACAACATTACAACCCTACTCCAAAACAGTTATTGCGTTTATTTCAAAAGACAACCCATATCAATGGCTTTCAGCTCCTTTACAATAAACCTTTCGATGCGCTCGATACGGCGTTTGAGCCTGCACCTTTTGAGATTAGGGCAACGCTTTTTTTTAAAAAAACACTCATTAAGCCTAAACGGCCCCTGGAAGACGTTCATAAGGCGCATCAGCGATATGCGCTGCGGGGGAACCTCCAGGGCAAATCCCCCTCCCTGGCCTTTGTAAGATTTCAATAGCCCTGCCCGGTTCAGACGCTGAAGGATTTTCCTAAGGAAAGGCCTCGGTATCTTCAAGACCTCTACGAGGTCTCTTGCCGAAACCATCTTCTTTTTCGTCGAGGCAATGTAAGAAATAGCCCTGATGGCGTAGTCCGTATCGCGGGTGATGAGCTTCATCTTTTTCTCCTTAAAATACGCGGTCTGATCGCCGCATTAGGACAGATGGGCAGTTTAACGTCTTGCCCGGGACAAGATACTACAGCCCTCTTTACAATGTGCGACAGGACGCAGCATATACCTGATAGTAATGTTCATTTTGCCTCCTTTCACCTCTAAATGATACCATAACTGTATCATTTGTCAAGAAAAAAATTTTCCTATTTAAATAATTCCTGGAATCTCCGGATCTGGCTTCTCACGTTAGTGCTGGCAACCACCGCGGATACCGCGCATAACCCGTCGGCCCCTGCGGCGACAACCTCTTTGGCGTTGGAGAGATTTATCCCGCCGACGGCAACCAAAGGTATACGAAGATGCCTTTTAAGCTCGCCTATCAAACTTAGCCCCACGGGCCTGGCAGCGTCCTTCTTGGTGGTAGTGAAAAAAATAGGCGAGACGGCGACATAGTCTGCGCCTTCGGACTCCGCTATCTTTGCCTCATTTAGATCATGCACCGTCACCCCTATGATTGCCTTCCTGCCGAGCATGCGGCGCGCCAGGCCGCAGGAGAGATCATCCTGGCCCAGATGCACGCCGTCAGCATGCGACGCCATGGCAACATCAACGCGGTCATTAACCAAAAGGGCAGCGTGCCGGCAGAGCCGCCGCAGCTTGATTGCCTCTGCGCACATCTGGCGCGCGGCAGAATCTTTATTGCGATACTGGATAAACTTTACCCCGGCCAGAACCGCGTTTTTCACGTCACTTAGGTTTCCGTTTCTGCTGAGCGCCGCATCGGTAATAAAATAGTAGCCTATTGGATGATTCGCCTGCTTATCTCTCATCTCTTTAACTCTTTGAATTTTATCTTTTTAGCCCCTGTCTTGACTACGGCAGCCAGCGCCCTTTCGCAATCCCCGGGCTTCAAATCCACGCCCTTGACGGCATCAACAAGCACCCGGACCCTAAGTCCTTTCTTCAGGGCGTCCAGGGAAGAATACTTAACGCAGTAATCGGTAGCCAGGCCTGCGATGTAAAGCTCCTGAGTGCCTAATACGTTCAATATCTTGGATAAGCTCCTGCCGCTGGCATCCTCGGAGTGGAATGCGGAATAACTATCCTGGCCGGGGTCCATGCCTTTATACAAAAGGATCGCTTCCTTCGGCACCTTTAACATCGGATGGAATGCTGCCCCCCGTGTCCCCTGGATACAATGAGCCGGCCAGAGCCCCCCGAAATCCCTGAAATGCATGGTCCTTACCGGATGCCAGTCGCGGGTGAACAAAACGGGATATTTCTTCTTGAGAAAGAACCTGACGTATTTATTTACGACCGGCACAATTATGTCGCCTCCGGGCACGCCCAGGGCGCCGCCAGGCAAAAAGTCATTCTGAACATCCACTACCAGGAGGGCTTTTTTAATTTTCATCCTTGCCTTCGAAGACCCCGGGGACGTCTCCCCCGCAAAAAACACACTTGCCTTCCTTAATATTATACTCCAAGATACTGAACCCCTGCCTTTTAGCCAAGGTCCTGCCGCAATGGATACAGGATGTATCATTGCCCCATCCATAGACATTACCCGCATAGACGAAACGTAAACCAGCCCGCATCCCGATCTCCCGGGCTTCCTCAAGCGTCTCCTCGGGGGTAGGGGAAACGTCGTTAAATTTGTAATCCGGATGGAAACGCGAAATATGCCACGGGATGTCGCGGTCGAGAGAAAAGATAAAATCCGCAATGTCTTTTAGCTCTTCGACAGAATCGTTTTCCCCCGGGACTACCAAGGTGGTCACCTCTACCCAAACCCCCATCTTCTTCATCAAACGGATGGACTCCAGCACCGGCTTAAGACTCCCGCCGCATATCCGGCGGTAAGATTCATCGCGGAAGAACTTAAGGTCGACGTTTGCGGCCTCAAGGTAAGGACGAATCGCCTCCAGCGCCTCCGCGGTCATATAGCCGTTAGTAACGAAGATATTGGCAAGGCCTTTAGCGCGGGCTAACTTAGCGGTATCAAGCGCGTATTCGAAAAATACGGTTGGTTCGGTATAGGTATAAGAGACGCTGCGGCAATCAGCTTTGAGCGCTTCATCCACGACATCCTGAGGGTTCACCTCTTCAGAGCCCAGACCGGCTCTCCCGGTAGACGGCCTCTGCGATATCTCCCAATTCTGGCAAAATCCGCAGCGGAAATTGCACCCTACCGTAGCGATAGAAAAACTCAGCGAGCCCGGAAGAAAATGATACAGTGGTTTCTTCTCAACGGGATCCGCGTGCATGGCAATCAGGTCCCCCCAGACGCGGGTATAGAGCGTGCCGCCGATATTTTCCCTTACTCCGCAAAGACCGGTTTTATGATCTGAAATCCTGCAATGGTGGCTGCAAAGATAGCAGTGCACCCTCCTGTCTTTTAATTTTTCATACAGCAGGGCCTCTTTCTCCATATCATATCCTTAAAGCGGCTAACCGCTTATCATCCAGGGGGCGGGCTGAAAGCAAAACACTCTTTTCCTGCGGGAACCTCCGGTAGAATATCTCGCCAGCCTCCTTCCCTTGCAAATCGCAGTAACGACAAGTAATGGCACAGGAAAGCTCGATCAATCCTGGGCCAAATTCTCCCAGCCCGACAGAATTAGGTCCTGCCATCTCATCCGCAGGCATAAATAAATAATCCCCTTCCCCGGCTAGGGCAACGAGCGCATTGTTCTCTTCTTCGTTCCTGCCTACGATAAGTTTAGCCCGCGGCGAAAGACGGAAATGCCTCCCCACCTTTAACGCTTCGACAGCGCGCGCATTCAATCCGCGGTGGTTAATAAGCTCTTTTAAGCGCCCGGAAAATCCGGAGTCGGTCAAAAGACATCCTCCGGCAGCATTGGGATAGTCTTTTATGCCGAAGGACCTGGCTAGTTCCATCTGCGGCCGGCGCCCCCTGCCGCTTATGCCAAGTAATTTATCCCGCCTGAGCCAACCTTCTTTCTCCGGAATGGTTTCTTCAAGCAACCTGGCGGATAACGGCCGAAGCAAGAGGCCTTTTAATCCGCAAGATTCCTCGATCAGCTCCATCGTTCTCCTGTTCTGAGACATCGGCCGCTGCCCCAGCACCTCTCCGGTAAACACAAAGCTCGCCCCCATCTTCGGCATAAATTCCCTGGCCCTGGCAAGCATCAGTATCTTACAGTCAATGCAAGGGTTCATATTCGAACCGAAGCCGTAACGGGGCGCCCTAAGCATATCCAGGAAAGCCCCTGAGATATCTGCGGTTTCAAGCTCAAGGCCTACGCCTTCCAGGCGTCTACGCAGCGCCTCTTCGGCACCCAGCTTAGGATTCTTATCGCGTTTACAGAATGGGGTTTTAAAATAGAGCGGTGCGACTGCCACCCCCTGGTCCTTAACCATGGCGGCAGCCACCAGGCTGTCCAGGCCTCCGGAAATCAAAGCTATGGCTTTCATCCCGGGATCAAAAGATTAAGCAGGGTTCCGACCACGATGCCTACGGAAAGCATCACAAAGACGGATTTCAAGAAATCCTTAAAGCCTAACTCCTTAAGAAGCACGGCAAAGGTAGCCACGCAGGGGAATGACATTGCAAGTAGCACCGTAGCGACAAGAAGCTGTTTGAGAGAAAGCCCCAGGGGCATCAGCATGCCTACTGCCACATCTTTACGCAGGAAGCCTATTACCAGCCCCGCCACCGCCTCTTTTGGTAGCCCGAACAGACCATTTATGACAGGCTCGAACGCCATGACGAATAAATCAAAGAGCTTAAAAAATAAAAGGACGTTTATCACCAGGACTCCCAAGAGCACCACCGGCATGGCATCAATTAAGAATCCCTTGATGCGGAAATACAGTTTTTTAAAAAGCAACAACAGCGGAGGCAATCTGTAAGGTGGAATCTCCAGCAGCAATTCCGGGCTATACCCTTTCAAGAAGCGGTTCAGGATCATCCCCAATATTATTATAACCGCTAACAGCGTCAGATAAACGCCGGCTACGTATAATCCGCCAGACTTGCCAAGGAAGCCGAAAATCATAGCCTGCAGAGGAACGCAAGGTACCCCGATGGCAATAATGGTGGCGGCTATGAAACGTTCCCTGCGGGACTCCAGCACGCGCGTGGCGATTATGCCTGGGACATTGCATCCAAATCCCAGGAGGATCGGTATAATCGTGAAACCGTGCAGCCCAAGTCGATGCAGGATATTATCCAGGAGCATCGCAAGGCGCG
>Ga0265297_10003059_pt1 | contig 31490 bp, 58 predicted proteins | sample Munlanlwell13791_FD_192502 | JGI IMG/M metagenome (GOLD analysis project Ga0265297, IMG submission 192502) | Leachate microbial communities from a municipal landfill in Southern Ontario, Canada - Leachate well 137-91 | ecosystem: Engineered > Solid waste > Landfill > Unclassified | place...
AAAACCCATTAGGGAGTTCGATGGTTATCTTATCTAGTTGTAGAAATTCTTTCTTGGTTAGATTGTGTAGTGTGGTGTTTATGTAGAGGGTGATGAGCTTGGAACCTGCGTTGGAGTGGTAAAGCTAAGCCATCCATTCTATTTTAATAACCACATCATCTGATGAACAAAAAGCTTTAGCTTGTTTTTCTGTGTCATATACTCCATATACTCCTGTATTGTGAAGTATAATCCAACCTTCTTTCCTTTTTTTTACTTCCATAAGGTCATCTATAGTTTCTTCGTGAAGAGATTTATAATACCCATATTCTGTATATGTAGCACAAACATCTTTGAACTCCTCATGTATAATAGCTAAAATAGGGTATGTTTCAGATCTAAAATTTGTTTTAAGAATGGTAACATCTCTACCATCTCTAGTAGTATATTTTTTCGATATATTTATTGTGTTTTTCATAAATTACCTATATTTTTTTGAAAATTTCAACTTTATTCTCTATCAGCATCATATATCTCTATATAATCGCCTTTTAAAACTATCTCTCCCCAACTATTTGTAAACTTAACAAGATCTTCTAATGATTGAAAATCTACGGTTACGCCGTCATTGTTTATATAATACGTGCTAGTATCTTCTTTAATCCCTAGACACTCATCTCCTTTAGGATGAGTAAAAACAAACCCTAGTGTTTTTAGTTTTTCAGCTTCTTCCTTTGTATATACAGAACCGGCTGTGAAGACTTTAAATTGCATATAGATTCTCCAGAGTAAAAAAAAACCGCTATAAGATATGTTAGCTCTTATAGCGGAAATTTTATAATTTATTTCTTAGCTAAACTAAAGCTTTCAAGATAGCATAACTATCTAATCTATTCTTTGTTAAGCTTCTAGCAACTCCTTCTGTGTTTGTACAAACGTATTCCTACGTTGCTTAGCTTTTTCGTCTTTAGGCAAAGCATCCCAATATTCTTGTACATCTCTAGCTACTGCTAAAGATTCATAGTCTGACCATTCAGGACGTAAACTAGGTACTGAGATATATGCCGCAGGTACATCGAACATACCGTTGACTTTGCCAGTAGCATTTACTAATGCAAAGGCTTTCATGAAACTATCTAAGCCAACTGTACCGCCTTCTGAAGTTCTAGTAACGAACTTACCTTCTTTTAGTGATTCGATCTCTTGAGCAATCTTACCAGCTACATTAAGTTTACCTTCGGCAGCTTCAGCAGAAGTAACAAAGGCTTTAATTGGAGATAGTGTAGACTTAATCTTTTCACGGATACCGTAGATAGCGGCTTCTTCCAGTACATTTGTAGGAATTCCATTAATATCGAATGAGATTACCTCGCCGGTGACTACCTCAAAAGTGATAGTTTTAGACTCTACATCATAAGATGCAAAGACTTTACCAGACTTACCAAAGTCACGGACTTTTCCGTTTTCTAATGTTACGATGTTTGAGGTTTGTTCTTGTGTTTGCTCGGTCATTATATTGTCCTCTAGGATTAAAATTCAAAGTTAGAATAACTTTGATGGCTTCATTATATAGAATTAAACGAATTTGTCAACCTGTTTATACTATATAAATGAATTTTTTCAAGACTCTCTATAAAGCTTACCTATTCTTATAACAAAGCCTGCATTTTATTGTCCAAGTTTAGGCTTGTCTACGTAGCCAAGTTCTCGCATACAGTCACTTTTATATTCATCTCTTGCGCGGGCGAACATATAGGCGTCTGCGCCGTACTGTGTAAGTATCATCGCCTTCTGAGAAGCATAGTTATAGCAGAAATTCATATCCTCAGAACGTTGTACAGTTGTTACACCTTGTTTAACGAAGTTATGACTACATGCGGAGCATAGCAGGGCGGTTAATATAATTAAGTTTTTCATTTTATTTCCTATCATGTGTGGTATAATTCTTTGAGATATTATAATATAGCTACAAGCCCAGCTACTTTATAGACTCTATCTGTTACTTTTTAAGTCTTTTATAATCTTGGCATAGCTTGAACGTAATTATCTCTATCTGTTTATTTATTTTGTATAACAACGGTACGTAAGGTTTGGTATTTATCCCATTTCAATCTACCCTTATTTTTACCTACTGTTATAGTTTTAGTCATACATCCTTTAACTATGACACCATTAGAGACAACATCCCAATAGTAAGGCTTCCAACCCACTATACCGATTATAGCTACAGCTTGTTTATCTAACTCGGTTGATTGTTCATTTACCCATTCTTCTAGAGTCATAGCTATCTCCTCGCTGAAGTTTCGCTTGTTGTATCAATAGAGGGATTATATCGGCCTAATATATAATCTGGTCTACGTTGATCAGGCTGTATACATACGGCCATTATTCTCCACCCATCGTTTAACTCTATCTGTAAAGTATCTGTACAGATATCTTGGCATAGTTTAAGGTCGTTAAATGTAACAAGTAGACCTCCACCTACGTGTACGTTGCATTTTGAGTTAAAGTTACGTCCACCCACATCGACAAGAGTTCTTACAAGGTTGTCTACCTTCTCCTCTACCGTATATAGAATAGAGTTGATGTTCGAGACTGGTGTATCCAGCGAATGTACAGATTTTGTTATAATAAATGGGTATGGGCATTTAGGAGCAAAGGTAAGTAAGTCTACCATGTGATTATCCCTACCTACAAATACAAAGTCTTTATCTATATCCTTTGACCCTAAGCGGTCATATACGTTATAACTTGGTACTTCTATATCTTTATCACTATAATACCTATCACTATCTGGCAGTTGATGTAGTTCATCGCGGTACTTATACGAGTTATAAGGCATTAATCTTATCTTACCATTATATATATACCTAGCGGTTTATCTATTTCTTTGTATTGTAACCCTAGTTCATCGGCTTGACTACGTTCAAGGATGTGTGAATCTTCGAAATTTATTAAACTTATCATTACACTATCTCATATTGAGTTGATAAAACGGATTCTACTTAAACTTATAGTTTGCACACTCTTTTTTAGTAGCTTTATAGTTCCTGATACTTATCACACCAACTACTAAGCATAGGATGCGGAGGCATACCCAGCTTAAGTTGGTTTATAGCTTGCCCAACTAGCCAGCCAGCTAGTATAGTCTTATTGTTATAACTTTCTTTTGGTAGTCCTAGAAAAGCATTATCAGTATAACCAAAAGAGATTAACTGAGCCGCTAGCTTACTTTTATTATAAACTAAAAGCATATTATCCGCTATAGCTGCAAACTCACCTAACCAGTTTATTAAAGCCAATTCATTACCTTTAGTAAAACGTAGATGTTCTAATAGGTAGTCTACCTTATCTTGTAGAGCTTTGATTTTAATCCGCTGCTCCTCTTGGACTTTTCTATATAGAGGACTTGATCTATAAGAAGCTATTTTAGCCTCTTGTAAAGTATTAAACTGATTAACTATAGTCTCTACAGTATTCCAATAATTTACTATTACATCTATCCCGTTAAATCTAAAGGTTACTTTCTTATCTACATTCTTTTCAGCTATCTGTAGACTTTCTTCGGCGGCTCTGTCTATACTACAACCGGCTGTAGGTTTATATACTATTACATCATTCATTGTTGTTTCCTAAAGTTATTAATTAAGTTAAATCCAGTATGGCCTATCCCGTCCCGTCCACTTATGCAACTCTATCTTCTCCTTACGGTAGTACTCCCTATAACACTCCACAGGGTCAGAGGAGATTTTACAGTAGTCGGGCATGGCTAGTGCTGGAGGTGTTAAGCCTTTATGTTGCAATATACCTGGTCTACCAGCAAAAATAGGTAACTTATACTCATAAGGTTCACACTTTATTAGCTTAACTACAGATAAATGCCTTCTAGTTTGGTTAAATCTGTATTGCCATTCTTTCTCTAAGGCTTCCATTAAGTTGTAGGTGTATATCCAGTTGTCGAAACTACTCCTAACCCAAAGGGAGCACGGATGATTAACATGCGTACTCTTATATGGTGTAACTTGTTCACCCGAAAGGGTATTAATTGCTGTACAGAGGAGCTGGGCACTTTCTAGTATCATTTTTACTACATGTTTATCCGTATGGTATTGGGCGCATAGCTTCGGGTCTTGATCTAAATAGAATATGTTCATTATTCACCTATACAGTTACTATGTTTTCTACGAATATTATCTTTATTTATAGCCGATCTTTTTTGATATTCCTTATCTACTAAGGCGGGGAGTGTCCAGCTTCCATTTAGGTCATCAGGGCATCTTAAAAAGGCTTGTAACATATCACCTTCCTTAAAAGGTTGACCACAAACAATACAAAAACTGAGTGGTTTCCCAGTATCCAGGTTGGCTATACCTTCTTCTATATCAGCGATAGATAAATCAAAATCTTCCTTAGCTTTATTAACTATCCAGTCTAAGCGTTCTAAAGCAGTAGTGTCTCTCTTATCTTCGTGTATAGAGGGTACTATACAGTTACCATGTATATTAAAAATATCTACTAACTTACGTGCTTCTCTATATAAATTTTCTTTAGTCATCTCACTCCCCTTTACAAGTATTAGCGTTAGCTTTAATCTTCTCTACCGCTTGCTCTAGTGTAAGTTCAGGCCATCGCCTTATATCAAAGTCACTGCTAGCTAACCAGAATTTACCTTCAAGATCGCGGTAGCCTGTTTCTATATCTCTACCCCAAGAGAAGCCGGTCATACGGTCGAGAACGGTTATACGTTCAGATAGTCCGAACTGGTCGAAATAATATACGTATAGTATATCCGGTTCACCGTCATTCTCTAAGTAGAGGCCCTCAACTACAGTCCATAGTATACCCTTTACAGTCAATTTAATACTCATTCGTTTTCCTCTAAGGGTTTCTTATTCGAGTTCTTCTATTAGAACCTTGGCAAAGTTTATTGGTGTACTATGTAAGACAAAGTTATCTTTAACTCTAAACGCATCTCTACGTGCTAACTCTATTGGCTTTATAAAAGCATCTAATATAGGTGATTTAAGTTCATGAACTTGATAACGTATACATCTTGTAGGTATAGACTTACTCTTTGCACCCTCCTCAACTACTATAACTAAAATCTCAAAATCTTCTAAGTCTACTAGATGTTTCCTACCTACGCCAGGCGTTAAGTCATGTTTAAATTGCTCAATAGCTTCTTCCTCACTATCCGCTATAACAAAGATAGTTCTATTTGTTTTCTCTTTATACTGTCGATAAGTATATGAGTAATAGTTACCGTCTACTGGTATTAATGTTACATTGTTATGTCGTACATTGTATATAGGATGTTCATTAAGTATAGCTGCCTTCTCTGCTGCTAGTACCTCCTCTCTAGTATTAAAGTGTTCTATAGAGACTCTAACGACACTAGAGAACCACCTAAGACTTACTTCCATGAACATCTGTACGGTTAAAGAAACTTTTACTAACACCGATATAGTAAGTTATCGTCCTCGTCGAAATGTCTATATAATGTTTGCATACTTTGCCTCGCTTTCTTCTACTGCAACTTGTTGACTGGCTAAACAACCTCGCCATATATACTTCGGATTAACTACAATTAATCCTCTTTTATGGTACATTACTATATCTATACGCTTTAATTCGGCTATAGCTTTACTTATTTCAGCCCCTGCACAGCCTATAGCTTCGGCCAATTGCTTCTGTGTTATAGTAAGTTCATACTTAGCCTCTTTTGTAACGTAATATATGAGAGTGTGTAAGACTCTATAAGATGTTAGAGTGTGTAATTGCATTATAACAGGATAACTCTTATAGAAGATACCTGAGTATATATCCCTGTATTTCGTTTTATCTAGGTTTTGGTGTGCTTTAAGGTATGTTCCTGTAGGTAAGTTTATCTTGCCATCTGAGGCAATATGTGGTTTAATGGGTACATCGAGTAAGTTCACAGCTTATTCCTTTCTTATTGGGGCGTGTTTGATAGGTTTGAACCTAAGCTTATGTTAGGTCTGTGCCTATTATACACGCCTTTTTAATTAGGTCAACACCTATCGACTTTTGAATTTTCTCGTTCAAAATCAATAACTTATCGCAAAATCCTATAATATAATAAGCATAGTTAAGGGCGAAAGCAACAAGTTATTAAAGCCGGGAAATTCTAAGAAAATGGGTTGTTATAGCATACGCTCTACCTACTCCCCACACTTCATAAACATAGGCGTTGGTACACTATCTTCCTCATACCAACTATACCCAATACAAGTACCTTTATCTTCTCCACATATTGTACTAAACCAATCAAAGAAAGCTTCTATCTCTCCATTATAGTTCTTAATGTCGCTTCTTGAGAAGAAATACCAATCGGGGTATTCCTTATCGACTGAATTAACAGCTTGTGGATGATGGTAATAACTACACCCTTTACCTATATGAGTCCATCTAGGTAATGTAAAGAAGGGATGTTCGGGCAATACATCTGGTACGACGTTTATTGCCTGTCCAAACATATAATCAAGTACCTTTAGTACATCCTCCGGTAAATTTGGCTTGATAGTTGCTTTTACTACAATTTCAGTATACATTCCCATATTACTCACCTTCTTCTTTAATATATTGCCCATTATCTATACGACTTTGCAGCTCCTCTATAAAAGTTTTACGTATAGCTATCTCATGTTTAATACGACCTAATTTAGCATATAACTCGTCTATCTCGCTTTGGGTATCGCTTATATCCGTATACATTTCTTGTAGTGGAAATAGTTTTATTTATCTTCTCCAGTTTCTAGTAGCATTTTGCCAACGTATTCTACCCCTATCACTAGTTGAAGCATCCCAGCCTATAACTTTTCTACCGCATCTAGGGCAGTTAGCCTCACTATCTGTTATAGCTGTTTCACAACACTCTGTAAACATTGTACTATTTGTACCGCTTGGGTAGAGTGGGATGATGTTAATTATATAGCCTTCATTTACGTACATCTTTAGCTCTCCTCCTTCTTAAATAACCCTTCAAGATACCAAGGCACTATACAATCAACTTCGGCTCTTGTAATAGCTACGTAAATTAGTGATGTTAAACTAGATGTATTCCACATATCTTCGATAACATAATCTTCTATATCATCCTCGCGTATAGTTAAAAAATCATCGTCAATTACTACATGTGCCCATTGTAGACCTTTTGCACAATGGATAGTAGAGATAACTATATTAGCTTCCTCAGGAGTATTAACTAGGATACTATCTAGGTCTTTTTTAGCCGATGTTAAGGTCTTACCTCCTGCCGTAAGATGTAGTCTTAAGGTATTTAATCGTTGTAGCTCTTCACTATACTCTAACGCCTTTATCAAACTCTCCTTATCCGTGATAGCTTCTAGTTCTTTCGATGGATACTTCGGCCTCTCATTATACCAACAACTATGCATATGATAGAGCTTTGAAAATATATCACTTATCTTTATAGATGTATATACTTTTTTACCTGAACCTAGTTCGGCAAATATACGATTAACAACTGATGCATTAGTTCTACATAGATGAGCGTGTGATGTGATTTCTGTTTTGGTAGATGAACCTTTAACTACCATATCACTGCCTACTCTTCTGAGTATAAGATTAGCCATATCCGCAATGCCAGTATTAAACCTAAAACTCTCTGTAAGATAACCTACTGCATAGTCTTTGAAGTGATTCATAGCATTACCAGCTCCGCGCCATGCGTAAAGCTGTTGATAAGGGTCTCCTATAAGAAGCTTCTGGTGTGGCTGTATAGAGAATATACTCTCCATTACGGGGTTAAGATCTTGACTTTCATCCATACAGATTATATCCGGTCTTACAAAGGTCTTTGCAGACTTGTCGTATATATCATCTACGATGAACTTCGCTAACTGGAACATCTTGAGATATACATCATGTGTTATCTTTGCAGGATGTTTTCTATCTATAAGATCAGACCAATATTCTTCGGCTATAACAGTTAAAAGACTTATAGCATCATTACCTAAACATAAAGTACCCTCAGCCAAGGCTTTTGTTTTAAAGATATAATAGAAGTAATCTTCTGCAAAGCTTATTGTACTTTCAGAATCTGATCTACAAAAATGAGTTATACAATCAAGAATAGATTTCTTTACAAGTGAAGTATTTTTGTCATAGTCTTTTACCATACCTTGTAAAATTTCTTGTATATCCTTCGGTGTTAATGGTAAGTCCATATAGTTTAAATACGGTGCAAGTTTTTTCCTCATATCTGTGTCTACTATCTTGCGATAAGCAGTACTGTGGCCGGTACTATAAGTTATATTACTTGGTTTATCTGGATGAGAGTTACTCTCTTCAGCATTAGCCGCGTTGAAGCACCACACAAGGAATTGCTTGTGTGGCATAGATGCTGCGATATAACGTAGACTAGAGGATTTACCTGTTCCAGCGGCGGCGATAATTTTTACGTTCTGTTCAGACTCGACTAATCGTAGATTAGCTACCTGTTCCGCTGTAGGAGTAAAACTTTTGGTTTCGGCTATAGCCGTTATCTTTTTAGGTTTAAAAGCCATAGTATTACACATCTCTTCTTGGGTCAAATCTATTGGTAACATACCAACAATCATCAGGAAAATCACTATCATACGGAACACCTTTCATAGCTGTGCAGTATGTAGGTTCCCATAACTTCATTCTTTCTGTACGTGACTCTGATAATACAGCTTCTAGTCCTTTACTCCACCAATAAGCGTTCTGTGTGGCTGTTTCAAAATTAAACCATGTAAGTGTTTCTATAGTAATCATCTTTGTTCCTTATTTAAATTTTTTAAGTAATACTTGTGGTTTAATATATCTATAATTAAAAGTATTATCTTCTTTGATAGAGTATATAAATGAATACTTTAAACCAGTTTTGCCTTTAGTAGCCGTTATCTGTATATCTACTATAGTAAATATTTTACTAGTATCTATTTCCATAATAGAAGCCCCAATACATACTATAAGATTATTGAATATCCTATCCAATACTATATGTAGTTCTTTGTTTTCTTTCTTAGTTATCGGATTCATATAAGCTCACTTAATTCGTTATGTTTAACAATCCACCCTTTTTTACGAAGTATTCGGACAATACTTAATAAATCTGTATGGCATATCATATTATTTTTTATCAATGTGAATTTTGTCATTTTAGTTCCAAAGTTTCCATTCAGTCCAACAAGCTTGATCGATTACATCATAGTCGATATAATCCCCGATTATAATACGTTGTTCTTTTGTATGCCTAAGTTGGATATTATCTGTATCTACGATACAAAGTATGTCTTCTTTATCTATATTAAGAAATGAGCCTTGTTCGACGTCTTCAGACGCTGTAAAGTCTATAAGCATAAGGATATACTTTATAGAAGTTTTGAGTTTAAGCTTTGCTTGTAGAACTAAAGCTATTTTTGGTTCTGGATAATATTTATATTCGTATATCATTACTATTCTCCTGTCTTAGTCGGTTAAGTTCTTCTAGCTCCTTACATAGTATATTTATCTGTTTTAGTAAAGCTTTAGAACGTGCAGATAGTAAAGCTTCTTTAGCTTCTTTAAGAGTGTATATATCTGGATTAAAGTGGTAGAAGCCTAGGCCAGCTAATGGTTCGGTATTTGTATCTTCATAGATATCCTCACTAGGTTTATTTACTAGCCACTCTAATTTATCATTTGTGTTCAGGTATATTTGTATAGTTTGTTTTCGCATAATTAGTCTCTGATACCATCAATATCGTCTACCCATTCAACTTTAGAACATCTTCCTGCGAAGATAGTCAACTGTTTAGTTATAGTAACTAAAATAAGCAAAGCTGCTTGTATAGGCTTAGTTCGCATATTACTTCTCCCGTCGTTGTATAAGGTTTATTTGTACCTTTCCAGTAGAAGTTACCTTGACACTTTGAGACATCTTCATAGCTTAACTCTATACCCCAATAAGGGTGTATACTATCTTTCTTTGTAGAATACAGTTTGTCGTTGTGGCTGTAACAGAACTCTACTTCTTCGTTCATTATTCTATTATCTAGACTAAAGCTGTAACCTGTTGCAAAACCACGTAGCCAATTAGTATACTTATTACGTCCATTACGGTACTTTGTGTTTAACTCATTAGAGACTTCTTCATCTAATTTAGCTCTTATACTATTAACTGTTTCTTTATATATCGTAGCTGAATAATAAATAGAGTTAATACGTTGTTCAATGATTGATATTGTTAGCTTAGCCATTTTAATTATCCTAAAAGTAATGCAATCTTAGTAATCTCAAGAACTAAAGCATCTAGTTCATCTGTTTGTAAACTATCTAACGTTTCGTTTAATTCTTCAAGAACTTCTTCTATCTGTTCCTTTAACCAATACCCACATGCAAGCATGCTTAATTCTGTTGGATTAAAAATTGCCTCTTCTTTAAGAGCATGGTTATTACCGTTAGTATCTTCCTGTACCAGTGCAACACAGTCATCTGTAGAATAACAATAGTCGTTTATAAATACAACATCATCAATGTTATACCAGTCCCCTTCTTCTGTACAAGCTATATCTTCTTGGTCTATACGACAAGCTGGTATGAGTTCGTATGTGCTATTGTTAAGTACACAATTCTCTATATGATAGTATTCATCATTATACCATACATACTTTTCATCTATACACTTTTCACAAACAATTATATCTCCTACAATGAAAATTTCATTTTCTGGTATTCTAGCTTCACAACATGAACAATATTCAGTAGGTTCTTTTTCAACAAAACCCTTTTCTGTACTACCGTCAAATTTACCGTATCTAGTTATAAGAAGAGATTCATTCTCTTCTATATTAAAATCGGATATTTTATCTAGGTAAGGACAGACAATATCGCCATCATCTGTTTCTTCATATTTTAATCTTATTCCTTCAAGATCACCTTCAGTATAACCAGCTTTAGCAACTATAGCGTTAGCTATATGAGATTTGATAAAGTTATGGTCAATGTACAGTCTTACATATTCCATTTTATCAGAACGTACAAGAGTACGTAGTACAAGTCTATTATCTTTATAAGCTACAAGTAAAGAAAGCCTTTCATCATAGTCGTAGATTCTAACATAATCCTTTCCAGTCATACAACTTTTATATACTGAATCTATAGCATATAAAGCATGTGAGTAGATTTCTACAAAGTCTGTAGAATAGTCTACATAGTAGTCATCAGTACTACTATTAATTTCCTTATATTCTTCTACAAGTGCTTTAATTTCTTTTTGATTTATCATGAGTTTTGATAGTATTGAACCTAGTTTTTGTTTCTGTACATGCTTACCAGTATTAACTTGCACATACGGCGGTTCTAAAGGTGATATAATACTATCGAAAGTACTTAAAGCTTCTTTTATATTATTACTGAATATATACATGTTAATTTACCTTGTCTACTTTGTAGACTAATTCTAGTTTAAAATTAATATAAATAATTTTTCTCTTTTCAAAATATAATTATACAGTAAAAAATAATTATGTCAATTTATATTTCATCATAAAATCATGTTATAGAAAATTATTTTATAAGCTGGAATTATTCCTTATTATATACCGGATAAAATTATATAATTAAACGCTGTTTAATAAAAAAATTCCTATAATTTCCATATTTTACTTGCAAGTTGTTTAAAAAAATGCTCTAATAGCGGTTCGTTCAGTTTGAGACTGAAATTTTGTAGGTTTTTACAAATATATAAGATAGTCTAGTAGAGTTTGGGAGTAGATGCCCTTTAATTTGTATACTAGACTATCTTATCTTCCCAGTAACATTACTAGAGAAACTCTATGGCAACTATAGTTACAACAAAGCGATATAAAAATTCTTTCGGTCTATACGTAGTTAAATCAACAACTATGATATCAGATAAACTAGAACTTGTTTTAACAACTTCAAAGCGTCATTCTGGAAGTCTTATAAGCACAGGTATTGTAGGGCATGTTAATGATGCTATCATAACTCATATGCTTTTAACAGACTTTAACAAAGTTTGTAAATCTACTACACATAAAAGAATCACTTCAAAAATAGTAGATGCTCAGCATGATTCTATTGATATGGATACTGTCATAGCAGATGCTAAAGCATTTTATAAATTAACTTAACTCACTAATATTTACTAGAGAAACTCTTATGATGCTTGAACCAGAAAGACAAGCTATGACATTATATACTGAGCCTAAAAAGACTTTTAAGAAAGTCTTTGTAGATGCTAAGCATAAACGTTGGATAAACGTTGATGAGTTTGGTAACAAAGATACAATTACATTGAAGAATACCGAAGGTAAACTAGTAACACGGACATGCCAATACTGGTCGGTGTTTTTCAATCCTTCTACACGAAGCACTATAGAGAAATGTAAAATATCTTATAACGGCAGATACTACTTTGTTCATAAGGATACTATTCTTGAAGGCTCCGACAGACATAAGGTAAACTTCTAATCATGTTATCAGAAGACCAGATAAAAGCAGTTAAAGAACTAAAATCATGGTGGTATTCTGGAAGTGCTTATCATGTACTAGATGGTTCCGCCGGTACAGGTAAAAGTTTTGTAGTAGATACTATAATAAAGGAATTTCCTAGAGCAGTACCATTGCTTTTAGCTCCTACGCACAAGGCTCTGAGGCAGCTACGAGAGAAAACCAAAGGTAGTTATGAGTTTCGTACAGTAGCAAGTAGTCTAGGACTTCGACCAGTAGATGAAGGAAAAGCTTTAGCTTTTGAACAGATAGCATTGCCTTCTATATGGGATAAAGTAAACGTGGCTATTATAGATGAAGCGGGACTGTTAGACGAGTACCAACTTAACCTTCTACGTAGTATAGGAATGAAAATTCTCTTTGTAGGGCACAAGGCACAGCTTCCTCCAGTAATACTTAACCGCAGTATGTTTGATCTATGTGAATCGCCTGTATTCGAACAAGGATATGGTCAAAGCCATCTATGGATACCTAAACGTAATACAGGGGAACTATGGGACTTTAATAACGCTCTAGAGAATAACGTCTATGTTTCAAGTATGGCAAGCAAAACTCGTTCTAGGCCTACTAATCTTGTTACTGATACTAGGTTTGATATATCTGATAAGAACCTTAACGGGTATTTTAAAACATCCGAGGCGCTAAAAGAGATAAAAGATGGTATAGTTAAAATAGCTCTTTGGACTAATGAAGGAGTTAATAACTATAACAATAAGATTAGAAAGCTTGTATTCGGAGAGGGAAAAGAGTTGTATGGAAAAGATGATCTGGTTATAACCACTAACTCAGTTATATCATTCGATGGTATGGAATTTATGAATGATAATCAAATACTACGACATTCTAAAGATGGTCTGGATATATACACCGATACAGATGGTAGAGTACAGAATGTTAAAAGGGTTGTTGTTCAGCTAAACAAACATCTAAAGGTCGAATGTTATAAGTTTTATCTTTTAACAGAACTAGAAGGTTTAGTTACATTATATAGCTTGGTGAACCATCGAGATTATAAGTCTATAGCAGACTACTATGAACATATCGCATGGAGTAGAGATACAAAACAAGCTAAAGATAAAGCCTATCGCGATAGAGCAACTATACTTAAATGCTTTGCACAAGTAAAACATTTCTACGCCGCTACAAGCCATCGGCTTCAGGGTTCATCTATACCAAAAGTTATTGTTATACAAAGTGATATAAACAAAAACTCTAATATAGTAGAAAAAGCTAAACTTACATACGTTGCTTGTAGCAGAGCTAGTAAAGAATTAATGATTTATCGAGGTATATAATATGGCATTTGTTGTTCCAACAACTGTTACACAAGTAAATGAAGTTGCTAAGGTAGCTGTATATTCTTCTGGATATACAGAAGAACAGGAGGAAAATATAAAGAAGTTGAGACTAGGTATTGATAGAAGAGATTTATCTATAGAGCCTGTAACTTTAGAAGAGTTTAGAGATATTATCGTTCCTTGGTTTAGAATACATAGAACAGAGGAGTTTAGACTACATCCAGAAAAGGTAAAGGTTGTAAGAGTTCCCAAGGAACCCAAGGTTAAAACTCCCAAGGAAAAGAAACTAACTAAAGCACAAACACAAGCTAAATTTCAAATGCTTGTTATGAGAGCTGCTTTAGGACAACCTATGACAGAAGAAGAAGAAGCCTTCTATAAACAAGCAATTGGAGGATAGATATGAAAAATAAAAAATTAAAAACTGTTGTATATGCTTTATTATATAGTGCTAACATTGCCACACTAAAACGTAAATACGGCGCTAGATTAGTAAACAAAGCAGTTAAATTTATAAAAAACATACAACTAACTAGAGCTTTATATGAGTAAGCTACCTACATTCTTTCCATTAAAATTCTCTACCTCTATGCTCGATGATCTTAGATGTGAGACTATGTTTTTTCGTAGACATATACAATGCTTACAGTCTACTGTGAAAAGTCCTGATCTAATAGCCGGAGGTCATATAGCTAAAGCTTGTGAACTTGTCAGAAATGCCTATTTCACACAAGGTCTTGATGAATACGATGCTATAGAACTTGGAGTCGAGTATATACTCGAAGCCGAGGATATAGGAGATTCTACTAAAACAAACGAAAACGTAGCATACTGTCTTGAAAAGTACTTTAAAAAGTTTAAACTCAGTGAAGCATTTCCACCATGTAGTCTTGCCAATGGTACACATAGTGTAGAGTATAAATTTGATTTCGACCTTGGTATTCCTCATCCAGATTTACCGGATAGGAATATAACCTTTACTGGTAGACTCGACTATCTATGCGAGAATGTTACATTAGGTAAAACTACACGTCATGGCCTAGATGAAAAAACATGCAAGGCAGTCTATAGACTTCCTAACTCAAAAATCATCGACTATGCGAAAGAGAAAGCAAAATATATGACAAATAGTCAAATATTAAGCTATAGTTGGGCTACTAGACAATTAGGTATAACTTTAGATAGTTTTATCATACGAAGAATACCTATAATGGCTACTTTTGAACCGGCATTTGAACTAGAGATTCCAGTAACACAGTTTGCAATTGATAACTGGTATCAAGGTATGATAGAAAACATCTTAAAATTAAAGGAGAAATATCTTTTATATAAAAATTCTACAAGAAACCCGTTATTAACGTTTCATCCAGCTCTAACAGAGTTAGCTTGCATGAGCTACAGTCGACCTTGTATGTATCAAGACGGATGTACAATATCTGATGGTGAAGCTCTACTAGCCGATAGATATATGCAACGTATATATGATAGAGAGAATAGAATAGAGGTTTCATTGGAACAATATATCAAAGAGTTAAAATTATGAAAATAGACTATGATCTTACTCAAGCTGGTAGAGGTATAAGGGATATTAGTATAACTGCTTTTTTAGAAGAGAAAGGTATAACATATACGCTAGTTAATCCGTATAGTTACAAAGTAAGTCTTCCACGTATTGATTATGTTGTAATGTTATATACTTCAACTTTGAAAGTATACCCAAACAATGGAGATAACACGTTCCATTTTAAAACACTAAAAGATTTATATACTTATTTTAAAGGGTTAGAATAACATGGCGGAAGCTAATATACAAATTATAGATAACGATATGCCGATAACAGCAGATAAAGTTATACTGTTTGGTTCCGGCGGTACAGGTAAAAGCTTTAGTATAGCATCAGCATTGGTTAACGCCCCACCAGAACGTAGAATTATATTCATTGGCACGGAAAGAAATTCTGTATCAGGCTTAGAGAGAGGGTTAAAATTCTATAACATAACAGTCGAAGAAGGACAGTTAGTCTATGTATTTCCAAAGAAGAAGGAGAAGGCATTTACTAACCTTAAAAGAGCTGTAGATACCTACGCTAAACAAACTAAAAGTGTAGCACTACAAGGTAATAAAGATTCTACAATGAATAAAGAAAGCTATAGCTTCTTACAGAATATACTTGGTTCGTTTGAGAATTTCGAAGGTACAGATTACGTTACACGGCAGACTATTAAAATTGGTAACGTAGGTAATCTGGATGAGAATGATATTCTTGTTGTAGATGGATTATCTCCGATAACTCATGAAGTCTGGAATACTATTGTCGGAGACAAGATCGCTATCAGCATGAATGACTATATGCCAGTACAACATGTTATCTATAGCTTATGCTCAAATCTAGCTTCACTAGAATGTAATCTTGTACTTCTGGCACATGAAAAGGAACTTACTGACGATAAAGGAACGGTTCTTGACCGTGTTGTAGATTTTGGTTGTGGTCATGCCATTCTACATAAACTTATGGGATGCTTTACAGATATAATCTATACATATACCTTTGGTACTTCATATCTTTGGGCAGGGTATAAAGATAAAGTTAAATGTGTAGCAAGGGTTATACCGAAAGAAGATAGGCTAAAGCCTGATTTTAGTCTATATAATTTCTTTGGGAATATTGGAACATATAAGGAGAAAAATTAATGTCACCTGAAACAGAAAAGCTTATAGCGGCTATAGGCAAGACTCTAACGGAAGCTAAAGAACTAACGATAGAACAACTACCTTTAGTTGCACGAGAGCTTCTTGTATTTAATATCATAACTGATTTTATAGGTATATTTGTACTTATAGCTATGATCAGTGGATTATATTATGAATATAAGAAAGTTATAGATGAGTTACGCTTTTTTATTCTTCTTATAGGGGTACTCTTAACCTTACTCCTTATAGGGTATGTGGATGATATTTTTAAAATCATCCTAGCTCCAAGATTGTATTTACTTGATTATATAAAGAGAGGATAAATAATGTAAAATATATAAATAAATCTAAAACTTAAAAATTTTAAATTTTAAATTAACTAAACGAGATAAACTAACATGGCACGTATAAATAAAGCAACAGAAACAACTACATCAACTCCAACTAAACGTAAATTTGGAGTAAGTACAGCTAATATTCCAGCTTCGATGCCTACTATTGTAGATGGGGTTTATACTGGTAATTTGAAAAACATCAAAGCAGACGGAGTAGATAGGTCAGCCAGTGCTATCCAAGGTGTAGAAGATCTACAATTGTTCGATGTAGTAGAACGTCTAGAATGGACAAAGGAGAAAAACGCAGAAGGCAAAAGTGATAAAATTCATACCGGAGAATACTATATTCAAGGTGCATTGACCTATATGGTTGAGTTACCTAATATTCCTGATGTACAAGACTTACCTATGGATACTATGACTATCTTCGGTGGAAGGATTAATATCTTCTTTGCTAAAGATGAAGAAGGTCAGTGGAACCTTGATCCTTCTATTGATGACTATGGTATTAAGAACCGTACTTGGAAATCATTTCAAAAAGCAGTAGGTCTAACAGATGAGGATATTAATGATATTCTCGAAGCTACTCCTTTTGATGAAACTCAAGAGATTGCTATACCAGAACGTCTACAAGATGTGCCTGATGCTTTAGAGCTTTTACAAGCATGTCTGTTCTATAAGACCTTCTTTACTCTTATAGCTGCGCGCGTTAATAGTGTAGAAGTGAAGGTAAATGTACTTCGTAGAAATCGTTATAACAGTGAAGATTTGGAAAATACAATTAACATTGGATATAACAACAAAGGTTATGCTAGCTATAACTCTTGTGGGCTACTTTCAGTAGAGGGTTAATCATGAAATCAATAGATATTGACTATAATATAATTTATATAGACACTGTATCTCTAGTATCTGGAAGAATTAGAGGAATACTCAAATATTATGATGTTGACCTGCCTGACCTGGCTTTGATGCAACCAAAAAGTTTAGATGGTATTACTAAACCTCCAGAAATATATATTTTAGTTTCTGATCTAAGGCCTGTAATGTAATTAAATTGACGCACAGGGACGTGCACTTATACTGGATATTTATGACTAAACTAGAAATGTTATTTATCAGAGCGTGTAAGGAAAAATTACCTTATCAACGAGTTTATACATTATATCGAAGAATGTACTTTCCTGCACCGACAAGAGAAAAAGCAGACCATTATCTTTGGAAGATTCTTTTACCTATATATGAAAACTATGGAAAAGTAAACTTAGAAAAGTTCTTATTAAGATTACAACCAGATTGTAGAAAAGATACTTATAGTTTATTCGGAGAACAAGCAAGTTTTGACACATATGTTTTACAGTTATTAATAAATGAGATACGATTTATACCAACAAAAGACCTTCCTACTGATATGATACATCCCAAGAGGTTTAGATGACCCTTGAACGTGCAGCTTTTCCAAGGCAAAAAGATGTTTTCATCGTGAACGACGTACCTGTAAAGGTAGAGATAACTAACGGGGATAAGTTTTCTGCTATAAGTAATCTCAACATGCTTACAGCATTTCGTAAAGGTGGATTAGATATATATTCTGAGACAAAACCCGAGTATAATATCACATCAAAAGACATATGGACTACATATCTAGACTATACATATTATGCCGAAGGTATCGTAGATAGTAATTTCGATTTTAATAAAGAATTTAAAAAACGTAAAGATTTAAAAGAAGTAGACGGGGAGTTATTTTGGGATAAGCCTATAGTGTCTGGAGACTTAGAACAACAGACTATAAGATTCCATAAGCTTGAACATCAAAAGGATGTTTATATAGCTGATAGATTATACAACGAACTCCAAGCTTTGCTTACTGAGATAGAATCTGTTAAGCCAAAGCTTATTATAGTAACTGGTAAGTGGAGTTTATTTCTACTCACCGGATGTACAAGTCTTGTACAAAATATGGGTACTATAAAGGATAAAAAACCTTTTGGCGGATTAGCTAGATTCAGAGCATCTATTCTACAAATACATGAGGTTTTCAACCTCTCTACCAAATGTATATTGATGCCAATATATCATACAGTAAATGCTATATCTATGCCTGATAAACAGTTTATCATGGATATGGATATACAAAAAGTATGTTATACCTACGGGATGATTAAATCTCATGGTGTTAATTATTTTATACGTAATTCTAGAGAATATATAACAGGAACCGAGTTAACTTCTATTATAGAATATCTCGAAGAGCTTTTACAAAAACTAGACCTAGCTCCTTTGACTGTTTCTATAGATATTGAAACTATGTTCTGGTCTGTTATAGATTGTATTGGTATAGCTCATGAAATAGATCGAGGACTATGTATACCATTTTCCTCGAAGAATAAATCTTCTATATGGACTATAGAAGAAGAAAGTATACTTCTTGATTATCTTCGAAGAATTCTTCTTCATAAAAACATTCGTATTATAGGACAAAACTTTTCGTACGATGCACAGTATTTTAACAAGCTTCTTGGTATTCGTGTAGATGCTCAGGATGATACTATGGTTCTTGCACATGTACTTAGAAACTACCTACCTAAAGACCTTGGATTTCTTGCAAGCTTATACTGTGATAAATATTCATATTGGAAGGAGAATGTAACAGCTACAGAAGAAAGTCCTGAAACTAGATGGATGTATAATATCGATGACGTATGTTATACATTAGAAGTACTTGAAGCAGAGAAGCAGATACTTGAGCAAGAAGATAAAGCTTTACAAGACTTCTATTCGTTTCAACAGCATGAAGTATCACCTGCACTTGTTAATATAATGAATAGAGGTGTTAAGGTAGATTTAAAGAAGAAACAAGAACTTCTAGATACTCTATCAGCTTTGCTTATCAAGGTCGAACAGGATATAAATAACATTCTTGGTTTTGAGATAAATTTAAAATCTTCGCAACAGATAAAGAATCTATTTACAGATTATTTCTCTGTAAAACCTATAACTAATCGTAAGACAAAATCTGCAAGCTTTGGCAGTGATGCTATGCTTATATATATGGAAGAATATCCTCTTCTTAAGCCTTTAATTACCTTGATTCTAGAATATCGTTCTATAGGTATATTTGTAAGAACATTTTTATCAGCTAGAGTCGATGACGATAACCGTATGAGAACTGCATATAATGTAGCTGGTACTAGAACATATAGATTATCATCTAGAAAGAATGCTTTTGGTGCAGGAATGAATCTACAGAATGTCCCTTCTAAAGGAAAAATAGACTTAAAATATAGTTTACTTAATCTAAACTCTGATGCTGAGAATGAAGATGAACATTTTGATATAATTGATAGTGTTGATATAACAGATTCCATCTATGGAGATATACAACTACCAAATTGTAAAGAACTTTTTATATGTGAAGAAGATGAAGTATTCTTTGATATAGACTTAGCGGCAGCAGATGCTAGAATTATAGCATGGATTTCCCGATGTAAGTTTCTTACAGATTTATTCGAAGACCCTAATGGAGATATATATCTTACACTTGCGAAAGAATACTATAAAGACCCATCCGTAACTAAAAAAGATTATCGTAGACAGATATTCAAAGCTATATGTCATGGGAGCAACTATCTTGGTAAAGCTAATACACTTGCAGCTAAGGCTGGATTACTTATACATGAAGTAGATAAGGTACAGAAGTTCTACTTTTCTATATGTCCAGAGATACCAAAACTACATAAATATATAGAAAACCAAGTACGAACCGTTGGGTATTTAACAAATTGTTGGGGAGCTAGAGGATGGGTTTTAGATAAGAAAGACCCTATGATATTAAATAAAGCAATGGCATGGGTAGGTTCTTCGCCTGTTGGTATTCTTATAAACAAAGGTCTTGTAAATATAGAAAAATATGATAAAGATATAAAAGTACTTTTACAAGTGCATGATTCATTAGCAGGAATATATAAACAAAGTGATATAACAGCCCCGGAAAGAATAAAACAATATTGTAGTATACCATTGCCTTATGAAGTTCCTAGAATTATACCTGTTAATATTAAAACTGGTGCTTCGTATGGTAGTTGTGGATGATTTTGGAGATTATATGAACATACATGTAATGGTTTATGGTTTCTTATACCAACTATATGTATAGATACTAAACCCAAAGAATATAGAATAGAACTTGCTATTGTATGGTTTAATCTACAACTAGCTATAAATTTTTACCCAAGGATAAATTATGCGTAATATAGAAAAAGTACAACCATTACTAGGAGATATAACACAAGAAAGAGCCTATGAATGGTGTAAAAAAGCAGGCATAACAGTTGGTTCTTTAGAAGAATTCAAATACTACTATCCAGATGAAGAATCCTTTATGAGATTTCTTATGTATGTTGTAGATATTATGCGTCAAACAGTTGAAGATATTAAAGAGGCAGTCAAAAATGAAATATAAATTTACAGGACAAGCTAAAAAAATAATGCAAGGTAATAAGGCTTTGCATGAACAGTTTAAAACTACTTTGCATAGTATACCGATTATAGACTTCACTCCTAGACGAGCTACTAAAGGCTCCGTTGGGTTCGATCTCTTCGCTTGCATTCCAGAGGAACTAGTTCTTCTTGCTGGAGAACAAGCAAATATAGGAACTGGTGTGCATATATGGATAGGTAGTGAGATAGGAGATACTGAGACAGATTATTCAAGAATAGCCGGTCTTCTTTTGCCTAGAAGTTCTACAAAAGGAATAAGACTGCGTAATACAATAGGTCTTATAGACGAAGACTTTCAGGGAGAATATATTGCTCTCGTAGAGAATACTTCTGAGGAACCAATTACATTGAAACCCGGACAGAAGTTTATGCAGGTTATCTTCGTTCCAGCATATATTCCAGATATATATCTTGTCGAAGACTTTGAAGAAATTACCTCTCGCGGTGAGAATGGGTTTGGGCATACGGGAGATATGTAATGCATATAGAAAATACAAGAATTATTGAATTTGGTCTTGGTAAGTTAATAACAGGGATTACTATACTAGAACCTACAGATAGAACATCTATAGAGTGTAAAACAGAACTAGGTATATTTATTGACTTTTTAAAAACTCCACAACCTATATATAAAAAAGTACCAGAAGACCATAGTAACCTTATTGATCAAGATCAACAATCAGTAGTTATGTTGTTTAAAAATTTAGAGGCGGTATTAAACTTTGAAGAGCTTATATATAAATTAATAACCAAATTTAAAGAGGAAGGGTTAGAATGAGTAGTGTGGAAGATAAAGTATGTGAAAAAATACAAAAACGAGCAGGGTTTGGACTACAAAAATACGGAGTAACACTCTTGCGAGAAGACCTAACCACTCTTGACTGGCTTGTACATGCACAGGAAGAAGCTATGGATTTAGCCAACTACCTTGAGGTTCTCATTCAACGAGAATGTGATAGAATATCATTAGAAAATACAAAAGAAAATTACATACAAGCACTTAACTATGATACTAGATAATATGGTGACAATAACTAAATATAATACCTCTATGAATGTGATTGTACTAGAAGAACATGGGTACGAGAGTGCTTTGAAAGGTCTAGCTCTTAGCTACTATAGAGAAGGTTACGATTTTAAATTATGGTGGACAGAAGATAGAGCTTCTAAAGCTAAAAAACAACTGGAAACATTAGCCTTTAGGGGTGGTGGACACAACAAGGCTCTTGAGTCTATAGTTGTATGGTTACTTGTAACAGCTCCTAGAAGTTGGTGGCAGGAGATGGATACTTATAGAGTAGGTATAACCAAAAATTCAGCTTCCTCTATGCACACGCTTCTAAAAGAATCGGTTACAGAAGCTAATTTTGCTGAAGGTACAGCCGTAGCTCTAATAGATAACCTAAATAAGCTAATAGCTGATAAAGTAGATATTACAACTGTAAAAAATAATTTACCAGAAGGGTATCTACAGACAAGGCAAGTATGTATAAACTATATGTCACTACAGAATATTATAAAACAACGTAGTACACATAGGCTGAAGTATTGGCAGGTCTTTTGTGAATCTATATTAGCTCAAGTAGAACATCCAGAACTATTAGTACAGCCGAGCTAGGCGGTAAATCCTCCTGATCTAGCACACTCGGAGAGAGTATACCTCTCTCCATTTTTTTTTATTACTGGTACATTATGAATATTTTAAAATATTATGGTATTCCTTATATAACAGGAGTATGGTATAAGGCTGCTGAAGCAGATAAATTTATTATCTCTCAGAATAAAACAATAGAAAATTTGAATAATAGGATTAACTCTTTAGAACTCATTAACAATAATCTTAGAAACACAATATGTTTAAATAGTATGGATATAGAAACATATAAAAATACTATAGCAAGAATTGAACGTACTATAAAAATATGGACTATTACAACAGTTTCGTTTATATTTATTATACCAATAACTACAATACTTTATAGGATATTTTTATCATGACGTGTTTAATAGACCCAAAACAAGAATATAAAAGACAAATGGCAGAATATATCGCTTTTATATTTCGTACTTGTGATCATAAAGTTCCAAGAAATATAGGACGTTGGGTAATAATAGTACCTGATTGCTCTAGTCTTTCTGAATTTTCTTCTATTTTAGGATATCCTATATATGTAGTCTCAAGTTTAGATGGAGTAGATTTTAAACTTAGTATTCCAGCAGATGAAGAAGAGAATAGAAAGTTTATTAAAGCCTTTGATGAACGTCAACGTGAAGTAATTTTTAGAGAGGATTGTAACTATGACGTTTAAACCTCAAAAAATACAACATCTAAAAGAGGCTTTAGCTCTCAAAACTCCTAAACTTCAAGGTAACTATATGCTTACCGAGAAGTTTGACGGATGGTTTGTAGCAATACCATTCTATAAATATAGCGACTCTTGGGATGTACCTATATCTTCCTCTGGTCGCCAAATACCAGCATTAACATGGTTACGAAGTAAACTTAATAAACTCCCTAAGCCTAGAGAATCATGCTATCTGCTGGCAGAAGCTATAATACCAGATACTCCATTTGAAATTATTAACGGTTTACTTAACCGTAGTGTAGGTAATTGCGAATGTAAAGATGTTATATTTAAACTTCACAATATAGTGTTTCCAGATAATCAGGTTTACGGACTTGATCGTTGGAAATATCTACAAGAGTTTGATATATCTTCGATGGATGGAATATTTGAGAAGATTCCTTTACTATATACAGGCGGATATAATCAGGCTATATGGGATAAATATTTCTATGAAGTTGCTGAATCCGGCGGCGAAGGTATAGTAGCACAACGAGAAACTGCTTTATATTTCCCCGGAAAACGTAACTCGGACTTGTTAAAATTGAAACTTGAGTGTACAATAGATGTACTTGCAGATAGGTTCGAAGAGACTATTGGAGATAAAGGTAATCCCGGACTTACTCTTGTAAGTCTTACAAAGAATGGTACGGAAATTCGTACTGTTATATCCAAGCACGAAGATCAACTACGTTTTCGTACAAACCCAAGTTGTGTTCTTGGTAAAGTTGTAGAAGTAAAAGGTATGGAACGATATTCAGATGGCGGATTACGTCAGCCTGTGTTTAAATATATTCGTCATGATAAACTCACTTCGGAGATAGACTAATGAAGATACCAGAAGATAAAGTAGATGGTTATAAAAAACTAACTGACGATCTATCAGAATTAGACAAAGAATACTATAACATAAGAGATATTATACAAACTAATCATAAAGCTATAAGAAATTTACGTGAAGATAATGTTCGCTGGAGAGTGGCTTGTTTTAAACAATCTGAAAAAATCCATAGATTTTATCTACTCGGAACAGTGCATCTTATAATAACACTTGGACTTTTAACATGGATAAGTATAAATTTAATATCTCGCTAGCTGATGGTATACTACCAATACTATACCTTCTAGGTATTATATTTCTAGTTTTCGCTTTTCTCTTTTATTTTAGTATATATTTATATGGAAAACTGGAAAAGTACTACAAGAGTTTATAGGAAGAATATATTATACAAACCAGAGGTGTCGAAGATTTCTACAAAAGCATGTACTCAGTGTGGAAATACTAACCTTCTTTTGTTTGCTACCTTAAATTTAAAAACATGTACTGATTGTGGGATAGATATTCCTTGGTATATAGAACCTAACCAAAAGGCCCTTCTATGACAAATAAAATAACACAAAAAATCATCGGATACAAAGTAAAGACTGCTTCAAACGTAGTAAAAGAAGTACCATTAGAAGAAACTCTTACAATAAACGTTACAGATAAGATAGTAGGTCTTATACAAGAGGAACATATGCCTACAACAAAAGGTATACATGAGAAAGTCTCTAGGGAACCTATCCTGGAAGGAAAAACATATAAGTTTAAACCATCAAACTCAGAGCATAGTTACTATGTGACCATAAATGATATTCTTATAGAAACCTCTCTCTATCCGTTTGAGATTTTCGTAAATTCCAAAGGTATAGAACATTTTCAATTTCTTGGCCTAGCTAGAGTTATATCTGGTGTATTCCGTAAAGGTGGTGATAGTATGTTTCTAGTAGATGAGCTAAAAGCGATCTATGACCATAAAGGCCCGTATACTTCGTCTAGAAAATATCCTAGCGGAAAACGTAAACGGTTTAACTCTATAGAGGCAGAAATCGGAGATATTATAGAAGAGCATCTTTTATATCTAGAAGATAGAAATAATTGGGATGCAGCTATGAGTTCTGCTATAGATATATTAACAGATATAGATAGAGAAAGTATATATGATGAACCTCCTAAAACAGGCTTCCCACCTAATGCAATTATCTGTTCTAAGTGTAGTTATAAGGCTGTAGTAATGTCAGAAGGGTGTCTTGTATGTTTGAATTGCTCTGATTCTAAATGTAATTAATATGCGAACCTTAAAACAAATACAAGAACTTCATCCAACCGCGGAGGTTATACAAGTATCAGAAGAGACAAGTTTGTATATAATAAACTACCCAGGTTTGTCTCTTGGTATATCATGTAATCATATGATTGCATTTCATGTTGCCGGACATTGGCATATGGCTACACAAAAAGGAAGTCTTCTTACAAAGAAGAATAAAGTTCTCTTTCGAGAACAGTTTAAAGTAACAAAATGGCATGATACAAATAAAGAACTTCAACAAGAGTTAATAAACTATATAGGATAAATTATGAGTAATATTATTATATTTGATACAGAAACGACAGGTCTTATAGAACCAATTGAACCTATAGAAGTGGGATTTTTAGTCATAGATTTTCCATCATATAAAATAAAGAATGAACATTGTAACCGTTTACGTCCATCTAAGGATATAGAATTTGGAGCAATGGCTACAAGTCATATTCTTCCGGAAGACATTAGAGACTGTCTTCCATCGGATGTATGGGTATGGGATGAAAATAAACCACTTAGAGTCTTTGGCGAACAAGTAGATTACATTATTGGTCATAATATAGACTATGATTGGAAAGTCATCGGTAAGCCTAATGTGAAACGTATATGTACACAGGCTTTAGCTAGATATCTAATCCCAAATATTGATAGTTATTCGCAGAGTGCATTGTTGTATTACTTTCTTGGAAGCAAGGCTAGGCCAATGCTTAAAAACGCTCATAACGCTTTATGCGATGTTAAAAATTGTTTAACTCTATTAAAATTTTTATTAGCTAATAGGCCACAGATAACAACTATAGAAGAACTCTATGCTTTAAGTGAAATTGCTAGAATACCTACGAAGATTTCCTTTGGTAAATATAAAGGAACGGCTTTGAAAGATATACCAAAGGATTATATCCAATGGCTTCGTAAACAACCAGACCTAGACCCTTATCTCTTAATAGCCTTGAGAGGATTATAATATGACAGCATATTTCATAGATACAGAAACAACTGGTATAAGCAAGCAAGATCAAGTTATAGAACTCGCCTGGTATAACTCACATAGTCTAAAGGATGAAAAAATTGAAAATCCTATAGAAAACTGTATTGTAAACAAGAGGTATCGACCATCAGTAGAGATAAATCCACGAGCACAGGAAGTACATGGTATAAGTATACGTGATCTTAGCACTTGTCCATCAGCGAATACAGTAAACCTACCTTCAAAAATAGATTATCTTATCGGACACAACGTGTCATTCGACAAACGTATGCTAGAACAGACTAATGGAGGACTAAAGCCGCAATTAGATAAGGTAAAATACATTTGTACATTAGCTTTGGCAAAGAATATATCTAAATTTTTAAAAATAGAATACGAGAACCATAAACTTGATACGTTGCTACGGCACTATCATCCGGTTATATCAGATAATCTGCTTACTGGTTTCCATAGTGCTAACGGGGATGTGGTCAAAACAGTAATGGTATTCATATCGCTGGTCAACCATCTTTCTACTTTAGAAACATATGAAGACGTTTGGAAATTTCAAAAAAATATGGCTTCAAAGAAATAGGATTTTCATGAAAGATAATAAAAGTTTCAAAAAAGTAGTAAAGGAGCTAAAAGATATAGCTAAAGAACTAGATCTTCTCTATACTCTAGAGCATACAAAGAAACCTATACCTATAAAACAACATACTTGGTTTCGTGGTTATGTAGGTAAGCGAGTAGAACCTTTAGATGATGCTTGGGCCAAAGCTAGACATTCTACTTATGAGCAACTACAAGAGCATAAGCAAAAGAAGCGTAAAATACAAACATTAAAGTGAGATATATAGACGTTATAAGTATATTATAACGGTTTTTTATTCTGGAGCCTATATGAACCTAACTAAAACACCTACTAGTACTGCAATTTCACCTTTACCTCTACTTTCCTTCTTTCTTTACCACTCCAACGCAGGTTCCAAGCTCATCACCCTCTACATAAACACCACACTACACAATCTAACCAAGAAAGAATTTCTACAACTAGATAAGATAACCATCGAACTCCCTAATGGGTTTTTTTATAGAATATCTAGCGGAATGGCCCGCCAGCTTTAAAAAATCCCTAAACCATTGCCACGGAAGGCGAAATTCATCGAAATCCCGCCCAGCCTGCCTCGATTATTCTCTAACCGTGTTCACCACAGGCCGTGATTTATTCACGTCCAAAAACGCATTTTTATAAATGTCAAGCTAAAATTTACAAACACTAACTTATACAATTTCACAATCTACGCTTATATGTCATGCTTGCCCAGCGACCTTATACACTATAAGAAGCTATGCTTTTCCGGCGACCTAATCCTACTAAAGAGAGTCTACGACTCCGGCGACCTAGAGCTACTAACATGTATATATATACATCGGTCGCCTGTATTCCAGATTCTTGCCGATAGCGTTATCTGCTCTAAACGATGCCGATGCCGATGCTGATATACAAACAGTCAAACCGTGTTTAAAGATTTTCACTTTCTTGTATAAAAAACCTGTTGACATCCTCTGCGAAAGAGAGGAGAATTTTCATCGTCGAAAGGGAAACCTTTCCTCAATACCTGCTCGGCTGTTGCCGGTAGGTTAAACTTAATCTTAAAATAGGATACATTACTAATGAACACTAAAACTAAAACTAAAAATACACCTTTTGCGCCAACATCTATAGTCGATGCTATAAAAGCCTCGCTGGTTTTGTTTAACGACGGGCAGGGCAATCCTCTAACTAAGTCATGGATGACCCTTGGCGATGAAAAAGCGACCTTGTTTGACCTGTTGCCTCCAGTTGTGGACTATGACCCCGTGCAGGATGCCTACAGTTTTACGATTGCAGGGCAGAACTATATAATCTCATCAGCTAGTATATTGCAATATATGTTGTATACTGCATGGAAAAACGGACAGTATACAGCCGAAGGGATGCAAACTGAATTGTCGTATGTAGCGGCTAGCCGTGTTTCTAAAAGCCATTTCATCAAAGCCAGTTCCGGTAAATTACCGGAAACTATTCACCCATTTGTAGACATAACGTCTATAGGTGCAGTTTCCAAACTCACCGGAACCAAAGCTAAAGGCGGATATAGTCTTATGCTTGTAGAGCCGACGGCGGATATAATCGCCTTGCGTGCCGTAATTGAGCAGGTCGAAAGCAAAGGGTACATCTTCTTCGAGTATGTTAACAAATTACCAACGCTTGAGGATCCGACCTTTTCAATTCTTGGCTTCAAAGTACTGCCACGGGAGGTATAAGTCATGATTAAGAACACACACTATGACTATATCAATATAGTCTCAGAATCGGAAGAACTCGAAACCGATTCTATAGACGCTACGAAGCGCAACCTACTTGCAAACTGGGTTGATGATGCAATTGAAAGTTTCGACCATAACCTCATTGATTTATACTAAAGGTAGACGTTATGACTATACATCTATAAAATATGCTGTCACGGGTATAGATATTTACGGTAAACGATTCAGTCTACTATATAGTTCTATACGACAAGCCTTAGCTATCAATCTATATACCGGCTCAGTCTGGGAAGTTCGAGACGGTAAACGTAAACTTATTAAAAGGGTAAGACAATGAAGAGCTACACTTATTATATCGCAGTATACAACTGCACCGCGCGCGTTCATGCCAACTGTAAACGTGAAGCAATGGCTGCCCTACGGCGCATGTTTGGGCTATCGTATACCGATAGCATGACCTGCCTCGGCATTAATTTATAACCTTCTGGTAGTAGAGCAAAGCATACTTACTGCTCTACTACCCTTTTAATCTTATTGGAGATTTGAAAATGAATACATATGTAGCAGTGTTGTCATTTGAAGGTAACGTGTATACTCGGAGGATGTCTACAAATGACACCACTGTATATATGGATACTGAGCTTGCGCTGTTTGATACGCAAGCTGAAGCGGATGCGTTCGTCCAGTTACATTATCCAGACTATCATGATAATGACTGGTTACGTTTGCATTATCCTGACGATTATGCTTAACCTTATTGGAGTCTATACAATGTTTACATATATTCTTATCACCTTGGCTATTATAGCCGCTTGCACCACATGGGCATGTGTTACATGCTCATCTTTCGAAGATGCTGTTATCATTGCCCTTGGTGCAGTCTTAGCCGTTGTACCGTTTGCCATTATATGCTATGGATTGATGTAAGTTACTTTGACGACTAGTTAAGCCAAGGCTTTTAAGAGGCGTTATGTACTTCGGTTCATAGCGCTATCTAAACACTCCCTGCCCGCTGGCGGTAGTCTATCATATCATGATACGTTAGCGGTTAGCAAGGTACTACCAAGAAGGTAGGTGGTATGCGTATAGGGTTCAGAGCGACCTCTCTCACATACCACACCAGCACAGAACAACTAACTACTACGTACATACAGCAAGCAGAGAGAGTATTACTTAACCTATAAGCAAATATGGTCTATTTACCATCATGACTCGTATAAAAAAATACACGTAGATACTCTCGAAACGTTATAAGTAGACTGCGTATAGATGAAACTGCGTACATACTCATTTTGACCTATTTTAACCTATCAACTATATAACTACACTTTGCTTTTGATTTTTCAGCGAGGCACGAGCTATAATATAGTAGGCCAAATCCGCATTTTCAGCTTTATTTTCAATAACTTACGTGATTCCAAGGTGTACACTTTTTTCCAGCAAGGTGGGCACTTTTTTCCGATTTTCCCGATTTTGCGACAGTTTGACAATTCTGTACACCGATAGTATAATACCCTCTGAGTCTATCATTTTATATAACTTCATGACAAACCTAATCATAAAAAGCAAACAACTTGTCCATATGACTACAACATTTCCTTCAATGAAGGAGATAGATTTAATAAATTCATGCCTTTTAGATCAACCATATAAGAAACAATATCCTGCAGGAGTATTTATACCCGTAGATGTAATTAATTTTGCTTACAACAGAGGTATATCTGAGGCTAAAGCATATAAAATGATAGTTGACATAGTTAAAAGTATTAAAAGAGATGATTTAGAGATTCCTTTAGACGATGAAACAGTCTGGCATACAAATCTTATATCTTCGTATAAGACTAATGATAAAGAGCGGCTTGTTAGTATAAGATGGGACACAGAAGCTATAGCTTTAGTAAGTGGGAACATGATTAAAGGAACTTTTATACAATCAGATAAGCGTATGGGAGGGGTAAGTGTGAAGAAACGATATGTGTTATATGAGCTTCTAGCGGAGTATATGTATAAAAAGAGTTTCGAGCTTAGATTGGAGCTAATAAGGGATAGATGTGGGGTAAGACCGGATGAATATAAAGAATACAAAGAGTTAAACAGGCGATTAATACAGCCGACATTGAAAGATATATTAGATTATACAGGGATAAGGTTGATTTGTACTAGACTTAAATCTACTAATAGAGTTAGATTTACTTGGGAAGAAAGAAAGGAAGAGAAAAAGGATGATGAGATTACGGAGCTTAAGAAACAGCTTAATCAACTGAAGATGTATGGAAAGATATTGGATGAGTAGAGAGAATAGAAAAAATGATACATCCCTGTATCAGGCCAAGGCCAAAGGTCTATTTTATGAAGGTGAGAATTTCTTTACCTGCTGCCATGACGCAAATTGCTACTATGGCGATGCGGTTAT